>Ga0137403_10001274_pt1 | contig 31792 bp, 23 predicted proteins | sample CZOMad2_1_16fung_FD_122057 | JGI IMG/M metagenome (GOLD analysis project Ga0137403, IMG submission 122057) | Vadose zone soil fungal communities from Angelo Coast Range Reserve, California, USA - CZOMad2_1_16fungal (Hybrid Assembly) | ecosystem: Environmental > Terrestrial > Soil > Vadose zone... | reverse complement strand
CTGCTCCAGACGCTGATGAAGCATGATCTGGTCGATAATTTCTGGTTGATGATCTATCCGATAACTTTGGGCGAGGGGAAACGGCTGTTTGCCGAGGGCACGATCCCGGCGGCGTTCAAGGTGACGGAAAGCATTGTCGGTCCGAGTGGCGTCATTGTCGTGAATTACGAACGTGCCGGCGCGATCACAACCGGAAGTCGATAAACATTCGGCCGGGTGGCCCGGGCTTTTGATCTTGGTTCGTGTTGGTTCGTGTGACTTCGTGGATCGTTCTTGTTTTTTGGACAAAAGGAACGATCCACGAAGTCACACGAACTAAACAAGAAACTCGTTACTGCCCCCAATCGACTTTCGAGGCAAAGCCATCTGATAAACAGAACGATGAGCTACGGCTCTCTGAGTCACAGGACACAAGGAGGAATTGATGAAATACATCTGTTTGGGATACATCGAGCCAGGAAAGTTCGAAGGGATGACCAAGGACGAGCGACACGCAACGTTCGACGAATGCTTTGAATACAACGACCATCTGCGCGCCAACGGACATCTTGTTGCCGAAGTACCGCTTCAGCCTCCGGAGACCGCGTTGACCCTGTACTGGAAAAACGGCAAAGTCGCGACGACCGATGGCCCCTATGCGGAAACCAAGGAACAGCTTGGCGGCATTCAGATCCTTGAGGCGCGAGACCTCAATCATGCCGTTCAGCTTGTCTCACAGCTTCCAGGCTTTAAGTATGGACTTGGACCGATTGAGATACGGCCGGTTATGGATTTGAGCGAAATAATAAAGGAGAGCGAGCAGCGGCGACGGAAGGATACCTCGCGATGAGGGCTGCCGCCGATTCTTGTGTTCGCAGTCGAAGACTTGTCTTCACTCCGGAGGAGTGAAATGTTTATAGACCGTCGACAGCTGGATATTGTCTTCGCTCCGCTAGGAGCGAAATAGACACAGCTCCAAACATCGCACTCCTAACGCAGTGCCGACTCCTCAGCGACTCATCGGCTATAAACATGTCACTCCTGCGGAGTGAAGAGTGCCCGGCTCGAGGGTTTTGAGATCGAAGTTTTTTTGGAATGGAACTATCTCCCATTGCCTCCGACCGCCCCACTAGAATCGGGAAACGATGAACAGACTGCCACCGATCGCAACCAAGTCCTCGAGCAAAGCAACGGTAAGATCTGGCTGGCGCAGGGACCTTACGAGCCGAGCGCGGGCCTGATAGCCGGCAAAACAACCGACGATTCCGCCGATCAGTCCCAGCCCGGCACCAACGAAAGCCGACTCTCCGCCGCCAAGAGAAACGCATGCGCCCGTTAAGCCACCTGTCACGATGCGGGCGATAAGTCCTGGAGGAGCAGTGCGGTTCGGAGCATTCGGCAGCTTATCAAGAATGAGTTCTGTGAGGGCCAACAGGCTCAGAATTATCACTGCAGGAAGCGAGCCGATGAGAGCCAGTGGCCGCGCAAGTTTGATCCAACCCAGGTGCACGGCCCACGCAACTGCCGCCGGAGGCGTAAGCGAGCGCAACCCGGCGAAGAGTCCAATTAGAAATGCGAATAAGAGCGTCATTTGTTATTGCCCAACCTGTCGTTGAAACTCACTCCGCGAAATCGATTACATAGATCTTAAATCCAGTGATCGCAAAGAAGACACTCGTGTGAGTCAAATCGATTGGTGACAAACGAAAACTTTTGCGCTAAGTTGCTGATGACTCACCAAATCAAAAAAGAAGCGGGCCGACTTGTGCTTGAACCACAAAGCCGACCCTAGATCCTCAACCTTCCGAAGAAAGGATAAGGACCATGACAAAGCATGGTAGCGCATCACCGCGTAAACAAAAATCTCGCACACTCGACGCTGATCTAAAACGACGCGCTCGAAAACTCGCAACCGACAGCAGAGTCGATCCAAGCACACGCTCACTAATCCGTTATGGATTGGAGATCAAAGACCAATCCCTTGAGCAAGTAGTGAATCGTGTTGAGGCCGGCGAAATGACCATCGACCACATCTACTTTGATAGTGATTAAGTTGGATAGAAATTAGAACTCTCCGCGCGGCACCGATCACATTTTGGGATCGGTCGAAGTGGGCCACCTCGCCGGACGTCAATTGAACCCTTGGAGTCTTCGAGGAAACGATCGCGATTGCGCCCGAACGTCTTGTTTTCTGAGCAATGAGCTTTCTCCTCACTCCGGAGGAGTGAGATGTTTATAGACGTCGATAGCTGGATCTTGTCTTCGCTCCGCTAGGAGCGAAATGTCGACAGTTCCGAACATCGCACTCCTAAAGGAGTGCCGGCTCCACAGAGACTCGTCGACTATAAACATGTCACTCCTACGGAGTGAAGAGCAGGCGGACACGATCACATTTCATCTGCGTCACAGTCCAGCACTGCGTGATTTCATGATGGATCACGATTCAGACTCACCCTTTCGCCGCGGACTAGATAGATCGCTTTTTCTATTTTTTCGATGGGCATGAGTTCTGCTGCTCATGTGAGGACGCGTGCACTCCGTTTGGAGTGCAATGTTTATAGCCGGGGCAGCAACCGAAATATCGCACTCCGTCAGGAGTGCAATGTCTTATCCCAATCCTCGCTGCAGCCGAATAAGTGCTAAGCGTAAAACTCAAACACGTATTCTTCCTTAAAATCGATCTCAAACTTCCGCAAGAATGTCAGGTACTCATCACGGAACGATCTACGGCGGTGGTGTTTTTCCTGATTCTCGATGTAACGAACGATCGTATCTAGTTGCGAATGACCGTAGGAAAACGCGCCGTAGCCCTCCTGCCATGCGAATTTGCCTTGTGCCAGTTTTTTCTTGTTTATCCATTCCGACGAGTCAGATTTGATATCTCTAAGGAGATCGGCAAGGGCCTTCGCCGGCTTTAATCCGATCAGGATATGAAGATGATCAGGCATCCCATTAATCCTAATAAGTTTTTGGCCTTGCTTGGTCACGATCCCGGTGATGTACATGTGTAGTTCCTCTTTGAAGTCAGAAGTGACTAATGAAAGACGTCCGCTGACTGCAAAGACAGTTTGAATGTAGATTTGTGAGAAAGTGTTAGCCATGAGGCAGCTCTTTTCTGCTCGGGTGAGCGTGAGGTGTCGAACGTGAGGGATGATAACAGCGAGTTGAGAGTGACGCCAGATTTTGGCTGCAGAGTGTCAGGTCCGTTTGCAGGCTATAAAGATGGCACTCCTAAAACGGAGTGCGAACGATTCGGCTCGGGTACGATAAACATGGACTTGTTTTCTGAGCCAGAGATTTGTCTTCGCTCCGGAGGAGTGAAATGTTTATAGACGTCTACAGCTTGATATTTCTTCACTCCGGAGGAGTGAAATGTTTATAGACGTCGATAGTTTGATATTTCTTCACTCCGGAGGAGTGAAATGTTTATAGACCTCGACAGCTTGATATTTCTTCACTCCGGAGGAGTGAAATGTTTATAGACCTCGACAGCTTGATATTTCTTCACTCCGGAGGAGTGAAATGTTTATAGACCTCGACAGCTTGATATTTCTTCACTCCGGAGCAGTGAAATGTTTATAGACCTCGACAGCTTGATATTGTCTTCACTCCGGAGGAGTGAAATGTTTATAGACCTCGACAGCTTGATATTTCTTCACTCCAGAGGGAGTGAAATGTTTATAGACCTCGACAGCTTGATATCGTCTTCGCTCCGCTAGTGTCCTGTCTCTAAAGTTCTAATAACTAAATGTTCATCCTTTTCGTAATAGAATGCCAAGGAGGTAATGATGCGAAGAGGACGAGAACTTGCACCGTTGAGTATTACGTCGGAAGAACGAGAGTCGCTGGAGGGTTGGACCAGGCGACCGAAGACGGGCCAAGCGCTGGCCCAACGAGCGCGCATCATTTTGGAGAGCGCCACCGGAAAAAGTAATACAGAGGTGGCAAGACGCCTGCGAATAACTAACCAGATGGTTGGCAAATGGCGGACGCGGTTTCTGGAAAAGCGGCTCGATGGTTTGTTGGACGAGCCGCGACCAGGAACGCCGCGCCGACTCAGTGATGTGGAAGTCGAACGAGTGCTGACGATGACACTGGAGTCCACCCCTAAGAATGCGACGCACTGGAGTACGCGCTCGCTGGCGGCGGCTTGCGGCTTGAGTCGCAGCAGCGTTCATCGCGTGTGGCAGGCCTTCGCTTTGGCGCCGCACCGCAGCGAGACTTTCAAACTTTCTCGGGACCCGCTGTTTATCGACAAGGTGCGGGACATTGTCGGGCTTTACCTGGCCCCTCCGGATAAAGCTTTGGTGCTGTGTGTGGATGAGAAATCTCAGATTCAAGCGCTGGATCGGTCGCAACCCATTCTGCCCATGCGCCCGGGCCAAGCCGAGCGCCGAGCTCACGACTACAAACGCAACGGGACGACTTCTTTGTTCGCCGCGTTGGACACTAAGACGGGTACAGTCATTGGCCAACTTCATCGTCGCCATCGTTCGCTGGAGTTTCGCAAGTTCCTCGATAAGATTGATGCGGCCGTGCCAGCGGGCCTTGCTGTACATCTGATTCTCGACAACTATGGCACTCATAAAACGGCTACGATTAAGCGTTGGCTTTTGAAGCGGCCTCGGTTTCACCTTCACTTCACTCCGACCAGCGCTTCCTGGCTCAATCTCGTCGAACGTTGGTTTGCCCTCTTAACTGAGCAACAATTGCGTCGTGGCGTCTTTCGCAGCACTCGGAATCTGGAAACCACTATTCGTAGTTACATCGATAATCACAATCAACAACCAAAGCCATTCATTTGGACAAAAACGGCTGACGAGATCTTAGCCAGTGTCGCTAGATTTTGTCAGCGCACTTTAGAGACAGGACACTAGGAGCGCAACGTAGACAGTTCCGAACATCGCACTCCTAACGGAGTGCCGGCTCCTTAGCGACTCGTTGGCTATAAACATGTCACTCCTACGGAGTGAGGAGCAGGAGGAGCGAAATGTTTATAGACGTCGACAGCTTGATATTGTCTTCACTCCGGAGGAGTGAAATGTTTATAGACGTCGACAGCTTGATATTGTCTTCACTCCGGAGGAGTGAAATGTTTATAGACGTCGAGAGCTTGATATCGTCTTCGCTCCGGTAGGAGCGAAATGTGGACCGTTCCGAACATCGCACTCCTAACGGAGTGCCGGCTCCTTTGCGACTCGTTGGCTATAAACATGTCACCCCTACGGAGTGAGGAGCAGGAGGAGACGATCAGATTTCATCTGCGTCCGCAGCCCCGCCTTGCGGGATTTCCTTATGGAAAAGTTCGACCGATTCCAGCTTGCCGGCCTGGCCCTGATTTGCATGAAGAACGAAACAAAAGCCGACGCCAAGCATGACTTGCGTGAGCTAATCTCCGCAGCCGGCATGGATGTGGCCGAGAAGGCCCGTCGCGCAAGGCTACTGCGCCACCTGGAATCTGCGGACAAAGCGCACCCACTGAAATTGGCAAACTACAGCCTGGAGCGAGCCGGAGCGTCTTCATCGGAGATGGACATCAAGCAATGACCTTGCCGATTGCCGATTTGAATCGGGCCAGAAGGAAACCGGTCAGCCTGTGGACAAGGTTACCGCGATCAGGCGTGCGATTTTGCGATTGTTTCCAAGCTCCTCAATCGCACTGATTCACGCGGCACTTCCCACGGTATTCTTTCCGAGATATTGGCTGCTGATTGAGAATCGCAAAATCGCAAGCCTGACCCCAATCGTGAATTTAAGGATTCGCAAGCTGCTACGGCAGCCGCTACGAAAATCTTTTCACAGAGCACACGCAGCACAACTATTTTACATGCCGCGTTTGTTCGAAAGAGATTTTGGTGACAAAATCACTTTTGGTTAAAGTGAAAAATCATCGTGTTTCAAGACGCACTGGATGGTTGAGGCGCTTGCCCGTTTTCAGGATCTGCCAGCGTTTGCCGCAAATTAGCTGTCTCCTTTTCAATACGGCCTACCAGGTCAAGCGCGATTCCTCTAAAATCTATTTCACTCGTCGCTTTGGTCTTCTGTTTACGATTCCCGGGTTTTGACTTCGTCGCTGGCGCAAAAAAATCAATCCACACTTTGAAGCTATTCAACACTTGCTTCTCATCCCCATCCATTGCGTTAGTGGCAGCGGCGTCATCGCGCAGTGGCTTCTTGAGAGCGTCAATTTTCATAAACAGCAACGCGATGACCAGACGAGTTAAGTTATCAAAGAGAATCGCGGCCGATTGATCGGTCTTTGATTCACGCATCTGATTAAATCTGAATGGGTTAGCATCTGGCCGAAGGAAATCCAAAACGGACAATATTTCATCGTACCTGGCGAGTGGATACGCATAACCAGGGAGCAATTCGCGGTGTTCCCAAATTCGAAGGATCACTTCCATCGCACGCTTTTGGGCAGCCAAGCGGTCTTTCGTAGATACAGCCTTTTCAACTGCGTCAATTAATTCAGCAACGTAATGGGCCATCCATCGACCCAACGTATCGACGCTGTCATCCAAGTTCAGTTCGTGAACCAGATGTTGCCCAAGCTCCAACACGTCCGCCGGCGTCTTCGATAGTGCCGTTTTGGCGGAAGAGGATAATTCTGACGAACGTTTTCTCCTTTGTTTTTTCTTGGTGTCGCGAATAGTCATAGTATCCACTGTTGTGGCGGTCCAGCTTAACTTCTATTAACAGGTCAAGTTTGATTTTAGCCAGGAAATCACGAAGGCCGGCCGCATCCATTTTGAGTTGCCACCCGCTCGACCGAATAGTGTCGTCGTAGCGAACAGGGTCGTCTCGGTCGTCCCATCCGGTTTCGCCCCAGGTTTCGTAAACAAAAGCCTCGTTGCCCGAGTTGGGTTGAACCCACACTTCTCGCGGCAAACGATACTCTAAACTTAACCCTTCACTCGCTTGTGTTCCAGGTTGACACTGAGGGCCCGTAACATCAAATCGGAGTGGATCGCGTCCGTCGATCCCTTCATAGGTCGCATCCCCATCAAGCCAACCCCCAAACACAAACGGAGCAGAGTTGATCTGAAATTCGTCATCTTCCTTGGGCACATCGTAACGGTGAAGGTTCGTCGTCTGGAGCGCCCTGACGAGGGCCGACGCAGTCTTGTGAGAAACGAGCGCCGTGTTTACTCTGCAGCTCAATCTGAAACCCCGTGATCTAGTGTCGTGATGACCGTCTACTACAATGTTGTTGTTAGTTGATATGATCTCGACCAGAAAATCTTCAGTATTGACTTGAGTTAGCCAAGTATCAATGTCTTTTGGAGCGTTCCAAAATCTTGACTCCAAGGGTTTTGTGCCACGCAGATCTGATAGCCATAGAGGCGGATTTGCTAAGTCACTTCTTTCAAGTTCACGCTTGAAGCTGTCATAGTCGTTCTTAGCAACCTTCGCGAGTGGCCTTGTTCGTAGTAATTCCCCTAATGTGCACCACATTGCATGCCATTCGAGGTACGTGCTAAAACGCTCGATTGTCGGCAGCGAACCGTCACGATGGCTCATTGCGGGATATGAACGACCTCGAAATCGATCATGGCGTGGTTCTGCGTTCCACTGCCACGGATCGTTGCGAACACCCCATTCGTCGACAATCCAACGCTCAGCGATGTCCAGGAATTCTTCAGCATCGACGTCAGTGAAGCCGCTGATCACATCAGAATACCAATTGGGAAGCGTATCCGTTGTGTTGAACGTGAATCTTCTATTCTCCCGCGCTTTGTATTGGTACTTGTGAAATGCCTTTCGAATTCCTTTCTTTCGTTTCTTGCGCACGTACGTGCTCGAATTAACCAGCTGCAGACTCTGCGACTGTTGCCCATCTAATTGAACATGACCACCGCCGACCAACTTCAAGAGTGCAGACTTCGCGAACGAACGAATCAGAAAATGCGGGAGTTCTTCATCGGTCGCGATATCCAGAAGCCACACTGAATACTTCTTAACGCTGGTTGGAATTTCCGTCGCAATCCGATCAAACGTGATTACTAGCCAGAGTCGAGCGGCCAACCAATAAAACGGAGCGTCCGGCCTTCGGAAGACGTCATCGACCCTTCGATCTGCGAACAAACGTATTAACTTTTCCAGAACAGCGGAGTCTCCCAGTCGCGCGAGCCCCCGGATCGCATAACCTGCTCGCCATCGGATCCGGACATCTGCGTCACCTAACAACGCAAACAAGAATCGCGCCAACGCGTCATCAGGTAAGCTCGGGAGATCTAGTAGGTCCCACGAATCGCGGTCAGCGACCGCAATCCGTCCTAAGAGCCGCTGTGAATAACGTTGCATCACTTCCATAGCCTCGTTGGCTTTACAATATTCGCCTGCAAGACCAACCAGCGCATAGATAGTTGGGGGCTCCAAAGAATCAACATGACGTTCGATCCCCTGGAGCAGTGATTCGCAGATGTCGGCATCACTCCTCTGAGACCGCGCCAACAACGCCGGCAACGGTGAGTCGCTATAGATTAACCAGCGACTCAGTAACGGCAACTGATCGGTCACTATTGCAAGTACATTCTCTCTTGCCCAGGTTGCGACCGAAGGGACATTTTCCCAACGCTTCAGGTTATTCAGAATTGCCATGACGATTCCATCGTGATCGATAAGCAATGAGGCGGTCCGTCTCAACTCATCTAGGTGTGCGGCTCGGTTGGCGGGCGCGACCACGCCAGCGATGCGTTCGAGAATAGTCTCTTCAGATATGTAGTTCTTCGAAGCACGACCGGCGGCCAAAACTGAATTGACTACCCGATTGATCTCACCTGATGTTGTGAATGTGAACTCATTCCAATTGATACTCTTGAAAGGATCATCCGATCGCGCCTGGTTAACCTCATCGAGCGAGTTCTTTTGTGCTAAACGTTCAGTGTCTTTTTGAGCGGAGAGAAATTCAGTCGTCTGCAAGAGCCGCTGAAGCCAGAAGTCCGTCTTTCGCATACTTCCCATAGAATTCAGCGATTCACTGACACTACTTCGTTGTCCCTTACCAAAACGCAATAACTCTTCACGGGACAGATCTGAAACCAAAGCCCGCATATCTGTATCGGCCTGTCGCACCTTAGCTTCGCTCGCCGTCGCCTCTATTAATCCTTCCTTCGCCTCATCGAGCAATGACAGAAGCGAACAAACCTGTCGGGGTTGTAATGTTTTCTGACGAAGAGCCGTTTCTAGAACGGTTGGTAGAAGAGTTTTCCGATCAACGATACCAGCGTCTTCCCAACGCGCGATCGAAGCCAAAGCAAATCCGGTATCGAGAGCAGTGACGGCTTCCGCTATCTCGGTCCACGGGAAGTGATCCTGACCCTCTAGTCGTATGGCAACGTCACTTGCCACTATGGCAAAATCATGAGCAACGGCGCGACGGATTTCCGGGCCGGACTCTCGAACGGCTCTGCGTGACAGTGGAGCAAAGAGCGCTAATTCGTGAATGGCTTCGGCGTTTACCTCACTAGCTACGTTAATCGCGTCGGTAAAAACGCTTTCTGCATCGGACGGACTTAAGAACATTAGCAAGCGCGCGAAACGAACAAGAGCGGCAGTCTTTTCTTCGGATGAGGCTCTCGCTGCCTTTACAGCATTCACTCTTGCGCTAATTTCAGCCAATATTCTGTCATGCGCTGACGCAACGAGGGCGAGCCGCTCAAGGACCTTGACGGCATCAGCGCTAAAAGGACTTGATCCATATTCGAGAACATCACACAGTCTGTCCAGCAGAACCCTCGTATCCAAAGTTTGAACCATCGTGAGCCGTGTTGATGCTAAAGCGGCCTCTTCTCTCATGCCGGAGATTCGATAATCGGACCGTAACTTGTAGTCTTCTCGGTGTGATGTTGAGATTGCTCCTTTTAGCTCTTTGTCATTATCCTCGCTCCCCTTGCCTCCCAGAAGAACTTGGGCGCGAAAGTCATAGAGAGGAATAAAGGGCTCGATGAACGTGGTCAGTTCATCTCTTTGTTCTTTGCTCCTGTTTTGGATTCGCTCAGCTTGCTCCGCACTTTTGTCATTTGACGGTGAGGCAACAAGAAAGTTATCAATAGTCGCCTTTCGTCCATTGATGCGCTCTAGCAGAGTGTGTGCTCTCAGGCTGAGATCTATGAGCGCCTGCTGGTACGTAGACAAACGGTCAACTCGTCTCAATTCAGGATCCGCGAACAAATGGAGAAGAGGCACGATGGTATTAACGTCACCACCGCGGGCTATTACTATTTCACATGCGGTTAATGCCGTTTCTAAGCAAGCTCCTGATTTGTTTTCGTCGTCCCTGGGTTCACGAAGTCTGTCAAGAACAATCAGGCCTTTGCTGTGCAGCTTTGCGAGGCTGTCCAAGACGCGTGATATATCAACATCTCGACCACTCAAAGCGAGTGGAACAAGCAAGAACAGATCCCATGGCGCGCCAATCTCGTTGAGGCATTGTTCGACAAGTTGAGCGCTGCCTGAAACGATCAGCCGGGCAGGCAAAATGGAACCGACACGCAAAGCAACCGTTCGCGGAGTCCACGACCTTAGTTCGTCAATAGCAGCGGTAGGTCCAGCGATGCGAAGGATGGCTTCAATGCTTGCGGCAATATCAGAGGTGCTGAGATCCCAACCTTGTGGATGGAAGTCAGGATTTTCCTGCGTCTGCTCTTTAAAGCTTTCCGCGCGTCGCTCTATCCAGGCATGTGCTTGTCGAGAACCTTCGCGGACAGAAATGCGATCTCCCTTCCGCCCGTCAGCAGCAATCAGCTGAAATAGTAATGATCCATGATTCTCAATTTGGTCTGGGTCTCTCAGGATTGTTCGACTCGAAGTATCCCTGGCAAAACTGGCGGCTAAGTCCGGGTTTTCGTCCAGCATTGTCTTTATGGCAACGTCAGTCTTGAGTGCTTCCGCTCCTATCAGCATCGTCATCATAGCGTCAACGATGTTGCCATTCTCGCGGCAAACGCTCATCGCGAGTTTCAGTCGTTGTAGTTGAGCTTCGCGACGTAAGATCGGATCGCGGATCGCCGTTGGCTCTTTTTCATTGTTAATCAGACTAAGTATCTCTCGGCCGCGATCCGCTTCGAGCAAAGCAGCCGCAATGTGCGTTGCGGCGTATGCGTCAGATTTGTAACGCGCAGAAAAATGATCAGCAATGAGCCTCCGAACAGTCTGTAGCTCCTGCTGCGCCTCTTCTTTCACAAAGTTTTCAAACTCTTCGTCTGCGAGTCCGATCAACTCGTCCTCCAGACGAATCCCAGGGCTTAGATCATTGCAAAGATCAATGATGTGCGCTTTGGATAGACCGGTCACAGCGGCAATATCCGCAATCGGAATGGGGTGCGGTAATACAGCTAGACCTGAGCAGAACTTCTTAATTTCGGTGTCTGCTCCGACTTTTCTTCGCAACAGCTCCAGTTGTTCAGCAAAAACTTGTTTGAGGGTTTTTCCGTTGGGCCGGAGATAATTCAGCGTCTTGTCAGGATCACCTTCGCCGAACTCCAGGGCATAGCTCTGAACGCGCGGGACACCACGCGAAAGATGGTGGAAGTCTTCGATCCAGCTGGATGAAACATCCGGCAACCTCCCGCGAACATAGATGGCAGTTTCTTCAGGTGTGAACCCCTTGATTTCGTGAAGAGCGAAATCGTGCGGAAGAGATAGCATCGGCAGCCGACCCGTTCGAGACGTTACGAGCAGCCTGACGTTACCAGGCAACTCGCCTAGCAGAAGAAATTCATGAACAAAGCTCTTCTCAGGTGGCTTGCGCGTGGCAGCGGCAGTAATAGAATTGTCAGCAGCATCAACGACAACAACCAGTAACGCATCTGGCGAGCTAGCAGCCACAACTTCCGCAGCTCGGGCGAGTCGCTTCTTAAAAATTCGCGGAGAATTCAGTTCAGGTGGGCGCGTGATTAGAAGAGGAAGCCGCAGTCGCTGCGCAAGTTCATTCGACAGTTGCAGAAAAGCATCTTGCGGACGATGGCGATATCCATCTGAGTCGAGATAGCGCCCATCTCCGAAGCAGTCAAAGATTACCGTCAACGAATCCGGCGGCAATAGAGAACTGAGTTCTTGTAGTGAAGTCGTTTTCCCGCATGAACCTTCGCCATGCAGACAGATCAGTTGCTCCTCGTTCATTAGTCGCGCCGCGAGCGTTTTCGATTCCTCACGAGAAACAAAATTTGTAACACCTTTGATTTTTGACGGGCACGGAAACAGAGCTGCGATATCTGAAACACCAAGACGCGCCAAGATTGACTCGCGCGTGATTACTTCGCCTTTTTCGTGAGGTGACATTTTGTTGCGTACGAATCGCAATAGGTCAGTTACCAAAAGTCTAGCGTCGTCTTCAGTCCAGCTTGAAATCGTTAACAGAATTCGCTCTTCGTGTTTTAGCGGTGAATCACCTCCGCATTCAGAAAAATCCAAGACACGCGCAAAGGCGTCAAAATCCCCAGCACTTAACCCCGACGCTTTGAGCAGGACCTTACGTTCTTCTTTGAACTTTTTATCCTTGGTTGCCGTTGCGTCTGTGGCGCTAGCAGATAGTGCGTCAATCACCGCAGGTGAAATCGGTTGATTGCTAACCAACCGAATCTTGACCCTTCCAACCGAGACCAGATCAGCCCGAGTCTTTTTCAGACCTGAAAAGGCCTTGGCCAGCCGTCCAATAACCGAATTATCCTTCTTCTTATTAGTCGCAGAGGTTAGGCGAGCAACCGTCCATGGCTGATTTGGTTTTGCTCCAGAGAATTTGACCTGATCGATGACGATTCTTTCTGCTGAAGCTTCACCGTCCCCGCCGAAATAAGAAGTGCAATCGACGCCATCCCAGGTATCCTTCGGCACGCCCTTCTCGTCTTCCGACCTCAGGCCCTCGACAGTCACCGTCGTTAAATCAGTGTTGGGCTCGAGCAGCTTAAGTGATTCACGCAATGCCCACAGCTCGTGGTAATCGTCACCCGCGACGGCGCCACGGTGTCCGCGATGATCAGGAGCGGTCATATACCGTCAATTATAACTGAACGTAACGACAACCAATCAGTAGGCGTTGTGTAAAAAGAGTAAGCGGCCGTCGCAATGCCGAACATGTACCGGGGATCCAAGTAAAACTGATGAGTGGGGTCAGGCCTGCGATTGTGCGATTCTCGAGCGCGCTATCCAGCCAAAACTCTCTTTGTGCTCACTCAGCCGGCCTTTAACTAATTGACTACTCCGCCTTTCCCCGAACAGATGGAACTCCATCGCGACCGTGTGGCGCCGCGGCGAAGACCTGGGTGATGAAAGCGCTGTTTCTACCTAGTGAATCGTAAATGGTAAATGGTGAATGGAAGAGGCGGCGTCGAGTGTGCGAACCGCATTCGATCAACCAAGCGTGATTCATAGGTCGTTGTAGACGGAATGTTTATAGATTCAGCACCATGATAGTTAGGGAGCCCATTTTATGGGCACATTATTTCGCTCATAATGGAACTGGGCGGAGGATTTCGTCGTGGTGCTAGTAAACATCTCGTCCCTGCGGGACGCGGAATCGCAAAATCGCAGGCCTGACCCCATCGATTTCATACATGACGTGGAGGCACAAAGTCAGTGGCCTAACGCCTTGCTGGTGCATGCCGGCGAAGCTGTGTTGTCGCCCAGTCGACCATCGTTTCAAAGAAGCCTGGTGGGAATCGTTTGAGGCGGACAAACTCGTTGGGATTGTCTGAGGGAACCTCCATCAGGTTGTGCGACCCGTTCGGATAAACCTTAACGGTGTAATCCCGGCGTCCCGCCTGATCCAGGATTTGCCTGATCGCACGCACATTAGCTTTGACACCCTCAGGCGTATCAAGCTCGCCGAATACGGCCAGCAGCGGTGCGTTCATAGTCTGCAAGGTCGGCAACGGGTCGTAGACATAAAAGCGCCGCATGTGAGTCCAGAAAGGATCGTCACGCCGCTCCGGCCCTCGAACATCGATCAGGGTGGCGAAACCATTTTCTGTCTTTGGCTGTCGCTCGAGCCTTGGCGTACTGGTCCCACTTGGCGTTTGAAGTAGGTGAAGCAATGATCTCGTTCTTCAACTTTTGAAACGCAAGTGCATCGTTGACTTCATTCGCCGCAGTCGTTAAAGAATGCTGCGATGCGGTCGCCAACTCTCGACTCTTCGTCGTTCTGTGAGCCAAAACGATCCCCAAGATGGCGCGATTATGGCGCGATGGCGTGCTCAGATGTAACCAGACGTAGCACACTCTGACTGACGGCTGCGGATTCGGTAAATACTGCTTTATCTCGCTTCGTCTCGCCTTGTTGATGCCCCTCAAACCGTCTCATAATCTGTTGGTTCGGGGTTCGAATCCCTGCGGGGGCACCACAACTCTGCAAGACTCCTGGATCAGCTTTCCGCGGCCTCACCGCAACGTCCCAGAGGCATAGTCTCCCAATTCGAATGAAGATAGAATGAAGGCCGTCTCATGAATCCACTCGGAATTCCCCCGACAACAGGCTCTATGCCTATCGCCAAAAGCACGCGACTTGGTTCCTACGAAATAATCTCCCCGTTGGGCTCCGGCGGCATGGGAGAAGTCTATCTGGCGGAAGACACCAGGCTGCATCGCAAGGTTGCTTTAAAGATCCTGCCTGCCGATCTCGCCTCTGATCGCAGTCGCATGCATCGCTTTCACCAGGAATCGATGGCTGCTGCTGCGCTGAATCATCCCCACATTGCACATATCTACGAGATTGGCGAGGCCGCGGGCGTGCACTTCATTGCCATGGAATACATCGACGGCGACACCCTCCGGCATCGGATCAATCAGGGAATGAAACTACTTGAGATCCTCGAGATAGGTTGTCAGACGTCGAGCGCGCTGGTAGCTGCGCACGGAGCAGGCATCATTCATCGGGACATCAAACCTGAAAACATAATGATCAGGCGCGATGGCTACATTAAGCTGCTTGATTTCGGCCTTGCGAAACTGAGCGAGCCGGAGGAAACGACTACCGACACCGACGCGCCGACTAAGGCGATGGTCCATACTGCTGCAGGGACGGTAATCGGAACAGCGAATTACATGTCGCCGGAGCAGGCTAAGGGAATACACATAGATCCACGGACCGACTTGTGGAGTCTCGGCGCGGTGCTTTACGAGATGGTGACAGGGCATTTGCCCTTTCGCGGCGAGACTTCTGCTGAAAGCATTTCGCTAATTCTTCAAAAAGAGCCACCCCCGCTCACTCGCTTTGCGCGCGAAGTACCGGCTGAACTGGAACGGATCGTCACGAAGGCCCTGACAAAAGACCGTGAAGAGCGCTATCAAACGGCGAAGGATATGCTGATTGATCTGCGCAACTTAAGGCGCAAACTGGAAGTCGATGCCGAGATTGAACGCACCGCTGCACCAGAGCTTCGGCACTCTGCTTCGACAACCAGTGGGCAGAACGCGCCGGCGACTGCTTCTGGCGCGGTCACCGCAACCGTACCGGCCAGCGCCGGGCGTGCTTCTTCCAGCGCTGAGTACATCGTTTCGAGGATCCGGCAACACAAGCTCTTCGCAACGATTACCTTGGTCGTACTTGTCATTGTTATTGGCATCGTCGGCTTTAACCTTTATCTGCACGGTAGAAATAAAGAAGTTACATTTGAATCAATTGCCGTCTTGCCCTTCGTTAACCAGAACAACGATCCGAACACTGAATACCTCTCAGACGGAATTCCCGAAAGCATCATCAACAGCCTGTCACAGTTGCCGAATCTCAAAGTGATGTCCCGCAACTCGGTATTCCATTACAAGGGAAAGGAAATGGACGCGCAGACGGTAGCAAAAGACTTGAAGGTGCAGGCAGTGCTCACAGGCCGGGTGACACAACGTGGTGATGATCTTTCGATTAGCGTGGAGCTTATCAACGCGCAAGACAATAGCCAGATCTGGGGTCAGCAATACAATCGCAAACTTGCAGACGTGTTCGCGATCCAGGAGGAGATGGCAAAAGAGATTTCCGAGAAACTGCGCGTGAAGCTGAGTGGCGCAGAGCGACAGCAGCTGGCGAAGCGCCCGACTGAGAACCTCAAAGCTTTCCAGTATTACATGCAGGGACGAGCCTACACGAGCCGCCGCACCCGCGATGACCTCTTGACGGCCATCCGGTATTGCGGGAGGGCGATCGAGGAAGATCCCGATTACGCGCTCGCCTACGCGGGCTTAGCCGACGCCTATGCGGCTCTCGGGGTGCGCGGCTACATCGCGCCGGTGGAAGCTCGGCGCAAGGGGGAGGAGGCGGCGCGCAAGGCCCTGACGCTCGACGAGAACCTGGCCGAGGCTCACGCTCAAGTGGGTTATAGCCATACCGCGTTCACCCCGTACAATTTCTTGCTGGGCGACCGAGAGCTCCGGCGGGCGATCGAACTCAGCCCGAGCCTGGCGGTGGCTCACCAATACCTCGGACTTTCGCTCGAAAAACAGGGGCGTCTTAATGAGGCCTTAGCGGAAATAGTGAAAGCCCGCGAGCTCGACCCGCTCTCCTCAATCATCGCGCGGCAGGAAGCTCTTCCTTACTACCTCAAGCGGGATTGTGCGCGAGCCATGGAGCTGCTACGGCAGGCCAATGAGCTAGGCCCGGCTTTGAACACTACATTTGAAATAGGGATTTACATCCAGAACCGGTCATTCGACGAGGCGCTGGCGGAGTTGGAAAAGGCCAAGCGGGAGAGGAAAAACGATTCGATTTTGATATACGACACGGGGGTGGTCTACGCGGCGCAGGGGAGGCGGGCCGAAGCGCTCCAAGTCATTGACGAGCTGGAACGGATGTCAGGCCCGAACCTGGACCAGGCGCTCTACATTGCCAAAGTCTATGCGACCTTGAACGATAAGGAGATGGCGTTGTCATGGCTGGACCGCGGACTGGCCGCCGGAGCGATCGGAAGCTTTTATAAGGACGAGCCAGTTTGGGATCCAATTCGCAGCGATCCGCGATTCGCCGACCTCCTGCAGCGCATGGGCATTCCCCCGTAAATCTCGTCATGATCGACGCAAGATGAAGGAATTGGCACTTATGATTTATAAACTTAAGCCTCGCTCGAGTCTCACAAACCAAAACCGCACTGCTGAACTAATGGAATTTGACCAGATGGCGCAATTTTGGCGCGATCATGTATGCAAACGTCGCAAGATATAACCTACTTTGACGGCTGCTGATTCGGTAAATACTGGGTTATCTCGTTTCGTCTCGCCTTGTTGATGCCCCTCGACCCGTCTCATAATCTGTTGGTTCGGGGTTCGAATCCCTGCGGCGGCACCAAGGACATTGCCGATTTCCGATTGTAGATATCCGATTTTGCTCTTCGTCAGCCTCTTGGCACCCCGCAAACCCACCGGGCGCGAAGATGTCGCGAATTGTCCGATGTTTGCTCGACCTCGGAAAGCGTTGTGATTCTGGATGCCTCGAAACCGTCAACAAAACGGATTAAATACTGCTACATCTGGTTTCGTCTCACCTTGTTGATGCCCTCAAACCGTCTCATAATCTGTTCGTTCGAATCCTGCGGCGGCACCAACGAGCGCAATCGTGAGCTATATGTTCTTCTAACAAAAGTCATATGAGAATTTTGGTTGCCGACATTTTAAAATCGAAGGCGCAGACGCTCATCAATACAGTAAATTGCGTCGGCGTAATGGGGAAGGGTATTGCCCTGGAGTTCAAAGAGCACTTTCCAGAGATGTTTGCAGATTACGTCAAGCGATGCGAACGCAACGAGGTAAGACCTGGCATCCCCTATCTATACAAGCGACTGTTTCCACCCAACATCATTAACTTCCCAACCAAGGATCATTGGAAGTCAGTTTCGAGAATCGGTGACGTCGAACGCGGTCTGCAATACTTGTTGAGTCGTTACAGAGAGTGGGAAATAACTTCTCTGGCGATCCCTCCTCTCGGCTGTGGCAATGGACAACTCGAATGGAAAACCGTAGGCCCGTTGATCTATCGCTATGCTTGTCAGATGGACATTCCAATTGAGCTTTATGCTCCTTACGGAATCCCTCCTAGAGAAATGTCAATTGACTTCTTGTCGCAGGAAACTGCTACGACTGTTCAACGACGCAAGACAACGAAACTCGACACCGTAGGAAACCGCTATTCTTTAATGCAAGGGAAACAACGACACCAACCACCTCTTGAAGGGCAAATGGCGTTGCAACTGGTCCAATGTTGACTCCTTCAAGCCAATGCCCAAAGAAACCACGAAGCGAACTAGGAAACCCGGCGACTGGAGCGCGCTGCGCCGACAACTCGCCAGCTGGAACAAGCCCGCACTGCTCGCCCTGGTGAAAGATCTTTACGAAACGGCTGCCGGCAACCGCGACTTTATCCAAGCCCGCTGTCAGGCCGGAGCGAGCGGTGGCGAGATCCTGGAGAAGTATCGCAGCAAGATTGTGGAGCAATTCTATCCCGCGCGAGGCGAGGCCAAACTTAGGCTTGGCGAGGCGCGCAAGGCCATCAGGGATTACCGCAAGGCCACCGGCAACCTTCCCGGTACGGCTGAACTGCTGATGACCTATGTGGAGCAGGGCGCAGAGTTCACCCACGATTATGGGGACATCGACGAGCGGTTTTACGACAGCGTGGAGTCGGCGCTGGACGAACTGGCCACCCTATTACTCCACGAAGCGCGGGGAGTATATCCGCAGTTGAGTGAGCGCTTGGCAAGAGTTGAGCAGATCACCGATGGCATCGGCTGGGGATTTCACGATCACATAAAAGATGTCGTAGGGTGGCTGGAGGACGAGCTTGACGATCAGTGACTAGCACCTCCGCGGATTCCCCATTGCGATCTCCTTGCCGTTGAATCGGGCTTTGAAAGGGTGCGAGGAGGTCATTCTCTGTGTAGTCATCCTCGCTAAACGAGATTATGACATATAGACTGTACCCGAAAGTTGAACGATGGAAATCATGAATGCTAAAGGCTCACCCAAGGCCCAGAGGAACAAAGGAACGGATATGAGTGACCAGACATTTGCCGAGCTTAAGGAAGCTCTAGAGGATGCGCGTGCTTTTGAAAGGGGAGAACGTCGAGAACTAAGAGTCAAGCGCATTGAAGGTCCCCGGCCTAAAGCGTCACGGAAGATTGCGACCCGCCAAAGCTAAGCCAAACCAAGCCGTAGAGCCAGCACGTGCAAGAACCCTTCGAAAGTGTAACCGCAGCAATTGAGCTGTGAGTTAAATTTCAGGCGGCGCTCTTGAATTGGAGTTTCGCTTGCACCCCTAGCGAGCCCAATACACGCAGCATGAGATCCGTTGAAATGTCGTGGGTGTTACGGTTCAGTATCGCGGTCACGCGGGTGCGTGATGTATGAGCGAGCCGCGCCACGTCTGAATGAGTCAAACCCTTTTTGCCGACGACCTCGATGATCTTGTCGTTCAGGTCGCTGCGGAACTCAATCTCCATTCCCTCAGCAGGTGCCAGCCCCAACACTTTCGCGAGCTCCTTGGCATTGCGAGCGACAACTGGTCTAACTTTCTTCAGTCGAGCATCTCCTTAAGTCTGTTCTGCGCTGAAGCAATCTCATGCGGCGATGTCTTCTACGTTTTCTTTGCGAACGCGTGGAAGATCAAGACTGAATCAGCCCAGCTTCGTGTAATAGAAAACTCGATACGCACCGGAGCGGTCCCTTACATGCAATTCCTCAACACCAGCCGCAACCGAAGACATCGGTCGCGACAACGGCATCGACAGTTTCTTGCCTTTTTGCAAATCAAAAATTACCTTGCCGAATCACGCCGTACATCTTCGGGAAACCCTCTTATGGCGTCCCGAGCCTTTGGGTGAAATGCGGCAATCTTTCACGCATTGATTGTCTCAGATATGAGACATGTTGTCGAGATGCACGGACCGTAAGAGAGAACTATCGACTGGGTTGCTTCTTCCGCTGCTTTCGGAATGAGCCTCTATCAGAATATGGGATGGACTTTTGTATACTACGCTTGACTTCCTGCAGCGCGTAGATCGCGTCGTCTAGGTTTTCTAGGATCATCGGATCCAGCGGATGCTCATTGACTCGGGGCGGAGGTTCCAAACGAAAATCGGTTCGCATTTGATCTGTGCCGTTTGATCGAAAGGGGACGGAAACTCCTGGCGAAACCTCAACCTCGATCGCATTACTGGCGGCGGGACCGTCCGCTTTGAAGAAGGGGCCGGTGACTTCCAGCTCATCCACGGCGATATCGCAAGTCGGTTGTTCAAGCAAATCAACCTTGCGCTGAAGTTCGCGACTGACGAGACGTCCAACGCCCGAGCCATACGATTCAACGCCGCTTTCTCGCCGAAGTCCGGCGCAGAGCCCGTACCACAAACCTGCGGTCGGAATCGATTGACTTACCGGATTCAACAATCGCCAGTGATCTAGGGTTCCCGGAGCGACCAAGCTTACAAGATATCCGACTAGGAAAGCCGTTTCTTCTTTTGCTGATGAGCGGTTTCCGAGAGATTGAAGAAAGCCTTCGAGGAGTCTTACCCTCTCCTCACGAGTATCCTGCATTGCCATTCGAAGATCGTAAACGGGCATATCGAGTGTAAGCGCTCGCCAATCGGAATCACTAATATCTCCAGTCTCAAGAAGATTGTTGCAGCTCCGCACAATAGGTTGGGACGCATCCTGTGTCTCCGAACCTACGAGTTGTGCAATAACAGACCATACCCCTTGCAAATGGACGAGAGCTAGCCGCGTCGCACGATTCCCTAACGCTTCCCGACTGCGAAACCAATTCAACCCTGTTTGCCGGACACCACGGGGTCCCTCTACACGTAGCAGTGACCTTGCAACACCGAACGAATAAGTGCCCTCACACGCTCGCAGGGTAAGTTTTATTGAAGCTTGATCTAGATAGGTGAGTGCCTCGGCGAGAATCAGGCCTATGATTCCGCTCTCCCACCTCTCGGTATTCGAAGGTGGTTTTGACAGCTGGCTGACAGTTTCGAAGTCCAGTGTACGAACAAAAGCAGTCAGAGGCTTTATTTTCACATAAGTGTTTGCCCAGGCGAATAAGTCCTTTTTTTCGCTTTTTGGCAGAAGGAGAAGATTCGGCAGTCTCGGTTGCTCTGGTTTCTCGGTCCATACGGCGACCAGACCTTTAGCGAAGCCTTTCAATTGATCAAAAGACTCTACTATTCGAAGCGGTTGACTTTTGAGCGACTCACCTTGTGCTATAGAGATGAAATCGTCTCGGTTGATAGTAGACATCCACATGGTTAGATCACCAGTTACCCAAATAACTCTTTCACGCTCGGAGGAGCTGGCGGCGGTTTCAAGGAGTTAATCGCTTGCGCAAGATCGTTAGGAGGTTGCCCTATTGCGTAAACACTTAATGCCGTCTTCGTACGCGTAACCGCAGTATAAGTCATATTCTTTTCGTAATCCCAGCCTCGGATCGACTCAGCGAAAGCTAAATGATTTGCTCGGTATTCGAGACCTTTGGACGAGTGAAGTGTGGAAACGTAGATTGGCTTTTCGACCTCGAATACCGGCTCATCGGATTGATTGACTGCGAGTTCCCCAATTTCGGATTTCAAAATTAGATTGTAGAGTCTGTCACGCTGTTCTGTATAGGGACACACGACTCCCAATAGCTCTTCTGGATAGGCAGCGAGTTGCAACTTAAGCTTCTTGACAATCTGCGAAGCTTGTTCATCCTCTGTTTTGCACCTCACCAGTTCAGCAGAAGAAGGACGCAGCTTCTCGTTGTACAGAGAGGTATTGTAAAGCGGCTCATCTTGCGCCCCTACGAAGATTGCGTCCGCAACACGGCAGATTTCGTGCCCTAATCGATAGTGGTATCTCAAAGGATGAACCGCGTTGACTGACTTCTTCAATATCGAGAGCGAGTCCGGGCCCGAGTATATTTTTTGTCTTGGGTCCGCTGATGCGTAAAGTTCTTTAGCAAGCGCTCGAAACAGTTCAATTTCCTCCGGCAAATAATCCTGAGCTTCATCCAAGAAAATGGCTTCATAGATATTCTTAAGAGATCTGGAATCAACGAAAGCGCGGACCTCTTGAAGAAGTCGCTTTCGCTGCTCAGCAAAATTGCCGGACGGATTTAAGTCCTTCCCGTACTGGCGTAAGAAGGCATGACTCCAACCGATTGAGGTCAGTACAATTTCGGAGGGTAGCCCATATTGCGTTGAGCCACTTACAATGAAGTCACGAAGTGCGCGTGTGAACACAAGTACGAGAATGTTTTCTCTCTTTTGCAGCGTATAGTACTTAGCGCGAAGCAGCAGAAGGTTTGTCTTGCCACAGCCGGGTGGTCCGGTTATGAGGTGGCTTTCTTTGGCAGGCAAAGCCGCAATCTTCTTCTGATCATCGTCTAGGTCGCCCTCGGCGACCCACCAAGTTTCTTGCATAGGAATTTCAGTGTTTCCAATAGATCTTTCTCGAGCTCGCCCCAGAACTTTGGGCAAAGTCGATCACGCTGAAAACGGCCTCTTCGAGACGGCTCGTTACAATACTGTCGTCGAACACGCCCTTGAAGATGGAAGAACCGTTGCTCGTCCGAAGTTCCTTGAGGTCGATCGGCGAGTCTTCGTAAGGAAAAACGGCGCGAATGACAATTTCAATAACTTCTGGATCGGTATCAATTAGATCTGCTGTTACAAACAAACCAACCGCTTGCTCAACATAAAGCTTCGCCGACGCTTCAAAAACTATCAGCACGTTAGCTGACGGATCATCAACAAGGTCTGGCAATTCTCTTGTCGCGCTTCGCGGAAACATTTTTTCGCTGGCGCAAATACTTTTCGTGATTGCGGTAATCCGCCGCTGCATGCGATCAACCCCACGCTCAATATCCAACGCTGTTTTCGCTCTCTGCTCTTCGGACGTTGTGTCAGCTTCAAGGCTCGACGCAAATCTCCGCATGACACGGTTTCGTGCGGCCGAGGATGGCTCTACGACTGTAGGTTCTTCGAAGTCCTCCCACTTAACGGCCAATAACCGATGCTCCGGCTTCTTAAGAAGGCAGTTATTAGCGAGCCATACCAAATCTGGAGGAACATCGGTTTGCTGTATTTTCGGAACTTCCTGTTCGACCGCTTTGACTAATCGTGCTTTAGGCAGTTCAAAAGCTTTGAATATTCTTTCTCGAGTAATTAGATCATATAGGACGGCGCCGAGTTGATAAAAAGTAATCGCCCTATATCCGTCTCGATCCGCTTTCTCTGTTCTGAAGATATATTCAGGTGGACCGTATCGCATCGTTCCCAAAAAATTCTGACGCTGACCATCGCTCGACTCTGCTAGCCTAGAGACATCCAGAGGTCGCATTACGCCTAAATCCAAAAGTATCGCCTTCGAAAAGTCGGCGGTTACTGCGATGTTGTCCGGCTTAATGTCTCGATGAACAATGTCTCGGTCTTCAAGTAGGTAGCGAGCTGCATCCGCAACTTGCGCAAGAATCGGTCGAATGCGATCACGTGGCACTTTGTCAATTACTGACGCCAGATCCGGAGCCTCGATAAATTCCATTACGATATAAAGATATCCGGTTGTCTTACATTCACCACCATCAAATATTTTTACCAGATTTGAGTGGTCATGGCCGCGCAAAGTAAGTTCGCGTAGAATCCGATTCAGCTGGCTATGTCGACCGAACTCTTCAACGAGAGCCGGATCGAATATCTTCACGGCGGCTATCTCCGAAGCTTTCACACCACGGAACACGGCAGCTGACTTGCCAGCGTTTATAAACTTCTCAAGCTTCCAATCGCCAACGGTTTGACCTATGAGGTTATCTAGCTCTGCCTTCGTCATTTCGGAAACGAAACTGCATCCCGTTTGAAGTTCGAGTAGGGACGCTCTGAGTCTCATGACTCATCACATGCGGTTTTGAGTACAAGATTTATCACAGGTCATCTTCGGATGTCGATGACGGTAGACCGGGATGGCATGCTGATCGGGGGTTGCCAAGATGGCGTGATTATGGCGCGATGGCATCCTCGGACGTAGCGAGATGTAACTGACTTTGACGGCTGCGGATTCGGTAAATACTGGGTTATCTCACTTCGTCTCGCTTTGTTGATGCCCCTCAAACCGTCTCATAATCTGTTGGTTCGTGGTTCGAATCCCTGCGGGCACCCAGGGCTTTTGAGAAAGCGGGCAAAATCAGACGTAGCCCTCACTAACGGTCTGCTTTATCAGATGGAGGGAATGGCTTTTAGAAGCGATCAATACGGGAGCTAGCGTGAACGTGTTTGCCTGCGCCAGAAAGAGATCACGAGTTCTCTCTTTAGGTAGTAAGACGCCCCGGACAGGAAGAATCCACAAATCCGCAGGAATATAGGTTTTTGAATTCCATTTAGGTGAACCTGCGTCTTCTTCAGCCTCAGTCTGGCTGTTTCTTTAGCAATTTCCTGCCTGTCAGGTGATTCTTGTAAATGGAACATCGGTTGCCTAAGATAGATCACTGCTATTTTTCAATTGTTGTCAACCCTTCCCTTCAAGCTAAGGAGATGATTATGAAACACTGTGGCCGTGGCTTGACCGTAGTTTTTCTTTTAACCTTTGTCTTTATTTTTGCAGCTTACGCACAGGTGAATACCGCTGATATCACCGGGCGTGTTACAGATGAACAGGGCCGTGTTGTTCCAGGGGCTACTGTTACTGCGACCAATAAGGCTACTGGAGTTTCGCGCACTGTGACGACGGGCGACGCGGGGGAATACACAATTACACAATTGCCTCCGGGAAAGTACAATTTATCCGTCGAGGCCAAGAACTTCAGCAAAGCGTTAGCACAGGACTTCGAACTGAACCTGGGCGCGAAGGTAACGAAGAACTTCGAGCTACAGCCTGGCGAGATAACAGCCACGGTCCAGGTATCAGGCGAGGCCCTCACGGTTGATACGACGACTTCAGAGATCGGCAAAAGCATAACGCCAGCCGAGTTTCAGAACCTTCCACTGCTTAATCGAACATTCGCCAACTTATCACTCATTGCGCCTGAGGCGCGGCCAGTCGGCACCTTCGATCCGACAAAAACCCACGTTGGGAACGTAGCTTTCAGTGGTGGTGATGGCCGGCAGGTGGATGTAAACGTCGATGGCGGTGACAATAAAGACAATGTCGTCGGCAGCCTTCTGCAGAATTTCGCGTACGAAGGTATTCAAGAATTTCAGGTTTTAGAGCATCGCTGGACTGCCGAGAGCGGTCGCTCGGTTGGTGGGATTGTCAATGTGGTCTCGAGGTCGGGAACCAACAATCTACATGGATCAGGCTTCTTTAACTTTCGCAACCAGTCGTTGCGGACAAAGGACTTCTTTGAGAAAGAAACCACCGATCCAAAGCCTAAGTACAACCGAGAAGAGTACGGAGGCTCGGTTGGCGGCCCGATCGTCAAAGACAAGATGTTCTTCTTTGTCGCGTTAGAACGTTTCAGAGAGCGTCAGAACCTACTCGTCAATCCGTCCTTGCTTCCGGAGATTGCTGCCATACCGGGTGTAACCGCGTCCGCTACTATCCCGCTTCCTTACAACGACACTCTGCTGACTGTAAAGGTAGACCATCGCTACAGCAGTAAGCAGACGTTCTTGTATCGGGTTGCTTATCAGAAGAATGACTCTCCCAATGACCAGTTCGATCCAGGCCAACCCGCTGATTTAACCGGTGGTAACCTGAACAACAATCGGCTTTACGACATTCTTGGTAGCCACACTTACACGTTTAGCCCGACAAAGTTGAATGTGTTCTCTTTCCACTATCAGGATTTCAAGAACGCAATTCTCGGTATCACTACCAATCCGAATATTGTGTTCCCTTCAGTACAGACTGGCGCTAATGTGAATGTGCCGCAAGAGACAATAGAGCGGAAGTTTCAGTTCCGCGATGATTTCTCCCTGATAAAGGGCAAGCATGCGACGAAATTTGGCGTAAATTACATCAGAACAGAGCTGCAGGGCTTCTTCTTTTTCGGCGCCAATGGCTATCAGATCTTCTTCTTCGACAATCCTTTGGCGATTAAGAATAATCTGCACACCAGTAATTGCCCAACCGTTCCGGCAAATCAGGGCTGTTATCCACAGGGGTTCGCGACTCCTGGTGCCGTTAGAGAAATTACCTTCAACACTGGCTCGGGGGACACTGGTCAACCGCCATTCCACCAGCTGGCGTTGTATTTTCAGGATGACTACAGGGTCACTCCGAAATTCACTCTGAACCTTGGACTGCGTTGGGACGCCAACATAAAGATGCTGATTGATCAAACCAATAATCGCACCATCAGGCTACTTGGCTTGCTGAACAACGAACGCGCTCGCGCAATTACTGGTGATACTAATCGGCTGAAGAATACAACCGCCAGCTACAAGGAGTTCCAGCCTCGGGTCGGATTTGCGTGGGATGTGAAGGGCACTGGCCAAACGGTAATCAGGGGAGGCTATGGAATCTTTTACGATCAGGTCTTCCAGAATTTGATACTGTTTGCCAAACAGCAGTCAAACGATACCATCTATCAAACCGTTCTTGATCTGGTCAATGACTCAGTAGGCGTAGGTCAACTGGGCGGATTTAGATTCGGCGTCGACCCACTGCCGGCACCGTCGGCAAGCTTCTTGCCGACCAATCTCGAAACGGGAGGCTTTGGCCGAATCAATGATCCACTACTGAAGGATCCGTACGTTCAGAAGTGGTCCTTAGGAGTCGAGACTAAACTCGGCCAAAACTACATCCTCTCGAGTGACTTTGTACATACCCTGGGGATTCATGAAAACCGAGTAGTAAACATCAATCCGCGCATTCGAAATATCTGCGACGCTGGTTTTCCAGGCTCGAATCCCTCGTCGCCTCTGTGCGTTAGAGGGAGTAACACAAGATTCTTCGACAAAGCTTTTGTCGATGCCGGGCTCGTTGCGGGACGGTTAGAGCAGATCAATATGTTTACGTCCACAAATCGATCTCGCTACGACAGCTGGGCCACAACTCTTCGCCGTCGAACTCGCCGTACGCTCCTTTCGGCAAGCTATATCCTGGCCAAGTCTCAGGCTTGGGGTGGGCAGCCAACCGCATCATACAGTGGCAACGGCATTGCAATCGCTCTTGAGAACCAATTCAAACCAGAGGAGTTCGGGCCGACACGAATCGATGAACGCCATAGAATAGTCGCCAGCGGACTATTTGACTTTCCGCACGGATTCCAGCTTGCGCCAATCGTCCAGTTTGCGACGGCGCGACCGTATTCCCCCATTGCCGGCATCGATATAGATGGCGATGGACGCGTTACCGTCGATCGAATTTGTGATGGCGTGAATACCTTGAGTCTTCTCCAGGCTCGATTGGCTGGTCAGACAGTGCCAGCCGCTACAGCCCTGGGGTGCAGACAGACCGTGGTGAATGGTCAACGCGTTGGGTTTGTGGTTAAAAACGGCCAGATTGAAGAACGCAGCGGCCGATTCTTCAACGTAGACCTGCGCGCTCAAAAAACCTTCAGCTTGAGCGAGTCAGTCAAAGTGAGGGGATACGTTAACTTCTTCAATCTGCTCAATCGCGAGAACCTCTCATTCGGAGGACGTTTAGGCCTGAGCTCCCTTAGTTCAAGTCTCTTCCTGCAGCCGGTCGCGTTGTACGGCCCCGGCTTTGGTCCTCCCGTCGGATTGCCATTCACGGTCCAGATTGGTGGGCGAATCGAGTTCTAAGGAATTTGCTCCCGGATCTTTCTAACTTCTTAGGCGCCGAACTTCCGTTCGGCGCCTTTTTTGCGTCGCGCAGCAAACTTGTCGCCGCGTACGCGGAGATTTGAGCTTAAGCCGCAGTCCCTAGTGCCACATGATACAGTGAGAGGTCCCACATATGTTCTCCTGTCACGACGCGATGGAGGAGTTGACCAGCCCTAAAGCCTGAAGGATTCCGGCCGTCAGGCCGATTTCCAAAAGGACTTTCCAGCGGAGCTCTTGCATTTCCTAAAACTGAACTCTCTCGCGAGTGAAGACGATGTTAGATCTTTGCGATTGAACGGAACCGATTTCAACCTTTAGATGCCTTCATGCCTCACAATGTTCGAGGTTGCTTCAAAGTTTGACGAATTGTTCGGTCCGTCAACGGGCAGGATCAATTTACATAGGTTTTACTGTACCTACCGATGGCGTGAAAGTGGCGCGATCATGTAGCTGATGTGGCAAGAGGTAGTCAACTTCTCATAACTTGCCTGTTATACTACCGGAGTTTTTATTCACTCTCTCGACCGTCAACCTAGTAACCCAAATGAAGATCAGAAAATCGCATTCCTCTTCTGCCCCTTTGCCCACTCCTGCCATCGTTTTCGTATTGTGCCTTTTGGTTGCCACGGTAGTTGCACCTGCGAACTCACAATCGTTAACTGGTACTGATCGCGAACGCGGCCGTGTAATGCTTGACCAAATCAAAGACGACATTAAAAAGAACTATTACGATCCCGCCTTTCACGGTGTAGATGTTGATGCACAATTCAAGGCGGCTGATGATATGCTCAAAAGGGCAACATCTCTGGGCCAAGTTTTCGGGATCATCGCGCAATCGGTGCTTAGCCTGAATGATTCGCACACATTTTTCGTCCCGCCGACTCAGACACTCAGTTCGGATTACGGGTGGGAGGTGCAGGCAATCGGCGATGAATGCTATGTGGTGGCAGTCAAGCCAGGCAGTGATGCTGAAGTAAAGGGCCTTAAAGCCGGGGATTTGATTATTTCAGTTAACGGAATCCCGCTAAAACGCGACGAATTATGGAAATTCCGTTATCTGTATTATGCGTTGCGGCCTCAACCGGGTATGCAACTTGTCGTTCAGGGCCCTGATAGTCAGCCAAGGACATTATCAGTGCTGGCGAAGATACGGAATGACAAGCAAAGGCTTGACTTTACCGGCATGACGGGTGGCGCTGACATTTGGAACACCATAAGAGAGATCGAGCGCAAAAATCAGCTGCGCCGTCAAAGACACCATGAGCTAGGAAACGACCTATTGATCTGGAAGATGCCACAGTTCGACCTTAGTTTGAAGAACGTGGACGCCATGATTGATAGGATGATGAGTCGAAAGGCGGTAATACTTGATCTACGGGGTAACAGCGGTGGCGCTGAAACAACACTGCTACATCTGATTGGCAGATTCTTTGATAAGGACGTAAGCGTTGGTTCTTTAAAGCGTCGTAAAGAGACGAAGCAATTGCGAGCTACGACTCATGATCCCACCTTCAAGGGCAAGCTGGCGGTGCTCGTCGATTCAGACTCCGCTTCGGCTGCGGAGATGTTTGCGCGCATGGTGCAGTTGGAACAACGCGGCACAGTGATTGGGGATCGAACGGAAGGCGCGGTTATGAGAAGCAGATTCCACCCTCATCAGATGGGTATGGACGTAGCGGTCTTTTACGGCGCAAGTGTCACCGATGCCGATGTGATAATGCCTGATGGTAAGAGTTTGGAGCGCGCAGGCGTTGCGCCGGATGTGTTCATGTTACCGTCAGCGAAGGACTTGGCCAGTAAGCGTGACCCCGTGCTGGCTCATGCTGCGTCGCTTCTAGGGTTCACAATCGATCCTCAAAAGGCAGGCGCGCTGTTCCCACGTGAGTGGAAGTAAATTGAGAATCCACCCCCGGCGACCAATTTTTCCCGGCCACTCGACGCCACTCACGTAAGTGGAGGCGGGCAGTCGGCCCACGTAAAAGGATCTTCGTCAACCATTTTGCAGCTGGATAAAAGACGCTCGGTTGCCCACTGAGGCCTAACCCTCAACTCCGTTAGAGACAGAAGTTCTGGATTCGGTAATGCAATGGACAAGCTGCCGTTCTCAGTGAAACGATTTTAATCTCCAGCTCGTTCTCAGTGAAACGGTTTTAATCTCCAGCTAATGCCGAATCCCAGGAAAGGCTGAGGTGGTGTTTCTCCATGTGCTCTCGTTCCGATGCTCGCATCGATCTGAATGTTCCGCCCAATTATATAGGCTATTCCACCATCGAGGATCGCAGCGGCAAGGCCATTGTTAGCTTCGGGCGATTGAACACCTAAATCGATAAACGGATTGAGCTTCTTACTCGGAAGATAATTCAGTGTGATTGCAAACACTCCAGCGGTAAACAGTTTGCCTTGATCATCTTCATACCGTCCCACCCCAATATTCGGATTGACCGACAGTTTTAGACTTGGGGCAACATTCCAGTCAGCAGCCAAGCGGGCGTCCCACGTCACGTGTTGCAAGCGAAACTCTTTCGATCCCCAGGCTGGAAAAACGCGGACTATAGTTCCCAGAGAGATCTGATGATCACCAATAGAGTTGTAGATGTGATACTTGAAACCCATGGAGATGGGGGCAAGTCCGGATGTATGGTTTGTCGAATTTGCTGAATCAAATATAGTAATCCGAGTAAAAGTGTTTCCTTCAATCCGAGCTTCCCAGTGTCTATTGATGCCAAACCGTAGAAGCATCGGAACAAAGAGCGTATGCTCCCGACTATCTCCGCTCCGACGAAACTCCTCCTGAATTCCGCTCTCGATTTGACAAGTTTTTGCGCCAATGACGGCGCTGCCATCGGCAATTCCCGGCCTGTCAGGATTTATCAAATCCGGCTCGCCAGCGCTTTGCAGTTGAGCCGGCGGATATTGTTGTGGTCCGGGTGACTGAGCTGAGGCTGGAGCCGAGCAAAAGGCCGCTAATGTCATTGCGATAAAAGCCCATAGAATGATTTGAGGCATGCGAATAAGCTCAGCAACAACAGGATTTTACTAAATTGACCCCTGGAGTAATTCAACCGTCGCCGGTTCAGCCTCACCGGAATTCCCAACCCAACCCAAGCCGAAGTATTCTTGGCGCCTGGATAGCTAATGGTATCCGCTTTGCAAAATTGGGACTGGTCAGATCGGATTCCAAAGTGTTCTTGTTGAAGTTGAGAATATTGAAGACATCGAGAGCAACGGAAAGCTTGCTCCGCTTTATATCGAAGGTTCGCGCCACACGCAGATCCAGAGTTGAATTGAACTGAGTCCGAAAGGCGCCAAAGTCTCCTCGCGGCGTTGCTCGCACAAAGAATGGTCCTTGCTCGAATCCGTTAACAAACAACAGCCGTCCAAACACCAATCCGTCATAATATCTCGCCACGACACCCAGCCGGACGTCATAGGGCGCCTCGTAATACGCACTCAGGTTTCCAGTGAAGCCGCGATCGAAATAGGTCCTGCCCGTCGCAAATAAGAGCGTATTCGGATCGGCATTTGATGCGGCAAAAACCGACTGGTCGGTAATAATGAATCCCGGATCGTTTTGAAAAACGCCATTGCCGGGGTTGGTCGGGTAAGAAGTGTGCATCGCTGTAAAACTGCCTGCAGCTTCCCAGTGGCGAGCGAAGAGCTTGAGCATTTCGATCTCGAAGCCCTTATCGCTGCCGCGATAGCCCGGTGGGTTCGTCAGCAAAAAGAAATCCTTACCCAAGGCCGAAGGTTTCCTGTTAGAGAGTGTTAGTGATTGGTCGTCGGCGGTGCCTACGATTCCGTCGTTGCCGGGATCGATCACCAGCGAAGGAACGTAACTCAAGAAAGGAACTCCCGCATTGACGATACCGACCAGGTGTCGATCATCTCGGCGAAAAAAGCGAACGTGAGTAACAAAGCGCCCGCGAAATTGCTTGGTCACCTCCACAGTAATTTCGTCGGCAAGAGGTCTCCGGAGATTCTGAGCGACGGTTGAATATGGACCACCAAAGACGCGCAGTAACCGGTCTATCTCTGGCGGCTGGGCTTGTCGATCACCGTTGGCGTCTCGCCATTGAAGCACTTGTCCGCCAAGCGCAAATGCGTTTCCGAAATCAAGATAGCGGCCCTGCAACAAATGTCCGTAG
>Ga0137403_10001273_pt1 | contig 31795 bp, 51 predicted proteins | sample CZOMad2_1_16fung_FD_122057 | JGI IMG/M metagenome (GOLD analysis project Ga0137403, IMG submission 122057) | Vadose zone soil fungal communities from Angelo Coast Range Reserve, California, USA - CZOMad2_1_16fungal (Hybrid Assembly) | ecosystem: Environmental > Terrestrial > Soil > Vadose zone... | reverse complement strand
AGGTGACTACACGATTGAGATCCCGACCGCGACTCAGGTATTCGACATGGATACCTTCACGTTCACAGTCGCTGACAACGGTACGCCGGAGTTCCGCCTGAAGAATACTGGTCGTGGAGCACAGTTCAACAGGTACGGCGAGCGCGCAGTCACGATGACTACTACTCGTGACTTCCTCACGCGCTCTGAGTATGATGCCTTCAAGACTCTCACGTCTCAGGCTATCAAGCTCAAGGCATCGAAGTCTGCAAACGAAAGTATCCAGATCGACCTCGCGTCTGCGATCCGTGATACTTACGTCATGAACCTCTCTAACCAGGGCGACTTGGTTCGCGCAGCTATTACCTATCAAGCGACAACCATCGACCCAACTGGAGCACCTGCATATAAGCTCACCATTCTAGCTACGGTGAACATTACATAATCTCAACGGTGAAGTGTGGTATCGGTGCAAGCCTCAGACCGGTGTCTATCTTCGAGTCTAACTAGCGATCCATCGAAGCCCATAGTAGTGAGTAAGCTAGCCCGGGTTTGTTCGTCTAACTAAAGTCTAGAGCGGTTAGACTAAGTACAGACTCACCCGAGCTACTAGAGTTAGGAGTTAGATGAACGTTCCAGTACGTAACGCATACAGGATGCTCCAGGAGTACGGTATCAGTCTGGAACAGTTTGAGCGTTTGTACTTGGAACAAGATGGTCGATGTGCCATCTGCTCGGATAGGATGTTGAATAGTGATTGCCATGTTGATCATGATCATGAGGTCGGCAATGTACGTGCGCTCTTGTGCGGATCTTGTAACAGAGGCCTTGGCATGTTCAAGGACAATATACGTCGGCTCGCCCGTGCCATCGTATACCTCGAGGAGCATGGCAAAGAGTTTGCTTAGCACATAAGAATCTAGGAGATGAAATGCCTCGTGCAACTGTGGACCAGACGCCAGGCGAGAAGGTCGACCTCAAGACTTGTCCTGAGGGATGGGTAATCCTCAGGCGACTCTCGTATGGACAGAAGATCACACGACGTGAGCAGTCATCATCAATGACGATGAACTCGAAGGGTAAGCGCAACAACTCAATCGACTTGAAGATGCTCGCGCAGAACTCAACTCTATTTGACTTCATGCACTGCCTCGTAGACCACAACCTCGAGGACGAGTTGGGTAACAAGCTCAACTTGCATACTCCTGAAGGTGTTCTCAGTCTTGATCCGAAGATTGGCGAGGAGATCGAAGTCCTGATTGACAACTTGAACAACTTCGAGGATGAGGACAACCCCGAGGGAAACTCTTAGACCGTATCAGGGCTTCTGTCGTCATGAAGAGACAGCCTGATACGGTTGTAGAGCAAGCCATCGAGACGGCGAACCTTTGTAGAGCATTTCATGTACTGCCTCGAGCTGGTGGATTATATGATCAGGATTCTCGAGACGTGTACATGATGGCAGCCGTCCTGTCAGCGCAAGCTGAGAGGGAAGAGATGGAACGTAAGCAGCAGGGGTAGAGAAGAGGTTGAGATGGCTCTTAGCAGCAGAGAGTTGCTACTAGTCCTTCGCGCACGCGATGAGGCTAGCAGGGTGCTGCGAGGGCTTGGTACTGAGATGGGCAACGTTGATAGGGCTGCCCAAGCTGCTGCACGTAATCAGATCTCGGCAGGCTCAGCATTGGTGTCGCTGGGTGCAGGTATGGCATTCGCTGGTGGAGCTGTCCTAGCCTGGATGGTAGGTACCATCAAGGATGCTAAGGACTTTGAGAGTCAGATTGCACTTGTACAAACGCAGACTGATAAGGTTAAGGTCTCAACCAAGCAGCTTGGTGACGCGGTTCTAGGTGTAGCTAATCAAGTTGCAGTTCCTATCGCACAGTTGACACAAGGCTTCTACGACATCTTCTCGTCGATGGATGTCAACTTGCCTCAAGCTACACACCTGCTAGATCAGTTCGCTCGAGAGGCCGTCGCAGGTCAAGTCGATATGCAGACGGCCTCTCGAGCTACTATTGGCATCATGAACGCCTTTCACCTTCCTATTGAGAGTGTGTCGAAGGTTCTCGACGTTCAGTTCCAGTTGGTTCGTAAAGGTGTTGGTACCTTCGAGCAGTTCGCTGGAGCTATTGGTAAGGCAACACCTTCTGCAGCACGAGCAGGACAGTCGATTGAGACCTTGTCGGGTATGCTAGCGTTCCTGACTCGTAACGGACTCTCGGCTGATATGGCTGCAGCATCTGCAGCTCGTGCTTTTGACGCCTTCTCCAATCCCAAGGTAGTTACGCGTTTGGAGAAGATGGGCATTGCAGTCAAGGACTCGCAGGGTAACTTCCGCGATATGGGTGGAGTTATTCAAGACTTGCAGAAGAAGTTCGATGGGCTGACTGATCCACAGCGTAGTGCAGCTCTGCAAGACCTCTTCAAGGGTGCAGGCGGTACGATTCAGGCACGTAGGTTCTATGACTCGGTATTGAAGGATAAGGCATCAGTCGATCAGTTCCTTGCACTTATTGGTGACATGAAGAATGCGCAGGGTGCATTCAGTCAAGCCTATGACACCATGGCCAACACGACAGCTAGCAAGTCACAGTTGCTGACCAACCGTTGGCAAGAGATGCGCATCTCGATTGGTCAGGCGCTTATTCCTATTCTTAACCAGTTGCTCGACTGGCTAGGTAAGCTGCTCAACTGGTGGAATAATCTGAGCGAAGCTACGCAGCGGCATATCATTATGATTGTAGGCATCACTGCAGCCTTCGTGACATTGCTAGGTATTGTCACGGTTGTAGCAGGTGCGATGACAATGCTGGCAGGTGCTGCTGCACTAGCAGGTATTAGTGTAGGCGCTTTGCTTGGTATCTTCGCAGCTGTTGTAGTCGGTATAGGACTTCTCGTAGCTGGCATTGTATGGCTAGTTGATAACTGGAATAAGGTTATCGATGTCATTCATAAGGTAGGCGATGCATTTGCTGGACTGCCAGCTCTTATCACTGCGTTCATATCCGGCGATCTGATCAAGGCAGTAGCAGAAGCAAAGCAAGGGTTAGATACGCACAGCAAGGGATTCTTGCAGCCTGTCATCAACAATATCAAGGCTGACTTGTTTACTTTGGGTACAGGCCCTGAAGGCGTAGCTGCTGGTAATCGAATCATCGATTCCATTACCTTAGGGTTGAGCAAGAGTACTAAGGTTGATGACTTCTTCGGTAATATGGTAGGCGGAATCGTCGACTTCATTGATCACAACTTGCCTAAGTTCCAAGATCCTGGTCGACGCATTGCAGATGCTATACGTGCAGGCATGTTCCTAGAGAATGTACGCATACAGGAACAGACCGTACAGGACATCATCGACGGCATTGTAGGTGTCTTTCAAAGTCACGATAAGGACTTTGATGTCGTAGGTAAGAACATTGCAGACAGGCTCTCGGAGGGTATAACCAAAGAGCAGCAAGCAGGAATAGATGCAGGTGTCAACATAATGGGTAGTGTGTTCTTCGGGATATCCTCTCAGGACCTGCAGTCCACAATGTTTGGTATCAACTTCGTACGGCTGTTTAATGAAGGCATAGATTCTCAACAGCAGGAAGCCATTAAGCGTGGGATCAACACTGTAGGCTCTGTGTTCTTCGGTCTACATACACGTGATGGTGATTTCACTACATTTGGTATCGATGTAGTCAACTTGTTCAACAGCGGCATGACTCTAGGACAACAGGCACTCTTCCAGAAGGCTGCCGATCTCATCACTGGTGTTGTGAACCAACTAAAGGGTCGTAGTGGTGATGTCGTTGCTGCAGGTGAGGAGAAGGGTACATCGTTCGCATCAGGAATTGCAAACCGTGCAGTTGATGCATATCGTCAAGGTGATGCTATAGCTGCAGGTCTGCCACCTCACTTCAGTACATCACTGTTCGGTGTAGGCCAAGTAATCATGGACTCACTAATTGGTGGCTTGAATGCTAGGCGAGACTTCCTCTCACGTACCTTGCAAGCGATCAACGCCATGATTCCACTGCAGAAGGGTCCTCCTGCAAAGGACAAGGTTCTCCTCTTCAACAACGGTCAGTTGATTATGAATGGTCTGATCGACGGAATCTTGTCGAAGAAGAAGATGCTACATAGTACCTTGCAAAGCTTCTCAAACGACATCGCAAACATACTTTCAGGCAATGGTACTGGTAGTGATGCTAGTAACTGGATGTCAGGTAGTGGTGGTGTAGGACCTGATGGTAAGCCATCGTCTACAAGTCCTCTACCTTACACGTACACACCCAGCAATGGGCAGGGTGGAAACCTGAACCAGAACATCACCATCAATACGCCTTCAGTCGTTCCTGGTCGAGATGCTGCACTGCTAGGCTTTGAACTGTCTAGGAGGGTGGGCTAATGGCTGTGCCTGTACTTGGTGACTACTGTTACCAGTTCTCCGACACTGGTATCTTGTTGAACTCTAACAGTAATGCGCCTGTACTGGGTGCGCCTATCTACGACATCATGAAGTTGTCAGGCCTAGATTTAGGTAACATTCGTACCTCCATGAAGACCTCTGAAGGTATGGATGGAGGTACAGTTGACAATGAGTTTCTTGATTCTCGCACAGTGACTATTGAAGGTATCCTCTTCTGTCACTCCGCAGAGTCGATTGAAGCTCAGCTAGACGCTCTGAAGGCTAACTACCAACCAGGAACTGCTGACAAGCCGCTGTACATGAAGTCGCCTGGCACTGTGCAAAGAGTACTATACTGTAAGAGTCTTGGTGTGCGCTACGATGTCGATCAAGCTCGTAGGTACAACTCCACAAACTTCACGATCGTACTACAGGCACAAGATCCTGTAGTATATTCATCTGCAGTCAAAAGCATTTCAGGTACGCTAAGCTCTGAGGTCATAAACGGTCATGGCTTCGATAATGCTTACGACTTGAGCTTCGGAGGAATTACTACTGCAGGTAACTCCGTCATCGTCGTGAACGACGGGAATAAGGCAGTAGGTGCACTTATCAGTTTGAGAGGTCCTGTTACCGGACCACGACTGATAAGCGATACAGTAAGTAAGACGCTGTCGTTTCCTAGCTTGGCAGCATCTACGAGTTCTGACATCATCACTATCGACCTTGCCAAGCGAACTGTCAAGCTCAATGGCGTCTCACGTCGAATGACTGTAGATGGAAATGAAGGCTGGTTTCTAATTCAGCCTGGTACTAATATGCTAAGGTACCAAGCCACGTCCACAACTGTGGTACCATTGGATGGTACCTTTCGCGACGGCTACTTCTAGGAGGTATTGTGGCCATCATGGTACCGGGCGGCTTCTTCCAGGGCCGTACAGATCACCACGCCAACACACATCGTCTAGCGTACACATCGCTCCTCAAGCCAGACAGCTTCACACCTGCAGCCAGCTTGGCTGGCGGTGGAGGTGTACGCTTCGCTGCAAACTCGTTCAAGGTACTTGCACAGACTACTCCGAACATGTCTGTACGAATGACGCGTGGCCTAGGTTCGATTCCGGGACTAGAGGCGAACACCCAAGGCAACTACGTCATTGCGAACGATGCTGAGATCAACCCCATCGCAATTGGTGCTTCGCATATCACGTTGGAACGCATCGACCTGATCTACATCTACACCAACGATGCGCAGTACTCAGGTGCCTTGAACAAGGATGACTTCGGTCTGATTGTAGGTACTAACGCAGCTGTAGGTAGTGCCGTACCTAACTTTGGCGCGCTACCTACTAACGTTGCGGCGATGGCTCAGGTTCTTGTCAGTCCAGGTGTGACTTCAATCGTGCAAGCGAAGATCACTGACCTACGTTCTTTCTACACCTGTCAAGGCGGCGTCGCAATCGCACGACCGTTCAACATCTCGTCGGCAGGTATCGACTACGGCGACCTGCGATACTACAACGGACGTATTGAAAGCTGGAATGCAGACCCTACTACTGGATGGCGTCCTGTAGGTGTTGACAATCAGGTATACAACTCCTCCGGCATTACATATGGACTTTACACATCCAGTAGTGTCGTAGGCACAATTAGTATTCCTGATCCTGGTTACCCATACTTCATTGAAGGCATGTTCAGTGCGAACTGTAACAGTGATAATACTACTACACGCTGGGACATTGTACTCACACTGGATACTTCTGGTGGTGCCTTCCTTGCTAATGGAATCTGTGCCATTCCATATGTGAACAGGACTAGCACGTACTGGTTCCGAAGTGCTGTCCAGACAGGCGCACACTCAGTAGTGGTCAACTTCAATCGGGTAACGGGTATCAACGCTGCAGTCAATGGTGAAGCCGTGTACTACTTCAAGATTGTCCCTCAAGCACCAGCAGCCAACAATGGTCTGATGGTTAACGTCTAATAGAGGCAGAGTGGAGGAGGTATGGCTTTAGGACAAGTGCTAGATTGTTCAGCACATCTGAATGGGCAAGCGGTGAGAGCTGCTGGTTATGCAGGTGCTGTGAGGTACCTTCGTAAGGAACCTTATCAGGGTACTACGAGTACGGTAGTACCTATCAACGTTGCAGAGTACAACAGTCTCGCGAGTGCCGGCTGCGGTGTGGCGTTTGTGTACGAACACATCAAGCCTAACCGGTCACGTGAGGGTCGTGCCGCTGGCGTGCATGATGGTCAGTGGGCATTAGCACGAGCTCTTGAGATTGTGCCTGTGTATGATCTGCGATGCATCTACGGTGCAGTTGACTACGATGCGCCTGGAAGTGACTTTCCAGGTATCATCGAGTATGCTCGGGGCTGGAACGATGTACTCAATGTACAGCGTACAGGCATGTATGGTAAGAAAACGGTCCTCGATGCTCTTAAGGTCGCAGGAGTTGCCTCACGCTTCTGGCAGACAGTAGCATGGTCAGGCGGTGCTCGCTTTGCTGATGCGAATCTGTATCAGCATGCCGGGTATGTAAATGTTGGCGGCGTGCAGTGTGACGCTAGCGACATCCTCAAGCCTGATTGGGGTCAAGTAAGCTATCAGGTCTCACCAACACCCGCCACACAACCAACTCCTCGAGAGGACGATACAATGCTTATCAAGTACCCTGGTGGAATCGCTATTCTGAATGGAGGCTTCATTACTGGAGTCGATGCGGCTGCAGCTGATGGCGCTGTGAATCCGCTAGCCAACTTCCCTGTATACGTAGTGAATCAGGCTACGTTCGATGAGCTGCTGCGATCCTCAGAAGCGCAGAGGAGTGTTCCGGCTAAGCTGGACGCTATCCTCGCAGCACAGAAGGCTGAAGGTAGTACTACAGGTGGAGTGGCGCCTGTCATTGCAGGTACCTACGACACCACTGGATCTATCACGTTAACTCCTCGGCCAGCACCGTGACATCACCTATTCCAGCACATGATCAGACGGATAGTCACAAGTACACTGTGCACTATCCTGCACATGCGCCTCGGCCAGGTGATCCACACTACCCCGAGTTCGAAGCCTACAGGCGCAGAACTCATGCAACAGCACAATGTGCATTCGCAGTCAAGACTGGTAACGGTGCAGAGTGTAAAGGCGCTATGGAGCTGCACCACTCGCACATCGAGTTCTCGTTCCAGAACGGTGTAGACTTCAAGGAGCTGGAGAAGCAGTATCCTGGAATCAGTAATCCTAACCAGGTAGGCTCGTGGATTGAATCTGCAGAGAATCTGGAGTGGCTCTGCGAGTGGCATCATCGTGGACATGGAGGTAAGCACGTAGCTGCAGCTGCTGACTATGAAGGTGAGCAGTTCGTACGTAATCTGATCAGCTAACAGGTAATGACTGACGGCAGTTCGTCTAGCAGAGAGGGTGGTGAGGTAAATGCCCGAATACAAATACTTCTTCGAAGATCTCGCGACTCGACAACTACTAGACGAACTGCCTGGTCTGTATGGTCTCAATATGACACAATCACTGTCGGCGCCGGGTGACTGGACAGGCACCATACGTATGGACTCACGTATGCGGAAGCCACAGGACATCCTTGATGCGACGCAGCCAGGTAAAACTCTTGTATGGGTAGAACGCGATAAAGTACCTATCTGGTGTGGCATCTTATGGGTACGCACATACCAGAGCGATGGTCGATCAATGCAGTTTCAGGCTAGGACGCTTGATGCCTACTTAGGTAAGGACTACTGCGACGTTGACCTTACACTAACTGACTACAAGACCAACATCGTACGAACCATGTTCGACAGAGCATTCAACGTCGGTGCCAATGCTGTGGGTGTACTACAAGTGCCTGCAGCAGTAGGTAGTGATGGGGGCTCTACAGTCACCAAGACACTAGTCGGTGTAGACAATACGTACTGGGCAGATGTTGTCAATGAGTATGTACGTGCAGGTGTGGAGTATCGTATCAGGTACTTCAAGGACACTTCAGGAGTACGCCAAGCAGCACTCGATCTAGGTCGGTGGGACCTAGGTGATGCTTACATGATCGGTATCCACTACACCTCAGGTGTTGCACGCTCACTATTCCAGTATCCTGGAGACATCGCTAAGTACTGGTGGTCTGAGTCTGCTACTGATGCAGCTAACGTCCTGTCGGGAATTGGTAAAGCTAATACTACTAGTACACCTCGTGCAGTGGTTACTAACTCGGCCAACCTCGCCAGTGGCTACCCACGTCTCCGTCAACGATTCACATTCAGTGAGACTGAGAACGTAACGCTCTTACAGCAGAGGCTGCTAGCCATGCGAGACGTACTCGAGCCCCCTATTCTTAACCCTACCTTCGCTTGCGTACTCAATCCTAACACAGGTGACTCAGCTTTTGGTAACTGGGGATTGGGCGACTTCGTCGACTACGTGCTTGCAGACCCTTACAGGTTCCCAACAGTACGTAAAGGATGTACGAGGATCACAGGCTGGGCCCTGTCACCACCTGATAGTCAGCAAGGACCTGAGAGCGTTGGTATCACCACTGTAAACTACAATGCGCAAATAATCCAAGAAGGTGCGTAGGTGCGAACACCGTGACTAATCCCTTCTCAGTACCTAGTGATAGCAATCCGCAGAGCTATGACCAGTTCGCACCTCTAGCTCTACGTAACGCTACCAACGGTGACATCATCGACAAGATCGGTGAGCTCGAGAGGCGCATTGAGCGTCTAGAAGCACAACTGAATACCCATTAGCTGTGCGGCGTTAGCAGTACTGGAGGGATCGTGAATGCTGGTGATCTCAGTCTCATTGGAGGGATCGGTGCGCCAAGCGTACTGGCACTTGTAATCCTAGCAGTCATTCGTGGTTACATTGTCCCAAGACGTACGGTTGACTCAATCATCAAAGGTAAGGACGAGTCGATCGAATTCTGGAAGCATGCAGCAATGCAGCGCGAGCAGGCTCTTCAGGAGACTATTCCAGTACTAAAGCAAATCCATGAAGATCATGAAGTGGTAGTCAAGCTCGTAGCTAGCCTGAACGAGGCAGTTACCCGGCTTGCCATAACCGACCAAGGTTTGGGGCGGTGAACATATTGAGGCACTGGCGGAAGAAGATTGAAGAGGAGACGCAGAAGAGCATTCAGGAAGCCCGCCAGGCTGCACGTACAGGTGACGAGCGTCTAGCAGAAGTGCGCGAACTCACTGCCAAGGGTGCTGAGATCCGTAAGGAGAGTAAGCAGCTTCGACAAGTGAATCGTTTCGTGGAGACGTTTCTGATGGCGCTAGAGAAAGGCAGGAGGGCATGAGAGTATGAATGCACTCCCTACCTTCTGGTATCACTACTACGTCGTCCTCATCCTCTCTGGATGGTTGGGTTCGCTGATCTTCCCTGTTGTGTACGCCATCACTATGCGCTTCTGGGAATCCGAACTAGGAATGCACTTCTTCGCTTACGGTGTGGTAGTGTGGCTCAACCTGACACCTGCAGCGATCTTCGTCACACTTGGTGACTTTCCTGGAAGAGCCATCATCAACTTCATCATCTTCCACATCACTGTGGTTGTGATCTGGTGGAGAGCAATCATCTTCTCCAAGATCCTTGTGAAGAGTCGTAGACCGAAAGGAGACTTTACTCCAACGTCACGAATACGAGAACAGGACATGGAATGAATCTCAACAAGCTCGTATGGGCTATCTTCGGTGCAGTCGCAACAGGATTGATCGCCTTCCTTGGCGACGGTCACTTGGACTTGTCCGAAGACCTCCAGCTCACCGTCATGGGACTGGGTGCTGTGTACACCTGGCTCATGCCAAACACCACTCTCCTGGCGACCTCGAAGACCTGGGTGAACGCGCTCGCCACAGGTCTCACGCTCTTGATCGGCTTCCTCTCCAATGGTGTCAGTGCACAAGAGTGGATTCAGGTCGCTGTCTGCGTTGCTACAACCGCAGGCGTGTATGCAATCCCCAACCAGCCGAAGACCACTCCAGTCGGTATTGTGGTACCTGCGTGAGCAACAAGGTTCGTCTCAAGGTCGGTAGGCCAGTTAGCTACATGGCCGTCGTCGCAGGTGTACCTAAGTGGATGTCTGCAAGAGTCGTAACGATCATTGATGCGACGCACGTTACGCTTAGGACCAGTCAAGGCGTCTCGCTCAACGGTGGTGCATCTACAGTCAAGCACACTGGAGTAGGCACAGCAGCTTGGCGTCCGTACTAGACAGAAATAGACCCCCTCCGCCAGGAGGGCATAAGGAAGCCCCGCAAGAAGCCGTATACGGGCACGGCAGGTCCATTCTTGCGGGGCTTCCGTCTACTTAACCGGGCGGAAGATCTTTCGCAGTGACGCCACACACACAAGTACGATCATGGCTGTGACGATAGGACAGGGGATACCACCACCATTACCACGATTGCCGTCTTTGTTACCGTTACCACTACCACCCCAGTCAGTTGCCACCAAACACCATCCAAGCTAGCAGGGCACCTACAGTACCGATTTCTAGTAACCGAATAGGACATGAACTCCAGAACGAACTACCTGATGTTCTGTTCTCATACCTTGTCTGCTTCTTGTTAGCTTTCCTAATCCGTTTACTGGATCGCCTACTCACGACCGCGTCTCACCATCTTCTTTCAGTAGTTGGAACCACTCGCGACGTTGGAACGGTCCAAAAGTCAGATAGTGCAACAGGTGCCTTGTAGCATCCATCGCATGTCGCATAGCGGGTGTGAAGAGACCAACCTGCTTTAGCTTCTCGTCAGACCAGAACCCTTTACCAGTCGCAGCTGTCTGTGAGATGAGTTCCACAGGTACTGTAGGATTGGTAAGACATGCGTAGAGCTTGCAGAGGCCGATGTACTCCTTCGAATCGAGTACAATCTTGGCACGCTGCTTACCTTGCCTGAACTCGAACGATTCGTAGCCCAGGATGTAGTTGTCTGTATGGCAAGCGCCGATGAGAGACCACAACTGACAGTGATGTTGCTCAGGTCCTAGGTGACCTGAATTCCACTTCACGTTGTGATGTTCCCAAGGCGTGCCCTCGCCCATAGACATCAGGTCACAAGTGTAGAGAGCCCATCCTGTAGTACCTCCCGGATCAAGCCACAAGATGTTAAGCTTCCCAGGCTTCATCGAGCAAGGCCTCCACATGTAGGTCGACACCATCGAATGACTACCGTAGGTAGGAGGCATACGTAATGGTGATCGTAACTTCGGTAGTAGCCGATCCACCAGTCTCGGAAGTCAAAGTAAATCTGTAAGTTCCTCAAGTCTATATCACCATCCAAAGTTTACACCTATGCGTGTGGTTTCACTGTCTAGGCCTCAGACCGTCGTCTAACTTGCGATCTAACTAAAAGGATCTTGCGGCTATAGATCTACCTTAGATCAGCGAGTTTGTCTGTCTAACTCGAGTCTAGATAGGTCTATATCGAGTCTAAGCGTTAGCAACGACGCTCTGAGCTTCTAGCTCCTTGTTGACGAGATCAAGCTGCGCTTGCAGTTCTTCGATACGCGCCTCGAGCTGAGCCTTGCGACGACGTAGGGAAGTCTTACCACGCTTGACGACTTCGATATTACCTGGACGAAGATCTAACCTGTTGTTGCTCTTGAACCTTACCTGCTCGTCTTCAGCGATAGGTCGACCGATCATCTCTTCGGCAACGATGTGATGAGTCATCTTCCACTTACCATCGACCTTGGTGTAGCTGTAACCATTCTGCGAGACGTACCGATCACCCTCTCGGGCTGGCTTACCTCTCACTGTGATGCCCACCTCCTTGGTGGATCGATTTCGAGCTCCTTGCAACATCTGTCGTAGAGGTTGTCGAACTCTGCCTTATGCCTACGCTGGAGGATACCCAAAGCCTTAACACGCGCCTGCTTTTGTAAGGTTGATCGTCGAACGTAGTCTGGGTTTTTCCTTCTGTATTCCGCTTGCCCTTCCGCGTCATAAGACATAGGATGTCTCCTTTACACTTCTTGTCTACAATACAGAGCGTGGTACCGATCACTTCGAGTACGATAGTGATGGTTAGCCAAACCCAATTAACTCCGGACATTCTTACATATCACCCCAGCTTTTACCGTATGAAAGATCTACTGCGAATGGTACGTAGTCGGTCCAGCGACGACCTTCTTCCTCCATAACAGTCCGAAGAAGATCCCCAACCTCATCTTTCCGTTCCTCCGGGCACTCAGCATAAAGTGCGTCGTGAATTGTGAGTCGGAGATGTCCAAGACCGCGGAGCATAGGTCGCAGACGTATAAGTGCAGAGAGGCAGATATCGGAGGAAGTAGATTGAGGCAGGAAGGACAAACCCTCGTTGAGGACGTCTTGCTTGTTCTCTTTGGTAATAAGCCAAAAACGGCGTCTACGTCCGAAAGTTGTGACAAGGTCCTCACCACTCAGGATTTGTTCACGGATGCTTCTTTGCCACTTCGCAACGTTCGGGATGAGGTCCATGAAAGCCGTGAGTCCTTCTTCGGCTTCACGTACTGACATTCCCCACTCGGCAGCGATGCTATGAGCCTGCCGCCCATAACCGAGACCGTAAAAGTAGGCCTTGACTCTAACACGTTCGTCTGCATTAAGCAGCTCCTGCCCATACAGATCCCGTCCAAGCGCAGTGAACAGGTCAGCCTCAGTGTCACTAAAGATATCCCTCAGGTATTCGTCTTGGGCAAGAGTCGCGATGACACGGCCTTCAGCTTGCTTATAGTCAGCGCCTACGAAGATGTTCTCCGGCTTGGAGACAGTGAACTGTCTCTTGATGGGCTTATCTCGTACGATGTTCTGTAGGTTAGGATTCCTCGATGCAAGGCGTCCTGAGGTTGTACCGTGGAGGCTATACGTAGTATATACACGCCCACGATACACACGCGATGCAATCCCCTTGATGTAGGTACCATATCGCTTTGCCTTCAAACGATGCTGTAAGAGGATCTCTAGGAACTCTACGACCCTAGGTACAAGCTTGAGTCGATCCTTACTCTCTAGCAAGAGCTCGATGGTGTCTCTAGTAGTATCCTTAACATTGATCTTGTTGTCTTGGAAGTACTTCATGAGCTGCTGAGGCGAGCGTGGATTGATCCCTCCACGCTTATCGTACATAGCTTCTGGAGGTAGAGTACTATCTAGGTTTCCTTCTAAGGCAGCCAGGGCTTCTAGGTACTGGTTCCCTAGTTCCATATTCCACTTACGGTCGACTGTGATCCCGTTGAGCTCCAGGAACTTCAGCTGGTTCGTAGCGGCAACGAGGAAGTCGTGTAGTCCTCGGAGACCCAAGCGTTCCAGTTCCGCTGAAAAGTACTCCTTGAGGTCCCAGGTGACAGCGCAGTCGTAGGCGTTGTACTTGTATAGGATTGGTCGAGGAATGGTTGCGTAGTTCTTTTGCTTTCCGACTCCGAGGTACTTCTGGATCTCTCGTTCATAGTCAGGCGCACCTAGCTTCTCAGTGGCATTGTTCTTCAGACCATGGTTACCTGGACGTTCGTCGATGCAATAGGAAGCCAGCATGGTGTCGAACCAGACATCAATATTGCCGAGTAGGGGGTACAAGCCTGCGTTGTCGAACTTGCCGTTCTGTTCAATGAGCTTTCGTGTTCGTAAGAGGGTGCTAAGTAGTTCCACTACTCTCGGGTCGAGAAGTGGTTCTTCTCCAATGACTACTACCTTTCCTTTCGCATAGCAAATCCCTACACAGAGGAGTTGGTAGTGGTTAGGGTGGTCGTATGAGTTCTCCTTGTCGATACCTGCTTCGATGTCAACGGCAAGCTCTTCGAGTTCAGGCCTATCTATCAGCTGTTGTAGATATCCCAGTGCCTGTTCAACCTCGGTTGCCACGACATAGATTGGAGGTTCCCAACCTGTGACAACTGAGATGAGCTTACCTGCATCGTTGACGAGACTAGGGAACATGTCTCCTGATCGAAGACAAGCGGCTGGATGAATTGTGGGGACGACTTGGAGACCGTCCACGAGGCGAGATGGACGAGGCGGTCCAACACGGAGACTAGTAATTTTCTGAGTAGTTCCGAGAAGAATCCCGGCCGCGGTGTTTCCGAGCGCAAGCGCTTTATCCACGCCTGCAAGATCATTTGCGAGACGCTTACTACAGCATCCCACAGCTCCTTTGTGAGGCTTGAGGTCGTTGTCTGGTGGTCTGCAGAGGACGGCATTGGTTAGGATCACTTCCTCTCTGGCAATGTCGTAATGTTGTAACACTCGGTTGAGGAGGCGCCCTGAGGGTCCGGTGAAGGGTTCGCCCCTGTTGGCCTCTTGAAGTCCAGGTGCTTCGCCAACAACGGCAAATACTTGATCTCCCACGGCGCTTGTACTAGGTACAGTCCGTCGCTCGCTTCGTAGATGCGAGGGAAACTTAGTTGGGACGAAGATTCCTGTGTCTCGGAGCGAACAACGCTCGCACTCTGCAAGAGGATGTTTACGTCCCCTCGTGTCCTCTTCCTCCACACTACGACCCCCTGGTCCAGAGTGACACCTCGGATGTGTTAGCTTTCGCTAACTGATGCTCGGACTTGGTGAACTTGTGGTTGTAGTAATCATCAGGACGTTTACAACCTTCAAGGTCCTTGATGAGTTTGCCATTCATAGCGTAGTAGTACGGTGACGCTGTATCTACTCCGCGCACGCCTGCGTCTTCGTAGTCACGGTTATGTACTATAAGTTCATTTATGTAGGCAGGATTGGTGCCCAGCAGGTGGATCTGGTAGTGAGGACCTTGAGGAAAGGAGTAGTGTTCCCTGATATGTCGAACTATCCTCCAGCGAGTGCCGTAACCTACGGTTGTCTCGACATGACGTGGAATGGCTATCGTACTGATGTAACTCATCTGAGCATACATGCGTAGGCACTCTAGTAGCTCAGCCATCGTTAGGCCTTGAAGCACACCCATGTAGTTGAACTCTGGACTATTCAAGGCAACATCTTGGAAGCCTTTGACGAGGTTGAGTGTGGCTTCCATGTCACATAGAACATCAGGTACGACGATCTCATTCACCATGTACGTGTTTGCCGTCTGCATCAGCTCCTCGTTACTGACCAGATGACCTTCACATGCACCATTGTCGAGCATGAGGAAGTCACCCTCTGCACGACGTCGCATGTAGAATCCCCCATATAGCGGATCATCCGTATGCTGTGGCAGTAGTAGGTGATAGCCTGTACGTACTGCTTGATCATACAAGCATTCACGTGACGGAATTAATGCTAACTTCATGTTATGTTATGATCCCATCTTCTCGAGCCTTGGCTTCTAGCTTAAGGCGACGATCGATCTCGAACTCGATGTACTGAATCGCTTTGCGAAGGTCTTCGATCGCATCGTTCTTCAGATCGGCGCGCCAGATGTACTTCATGGCATTACCTAGGCAGAAGTTCATGTGCTTTACAACATCAATACACTCAACGCCTGATGGGTGTTCGTTGTAGTGTAACGGATGGACTACCGCATCACTCATCATGCACGAGCTCCATTCTGAGGAGTACGACTGAAGCGCTTCACGTTCTTGTCACGCTTCTTCATGTACTCCTTCAGCAAGTCGATCTTGAGGAGTGCTACCAAGTTGAGCAAGTAGATGAAGACGTCGGTCAGTTCTTCGTGGATGTCATTCTGGAAGACGATGTTGGTGATGTCTACAGTACCTCGATCGACCTTCTTGACTAGGTTAGCAACCTCGCCAACTTCACCACACATCGCTAGACTGTGGTGGATGAGTGCTCGAGTCAGCTCTTCAGGGTTGGTTGAAGCTGCATTGGCTGCCTCAGGGAACCATTCCTTGCTGTCCTTCGCACACTGTGCTGCGAGGACATCGAGTAGGTTCATCTGGATTCTCATACCTACTTGTGGCTCAGCCATTGTTTCTCCTAGGTGCGATCACTTGCAGGAACTCTGCCTTAGCAGTCCTGGTATGATCTCCGAATACACCACGCATTGCAGACGTGGTGGTAACGACTCCTGGCATCTGCACGCCGCGCATCGACATGCACATGTGTTCGCCTTCGAGGATAACCGCTACACCTCGTGGGTCAAGGTATGCCTCGATCTTGTCTGCTACATGAGCTGTGAGATCCTCCTGCACCCACAAGCCCTTAGCCATGTTCTTCACAAGACGTCCGAACTTCGATAGTCCCGCAATGCTCTCTCGTGGCACGTAGCCTACATGTGCTCGACCATAGAACGGAATGACGTGATGTGCACACATGGTGTAGAAGGGAATGGGTGAGAGTACAACCATCTCATCAGAGGTAGCTGGTAAGGTGGTGAAGTTGAAGGGCTCAGGAGTCAGAAGCTCCTTCAACGAAGCAACCCACCGCTTCGCGGTGTTTGCGAAGTGTGGATCGAGTGAGTCGTAGTCTGCACTGAGTTGCTTCAAGAGTGCATCGGCTAGCAACGTAGGTGCAACCTCTTCGAGACGAGTTGACTGTTGTACCACCTGTACAAGTGCGTGATCAGGTCGCTGGTACACATTACCTTCTTTCGGAATACGAACGAGATAGACTAGTGGTGAATGCCACTGTACCATCTTACCTCATAGCTAACGTAGGCGCTCGTCTCTTGGCCAGATGTAGTTGTGTACTTGCACATTCAGCTCAAGGTTGTCGATCTTAGCCTTGAGTATCCATTCAACCAGTTCCGCCTCTTCGAGCAGTCCCCAAGCTACACCTACATATACATGAGGCGTATTCCAAGGAGCTCGCTCAGGGTCATTGTCAACGTAGGCAGCCTTCAGATCGAGTGCAAGGTCGAAGTCTGACCTATTAGCACATACGAACTTGACTGCGTCGTATCGACCAAGGTGATGCCGTACGTTTTGAATGCGCTGCTGGTTGTACGGGTCTTCACCACTTCCTGGAAGTTTCCAGTCCATGATGATGCGTGTGTGAAAGTCACGCGCCCACGCAGGTAGCTCGAACGTACCATTCGTGAAGAGCTCGAGGGTGTAGTAACGATCCAAGAGCGTCTGCGTAAAGTACTTCATATCGTCCGTAGGCTGTAGAAGAGGCTCCCCTCCGGTGAGCGTAACGGCACGCGGCCAACGCTCCACACGTACAAGTAGTTCCTGTGGAGTAATCGTTTGCCATTCGTTCCTGTACAGCTTAGGATCGATGGCATGTTGCGTATCGCAAGGCCAGCCAGGGCACTTGAGATTACAACCAGCAAACCTCACGAATTGAGTAGGCCTTCCAACGCTAGGCCCTTCGCCTTGGATTGAAGTATACAACTCACTCAGTCTCATGTGATGAATACTCCCTGCTCATGAGACCGACTTCAAGGTGAGTTGTATCGGGTATGTAGAGTGAAGCATTGACTTCAGTCTCCTCGACGCGAATCATGTCGACCATGATGTATTCGCCGCAAGACTCTGTGAGAGCTGCCTGCAACTTGCTGTGCAGCATCCTCGCCACAGCCTCGACTGTAGGCCACGGCAAGTCGAGGTAGGTGTCAGAGACACCGTGCTGCAAGGTTTGATCGAAGTCGTCGAGAGGCCTGCCGAAGATGAATACCTTGCCCATCTCGTCGAGAGTGTCGCTGGACCTTGCCAGTGCATCATCTGTACCTAGCATCGTGCCGTGGTCAAGCTTGTCGTCGATCCAGCTCCTAATAACCTTCTTCGCGAGGCCGTATTCGATGGAGATGCCGTGCTCGTTGATGCCTGACAGGAAGGCTGTGTTGGCGAGACCTACTTCAACCTCCCACGAATGACCGTGAAGGTTTTGACACTTGCCTCCTAGGAACGGGAGGCGATGCGCCGTCTCGAAGTTGTGACTCACCGTTACGACGGAGACACCAGTGAGACCATGTGGGCTTGTCATTCAGGGAGCTCCCTGTTCGTGTCTGTAGTGAGTTCGATCAGGATAGCCCCTGTTGCAGGTTGTGCTTCAACGTGAAGCGTCGATATGCCTTGCGCTTCACGCAAGTCCTTCACAGTCAGCGTCTGCGGTCCGAGCTTGTAGATCAGAGCTGCAAGTAGGTAAGATGTACTCTTCAGCTCAGCTTCCAACTCGCTGATATGTGCCATCAGTGAGTCTGCATGCTCCATGATAGGAAGTGGCTCATGCATGTGAGGTGATCCTAGTGGTCCTACTCCAAGGCTGCTCATGCTACGGGCTCCGTGTCGTAGTCGGTCTCGTATGCTGTAGGATCTTGCATCTTGGCGAGATCGAAGGCTTCCTTACGCTCCACACACGTGCCGCAACGACCGCAATGCAAGGATTGACCTTTGTAGCAACTCCACGTCTTGCTGTAGTCGACGTTGAAGTCTTTGCCGATCGCTGCGATGTCGTGCTTCCCCATGTACACGAATGGTGCTACGATCTGGAAGTGAGGGTCGAGGAAGCCTGAGTTCGCGAGCTTTAGGGTCGTTTCCATGTGTACGATGAACTCAGGGCGACAGTCTGGGTAGATCTGGTGGTCTCCTGCATGCACACCTACAGCGAGAGTATCACCATGCTCGCTGATCAGAAGACCTGCAGCGATTGACATCATGATCATGTTCCTGTTCGGAACGACTGTAGCCTTCATATTGTCTGCTGCGTAATGACCCTCAGGCACCTCTTCTTCGGAGGAAGTAAGGGCTGACTTGAGCAGTGTGTTCAAGCCGGTGAGTGGTACAATGGTGTGCAAGAGTCCCAGGTGAGTGGCGTGGTAGTTAGCCATCTCCAGTTCCTTCACGTGCTTCTGACCGTAGTCGAAGCTGATGACGTGCGGAGTGTAATCGAACTCCATCATCCAGTAGAGGAGGGTGACTGAGTCCATCCCACCACTCACAACGGCAACACTGTCAATCATTCGCTTCACGTTCACTGATCCTCACTGTAGTAGGCTTTAGGTTTGTATTGCTGTTCGGTAGGAAGATCCGCTCGCCTCTCGACCCTCCTGTTCGGACACGGTTGATGAGGCCACGTTGTTCGAGGGTCGAGAAGATCTGATCCGCAGTCCGTGCAGTAAGATGATGATTCTGCATAAGCTGACTGCGACTGATTCCGTTCTTCCGACCTACTGCCGCTAGGATACGTTGGAACTCTCTTTCATTCTGGGAGATGCCCACATCCTTGATGATGAGGTTTGCATACTCTCGCCAACCCTCTGCCAATGCAATAGCTACTAGTAGGTCGTCTTCCTCCACGACTACTGGTTCACCGATCTCTGGTCGCTGTCCTGATGCTGCTAAGAGGACTGCTGCCTTCAGGGTTGACTTAGCGAGACGGTCATACGTAGGCGTCATGATCTCTGGCTGGTCAGTAGCTAGTCCAGCCTTCATCAAGTCCGCCTCTAGCAGGTTGTACCTACGCCATGCAGCTTCGGTCAACTGTGCTTCCCAGTGAGGTGGTGCACTATACTGCAAGCGACCGTCTATGGTTACGATCTTTGGTTCGAGCCTGTAGTGGTTATGCATCTCTCGCATTCGAGAGAGCATGTCCATACGACCCTCAGTGTTAGGATTAGTTGGAGGTCCTAACGGTTGTACCTTCGAGGCATCTGATTCTGCCGTGATGAACACGAAGCGAGGCACGAAGCCTGAAGAGATGTTCTCTACAGTTAGCAGGCTGCACACCTTGTTACGAATGCCACCAGCGAAGAGGATCAGAACAGGATCCTTGACCTCGATGACTTCCTTCTTCAAGACTCGCTTCTGGAACTTTCCGTCGTAGAGCTTGGTGAGCGTTTCTGCCATTCCGGCATAGTAATCTTTCTTGGTGATCGATTCGAGGAGTCCGCTGAACTCATCTCGAAGGAAGACCGAAGGCTGTCCAGGACGCGTGGATAGGCTTCCCATAAGGCCTTCGATGCTGCCATCAGTAGCAAGGATGGCACCACTATCTACCTCCTCAATCAGGTCCATGGCAATGTCCATCGCAGTCGACTTGCGTGTCAACGTGGTATCTGCTAGGATCATAAACCATAGGTTAGGCTTGATCATCCCGAACGATGTTGGTAGTCGAACCGAACCACCAAGCAACGATGAGAGGATAATAAAAGCCCCAGCCTGGTGGTACTGTGCTGCGGCGTCTCCCAGAGACTTCGCCCAAGTGATGTAGTCATTTACAAAGTTGATTCCACGTTGAGCGGCTTCAACACCAGCAAGGCGTTCAACCTCACTAGCCACCAGTAGAGGCGGTTGTTCCTGTGCGTGTGGTGTGGTGAGCTTCGCCACCTCTGCGTGTTTAACATAGGAACGACAGACATCCTTCCACAACAGACCAGCAGGCTTGTTGTCTCGTCTGTACTTGTTACACTGTGCATCACGTGCGACAAGGAAGACTTCCTCTGGTGTGAGACCATTCTCGAATAAGGTCATCTGCAGACGCCAGAGCTGTTCGCTCCAGCTAGGAGTGTCTGGTGTGTTGTGGAATAGGAAGTCTACTTGTGGTGGCAACTCTGCAGCATACTTATCAAGTATGTCTTCGCCCGACTTACCCTCCAGACCTTCAGGCATCGGTATGTCATCTGCAACCTCTTTGGTGATTGCAGGATACTTGTCGAAGTCTGACTCTCGGTACTTATTCGTAGTGATTGACAAGACCTTGACGATCTCATCTTCTCTGCCGTGATTGTAGTTGTGTGTGTATGGAACACGTAGTAGCTGTGTAAGGTCCCAGCCACTTCTATCTGCACCTTGGAAGGAGTGGTAGTACGCTATCTTTCGCGACAAGGCCTCTGCTTCTTCTGGTTCCAGAGGATCTTCGAAGCGCCAGTATGCTTGGAATCTACCTTCGGAAGTCTCCAGAGAGATAGTCGGAGGTACTATACACTCATCAGGGGAACACTCGTCCAAGTCTGCCCATGCAGTAGGACAAGCTATGACGTGCTCTTTCCTTCTAACCTTGGTGTTGAGGATTTGAGGGCAGAGGTAGAGATTATGAGTGAAGGTGTACTTGCCCACGTAGTTGATCATGTCGTCTAGCTGATCTGGCCATTTGAAGAAGTGCTCCTTGAAGCCTTCTTTTGACTTGCTCAGTTGTGCCAGACATACATAACCTTTAACAGAGGGCCCGAAGAGGTACTTGAAAAAGATTTCCAAACCTTGCATACCACTCCCTCTCGGGCATAGAAGTGATGGTGGCGAGTGGGTCCAGTCTCACTCTGCTTCCTAACTCAGCCATGGACGGAGCAATTTCCCGAAGGCTGTAGGTGAAACCCAGTGCTTCTCGCTCTTACCTGAGACTCGACCATCACAACGTTGAGCCTTGTCGTAGTGCTACGGCAGGAGTGCGTTGGTCTTACCGCCGCCAGACTTCGACGCCGTACCCCACGCCTTGATGCCCTTCACTTCGTTGCGCTCGTCGTAGTCACCGTCTTGAGGCTTGATAATGACACGAACGACAACATCGCGACCGATCAGGTCTTCGGCGTCAGGCACGAGGAAGTCGCCCGCCGAGATGTTGTAGTCGAGAGCCTTCATCAGCTGCGCGAAGGTGTAGAGAGCCGGTGAGAACAGCATGCAGTTCGACCAGAGCTTACGCTCTGCGTGAACGCCTTCCTGTACAGTGAACTCGATGCCCCAGTAGGGACTACCAGGGTTCTTGCTGTTCTCGCCGCACTCACGAAGTTCGATGTCCGTGATCTTGACGTGATACTCCCCACGGGGAACAGGCGTACGAACTTCGCTCGTAGCCTCCTTCTCGGAGAAGTTGACGCGCAAACCATCAGTCATGATTTGTTCCTGTTTTCTGTGTAGGTTGTCGATTCGATGTGTTTGTAGATCTCCGACATGGTCGGGTTAGGAATGACCAGTGGGAGCTTTCCGGTCCTGTCCTTCGCGACGTATTCATCTGTCGACGTAGTTAGGAGCATGCGCTGCATCTCGCCATCGATCTCTTTGACGTACATGTAGCACACGATGTCCAGGAAGGCAGCGACCTCATCAGCCAGCTTCCCAGAGAGGGATGGCTTCTTGTGAATCATCCCAGTCTTGTTGTTCTTCTCTTCACGTGCAAGGGCTGTGAAGATGGTGTTGATTGGCATATCACGGAAGGCACGAACGAACTTCCGCATCTGCTCGAGGTTGACACCCCACTCACGCATCGAGGGGACATCTTCGCTGCGCTCAGGGTGCTCACGCTTCAAGTCTGTCATGACATTGTACATGTTGAACTTCTGGATCTCAGTCAGCGAGTCGAGGACGATGGTGCTGTAGTCGTGGTTGCCAGTATACAGCTCGTCGTAAACTGCTTGGACTTCCTTCCAAGTCTCCACACGTACAATGTCGACGTTGGGGTTGCTGTGTGTCAGCGTCAGCGTTCCACCCTCAACGTCGAGGATCAAGACCTTCCGCATCGCGGGCACGTCATCAGATGTACCTGCTAGGCGAGTCTTACCCATACCGCTGTTGCCGTAGATCAGCATGTTGATGAACGGTGGACGCTCAGCAGCCTTGACGATACGTAGGCCAGCAAGGTGCCTTGGAGTAATCACATCTAGTGCAGCAGTCACGCTGTCCTACTTCCCACTGTGTCGAAGGCTATTATGCTCAACGCCACCTAATTGCTTCAAGTACATGTGTGTCTCGAGAGAGAGCGCGATCTTCTGCTCTTTGTCCGTCATGGAGTTGAGGAGTTCAGCCATCATTTCCTCGATGGAGTCTTGCGCCATGTCACCGTGTGGTTGTAGCGACGAGTAAGCCATCTGCAGGTAGCTTGTGACCTTAGTCTTGTCAACGTCGAGAGGCCAGCCATCGTAGTTGGCGTTGGCTTCACGCTCTGAGAAGTTTACTCTCATGGTGTAGCCGCCAAGTATACACCAGTCAGGAGGATGAGGATCATGAATACAAAGAGGCAGATGACGAGAGTCAGTGCGCGCTTCTCGTTGTACTTGACTCGGTACTCTTCCTGAGGAGTGAGCTCCTCGTGGAACATCTCGTTCATGTCCATACGCTACGGCAACTCCTCGAAGAGCCTAGTGGGTAGGGGCCTGTCCTGGAGGTACTCTCTGTGCTTACGGAACACAAGGACATTACCTACTGCTTTGAGGTTGTCGATGAGGAACTCGAGTTCACTCTCCGACTCAGGATACATCATGTCCCCACGAGAGCTGACGACGATGGCAATCGCACGCTCAATGCGTTTCATCAGTTGAACCTCGCTAGTACGTATTCGCTGTGCTCTGAATCTCCACGATGCCTAATTCGACGATGCATCAAGTGCTCAGTGACTCTAACCTCTACATCTTCACCTGTGGTGTACCTGCGAATATCACACAGCTCACCCTCAGGTAACAAGTCAAGAGGACCAAGTACGAGCCACTCACCATCCAGCTTGACGAATCCAGGAGGCCCCGGTACAAGTTTCAGATACAGTGGGATTCGCTTCTGCTCTGGTATCTCGTCCATCACTCACCACCTTTGGATTCAGTCGACGGCTTCTTGGACTCCCAGTAGTGGTAGCGTCGCTTCTCGAAGAGGGACTCCAGCGTGAATAGAACATCGCCTTCAGAGTTTTGTTCGAGGCATGGCTGATTGAAGGCGCAGTTCTGGCAGTTGAAGCGACCTGCGTTAGGATAGATCGACAGATCAGGATTGATCATGTCGACTGCCTCTTTGTAGATGTTCAGCCCACACTGTCGAAGCTCTGCGTCGGTACGATACACTGGATAGCGTGCGTGGAACCTAGGAGGCTCGTCACGAAGCTTATCCATGTACTCTTCGTACATACCAGTCGCATAGCCTTCAGGGTCATTCTCTTCAATAGTACGAGTGAAGATCTCTAGGTTGGTAGCCTGATCTTTGTTCGTGCTGAAGAGCTTACCCTTGTAGCGTCGTGACAAGAGTGCAGGAGGCTGAGCGAACGCCTTCCGCTGCTCGTGGTAGATGAAGCCTACGACACGAACACCACATTCGTTGAGTGCCCAGACATACGACGTGATCTGGTCGTCAAGCAGGAGGAACATCAATCTCTGTGACGCTTCAGCTAGAGTGGCTGCTGTCTTCCAGTCAACTACGAAGTACTGTCCTTGGTTGTTCTCGAAGATGGCATCGATGCGACCACCGTACGAGACAGGCAGTCCGATCCAACGATGCGGAAACCTCTTGTGCAGAGCATCGATCTCGTCGAGTGCGTCAGAGCCTACCGGGTATTGCGTCGCCATGTAGGCCCTGTAGCGACTCCAGCAGCTGACGCAGTTACACCAGAGCTGCTCGCCTGTCTCTGGGTTCTTAATCGGTACTTCGAACTTGACCTCGACCTTGACAGGCCGGTAGTGATGATAATCAAGTTCGGGAGCGACTACCTCGGCGTGGTAGCGAATCATACCTTCGCCGAGTACTTTACGTTCCTTGAAGTCGATCAGCTTCTCGTTGTCGGGCTCACCTACAAGCTCACGGTACTCTCCTAGCTGACTATCACATGCCTTGCGGAAGGCCTGGATTGACATCTCCAAGACCGCGTCGCGAGGCTTATCCCACCAGATAGGATCGTAGAAGACTTCCATTGCCTTGTGGTAGGCAACACCAAACTCCAGAGGCTTAGCCGTCTCTCGTGGGTAGTAGTACTCTCGGAAGAGCCAATTCCACCTACGACGACAACCACGAAATGATCTCCGCTCACTGGTGTGTAGTGAGTGAGTCAGTCCAGCCTCGATGTAATCGTTCACATCGAGTAGTGCAGACACTAGGTTACCTTTCATTTGGATTCTAGTGCTATCTCTGTAAATCTAATTATATAGGGCTTCACTAGGACATCTCAACGATCAAAATCCTCTACGTGATCATGAAGAACTTCGACATCACCTCCCAGCTTGCAACCCAGTCGTTGCGGAAGGTTGTCTCTTGTCCCTTGGATGTATGAATCTTGCGCCAGATCTTGTTCTTGCTTTGATCTTTTTCCATCTGACCAGATTCGCCCAGTAACCACTCAACGAAGATGTCTTCCGCTTCCTGAGGACAGGTTGCTGAGATGGTCATGTAATGTGGAGTACCACTGATGTTGAACTTGATCGTGTACTCATAGTCACTACTGCTGTTGCTCACTACGTTCGACCCTTCCTTTGTCAGCTTCTACTGGAAGCCAGTCTCCGTCACCGCGGTACTCAGGCGCTACCGCTGAGCGAGGTAGTAAGTTGAATCCTAGGAAGCCGTAGATGCCTTCCAGACGACTCCACGCTATGGTAGGCTTCTTGCACTGACTACATACCCACCAGCCGTACTTCTTACCGCGTGAGAAGCCACGGTTCTTTAGGCTCTTGCACTCACAGAACTTGGTAGGCTTCTTGAAGACACCACGAAGCTTCACTCCGACAATGTGATACCACTCAGGCTCTGCGGCTGTGACTTGACCAGAGATGTCGATGGCTTCTGGCCACTCTTGTAGTGCCTGTACTAGTCTGTCAGCTTGAGCGTCGTCATCAAATTGCAACAGCACGAACTTGGCCACCAGAAGCTCCGATCATACCTACGAGGAATGGGTTCTTCTTGAGGAGTCGTTGGTAGCCGTGCGATAAACCTTTTGGCTTGTAATACCGTTCATAGGCTCTCATCGACATAGCAACCACTATGATCACAGTGGGCCAAGCAGGAACCAGGAGCCACCACATACTCACGTTCACATCCTTGCATCATCAGGGTGAAGACCTAGCATGCCGAGGACGTCAGCACACTCTTGCACATTGTTCGCTAGAGTCGCAACCATCAAGGTTGCCTTGCGACGTTCATTGGTGGTGTTCAGTACATGCGTAGCGTCTACCGAAGGGCTATTACCTAAGTCACCGTCTGCAGAGCTCAGTACAATCGACATAGCGTACCTCCGTCTACCTACCTAATACCGCTACTGGCAAGGATAATGATGCCCGTCACGTAGATGAACCAGCCAACGGTACCGATGATGCCTAGCGTCAGGCCTGCGACAGCTAATCCTTTGCCACCCTTCTCACCACGGTTGATCTCAGTGAAGGCACATGCAGAGAAGATTAGACCGAACAAGCTCACTCCCAACAGGGATAGGACGAAGCCTGTGATAGCCATTCCACTCGTAGGCAGCGGTCGAGGTGCTGGTAGGTAGTATGTCGGTACTGGATTATGGGGTAGGTAGCTCATTTGCGTTCCATTCTACGAATTCAACCGTTGCGTTCTCCGTGACCTGCTCAATCTGATCGGCAGTCTCGCTAAACATTTCCAGCACTTCTTCAGGGTAGTCAACGATGTACTGCTGCATAGCGTCAACCCAGTCGTGCTCAGTCATGGCTGGCGTTGTGTCTACGTAGGTCATACCTGCACCTATATCGACCTCGTCGGTGTTAATCACAACCGTGAGCTTGATCCTAAGCAGTGGCATCTGTGTCCTCCAGGTAGATGTCGTTCTTGATAGTGCCATGCTCACGTGCACGTACTACGATCACAGGCGGGTTGCTCTCACTGAAGAGCTCAAGCCACTCCACAGGGTCTTCGAAGGCGTTACCTGCATCTACCTGTAGGGCATCGAAGACAGTGGTTGCGTGCTCGTAGGCTTCGCTGTCGAGGTCAACCTCGTACGTGTGCTTGACGATCAGCTCGACTGTCACCTTGTGCTTGTCACTCATGATTACCGTATACCTTCCTTGTAGGCTTGCAACAACTTGCAAGCCTGTGCGTACTCCCGAAGCAGCTTGTGGTACATCTTCACTACATCTTCCAGGTCTACCGTCTCGTCGGTGCCTTCGATCTGGATCACATCGTACCCGTACGACTCCTCAGGAATTAATACAGCAACGTAGTGGGGGTACTCATTGGGTAGCACTGTCACACCTCTCCAGTACTCAGTACACGGTAGCACTTCTTGTCATGACGTCCAATGCGAAGAGGGCTCTGGCAAGGGCATCCGTTCATGTATGTATGCCAATGTACTTCAAACTCATCCTCGTCACCCTTCGCGAGGTGTTGAAGACCCTGATTGTAGCACTCCTGCTCATTGATCTTAGCTGGATCGGAAATGTAGAAGCGCCGCACCTTGGACTGTGGTGCGTTGTAAGAACTCATGATTAATTATATCTCCTGTCATCTCATGATATCAAGGGGCAATTTCTCCTACACCGATACCACACGCCTCGAGGTTATGTGCGATCCTGGTCGATGAGTGCACGACTCACAGGAGGCTTTGACTCTGCTCAGCGAACGCGAGTCTGATGCCTGTCACAGCAAGTTGACTGAAGGTGCGTGACGCCTCGAAGAAGCGTTCTGCTCTCGTGAACTGAAGGTTGTGCAAGTCTTCGTAGCCTTTCATGGCTAACATCTCTGCCCGCTCATAGTGCTCTCTGGGTGTACTCACGGCTCGAGTCGCCTCACTCGAGGGTATTGTGAACGCATTCGCCGAAGTAGGTCAGGGATGCTATCTCTGTCGGTACCATCTTCACCCATCATGACGGCAATGATCTCGTCCCACTTCTTGAAGACCTTCGCTTCGGAGGCTCGGCTTGCACGTTCGAACTGATCACCCATCATGTTCAGTTCTTTTCGAAGGTACTCTCCGAACTCATCGTCCAGTTCCTTCTTCCAGTCCGTGAGAGTGACCTTGATCTCTTTGTGCTCCGTGCGCAGGTCCTTGAGAGCCTCATGTGCCTCTCGGGTTGCATCTCGGAGCTTCTGTTCAGCCTCTCTCACCTGATCGAGGTATTCGGCATTGCTCACGGGTACACCTCGGCAGCAATGCCGTAGGTATAAGCGTCCTTTTCCATTTCAGGCGCTAGCATCTTGATGAAGCGATCAATCTTCACGTAGAATGCGTAGGCACTGTCGGAGAGACCCATATACATCGTGGTATTCTTACCTGCAGCTTTCTTGATGTGCTGCAGAGCGAACTTGAAGAAGCACACTGCCTCGTTGTAGGCTTCTACACGCGCCTTATCATTGTGGTAGTTGTCAGGGTTGTTCACGAGATCGTAGATAACGCTTCCTGCGTTATCCAACAACTGTAGTCTCAGTGCAGTCATGCTGCCACCATCTTCTCTTGGTAGTCTAGTGTCTTGTCTCCGAATAGTTTTTGTAGCCATATCCATTTTTGCTGAATGGTCTGGTGTCGACCTAAGTCGATAGTGTTCCTGGCTATGATGTCATAGATCTGTACACCATCTGACTGTCCGATACGGTGACAACGATCCTCAGCTTGCCTGTTCCAACTTGGACTCCAAGCCCTGTCGATGAAGATCTCTGTCGATGCAGCTGTGAGGGAAATCCCTTCCCGTGCAGCACCAATCGTACCGATGAACACTTGCCTCTGACGTGCTTGGAACATCTCCACAGCACGATCACGTTCAGGCTTGGCAACGTCACCTGTGATAGCACACCAGGTAGTCTTGTCCTTGTTAAGTCTTGCTTGCAGGTTGTACACTACATCTTTGAACTGAGTGAACACTACGACTGACCTGTCAGTGTTTCTAATCAAGTCCATGCAGGCATCGAGCTTCGAACTGGGATCGATGATGTGGTACTCAGTCACGTCTTTGAGACGACGTTCCCAGTTCTGCTCCCAGTGACTGTAAGGGTCGTAGTCTGCACGAGGTCGCGAGGGGTCATACTTCTTGTTCCTGACCCACTTCTGCAGCTCGTCAATCCTGATCTGACCTAGTGCGAACTGCTGCAATCGAATGAGTCGTGCGATCACGATAGGAGCAGCTAGCGGTTGGTCTAGGTTAGTACCTACCCAAGCTAATTGGTCACGCCTCATTTGATCGTATGCACGTCGCTGGCTGGGACTTAGGTCAACCCATACCTGTGAGTAGTACTTGTCAGGAAGATCTGCAGCTACCTCCTCCTTCCGTCTCCGAATGAAGAAGGGTGCCATCTCTCTGTGCAGGTGCGCTTCGTTTCTAACGCCTGTGATCTTGGAGTAGCCGTTACCTTCTTTGCTCTCCAGAGCAATAGACTCACAGTACATCTTGGTGAAGTTCCAGTACGAAGTGAACTTCCTAGGGTAGAGCCAGTTGAGAGGACTCCACAGGTCGTCAGGCCTGTTGTCTCCTGGTGTACCAGACAGTCCTAGCTTATGGTCTGCCTTGATCATCTTGAAGGCTCTAGTTACTTGTGCCTTACGGTTCTTCACCTTGTGGATCTCGTCACCGATGATGTGGAACCAATGTTCATCAGCTAGCTCAGGCATCAACCGTAGAGAGTCCCAGTGACATACGTACACATCGTAGAGAACCTTAGTCACAGCATGAATGAAGGCAGGCCGATTCTTCGGGTCGATACAGTAGACCTTCAAGTTGGGCATCGTCTTAGCGAGCTCTCGACGCCAAGTGTCAACCATCGTGAGAGTGGTGACTACTAAGGTACGTGCTCTCCTCGTGCCTACTCGACGGTGACCATTGGTTTGAAGGTTACCTGCACGTAGTCGCTTGATGCGATCGAGCGCAATGCCTTCGTACGTCTTCCCCAGACCCATGTCATCGCCGCAGAGCACGAAAGGTACGTTTACAAACTTAGCAACCATGTCCGCTTGGAAGTCACGGAGTACGAACTTACTCTGCAGCTTCTGCTGAATCGTCATTCCTGGAGGCGCCGGAAGTAGTACTGCGCCTCTGTCCCTCATTGTCGCTCCAGACATGTGATAGTTCCTCCGGAGTGTTCGCTTTCAAGTCACCACACTCGCAGTAGTCGAAGGTATGACCTGCACGTCCATACTCAACGCCGGCCATGAACATAACACCAAGCCACTCTTGAACTATCTGGCTTAGCGTCTCTTCTGTCGCATCCTCACCACGACGTGTGATCAGACATTCTTCCAGCTGTAGTGTCTGGGCTCGTGAGAAGCGTACGATGGCGTGTGGCATGTGGATAGGTTGTGTACCTGCTTCACCATACACACCTAGCACCTCGGCAACAGCTTGCATACTGCTTTGCATGTTATGCACGTCGACGAGTGTATCGTGCACGTTAGTCATTGAGTTCATGCTCCTTCAGCCACTCGTGGTACTCGTCTACGTTGAAACGTCGAAGCATCGCCTCAAGGCAGATAGGCACTTCGGGTCCGTTGGCTACGATGAAGCTGTACGTGACTGTGTCATGATACGTACTTCATCCCTTCTTCGTCCAGAGCGCAGGTGATCAAGTCACCCAGAGTGAGATCGGACTCGTCCCGGTCGACGACAACTGCCTTGGCCTCAGCGCTCAAGTGTGTCTGCAGCATGAGCAGCAACGACTTGGAGACGACGAGTGCGTCTTCGATACGTTGCAGGCGTTCAGGGAAGTAGGAGTAATGCGTCATTCTTTTCTCCTTTTCTTTTTATTATACAGGAGGCCTCGCTAGTATCCACAAGGCTCTCTTAAATCTAGGAGCTCAGTGAGTTTAGAATCGATATAGACCTGTGTCTATTGAGGTCTAACTAAGGAACCATAGCTAGCCTATAGAAGCCCTTAGGTAGCTATGGACCACAAGTTAGACTTGAAGTTAGACAACGCTCGAAAGCGACACAACGCACCACACTACCACATGTGATGTTATGACTAGGAGTACAACTGATCTGAGCCAGCAACCTCTACGTCTGCCTTTGGACGGAGTACGCTTGATCCTCACACCCATTAGAACTACGCACCACCATCCGAGTCACGATGACAGTGATCACATTGCTGCGCTTCATATTCGAAGCGTCGTTGGTGTCTGCGTTTCAGGAGACCTCGAAATACAATGTCACCGAGCACGTAGTAGCCAATCGTCCAAGTGATCGCAACGGTCGCACAGGCTACAATGATGCCAAGAGCGATATCCCACATCACAGCGCCTCACCCTCCGAGTTCAAGGTTAGTCGCAGGTTTGTCTAACCCCGCTGCCTGCCGGTTCGCATTGTCAACTTCAACCTGACTAGCGAACGCACTCAGCTGGTTGTCATTGCCGAACTGCTTCGGTCCACGAGCGACACCATCAGCCGCCGCGTCGGGGATCGAACCGTCTTCGTTGATCTGCACAGGCCATGCAGTGTCTTCCCAAGGACACCCTTCAGTACGACACCAGACCATGACGACACGCACGCCACGTCGTAAGGTAGGCTTCGTAGCACCTTTCTCACCTACCTGTGAGCAGCGCGGACAACGACGTGCCTCATCCCATGTAGCAGGCATTGTTAGTCACGGCTCACATTCGGTGACTCGTCGCCCCAGATGCCACTAGCCAGGTCGATGTCATACGACTCGACCTCTTTCTCGCGGGCGTGGATGCGATCGAGGATTCTGTTCTCAGCGTTGTGCATGTTGTTGAAGTGAATCACGACTTCACCGTTCGTCATGCTACCTCTCCTGCCTCGGTGTTCAAGTGCTCAGTCAGCTGCTTCTGCAGTTCATTCACGAAGCCGATCAGGGTAGCATTGGCTGCTTCGAGCTTGCCGACTCGCTGCGACAGGTCATTCACTTGCTGTTTCTGGGTGTCCTTCTGACGAAGGCGCGCATTGCCAGTCGCTTCGGCATTCTCGAACAGCGTGCGAGTGGGTGGCTTGATC
>Ga0137403_10001272_pt1 | contig 31797 bp, 29 predicted proteins | sample CZOMad2_1_16fung_FD_122057 | JGI IMG/M metagenome (GOLD analysis project Ga0137403, IMG submission 122057) | Vadose zone soil fungal communities from Angelo Coast Range Reserve, California, USA - CZOMad2_1_16fungal (Hybrid Assembly) | ecosystem: Environmental > Terrestrial > Soil > Vadose zone... | reverse complement strand
CACGCTCTACTACCAGTGGGGGACGGTCGACAGCCAGGCGTTCATAACGAGCCCAGGCGCCACCGGCTCGAAGAAGACCTCGGCGGACATGACCGCGTTCCTGCTCGACGTCATCGGCAGCTACCAGCTCGGGCCGCTGCTGCTCGAGGCGCGCGGTTCGTACAGCACGGGTAACAAGGCCCGGGACAACCTGGCCACGAAGATCCGGTACTTCCAGCCGCTCGACACGGATGGCAACTACTTCGCCGGCGGCTGGACCCAGTTCTGGGCATCCGGGGTTGATTACTTCAACCAGGGCTGGGCGACGACCGGCAACTACATCGGATACGACCGCTACGGGCGCGGTAGCATCGCGTTCCGGGCGACCTACAACATCACGCCGGCGCTGAGCCTGTACGGCGTGGTCCACACGTTCTTAACCGCCCAGGCCGTCGACACCGACACGGGCAGCCAGCTCGCCGCTACCGGCGGCGCCGGCACGCCCGCTCGGATCACGATCAGCCCGAAAAGCTGGGCGAGCGGCGACAGCAACTACGTCGGCACCGAGGGGAACCTCGGGATGACGTGGCGCTTCTCCGCGAACACCGCCTTCGACCTTGTGGGCGCCTACCTCTTTGCAGGTGACGCTCTCGACGCGTCCGAGTGCCCCGGCCAAGCGACGGGGACGACGTGCAGCGCAAGCGCGGCCAGAAAGAAGTCCGCGCAGGACGCCTACTCGCTGGCGGCGCGGATTCGGCTCGCGTTCTAGATCTAGGTCTCGTTCGGCAGCCTAGTTCGGTAGGGACGGCGGGGCATGGGCGGTATCGCCCATGCCCCGTTTCGTTTCATCCGCGCTCATGAGCTTGCACTCGCCGGGTAGCGCCGTGCGCTCGGCCAACCCCAGCGCCTCGCTGGACAGCTTCCGCGCCTCGACCGAGATCCCGGCGGCACGTCGGCTCAGGCTCGCGCAGCGCACCGTCACGTCGGCGTCGGGCTGAAAGGACGCAAACGTCTCGAACGCCGCGCGGTCGTCGTCGGTCGCTCCGGCCTTCAGGACCATGCCGGGCCCCTTCTCGAGACATTTCTCCAGCACGGCGCCGGCGATTTCCTGCCGTCGCGGCTCAGCGCTGGCGGCGGGAGACAGCTTCGTCATGACGAGCAGCACGGTCCGGCGAAACTCTTCTTCTTGCTCGGCGACGCTTCGGCGTAGCCGATCCCGGGCCCGCGAATAGTCCGGGTAGTGATTCTGAAGATCCTCGCTCAACGCCCCCTTCGGGAAGAACATCGACCTCAGCTCGCTCGCGATCGCGGACCGGTCCCGGTTGAGGTCCGTCACCCGCCCCTCGGCGAGAATTCGCCGCGCGACCTCGGAGAGCTTCTCCGCTTCCGCGCGGAGAACGGGCTGGAGCTGCCTCAGATGGGCCCGGCGAATCTCGTCGGGGCGCCGGTCGCCGACTTCCTGAGCGGGCGCGGCGACCGGGCCTGGTGCGGCGGCCGGCGCGTCCTCGACCTGGCGCGACGATGTGCCGGAGAGCGACACGTGAGGCGCCACCAGCCAGACAGCGATCGGGACGAGCGAGGCGCCCGCGACGGCGACGACCGGCCAGTGCCACGCCTTGCCGGCCCACCAAGACGAGCGTCTCGAGGGCCGCATCGCGCGCGCCACCACCCGCTCGAACCGCTTCCGATCCCGACGCGTCGCCATCCCTCTCCCCCAGTGTGGTCAGGCGCCAGGCTCAACGGGAAGAAAATGTTGCTACTGGGCCCGCCCACGCATCGAGGCCGGCTGGCCCGGCAGCTTGAGCTTCTTGCCCGTGTCGGTGATCTTCGTGCCGTCGACCTTGAGGATCGAGACGTCCCGATCGGTGTAGTTGCCGACGTAGAGATACTTGCCGTCGGGGCTGAAGACCACGCCCTCCGGCAAGCCGCCCACCTCGACCTCGCCGACCTTGGTCACCTTCTTGCCGTCGATCTTGAGGACGGCGAGGCTGCCGTTGCGCTTGGTGTTGAACCACATCGTCTTGGGAACACTGGCTCCACCCAGCAGCACCGCGACGGCCACGTCGCCCTTCGGGCTGATGGCGAAACCTTCCGGCGCGTCACCGACCACGACGCGGTCGATCACGCGAGGCGGCTGCTGCTCGAGGTCGATGATGCTGACGGTGTCGACGTGGCCGTCCGGCGCGCCCGAATTGCCGTTGTCGGCGCTGATGCCGATCTTGCCGTTCGGCGTGACGTCGATGTTGTACGGCCAGAGCCCGACCGGCATGTCCTGCTTGGCGTAGGTGACCTTCTGCCCTTCGATCGCGAGCAGCGCGATCTTGTGGGCGGCGAACTTCGTGACCAGCGCCCGCTTGCCGTCGGGCGTGAAGGCCACCGAGGCCACCTCGTCGCCCATCGCCACCGTGTCGATCAGCTTCACCTCGTTGCCCTGGATGGAGAGCACGCTGATCGACTTGTCCGCGCGGTTCGCCACGAGCGCCAGGTTCCCCGCCCGGTTGATCGCGAGCCCGGACGGCTGCTTGCCGATCTCGAGGGTTCCGATGTGGCTCGGCGGGGACGTCTTCAGATTGAAGACGTAGAGCTTGTTGTCGGGCGCCGGCTTCCAGCTCGCGCCGTCCTGGACCCAGTCAACCGAGTTCGCGACGATGGCCAGCCGCTCGTCCGGCGTGATGGCCAGGTTGACCGGAGGGCCGAAGATCGAGTTCATCAACGGGATGCTGACGACGATCTTCGGCGCCTCGCGGTCGGTGATGTCCACGATGGAGATAGTGTCCTTGCCCGGGGCGGCGACCGCCCGATTGCCCTCCGCGTCGAAGACGATCTTCTCGTCGTTCCCGATGATCATCAGGTCGGCGAGGGCCGAGGGAGGAGACCAGACGAGCGCAGTCGCGAGGACGAGGAGCAGTCGGAGAACAAGGACGGCGCGATAGTTGTGGGGCTTCATGGGTGCGATCGTGGCACAGAGCCGCCGACGTTACCAGCCCGACCGTTGCAGAACGACTACTCGGCTTTCGCAGGGCCCGGCCGCCGGCGTCTCTTGACACCGGTTACGATTGCGGGCAGAGTCACCGCACATCTCCCACGTTCGACCTCCCGCAGACGGACGACGAAGGAGGACGACGCCATGAGACGCCCCTCCCCAACGCTGATCACGGTCCTGCTTCTGCTGGTCGCCGCCACGCCCGCGTTCGCCGCCGAGGGGCAGATGACGTGGGCCGTGCACATTTCGCTCGCCCCGACCTGGTTCGATCCGGCGGAGACGCCCGGGATCGTCACGCCGTTCATGGTCCTGTACGCCCTTCACGACGCGGTCGCCAAGCCGATGCCCGGCAAGAGCATGGCTCCGAGCCTGGCCGAGAGCTGGACGGTCTCGTCCGACGGCCTCACGTACGATTTCACGCTCCGCAGCGGGGTCAAGTTCCACAACGGCGATCCCCTGACGGCCGACGACGTGAAGTTCTCCTTCGACCGTTACAAGGGCGCCGGCAACAAAGCGCTGAAGGACAAGGTCCGGGCGGTGCAGGTCGTCGATCCGCTCCGCGTGCGGTTCGTCCTCAAGGAGCCGTGGCCGGACTTCATGGCGTTCTACGGGTCGCCGGCCACCGGCGCGGGCTGGGTCGTGCCCAGGAAATACGTCGAGAAGGTAGGGGACGAGGGCTTCAAGAAGGTGCCCGTGGGGGCCGGGCCGTATCGGTTCGTCTCGTTCACCCCGGGCATCGAGCTCGTGATGGAAGCCTTCGACCAGTACTGGCGCAAGCCGCCGTCGGTGAAGCGGCTGGTCTTCAAGTCGGTGACCGAGGAGTCCACACGCCTGGCCATGCTCAAGCGCGGCGAGGCCGACATCGTGTATTCCATCCGGGGCCCGCTCGCCGAGGAGCTCCAGCGGACGCCAGGGCTGACGCTGAAGCCGACCATCGTTCACGGCACTCAGTGGCTGAACTTCGTCGACCAGTGGGACCCGAAGTCGCCATGGGCCGACAAGCGGGTGCGCATGGCGGCGAACTACGCGATCGATCGCAAGGCCATCAACCAGGCGGAGACGCTCGGATTCTCGCGGATCACCGCGAGCATCATTCCCCACAGCTTCGACTTTGCCTGGCAACCGCCGCTCTGGCCCTACGATTCGGCGAAGGCGAAGAAGCTGCTCGCCGAGGCCGGCTATCCCAACGGCTTCAACGCCGGTGAGTGCTCGGTCGACAGCGCCTACACGTCGGTCGTCGAAGCCATCGTGAACTACCTCGGTGTCGTCGGGGTCACCGCCAAGGTGCGTCCGCTCGAGCGGGCGGCCTTCTTCAGCCAGTTCAAGGACAAGAAGCTGAGAAACCTCGTGCAGAGCGGCAGCGGCGCCGCCGGTAACGCCGCCACTCGGATTGAGGCTTTCGTGTCGGCCGACGGCTTGTACAGCTACGGCAGCTATCCGGACATCGAGGGTCTCTTCCGCGAGCAGGCGGCCGAGCTGGACCCGAAGCGCCGTGAGGCGACCCTTATCAAGATCCAGCAGCTCATGCACGAAAAGGTCATGTTCGCGCCGATCTGGGAGCTCGGCTTTCTCAACGGGCACGGCCCTCGGGTGGCCGAGTCCGGCCTCGGTCTGATCTCGGGGCACGCCTACTCGGCCCCGTACGAGGACCTGAAACTGACGGCCAAATGATCGCGAGGCGGAGCGCGCTCAGCGTGTTCGAAGGTACGGATTACCCTCGTGCGTGGCCTGGAAGTCGGTCCAGGCGTCGATGTCGCGTCCCTTGAAGTCGCGCAAGAACTCCCAGCTCGTCGCCTTGAGGACCTGGTCGGGTAGGAACGTGTACCACGCGATGCGCAGCCCGAGCTCGAAATGCTCGGCGAGGGTCAGCGGCCTGACGAGCTTGCCCTGCATGACGGAGAGCGTGCCGGTGACCGCGGCGCGCGCCTGCCGGATCTCGTCGATCGAGTGGGGCGACTCGAACTGCACCCAGTCGGCACCCCCGAGAGTCCAGTAGGCGTTCAACCGCTCGACGAGCTCGTGCATGCCGCCGTTCACGGCGTCGCGCGCGTAGCACTGCGCCATGATCACGAAGTCCGGGTCGAGCTCGTCCCGCGCGCGAACCGCCGCCCGGTACCGATCGACCGCCGCCTCGCGCGAGACCACCTCGATGCCCGGCGTCTGCGTGGCGCGCTTGCCCTCGATCGGCTGGTCGTCGATCCGGATGCCGGCGAGGCCGGCGCGGATGCAATCGTGGACGAGCCGGCGCACGGCGGGCGCGCCGCCGTGCCCGGTGTCGCCGTCGAGGATCACCGGGAACGAGACGGCCCGGGCGATGTAGCCGCCGAACTGGACGCACTCCGCGGCGGAGAGGACGCCGGTGTCCGGGAAGGCGGTGTAGTTGCCGCCGGTGATGCCCGTGCCCACGAACGCCGCCTCGCAGCCGGCGGCCTCCATGATCTGGGCGTGGAAGGCGTTGGGCGTGCCCAGCACGGCCAGCACGCGGTCGTCGCGAGCCAGAAGCGACCGGAGCCGGGTGGACGCCCGCGGCGCCGTGCGATCAGGCACGAGCCGGAGCCGGGGCGGCCGGCGCGGGCGTGAAGCGGCGATAGAACCTGAGCGCGTTGTCCCAGAAGAGCTTGCGCTTCTGGCGCTCCGGCAGGTCCCACGCCATCACCGTGTCCACCGACTTCGGGAACCAGCTCTCGCCGTGCGGGTAGTCCGAGGCGTACATCAAGATGTCCTCGCCGAGAAGCTGGATGACAGCCTTCGTCAGCTCGACGCCTTCGGACATCTCGATGGTCTGGAAGAAGCGCCCGGAGGTGATGTAGTCGCTCGGCGTCTGCTTGAGCGGCGGCAGCGCGCGCGCGACCGACTGGGCGTGCTCGTCCAGGCGCTTGGCCCAGAACGGCAGCCAGCCGTGGCCGGCCTCGAGCACGCCCAGGCGCAGATCCGGATAGCGGTCGAGCACTCCCGCGCCGATGAGGGACGCCATGTTGCGCATGCCGCACCAGGGATGGGCGGCCGAGCGCTGCAGCCACAGGTTCTCCCACGTGTCGAGGCCGCCGGGCGCGTAGGGCGGCATGACCGTGAACGTGTGGAGTACCACCGAGAGATCGTGGTGCTGCGCGGCCGCCCAGTACGGCTCGAGGTCCGGATGATCGAGCGGCATCCCGTAGGGCGCGTAGCAGAAGAGCGAGAGCGCCCACGGCTCGCGGGCGCAGCGCTCGATCTCGGCGAGGCTCTCGCGCACGTTCCGGCCGCTGACCAGAATCACGCCGGTCAGCCGGTCGGGGTAGGCCGAGCAGTAGTCGGCCATCCAGCGATGGTAGGCGCGATAGAGCGCCCCTTCGATCGCCGGGTCGCCCGTCGTCCACGTTCCGAACCAGCCCGACGGCAGCAGCAGGTTGACGTCGACGCCTTCCAGATCCATATCGGCGATGCGCGCGGCCGGGTCATGATCGACGCGTGGATCGGGGTCCCGCCCCTTGTGCGCGCCGCTGTAGGCGCCCATGTACGCGCGCGGATCGGCGGCCCGGGGCGCAGGCTCGCCGAGCCGGCGCTCGTACTTGCGCTCGCCCCCCTGATACGTCACCTGGCCGTTGGGCCGGGTCGCCCGCCGGTCGCTCAGGGGCTCGAGCGCCGCGCGCTCGGCGGCGCTGAGGTAGCGCTCGAGGACGTCCATGGACGGGCCCACGTGCGTATCCGCGTCGAAGATCCTGACTCCGTCTCGCGCCACGACGTCGCTCCGCTCGTCGGCGAACGCTCTACTTCAGCCGGGGACAGAGCCGCAGCGCGTTCTGTCCGAGCAGCTTGCGCCGGGCGGTCGCCGTCAGCCCCGGCCGATCGGTGATCTGCTGTACGCTCTCCGGCCACGCCGTGTCGCCGTGCGGCCAGTCGGTCGCGAAGAGCCAGAGATCTTCCCCGAGCTCCTTGACGCAGAACTCGACCGAGCGCTCCCAGCTGTCGATGGCGTGGAAGTAGCGACCCTCGGCGAGCACGTCGCGCGGAAGTCGCTTCAGATTCGGCACGTGGCTCGGCGACATCAGATAGTGAGTGTCCAGCCGATCCATCGCCAGCGGCAGCCAGCCGCCGCCGGTCTCGATGATCGCGACCCGGAGCTCGCGGAACATCTCGAAGATGCCGCCGCCGATGAGCGCGCCCAGCGCCGCCATGCCCGCCCAGGGATTGCCGAAGCTGTGGAGCAGGAACCACGCGCCGTCCAGATCGAAGGTCCCCGGCGCGTACGGCGGCCGCGCCGTGCCCCCGTGGGCCAGCACGGGAAGATCCAGGTCTTGCGCCACCTCGTACAGCGGATAGAGGTCGGGGTTGTCCAGCAGCTTGCCATCGGGCGCCTGCGGCGAGAGGTAGACGCCCGCGAGATTCGGATCGCGCGCCCAGTGCTTGATCTCGGCGACGCCGGCGGCCACGTCGCGCATGTTCGCGACGACGGTCCACTTCAGCCGCGTCGGCGCCTGGGCGCAGAAGTCGGCGACCCAGCGATGGTAGGCGCGGTACAGCGCGTTCTCGAAGCCGGTGTCGCGCAGCGCGCAATAGCTCGAGACGTGGGTGGGATAGAGCACGCCGACGTCGACCAGGGCCCGGTCCATGTCCTCGAGGCGGATCTTCACGTCCCAGCTCGCCTCCGGTCTGATCGGCGGCAGCGCGTCCACGCGGCCCGGCGGGAACGCCTTGCGGCCGCCGCCCATTTCCGACCGGCGGGTCAGGCCGTACGTGTCGCGCGTGCCGAGGGGGCGCCCCGTCTCGATCGGCTCGATGACGGACGTGCGGCTGCCGAAGAGCGAGTACCGGTGGCCCGCCTTCGCCTGCTGCGCGACGCCGTCGCACAGCTGCTGATACGCCTCGCGATAGGCCGGGTCGATGTAGTCCTGATAGAAGCGATCCGCGCGCTCCACGATGTGGGAATCCAGGTCGATCACGATCTCGCCGTTCCAGCTCATGATGGCGCTCCTCCTCCGTCCGCGGGCCGAGGATCTACCGCGGTCGCGCCCCTGTCAAGGCCGGTCACTCTCCGCGGCGCAGCTTCTCGAGATCCGCGCGTGTCCGGACGTGCTCGTCCAGGAGCGCCTTGATCCGGCCGATCTCTTCCTCGTAGCGGGCCAGCGCCCGCCGGTCGCGCGCGTCGAGAAAATCCAGCACCGCCAGCGAGCTCTCCGCGTAGCGCCGCTGCGCCTCTTTCAGCTGGGGGAGCAGGACCGGACGCAGCTCCGGCCCGGCCGCGCCGTACCGCGCCTGCACTTTCTGCAGCTCGGCGATCGCGCTCCGGCGGGCGTCGCGGAGCTCCGTGTAGCGCGCGGCGTCGGCCGGATCCTCGCGTCGCAGGGCCTCGACGAACGCCCGATCGCGCTCGTCGTCCGCGGCGGGGTTGCGTTCCTGCGCGAAAGCGAGGGGCGTCGACGTCGCGAGGACGGCGATCAGCATCGCGCCGATCCGCATCGCGCGGCGCAGGCGCGCCGTCACCGGTCCTTCACGGGAGCGGGATCCGGGCGGCCAGCGCGCTGAGGTCGCGCGGGTCCACGTCGGATACGAGCGCGTAGCCGAGCTCGTCGGTCCGCCACATGATCACGTTGAAGCCCCGGTCTACCGTCCGGTAGACCTCGGGCGGGCCGGCCAGGGTCTGCGCGCGGGTCGGCCACGGCAGTCCGTCCGCGCGAAAGACGAGCAGCGTGATCGGGTGGAGGCGGCGCGCGTAGACGAACACCGCCGCCTTCCGGTCGCGGAAGTAGCCGAGGGCGCCGCCCTTGAGCGGAAACTCGGCATCGCCCTCGAACGCCACCCGCGGAGCGAAGTCCAGTCGTCCCTCGAACCAGGGCTTCACCTGATGGACATCGCTGCTCTCGATGTCGAGCGGGTGCTGGCTGGCGAGGACGCGCAGGTGATCGTTCACGGCCTCGGCCACCAGGCCGACGCGCTCGCCCGCCATCCGCGAGGCCGTACGCTCGTAGTAGAGAACCGGCGTGACCAGCATCAGCAACGCCGCGAAGGCAAGCGCCGGCATCAGGACCGGCCGCCACCGCCGCCACCACGAGCGCTGGGTGCTCGGCGTCGGCCACTGCGCGGCCAGCCGGCGCTTGAGCGCGATCGACGCCGGATGCAGGGGCAGGCGCTGCTCGAGCGCCTTCGTCAGCTCGTGCTCGAGGGCATCGTCCCGGGTGCAATCGGCGCAACCGTCGAGGTGCGCGCGCACCTCGCTCTCAGCGGACAACGCCAGACGCCCGCGCTGGTAGTCGAGCAGCTGCGTCCGCGCGTCTTCGCAGGTCATCGCGCGTAGTCCTTCAGCTGCTGCCGGAGTGCTGCCCGCGCCCGGGCAAGCCGCGACTTCACCGTGCCGACCGCGCAGCCGACCACCTCGGCCACCTCGAGCTCGGTCAGCCCCTCCAGGTCCAGGAGAATCACCGTGCGCGCCTCCTCCGAGAGGGTCATCAGCGCCGTCTCGATCTCCTCGGCCACCAGCTTGCGCAGGCGATCGAGCTCGATGTCACCGAGCAGCCACGACTCGTTCGCCGAGCCCTGGGCGTCGGCGTCGACGGTGTCGAGACCGCCCACCGTCGGGTTGTGCCGCTGGCGCCGGTACAGGCTCAGGAACGTGTTGCGCAAGATCCGAAACAGCCACGCCTTGAGATTCGTACCCGGCGTGAACTGGTGCTCCGCCCGGAGAGCCCGCGCGTAGGTCTCCTGCACCAGGTCCTCGGCGTCCGTATCGTTTCCGGTGAGGTACCGGGCCAGATTGTGCAAGGCGTCGACGTAGGCCAGAGCCTCGCTCGCCACCGCGCTCACCGCTGATCGGCGCCCCGTCGGCACGCCCCAACCATACACCCCGGCTGGAGCGGATTCTCACCCCTGCCAACGCGCGGATCGACTGATCGTTCCTCCGGCCCCCGGCACCGCCGGCGCCCGCGGTCGCCTTTTCCTATCGCAACGCCCGAGCGTGCGTTTCGTTCCGTCCTCCAATTCGGCGCCTCCCGTGGAACGCCCGGCGCGGCGGCGCGTTGGCAGGGGTGACGAGGACAGGAGGGAGCCGAGATGAAGAACCACTCATGGAAGGTTGTGATCGTCGTGGGGATCGTCCTGGCCGGGCTGACGGCGGCGCACGCCGCCGAGCGGAGCTCGGCCGCCATCGCCGTTCAGGAATTCAAGTTTGCGCCGTCGGTCCTGACCGTTCGTGTGGGCACGACGGTGACGTGGACGAATCACGACGAGGAAACGCACACGATCACCTCGGCGACCGGGGCGTTCGCTTCGGCCGGCCTCGGTCACGAAGAAGGCTTCTCGCAGATCTTCACGCGTCCCGGCCGCTATGAGTACTTCTGCGCGCTGCACCCGCACATGAAGGCGACCGTGATCGTCCGGTAGCTCAAATCGACACACAGCAAGGGAGAACTCACATGGACTCCATCGATCGGCGCGGATTTCTCGAGTGCATGGCGTGGGCGGGCACGGGGCTTCTGTGGACCGCCAGCGGCGGCGTCCTGTCGTCGCGCATGGCGGCGCCGCCGGCGGCGGCCGAGACCGCGGCCGGAAGCTTCCGCTTCGCCCAGATCAGCGACACCCACATCGGCTTCAAGGGTCAGGCCAACGGCGACCCGACGGCCACCCTGCAGCAGGTCGTGGACCGTATCAACGCGCTCCAGCCCGCTCCGGCGTTCGTGCTCCACACCGGCGATCAGACGCATGGCCAGAAAGCCGGCGCATTCGACACCGTCGCCGAGATCCTCAAGGGGCTGAAGACCGAGCGCGTCTTCTACCTGCCCGGCGAGCACGACGTCTTTCTGGACGGCGGCAAGGAATATCTCGATCGCTACGGCAAGGGAACGGTCGGCGGCCGCGGCTGGCAGAGCTTCGACTACAAGGGCACGCACTTCGTCGGGCTCGTCAACGTCCTCAAGTACAAGGGCGAGGGCATAGGTGCGCTCGGCGAGGACCAGATCGAATGGCTCACGAAAGACCTGGCCCCGCTCTCGAGCAGCACGCCCGTCGTCGTGTTCGCGCACGTGCCGCTGTGGGCCGTGTATCCGCAGTGGGGCTGGACCACCGAGGACGCCGGGCGCGCGCTCGAGCACCTCAAGCGCTTCGGCTCCGTGACCGTCCTGAACGGTCACATCCACCAGGTGATGCAGAAGGTGGAAGGCGCCGTCACGTTTCACACGGCGATGTCCACGGCGTTCCCGCAGCCCGCGCCCGGGAGCGCCCCGGCGCCCGGCCCTATGAAAATCCCCGAGGCCGACGCGCGCCGGATGATCGGCGCGGCCGAGGTGACGTACGTCCCCGGCCAGCACCCGCTGGCGATCGTCGACACGCGGCTCGGCTAGCTACTTGTCGAGCCACGACCGCGCGATAGCCGACGCCCCGTAGCCGTCGGTGCGCCGGAGGATGCCGGTGGCCGCGTTCCGCACGTGCGGCTGGGTGATCACGAAGCCCGAGTCGTACGGCATCCACATTCTGAGCACCTGATCGTGCTCGCGGTCGGCGACCCGCCTGGCGATCGCGCGCTGCTCGGCGCGATCGGGCGTCTGGCGGAGCTTCGTCACCAGCTCGTCGATCGCCGGGTCGTTGACACGGAAGAAGTTCTTCGTCGACTTGGAGTGCAGGTAGACGTAGGTCCGCTCGTCGAGGCCCACCGCGTGGCCGGACTGGAAGCCCCAGGCCATCCCATCCCACTGGCCCTCGACGTACCGGCCGTAGTACGTCGTGTAGTCGAGCTTGGTGATCTTGACGTTGATGTTGAGGTGCTTTTTCAGGTCCTGCTGGACGAGCTGCACCTGCGACGTCATCTGCGGGTAGTACTCGTAGTAGAACAGCGTCGTCTCGAATCCGTTGGGGTGGCCGGCCTCGGCCAGGAGCCGCTTCGCCTCTGCCGGGCGGAACTGCCACCAGGGCCCGAGCTGGGCGGCCGTCGGCGGCTTGTCCTGATAGTAGATGTACGGGACACCCCAGCCGAGCATGCCGTGCCCCTCGAACACCGTGTCCACCTGCTTCTGCCGATCGATCGCCATCGAAATCGCGCGGCGGACTCGCAGGTCGTTGAAGGGCGCTCGATCCTGGGCGAGCGCCAGCCCGAACGGGGCGAGCGTGTTCTTGATCTCCTGCACGACCACGGACGGGTTGGTCCGGCGGATCATTTCGGCTTCCGACGGGCTCGCCACCCAGAGGATGTCGCTCTGGCCCGTGCGAAACGCCGCCTGCCGGGTCGCCGAATCGGGCGCCGAGAGGATGACGTACTCATCGATGTAGGGGCGGCCCTTGTCGAAGTAGTCCGGGTTCCGCGCGAGAACGATCCGCACCTTGCGGGTGTGCTCCTTGAGGATGTAGGGCCCGGTGCCGATCAGGCGCTTCTTCAGATCGCCGTCCTCTTCGAGAACCTCGCGCGCGAAGATCACGGTGACCGGCTCGGCGACGTTGTGGGCGAACAGCGTGTTGGGCGTCTTGAGGTGAACGCGCAGCGTGTACCGGTCGGGCGTCTCGATCGCCTCGATCTCCTGGAACGTGAAGGCCTGCACGCCCTCCTTGGCATAGGCCTCGAAGCAGTACTTCACGTCGGCGGCGACGAGCTCGCGACCGTTGAGCGGCGGCAGATTCTGCCACTTCACGCCCTGCCGCAGCTTGAACGTCCAGACGCGGGCATCGGCGTTGCTCTGCCAGCTCTCGGCGAGATCGCCCTTGAGGCCGAGGTCGGTCGTGCCGGCGGCCTCGTCGGCGAACGGATAGCGAACGAGGCGGTTGCTGGTGAGCGTCGCGAACTGGAACAGCCCTACCGATTGCGTGAGGCGCGGATCGATCACCGGGGGATCCCAGGCCGACGCCCGCGCGAGGGTCCCGCCCCGCTTGGGCGGCTTCGGGCTCGCCGGGATCCAGTCGGGATACGCCGGCGCCGGCAGAGCGGGCGCGTATCCCCGGCCGGCGCCCACGACCAGTGCGGTCATCCCGGCGCCGGTCCATCCGGTACGCCTGAGAAAGTCACGTCGCGTCACAGTCGGGTGAGTGGTCTGGCGAGGGTCAATGGCGGGCATCGAAGCTCTCCTTCCCTGTCCGAAACGTGAACGTGAAGGAAGACGCCGGCCGCGATTGCCGCGAAGCTCCCATACCCGCGACGGGAAGTCAATCCGCAAGGCCGGAGCCGTGGCATGATGCGCCGATGGCGAGTGTGGGCGGTGCGCGCGGCCGGTGGGACTACGACGTGGCGGTCATCGGAGGCGGGCCCGGTGGCTCCACCACCGCCACGGCGCTGGCCCGGCGGGGCCGGAGCGTCGTCGTGCTGGAGCGCGAGCGGTTCCCGCGCTTCCACATCGGCGAATCGCAGCTGCCGTGGACCAACGAGATCCTCCACGCCCTGGGCGCGCGCGACACGATCGCCGGGTCCGGCTTCGTCGAGAAGTGGGGCGCGAGCTTTCAGGGGCCCGACGGAGAGGACGAGCGATACGCCGATTTCCAGGCCGCCCCGGAAACGCCCACGCCGCAGACGTTTCAGGTCTTGCGGGAGCGATTCGACGAGATCCTGCTCCGCCACTCCGAGAAGAGCGGCGCCCTGGTGCTCGAGGAGCACCGGCTCCTCGACGCGCGTTTCGACCCCGACGGCGTCACGCTGCGCTTCACCGATCGGCACGGCGGCGAGGCCACGTTACGCGCCGGGGTCGTGGTCGACGCGTCGGGCCGCACCGGCGTGCTGGTGAAGCGCTTCGGCCGCCACGAGTACGATCCGCTCCTGCGCAACATCGCGGTCCACGCGCAGTACGAGGGAATTCCCCGGGCGACCGGCCGGCGCGCCGGGGACATCCGGATGTTCACGCGGCCGGACATGGGCTGGCTCTGGTTCATCCCGCTCTCGGAAACCGTCATCAGCGTCGGCGCGGTCATCCCCCAGGTCGTGCATCGGCGCGAGTCCCGGGCCACGCCGGAGGAGAGCCTGACTCACTACCTGGCCGCTACGCCGGCCGCCGCGCCCTTGCTCGAGCGCGCGCGGCGCGTCTCCCCCGCCCGCTTCGACGCCGACTATTCCTACCTCGCCACGCGGATGGCCGGGGATCGGTGGCTGGCCGTGGGCGACGCGGCGGCGTTTCTGGATCCGATCTTCTCCACGGGCGTGATGCTGGCCATGCAGGGCGGTCTCGAGGCGGCCGAGGTCATCCACAGGGCCCTGCGCGCGGGCGACGTGTCGGCGCGGGCCTTCACGCGTTACGAGCGCGGCGTGCGCAAGCGCTACCACCACTTCCGGCGATTCGCGGTCGGGTTCTACGATCCCTCCTTCCGCGAGCTCTGGTATTCGCGCCCGCCGTTCATCGGCATCTACTATGCCGTCGTGTCCGTACTGGCGGGGAACTGGCGACCGTCGCTGCTGACGCGAGCCCGTGTCGAGGCGTTCTTCGTCGTCGTCACGGTGAAACGAATTCTCCGGAGGTTCCGGAGCGCGCAGCAGACTCCTTCTTGAACGTTCGTCTCCGGAACGTTCTCCTCCTCACCCTGGCGCAGGCGACGTCATCGACCTCGCTGACGCTCATCTCCGCGGTGGGCAGCCTCGCCGGCTACGCGCTCGCCAGCAACAAGGCGCTGGCCACCCTGCCTTCGACGATGTCCGTGATCGGCACCGCCCTCAGCACCATCCCCGCCTCCCTGCTCATGAAGCGCGTGGGCCGCCGCCTCGGCTTCATGGTGGGCGCCCTCGCGGCGATAGCCGGCGGCCTGATCAGCGCTCTGGCCCTGGCTCACGGCGACTTCTGGCTCCTCACCGCGGCCGCGCTGCTCCTCGGTGTCTCCGTGGCCTTCGCCCAGCAGTATCGATTCGCGGCGGCCGAGACATCGCTGCCGGAGTTCCGTAGCCGCGCGATCTCCTTCGTGCTGGTGGGCGGCCTGGCGGCGGCGTTCGCCGGTCCGATGCTCGCCCGGGCGACCGTGCAGACCTTCGAGACGACCTACCTGGGCTCGTACCTCTACGTGCCCGCGCTCGGCGTGCTCGCCTTCGCGTGGCTCACCGGCCTGCGCATGCCGGCTCCGGCGGAGGAAGCGGTCCGCGTCGGCGGTCCCGTGCGCCCGATCACGCAGATCGTGCTCCAGCCGATCTTCATCGTGGCCGTCCTCGCCCAGATGATGGGCCAGGGCGTGATGAACCTCCTGATGACCGGCACGCCGCTGGCCATGATGGCCCACCACCACTCGTTCGCCGACACGGCCTTCGTCATCCAGTGGCACGTGGTGGGCATGTTCCTGCCGGGCTTCTTCACCGGCACCCTCGTCCAGCGCTGGGGCGAGCGCACCGTCATCGTGCTCGGGGTCGCCCTCAATCTCCTCGCCGTCGCGGCGGCCACCCTCGACGTGGGCGTGCAGAACTTCTGGGTCGCCATGACCCTCAACGGGATCGGCTGGAACTTCATGTTCGTGGCGGGCTCGACGCTGGTGACGAAGACCTACGCGCCCGCGGAGCGCGCGCGCACGCAGGCCGCCAACGACTTCCTCGTGTTCGGCACCGCGGCCGTCACCTCGCTATCGTCCGGGCAGCTCCTCCATCATCGTGGGTGGCAGGTCGTACTGGCGACGGCGGCGGTCATGCTGCTCGCGGCGCTGGCGGGATCCTTCTGGCGCCCACGCGCCGCGAGCCCGACCGGGCGCTCGGGTCTCGCCGCGGCGGAGTGACTCGAGCGCCGAGCCCTTCGGCGGTTTTCGTCGCCTCGGTCAGGCCAGCCCGAAGCCGTGGCGCCGGATGAACGGCCCGAAGTTGTGGCGCTCGGGAACGGAGTACTGCCGCGCCTTGTCCTCCGACCAGCCGTACGGCTCGGTGTAGCCCCAGCGATCGACGAAGCGCTGACTTTCCCGCGGCGTGGCGTGGCGCGCCTCGCGGCGCCGGTCGTAGCTCTCGAGCTCCTCGGCGAGCTTGCTGTCGTCGTAGCAGTCGGTGTGGACCGTGAGCGCGGTCGGCAGCCGCATGCTGATCCAACCCGTCTGGCTCGGATAGCCGACCGTGAGCCCCGCAAGGGGGAACACACCGGGCGGCAGCGCGAGCAGGTCCGCGAGCTTCTCGACGTGATTGCGCACCACGCTGATCGGACAGCAGCCGAGGCCGAGCGCCTCGGCGGCGGTGATGAAGCTCTGCAGCACGAGGCCGGCGTCGACGGCGGCGTTCATGAACATGTCGAGCGTGTCGTTGGGAAACGGCCGGTCCCGCAGCTCGCTCACCCGCCGCATGCGCCGGTGATCGCCGCAGAACACGAGAAAGAGCGGCGCCGTGGCGATCCACGGCATGTCCGGGATCCAGCCGCCGAGCGTGGCCTGCTTCGTCCGATCGCGCACGACGATGACGGCAACCTGCTGGAGATCGGACTTCGAGGGCGCCGAGAGGGCCGCCGCCAGGACGATCTCGAGGACTTCCGGGGGCACGCCGTCAGGCTTGTAGCGCCGGTGGGTTCGGTGGGCGAGCAGCTGCGCCACGGTTCCCTCGGCGGGCAGCGCGCGGCCGGCCTCGGTCGGCAGGCCGAATCGCGCCTCGATCAGATCGGCGACGGTCTTGCCGGGAGCGTTCATGCGGCCACCTCGAGCACTCGCCGCGCCGCCACCAGCTCGGGGGCGACCGGCGCGAGTCCGACCTCCTCGGCTCGCAGGACGAGCTGCCGGCAGGCCTGACGCTGCAGGGCGGCGTTGCCGTTCCGCTCGTAGGCCCAGGCGAGCGCCGCGAGCGACTGCACGTGGTGGGGATTGGCGAGCAGGCGCTCCTGCGCGAGCTCGATCACGCGCTCGACGCGGCCGAGACGCCGATGGACCTCCAGGAACACGTCGCGAAAGATGTCCTTCTGCTCGCGGCTACCGCCGCCCAGCGTGTGCAGGTCCGCGATCGCCGGCGCCATGAGCCGGACGCCGGCGTCGAGATCGCCCTTGATGATCGCCAGCTCGGCTTCGAGGAGCGCGACGCCCAGCGTCGACCAGTGGCCGCTCGGACGCCCGGCGGGCATCCGGCGCAGGCGCTCGATCTGCTGTCCGGCCCTGGTCCAATCTCCGGCGCGCGCGAACGCGACGCCGAGCCAGTGGTGCATCCACGTGGTCTGCCAGTCCGCGTAATCGGCCAGAACGCGCTCCCCCTGCTTCGCGAGATCTCGCCAGATCGCCCCGTCTGCCGGCGCGCCGCGCAGCACTTCGAGGCGCCACAGGAGCTCGATGCGCTCGTACAGCGGGAGCGGCGGCGCCGTGGACGCCCAGTAGTCGCGCGTCATCCGATCGTGCCCGAGCAGCGCCTGGGCTTCGGCCAGGTGCCAGAGGAGGTGCGGATAGCGCTCGAGCGACGCGGCGCGCTCGAACGTCTCGAGCGCGTTCGGATAGTCGCCGCGCGCCTGATAGGCGTGGCCGACCGCGTGGTACGTGTAGAGGCTGGTCGGGTCCCGGGCGAGGGAGGAGAGGCTCATCGCGAGCCCCTCGTCGTTGTAGCCGCACTGCTCCAGGAAGAATCCCAGCATCGTCAGGTACTGCGGCTCGTCGGGGCTCGCCACGAGGCTTCGTCGCGCGATGTCGATGCCGCCGCGATAGTTGCCCTGGGTGATGCAGTTCAGCCCGACGATGCGCACGGCGATCCGGTCGGTCGGATGCCGTTCGGCGATCTGGCCCAGGACGTCGTAGGAGCTCCGGTGATCGCCGCGCCGCATGGCCTCGACCGCGCGCACGTGCGAACGCTCGCGCTCGTGGCGCGCGTCGTCGGCAACCGCGGCGGCCAGACCAGCCGCCGCGATCGCCAGATCGGCGCGGCCCATGCGCCAGGCGATATAGGCCTTCGTGCAGTGGGCCAGGACGAACCGCGGATCGGCCTGCGCGGCCGCGTCGAGGGCTTCCAGGGCTCCGCCGCGCCAGCGGAGGAACAGGTCGAGGCCGCGCTCGTACGCGGCCAGGGCGTCGGCCGACGTCGTGGACACGCCGAGTCCGGTGATGTCAGTGGCGGTCATGCTCTCCTCCGAGAGATCAGTCGGTCTCGATCGGCAGCGTCGGATCCCTGGCCCACTCTCCCATGGAACCGTCGTAGAGCGTAAGGGTGTCGTGGCCGAGCTGATGCAGCAGGAACAGGTCGATGGTGGCCGAGATGCCGCCGCCGCAGTAGCAGATGACGCGCTTGTCCCCGCTGACGCCCCGCGCCCTGAACTTGGCCTCGGCGTCGGACAGGCTGGTGAAGTCCTTCGCGTCCGGGTTCACGAGCGTCGCGGCGGGGACGTTGACGCTACCCGGCACGCGGCCGGGGCGCCCGTACCGGCTCGGCTCCAGGCCTTTGTGGAATTGGGGTCCGAGCGCGTTGACGATCACGGTGCCGGGCTCTCTGGTCGCGGCCAGCACCGCGCGCTTGTCGACGAAGAAGCCCTGGCGCGGCGAGGCCTTGAGCGTGGCAGACGGATAACCCCTGGCCGGTCCGCTCTCGGTCGGCCGGCCCTCGGCCTTCCACTTGTCGAAGCCGCCGTCGAGGACGGCCGCGCCGTCGAAGCCGAGCGATCGGAGCATCCACCAGAAGCGCGTCGCCCACATCATCGTCCCGATGCTGTAGAGCACGACGCGACTGTCTCCGGCGAGCCCGTGACGGCCGAAGGCCGCCTCGAGCTCCACCGTCGCCGGCATCATGAAGCGCAGCCGCGTGGTCGGGTCGGAGAACTCGCCCTGCAGATCGAGGAAATCGGCCCCGGGGATGTGCGCCTCCTCGAAGGTCCGACGTCCGGGTACGGCGACGTACGGGTCGTCGCTCCCGGGCGGCGGCGTCTCGAGATAGGTCGTGCAGTCGTAGACGCGAAGGCTCGGCTGCCCGAGGAGGCTCGCGAGGTCGGCCGTGCTCATGAGGGCCTGCGGATCACGCATGGTGTTCTCCCTGGTGAAAGTCTAGTCCCGCGGCCGCCAGCTGACGACGCCGACGGGCACCGGGCTCCACGAGAGGGCCCAGCGCCCGTCCCGGCTCGTGATCGCGTCGCGGGCCAGCGCGGCGAGGCCCTGCCCCTTCGCGGTGTCGGGCGCGATGAAGAGCTGCTGGTAGAGCCACCGGAGCGGCCCGTCGCGATCCGCGTGCGCGAGAGGCTCACGCGCGCAGAGGCGAAGCTCGAAGAGACGACCGCGCGCCAGGAGCAGCAGGAGAAACTCGGTGAGCCCCGGCAGCGACACGCGCGCCTCGCCGTGGATGGGGGGCCAGAACGGCTCGGCCGGAAACGGCGGAGACGGCGTCACGAGCACCGCCACGCAGAGACGGCGCGCCGAGGCCTCGACGGCATCGAGGAACGGGCCGATCTCCTCGAGGTCGTAGCCGATGTGCGCCATGAGGGCCACGTCGGCGGTCGGCGCGCCCCGCATCGGCCAGCGCTCGGCGACGATCTCGACATTCGAGATCCCGTGCTCCGCGATCCCGGCCCGAAGGACGCTTCGCATCCCCTCGGACGGCTCGACGGCGATGACGGTCTTCGCCAGGAGCGCCAGCGGCAGGGCGTAGCGGCCGCCGCCGGCGCCGATGTCGAGCCACGTCTCGCCCGGCCGCACCAGCGCACGCAGCAGCTCGAGCGCCGGCTCGTCGGTGCGGCGCGGATTCGCGCGAAAATCGGGGGCGACGGCGGCATAGAAATCACGGGGCGGGGTCCCCTCGCGCAGGCGCTCGGCCTGCTCGCGGTTGGCGCTCACCCGGCGGCGCCAGGCCTCGAGCGCGCTCGCCGCGTCGGGACGCAGAACGTCGGACATGGGCCGAGCGTTCCGGTCCTCAGCGCGCTCGCCGGGTGAAGGCCGGCATGACCTCGGCGGCGAACCACTCGAGCTGCTCGAGCATCAGGGACTCCGGCGCGCCCATGGGATGGCTGACCGAGACGCGCTCGAGCCCCGGATAGTCCTTCTCCAGGCGCATGAGCGTGTCGATGATCTTCGCGGGCGGGCCGCAGAGGTACGCGCCGCTGGCCGCCGCCTCCTCGATGGTGGGCAGACCGGCGTAGGGCGCCCGCTTGGGATCGGCCATCGCGTCGATCTGCGCCTCGGAGAGCGAGCGGACCAGCCGCAGCGGCCCGAACATCTTGAGGTTCTCTTCGAAGTATCCGGCGGCGGCCTTGATGGCCTCCTCCTGGGTGGCGGCGAGCTGGAAGTGGAATCCGATGCAGAGCCCCTCGCCCAGCTCGGTCTCGCGCCCGGCCCGGCGGAGCGCGTCGCGGTAGCCCTCGACGACCGCGCGCATCGCCCCGCCCTCGGCCACGCCGCCGCCAATGAGCCCCTTGATGCCGTGCCGGGCCATGAAGTCGAGGCCGCGCGCGGTCGCGCCCTGGATGGGCTGCCAGCACTCGACGGGATGCACGGGCCGCGGGACGAGCGTGAGGTCCTTCAGGTCGTAGCCGCGATACGGCACGCGGGCGGGGATGGTGTAGCGCTTGCCCTCGTGGGAGAACGCGGCGTTGTTGAACGCCTTGAAGACGATCTCGACCTGCTCCTCGAACAGCTCCCGGTTGGCGGCCTGATCCGTGAGCGGGGCGCCGAACGTGTGCACCTCGCGGGTGTGATAGCCACGCCCGACCCCGAAGCGCACCCGGCCGCCGGTGAGCACGTCCACCATCGCGAAATCCTCGGCGAGCCGGAGGGGATGCCACATCGGCGTGATGTTGAAGCCGCACCCCATCTTCAGCCGCTCGGTCTGATGCGCGAGGTCGAGCGCCATCAGCAGCACGTTGGGGATGCATTCGTACCCTTCGCGCTGGAAATGGTGCTCGGCGAGCCAGAAGGTGTCGTACCCGCACCGGTCGAGCAGACGCGCCAGGTTGCGCGCCTTGGCGAAGGTGCCGACGAGGTGCTCGTTCGAGAAGACACGGCTGTTCACGGCGGCGCCGCCGTAGCCGATGTCGTCCATGTCCACGTGGCCGGCGTACAGGCTGTCGAACTTGGTGATCATGTCGTCCCTCTCTCCGGCGAAGGGCCGCCGGTCCTCGACGCGCTTGCGCTCGGCGTCCGCTCCCGGTCCGCCAGCAGGATAGCTCGCGGAGTTCGCCCGCGCCATCGCGGACGGAGTACACTCCACGGGGCGGTCGACTGGATCGCCAACCCTGAGTCGCGCGACCGGAAGCAGGCGCGCCGCGAGGTGATCGCATGCCCACCAGGATCGTCGAGGGCCGCAAGGCGCCGGATTTCTCCCTGGAAGACGCCAGCGGCAAGCAGGTGTCGCCGGCCGATTTCAAGGGCAAGGACGTGATCGTGTACTTCTACCCGAAGGACGACACTCCCGGCTGCACCAAGGAGGCGTGCGGCTTCCGCGATTACTGGAAGGAGCTCCAGAAGGCCGGCGTCGTCGTTCTGGGCGTCTCCGCGGACGGCGCCGGCTCGCACCAGAAATTCGCGGCGAAGTACAGGCTTCCGTTCCCGCTTCTGTCCGATCCCGACCGCAAGGTCATGACGGCGTGGGGGGCGTACGGCGACAAGATGATGTACGGCAAGAAGACAAAGGGCGTCATCCGCTCCACCGTCTGGATCGGCCCCGACGGCAATGTCCGCAAGCACTGGGCGCGCGTGGCCGACGCTGCCAAGCACCCCGCCCAGGTGCTCGAGCAGATTCGCGGCGAGGACCCGAGAGGAAAGTAGCTGCGCAGGGCGCCTCTTTTCCCCTATGCTGGGTGAGGCTGCGAATGCCGCGAGCAGTCAACCCCCGCGAGCGAGGAATTTCTCATGAACCGAGCCCGCAAGCAGGTCGCCGTTGTGGTTGGCGCCACCTCGAAGTGGCAGTCCGATGGACGCAACACCAAGCTGGCGCACGGCCGGGCGCTCGACGACCGGGACATTCCCGTCGGCATGCGCTGGGGCGTGGGCGGCGCCATCGCCCAGAAATTCGCGAACGAGGGGTTTTTCGTCGTCCTGACGACCCGCAATGCCGCCAACGCCTCGGCGCTCGAGAAGGCCATCATCGAGCAAGGCGGCCAGGCCACGATCGTCGAGCTGGACCTGGTGTCGCGCGAATCCATCTCACGGGCGTTCGCCACCATTCGCGAGCGAGCCGGCGATCCGGATGTCCTGGTCTACAACGCCGGCTATCTCGAGGGGCGCGACCTGCCGCCGGACAAGGAGCTGCTGGAGCACGTCCCCGTGGAGATGTTCGAAACCGCCCAGCACATCGCCAGCCGCGGGCCGTTCCTCGTCGCCCAGGAAGTCTTGCCCGCCATGCGCAAGCGCGGCTCGGGCTCGTTCCTCATCTCGAACAACCAGTTCTCGCTGCGCGGCCGCAAGCGGCTGACCGGACAGTCGCTGTACTATCCTCGTGTCATGATGCGCACGCTCGCGCAGGTGCTGACCGAAGAATATTCCGAGCACGGCGTACACGTGGCCAACGTCGTGATCGACGGCCTCATCGACTCGCCCGGCACCCGAGCGCTTCCGAGAGCCCGCCAGAGTCCCGAGATCGTGATGAATCCCGTCAAGATCGCCGAGGCCTTCTATTACCTGCACACCCAGGACCAATCCTGCTGGACGCACGAGCTGCAGCTGACGCCATTTTCGACCAGGCCGAGCTTTTGAGGCGCGGGAACGCGGGTCGGAGCGGCGCGCGACGCTCCCAACCGTCGAAAGGATGATCATGGACCATGTAGAATTCGACCGCGATCCGCCGACGAATTTGACCACGATGGTGATGGCGTACGGCGGATGGATCGATGCCGGTCAGGCGGCCACGGGCGCCCTGCGCCACCTGGTCCGCGATCTCTCGGCCCCGCGGCTGGCCCGGATCGACCCCGAGTCATTCTTCGTCTTCACGCAGGAACGGCCCGACGTCAAGATGCGTGAGGACGGGGGCCGCGACATCCATTGGCCGCGTAGCGAGTTCTTCGCGTGCCATCCCTGGGAAGGGCGGGACGGCCTGCTCCTCTTCTGCGGACCCGAGCCGCACCAGAGGTGGCGGACCTACACGACGGCGTTCCTCGACGTCGCCGAGCGCTGTGGGGTGAAGCGGATCATCTCGATCGGAGCCCTCCTGGCCGGCGCGCCTCACACCCGCCCGATCCGTGTCACCGGACGTTGCACCGACCCCACCTGGCGGTCGGTGCTCGAATCCTGGGGCATCTATCGTCGGCCGACCTACGAAGGCCCGACGGGTATCTCGACGATCCTCCTGGACGCCGCGGAGCACCGCGGAATATCTCATCTCGGCTTCATGGGGCAGGCGCCCCACTACCTGCAGAGCGGCGAGAATCCGGCGGCGATCCAGGCGCTCCTGGCCTGTGTGGCCCGCCTGCTCCACCTGACCCTCGACATGTCCCGTTTCGCCGAGGCCATCCAGGACTTCCGCACCCAGTGCGATCGCGAGGTGTCGCGCAATCGCGCCACCCGAGAGCACGTGCAGCAGCTCGAGCAGCAGTACGACGCGTCGGCCGGCGAGGAGGGCCAGGCGCCGGCCATCGGCGAGCTCGACTCGGACAAGCTGATGCAGGAGCTCCAGGACTTCCTGCGGGGGCAGCGTGAAGGCGGGCCGGAGGGCGGCGGACCGCGATAAGTATCTAGCCCTGCCGACCTAGCAGCCGAGACGCGCGGCAAGATCCTCGAAGCTCTTCGCCACGACGTCCCACGCGAATTCCGGCTCGAGGTCGGTCTTCTGTCCCGGGCCAAATTCGAGCGGGCGCGGAACGAACGCCGTCGCCATCCCCTCGCGGCGCGCCGCCGCGAGATCGTAATTGTGGGCCGCGACCATCATGACCTCATCGGGGCGAAGACCGAGGAGCGAGATGGCCGTTCGATAGACTTCCGGCCGAGGCTTGTAGCAGCGCGCATTCTCCGCGGTGATGATGCAGTCCCACGGTAAGCCCGCGAACCGCGCGAGCTCGACCATCCCGACGAAGCTCGCGTTGGAAAGGGGCGACACGATGTAGCGGTGCTTCAGGCGCCGGAGGCCCGGGACCGCGTCGGGCCAGGGCGAGAGCCGCCACCACACGCGCGCGAGCGCGTCGACCTCTTCCGTCGTGAGGCTGGTCAGTCCATGTGTGACGACGAGCTCGTCCAGGCGCTGGCGGTAGATCGCGTCGACGGTCGTCCACGGACTCTCGCCCCGGTTGACCCTGTCCATGGCCGGGCGATAGACGGCCTTCCAGTCATCGAGAAACCGAGCGCAGTCGAGCGCGAGCCCGTGCCGAGCGGACAGCGACCGGAGCTCGCCGAGCACGGAGCTCCGCCAGTCAACGACCGTGCCGTAGGTATCGAAGGTGAGCGCCCGAATGCTATCGACCCTTATTCGATGACCGCGTCGGCGCGCATCAGGATCGACTGCGGAAACGTCACGCCGAGCGACTTGGCGGCCTTCATGTCGATCACCAGCTCGAACCTGGTTGGCTGCTCGACGGGAAGCTCCGCGGCTTTTGCGCCGTGGAGCAGCTTGTCGACGTACATCGCCGCCTGACGAAACATCTCGGGGAAGCTCGGGCCGTACGACATCATGCCGCCCGCGTCGACGAACTCACGCGAGCCCGACACCGTCGGTAGCCCCCGGTGGGCCGCGGTCTGCACGATCCGCTGGCGAAGCGTGAAGGTCAACGGATCGGCGAACACGATGAGACCCTTGGCCTGGGCCCGCGCGAGCGCGGCAAAAGCGTCGTCCAGCTCTTCGGCCTTCCGCATCTCGATCGGCTGCACCTTGACGCCGAGCATGACCGCGGCCTTTTCGGTTTCCTCGAGCGCGAGCGCGCCGGCCGGCGCATTGGGATTCGAGAGAAATCCGACGCGCGTGAGTCCCGGTACTGCCTCCTTGAGGAGCTGCAGGTGCTTGGCCGCCAGGTCCGGGGTCGCCGAGCTCAGCCCCGTCATGTTGCCGCCCGGTTGGCGCAGGCTCGCGATCAGCTTCGTCCGGACCGGGTCGCCCGGGTCCACCATGACGATCGGCACCGCTGATGTGGCGCCGCGCGCCGCCTGCGCGGCCGCCGCGCCGCCGGTGACGATGATGGCGACCTTGAGCTGCACCAGCTCGGCCGCCTGCGCGCCGAGTCGCTCGAAATTCCCCTCCCCCCACCGGGCCTCGAGCACCAGGTTGCGGCCCTCGACATAGCCGAGCTCCCGCAGGCCTTGCCGGAGCGGATCGAGCCGGATCGGAGCGAGGGTGGCGGACCCCGGATGCAGGTAGCCGATGCGGTGCACGCCGGGTGCCGGCTCCGCCCCGGATACCGCCGACGACAGGAGCGCGTGCAAGAGCACGAAGCCCAGACAGAGCATGCGCCGCGTCGAGCCCGAAGAGCTGCTGCGGGCCGCGATGACGAGCATCGAAGCCACGCGTTCGTCAGAAGGGATGGACGATGGTCCGCAGCATGACCCGGCGCTCCTCGGGTCGCGCGTCGCCGGCGCCTCGATGCATGGTCGCGATCTCGTCCCACATGAGGACGTCGCCCACGCGCCAGGCGTGATAGTAGACGAACCGTTCCTGCGTCGCGTGGTCCCGAAGCTCCTCGATCAGGCGCCGGCCCTCATCGGCCGCCACGCCCTCGAAGCCGTGCGTATGCGTAGGGTTGACGAACAGGACGGGGCGCCCCGTTACCGGATGCTTCCTGACGGCGGGATGCCGGCGCTCGGGCCGCTCCTTCTCGCTCGCCCGAACATAGGCCTCGCCGTACAGCTTGACGGCGTCGGGGCCGTTGGTGCGACCGTGGAGACCGACCAGTCCCTCGAGGCGGTGCCGCATCGCGGGGGACAGCTCGTCATAGGCCCTGCGCATGTCCGCGAACATGGTGCCGCCCTTGGCCGAGGGCACCTCGAGGGCGTGGAGAATGGCCAGCCGGGGCAGCGCATCTTCGTACGTCTCATCGGTATGCCACGTCGAGGCGCGCTTCACCCCGAACCGATCGATCCCGCCGGCCTTGTCGACGTTGGTGATGTAGGACACGTCGGTCCGGTCCTCGTGCCGATACTGCTCGAGGATGTGCGGCTGGGGACGACCGAACTGCGCCCCGAACGCCGCGAGCTCCGGCGCGCCCAGACGCTGATTGCGAAATACCAGCACCGGATGCTCGGCGAACGCCTGATCGACCCACTCCAGCGTCGCGGCGTCGAATGGTCGCGACACGTCCGCGCCGAGAACTTCGGTGCCCAGGGCCTTGCCGAGCGGTCTCAACGACAATGCGGCACTCATGGCTCGCCTCCCCGGTCGCCCACCAGCATGAATGGCCTCTCCGACGCGGACAGTATACGCGCGAGGGGTCTGGGTCGCGGTCACCGCCCAACCTTGACGGTCTGGAGCACCGGGTTTGCTATTCTGAAAACGCCGTGACCACCATCGCGGATCTGGCGCTTCTCATCCAGTCCCGCTACCCCCTGATCGCCGTCGAGACCGTCGAAGAGCAGCGCTTCGAGCGAACGCTGCAGCAGGTGGCCGAATCACTCCGCGTTCCGTTCTATGAGTGGTCGCTCACCGAGGGCCTCCGCCGGGTACCGGCCACGAGTAGCGTCTACGACACCCACGAGGCCCTCAAGGCCCTCAACAACATCGCGGCCATGACGGGCGAGGCGCTGTTCTTCATGAAGGATCTGCGACGCTTCCTGGACAAGCCGGAGATCGTGCGCAGAGTGCTGGATATCGCGCCCCACTTCGCGATGGACCGGCGCGTGATCGTCCTGCTGGCGGCCAAGGACGCCCTGCCGGCCGAGCTGCAGAGCCTGGCCGCGCCCTACGTGTTCGCGTTGCCGAGCGCCACGGAGCTGAAGGCGGTGGCCAAGGCGCTCATCGAGCGGCTGCGACGCGAGCGGCCCATCCGCGTCGAGCTGACCGACGCCGACCTCGACGCCTGTATCGATCGTCTGCGCGGCATGACCGCGTTCGAGGCCGAGCGGACGCTGAGCCAGGCGATCATGCGCGACAACGCCCTGACGCGCGACGATGTCGACGTGATCGTCGCCATCAAGAAGGAGCTACTGCGCCGGGACGGGTTGCTGGAGTACGTGGCGCCGGAGGAGAACCTGGCCGAGGTAGGCGGCTTCGCCACGCTCAAAGCCTGGCTGGCCAAGCGCCAGCGCGCCTTCGAGCCGGCCGCCGAGAAGTTCGGGATCGAGCCGCCCAAGGGCATTCTGCTGCTCGGCGTCCAGGGCGCCGGCAAGACGCTGGTGGCCAAGGCGGTGGCGCGCGAGTGGCGGCTGCCGCTCCTCAAGATGGAGCCGGGGCGCCTCTACGACAAATACATCGGCGAGTCCGACAAGAACCTGGAACGAGCGCTGCACATGGCCGAAGCCATGGCCCCTTGCGTGCTGATGATCGACGAGATCGAGAAGGGCCTGTCGTACAGCCAATCGTCGGAGAGCGACGCCGGGCTTTCCCGCCGCATCTTCGGCCGGTTGCTCGGCTGGCTGCAAGATCGTCGCGCACCCGTCTTCGTGATCGCCACCAGCAACGCGATCAGCCAGCTCCCCCCCGAGCTGACGCGCAAGGGTCGGTTCGACGAGATCTTCTTCATCGACCTGCCGACGCGGGACGAGCGCAAGCAGATCTTCACCATCCATCTCAAGAAGCGCGGGCGCAATCCGGCGGGCTTCGACCTCGACCAGCTGGCCACCGTCGCCGAGGGCTTCACCGGCGCCGAGATCGAGCAGGTCGTCGTGGCCGGGCTCTACACGGCGTTCTCGCGCGGCGTCGACGTCTCCACCGCGATCCTGGCCGAGGAGCTGCAGGCGACCAAGCCGCTGTCCGTCACGCGCCGGGAGGAGATCGAATCGCTGCGAGCGTGGGGCCACGAGCGCGCAGTCCGGACTAGCTGACTCTCTTGATCGGACGCCTGCGGAACTCTTCGCGGTAGGACCTCGTGGGATACCTTAGAAGTATGGGCGGCAACGGACTCCTCGTCGACGGAGTCATCATCCTCCTCTACTTCGTCGCCATCACGACCATCGGGCTCTACATGGGACGGCGCGAGACGAGCCTGAACGACTTCGCGCTCGGCGGCCGGCGCGTGCCGTGGTGGGCGGTGATGGCCTCGATCATCGCGGCGGAGACCAGCGCGGCAACCTTCCTGGGAGCGCCCGGCGAGGGCTACAGCAAGAAGAGCTTGGCCTACGTGCAGCTCGTCCTGGGCCTCATCATCGGACGGTTCATCGTCGGTCACGTCTTTCTCAAGCCCTACTTCGCCTACAAGGTCTACACCGTCTACGACTATCTGGGCGTTCGCTTCGGGCCGCTGACGAAGGGCTACGTGTCGGCGCTTTTCCTGTTCATGCGAACCCTGGCGTCGGGGACACGGCTCTTCATCCCGTCGCTCGTGATGGTGCTGGCCTACCGCATGTTCGTGGCGGGTGGCCAGGTGGACTTCAGCCAGCAGGCGGTGACCACGGTCGGCCCCTACCTTGTCGCGATCATCGTGCTCACCATCATTACGTGCCTATACACCGCGGTCGGCGGTATCAAGGCCGTCATCTGGACGGACGTGATCCAGGCCTGCCTGATGTTCGGTGGCGCGTTGATCGCGATCGGCACCCTGCTCCATCACGTCGGTGGACTGGGGGAAGTCGTCCGGGCCGTCCCGCAGCTGACGACCCACGAAGGCTACTTCCTGCACGGATTCGAGGCGAGTGCCGTCGCCGAGTGGCAGGCGCGTCATCAGCTCTCCGCGATGGGCGGGTGGGACTACGTGAAGATGATCCTGGCAAGCGACTACACGCTGTTTTCCGCGCTCATCGGGGCGACCCTCGGCAATATGGCCGCCTTCGGAACCGATCAGGACATGGTTCAGCGGATGCTGACGGCCGAGACCCACAAGAAAGCACGCCGGAGTCTGATCACGGCCGCGTTCATGGATGTGCCGATCGCCTCGGCCTTCGTCTTCATCGGTATCCTGCTCTTCGTCTACTACCAGCAGGACTCCACCTACAAGCCCGCGGCGACCGCGGACGTCTTCGGCTCGTACATCCTCAACGTCATGCCGGTCGGCATCCGCGGGCTCGTGCTGGCGGGCATCTTCGCGACCGCAATGGGCTCCTTCTCGGCGGCCCTCAACGCCCTGGCCACCGGCGCCACGAACGACTGGTACCTTCGCTGGGTTCGCGGCCGGTCCGAGGCGCATTACGTCAAGGCCGCGCGCTGGTTCACGGTGCTTTTCGCCGTGTTGATGATCGTCATCGCGGGCGCCTTCGCCTACGCCAAGGTGACCCACCCGGATCTGCGAATCATTCCCGTCGTGCTCGGAATCGCCGGATTCATCCTGGGTCCCATGCTCGGTGTCTTCCTGATCGGCATGTTCACCGAGCGGCGCGGCTCCGACGCGGGCAACATCATCGCGATCTCGGCGGGGCTTTTCGCCACGGTCATCGCCGGCAAGCTCGACGTCATGATCGTGAATGGGGTGGCGTCCCTGTTCGGTCTCGACGGGACGTTCCAGCGCCCTGCCAGCATTCCCGAGGTCTCGTTCACCTGGTGGGCGACGATCGGCGCGCTCGTCGTCTTCGGCGTCGGCGTTCTCTTTCGCACGCCGGCCCGGGTCCTGGAGTCCGCCGCCCGCCACGCCGAAGAGGCCCAGACGGCCGCAGACGTTCCGCTGGCGCTTCGGACTTCTCCGCGGCCCGTCTGAACCGACTTCAGGCCAGACGCGCGCCACTACCGAACTGCGACGACGCTCGTGAGACCGAGACTAGTGCGACCGTCTCCGAGTTCCGCGGCCGATCGGCACGGGGCCGAGCCCGTCCTCGCCGGGGAAGCATCGCGGATCGCCCACACCGACATAGACTCGAAAGGGCTCTCGAAGCGGGTCAGCGCGGGGTGGGGCCGGCCGGTCCAGGATGTCGTCCCGCATGCTCGAATCGATGGGAACCGGCTGCGCGGGCCGGCTCAATTCGAGCAGGAGGTTGGGTTGGGTCGGCTCCTGAGCACAGGCGGGCGCGACGAAAGCAACGCATGCAAGCAGCATCGCGATACTCGCAACCGAATTGGCTGCGGCCATACTGCCCTTCGTCTCCAGCATCGAAGTCTACTCCGAGGAATCCTCGCCGTCACTCATTCACGGGGACACAACGCCGGGCTGCCGCCTCTCGTTGCCACGGGCGGGCCGCGGTTGGAGCCTCTCGTGAAGTTCGCCGTACGTCGTGGGCAGAGTCCCAGGCGCAGTGACGTCACGATGATCGAGCCGCCGGCCGTGGAGGGAAGCGAAAAGCTGGTGGGCAGGGACGGGATTGAACCGCCGACACCAGGATTTTCAGTCCTAGGATAGGAATGCCCGCTTGTCAGGAAGACGTGCCGATTTGGATCTTGATCCACTCGGCAGGACCGCTGGCGCTCGCGCGCGTGGGGTCTTCGTGCTTCACCTCTACCGTCGCGCCCGTCCGCAGGTCGGCGAATGTCCCCTTCACGTTCGGCTGCTGAATCTTGCTCCGGTCCAGCCAGATCCTCGTCCGCTCAGTGACCTTTGCGCTCCGCGTCCCCGAGGGTCCGGCGATCGTGACGGTCTGATCTCGCACATTCACGGCTTGCACCGTCCCGATGACGGTGTATTTCCCGGACAGTCCGGGCGATTGCCCGACCGGAATGAACTGCTCAGTCGTCTTCTGCGCGGAGGCCGCCCATGGGCCGCCCCACAGGAGCGCACTGATTCCAACCACCCCAAGGACGAACACCCTGACGTTCATATGGCTCCCCAGCTTCCCCGACTCGCAACGAACTCGCCTACGAGGACTCGACCAGCAATGCCCGCGCCTTCTGCTGCTCGAGGATGGCCTTCTCCGTGTGCTTCCGCTTGAAGAATTCGCTCGCTTTGGCCTTTGCCACGAGACGTTCGGCTTCCCGGAGGTGGGCTACCGCCTCGGGGTGGAGGCCACCTCCCGCCAGCACTCGAGCACTGTCGGCCGTCTCGTGCGCAGCCCGCTCGAGAAGCCGCTGTCGCTCCGTGGACGATGCCTTGAGACTCGCTTCCAGCAGCGCGAGGCTCTCTCGGATATTCTCGAGCGCATTGATGACCCGCAGGAACGCTGCCACCGCCACGATCTGCGTCCCATCGAGTTCGATGCCCACGCCTCGGGGGTCGGCCCTCTTCAACGCGAGGCCAGCCGGGGATTTGTTGAACGCGTCGCCGTCGTAGAAGGCGACCGCTCCTTCGATGGTCTCGATGGCGTTGTTGTGGAAGAACGGTCCGCTATCCGCCGCTTCGACCAGCGGGGGAACGTTGAAGGTCCCGTCGCCCGGCGTACGGAACCCGTCATCGCGGGGAACTCTCTGGCCCGTCAGCCGAGCGGGCTGGTCGGGAAGATCCTCCACGCCCGTGTTGAAGTTGGCGTTCCCGAGGCTGCCCCCGCCGAAGTTCGCAGTCGCCCCGGCATTCACGTGGCAGAGGTTGCATTTGCCGAGCTTGTTATCGAGGAAGATCGCCTGGCCCCGCTTGGGCACCGTACCCTTGAGCTTGAGGGGCAGGACCAGGTCCTGCTGTCGCCCAAGGGACAGCTGGAAGGCCTCGAGGGCGTCGAGTTCTTCCTCGGTGGGCAGACGGAAATCGACGCCGGGAACGCGGTTCAGGGTCTTGGTGAAGTGCTGAATCACCGCACCGGTCGCGAAGGACCGCAGCGATCCATCGCCCGGCGCCCCGTCTCCGGACCACCCGGTCCGGGGACCCCCGGGGCTCGCCACCGAGGTCCGGAGACCGAGCACGTGCGGGACCCCCCGCATGACGAACTTGTTCTTGAGGTCGTCGAACCCGTCAAGGTTTTCGAGAATCAGCCCGAACTCCCGCATCAGCGCCGGGTTCTCGAAGTTCTCCTTCAAGGCTGGGTTGAACTCGGCCACGAAGAGGGGATTGTCCTTCGGGAGCGTCGCGATGAAGGCCGGGTCGATGGTGAAGTTATTCTCCGCCGGATGGCAGGTGCCGCAGGTTCGCCCGTTGCCGGCGAACGTCTCGTTGAAGAAGAGGTCTCGTCCCTTCGCGACGAGCTGGGCCTGAGGATCTGGGGGCGGTGGAGCGGTC
>Ga0137403_10001271_pt1 | contig 31797 bp, 25 predicted proteins | sample CZOMad2_1_16fung_FD_122057 | JGI IMG/M metagenome (GOLD analysis project Ga0137403, IMG submission 122057) | Vadose zone soil fungal communities from Angelo Coast Range Reserve, California, USA - CZOMad2_1_16fungal (Hybrid Assembly) | ecosystem: Environmental > Terrestrial > Soil > Vadose zone... | reverse complement strand
AGAATCCGGTACCGTTGTCGCTGACCCACCAGGGGCTGGTGGGGAGTGCAACGAGACCCCAGGCGTTGACAAGATGTGGGTCAGTAGTAGGGGCCACGGCCGGCTGATTCGAGACTAAATCGGTGCGTTTGTACTGTGCAGAGGCGGTAGTGATTAGTAGTGCACTTAAGATTAGCACTTTCACAATTCTCAATTTCATCGACTTTCTCCTTGATGGCCCGATGCCTTTGTCATAGACATCGACGAAGATCTTCATTGATTGGGTTGGGGACGGGATGGCAGGATGTCATGATGTTGTAAGTACTTTGTAAGCACCGTCAGCGGCACGAGAATTACACGGAAGGTATGTGCTTTGTTCTCACTTTCAAACCACCCTGCTTGCTCTGTGCGAGATGCTAAGACCGGCGCCTATCATGTTTCTTTCTTCTTTTTGCTCAATTCGACTATGACTTGCGAAGAGCGCAAGTGATCAGGCTAAAAAATTCGATGCATTTGAATTCGGTAGAACTTACCGATGTCGATTTCCTGTCACAGGGACTCAGCAACTCAAACACCGTCTCCTGTTAGGAGGACATACTTGAGCGAGCTTGGGTCTGGTTCAAACCCAATACCTTCTGCGCAAAAGATCATCGTTTAGAGCAAATACTGGCAAGCACCCGGAGAGAGCGAAGCTTACGATGCAAACATTCAGTGCCGTCTTAGTGTTCAGCCAGCGTTTTGCAGAGACTTGAAAGATTCGTTGAGCTGCAGTCTTACACAGGGAACCCAGGAGCGACACTGCCTTCAGTCAGGGCATGTAACAAGGAGGGAAGAAATGAAGTTCATAGTTCAAACCTGCTTTGTGCTTTTCTTGATCGTAATCGTCGTTCCCACTCTTCTTGCACAAACGGCGCCAGAGAAAGATCCTCATCGGGTAGCAAGTCTCCGGGTGGCAATTCTCTCAGCTCCGAAGACGGACTCGAAGAGCGCCGGTGACCTGGCCAATCCAGCCGCGAACGTCAACCCGTCTGCAAACGAAGATCAGCCAGGTGCTGTTGGATCCGCACAGAACTCTTTCCGCGCTGGAGTTGCCAGTGTAAACGCGGGGCATTACAAAGATGCAATAGCTTCGCTCGAAGTTACGCGTCAACTCACACCGAACTCGAGTGTCGTATATACATGGCTGGGCTACGCCTACCTTGGTCTGAATGAATACGAGAATTCAGTCAAAACTTATGAGCGCGCAGTGTCACTGGGCGCAACCTCATTCGCGACTCGAAGGAATCTCGGAATCGGCTACATAAGATTGAAAAAACCCGAGCAGGCCATCCCTACTTTGCAAGAGGCTACGCGGCTCGAACCGCAGGATGCCGTCAGTCACTACCTGCTGGCAGTGGCTTACGATGACGCCGGACAATTGAATGATGCCGCCGATTATTATTTGCGTACCCTTGCCCTCGATCGCAACCATTATCGTTCCTACTTTGGACTGGCGACGATTTATAGGGACCAGTCGCGCACTGAAGATGCAATTGGTTTGTTTAAGGAAGCGATTCGATTGAAGCCAGATTTTGGAGTGGCCTACCTCGCGCTCGCCAATGCATTGAGCTCTAACGGAAACTACAAAGATGCGATTCACAACTACGATTCGGCGATTAAACTGAACCCACAGAATCCGTTTGCCCGAAACAATCTGGGAGTCGCTTACCTGCAAATTGGCAAGAACAAAGAGGGCCTGGCCGCTTTCAAGTTTGCTGTGACGCTGAACCCGAGCATTGGCGAGATTCATGTGAATCTAGCCCGAGCCTATCTTCGCTTGCAGAATAAGGACGCGGCGCTTGCAGAGTACGCCGCGCTGAAGACGATCGACTCGGCGCTGGCCAACGTAATCCATGACGAGATATTTCATGAACGAATCTTGAAAGTTCGCGACTGAGCACTGTTCACAAACGGCATCTTGCGCCCACAGCGCAGTTAGTGCGCCGCTCCCTGTAATACAAACGCGCAACTTCTTGTTTTCTTGACCAGGTTTTTATGGCGAGTAAACAAAGCGATCCACGAAATTACACGAACCGAAAAACAACTGACCCGAAAGCTCCTCTATTTATTTCGTGTAATTTCGTGGATCATGTCTTAGGTTTTTGGTTGCGGCTCTGCTGCGCTGAGTAATCTGCGGAATCTGTGGATCTGTTTTCATCAAACGGTCATCCTCCGAGCTGCTTCAATATCGCCGCAAACTTCTCCACATTTTCGCGCGTGCGATCCATCGAGCGCCGGCTATCAAGATAGGCAGTCCACACAGGCGTTTGCGTGAGAGCTTTAGTTGTGTCCTCATCGAGTGTTTGGGCCATTAGAGCGATGAGGTCACTCACGACCTTTGTATGTTCCAGCAGCGATTGAATGATCGAATAGGCGAGTCGAGCCTGTTCCGGATCAAGATCGCGCGCAATGTTTGTCTTAGTTATCGGCCGTTCAGCCATCGTTCCCGTACTTCCGACTCCAGACTCCCAGACTTATTTTTCGTACCAACTGCCGCGAATAAACGGAAGCTCAGTTACCGTACCCGCAACCTGGTTTTCATCCGTGAGCGCCTTTATATTCGTGCCCGGTGCAAGATAATCGTACTTGAGATATCCAAGCGCAACGGTGCGATTCAAACGCGGCGAAAAAGTTACCGAAGTCAATCTTCCAATCTCTTTATCTTCATGTGATAAGAGACTGGCGCCTCGGTGAACGTCGTGGCTGGATTCAAAAATTATACCGCTAAGCTTTTTAGCCACATGACCGCGATATTTAATACGAGCAATTATCTCCTGACCGATATAACAGCCCTTGGTGTAGCTTACGGCGTCATCGAGACTGGTTTCTGAAACAACATTGGTTTCGTCCATGTCGATGCCAAAGCGCGGCTGACCCGCTTCGATGCGCAGCACTTCAAAGACATTAAAACCAACCGGCCGGCCTCCGGCCTCCAGCATCATCTGCCACAACCTCTGTCTTTGCTGCGCCTCGACAAACACATCAAATCCATTTTCGGCGGTATGAGTGGCGCGCACCACAGTAGCTTTGTTTCCTGCCCAGGAAATTTGGGTCGCTTGATGCTTAGCGATGTCGGCAACGGCGCCAAAGAGTTCGCGAATCATTCGCGCTGCATCTTTACCTTGCAATGACAGTAACGCCAATTCACCGCTGAGATCGGTAACTCGAAAATCGCCGGCCAGCGTGAATCGCTTGACAGTTTTCAGGACAACATCATGAGTTGCCGTTTCGGTATCGATCAAAAAGATGGGATCGGGTTTACCGCCTATCAATCCGTCTTCAAGTCTAATCACCCGAACACTCGCCACCAGCCGGCCAGAAACGTTCGGAAAGACCGCCGGCATCCATTGTCCCGCTTCAAGAGTCTTCATGTCATTCGTGATCAATCCGTTTAGAAACTGAACTGCCTCTGACCCGCTTACGACCAGCTGACCACGAGACGAAAGGTCGATGAGTCCTGCGCCGGCATCTCTGACTGCAGTGTATTCGCCAGACTCGTCTCCGTACGAAGCGGGCATGGTCCAGCCATCGCTCCCCGATGCCGGAGCACCCGCTGACTTCCGTATGGTTTCTTGATCTTTTGCTTCAGTCATTTAGTCTTAAAGCCTGGTTTTCCGGACCTGGCAGTTCGAGCCCTAAACTCGCAGGCCGGCCTGTTGTAATCCCTTCGCGAGAGTTCGATAGTCTTGCAGCTGCTCTCTCTCACGACGATGCGACGCGAGCACTTGCGGACTGGGGTGATAAAGGGGCACCAACAAACGGCCATGCCACTCTTGCATCGTCGCCACGTGTTGTTTCAGGTTGAGCTCATGATGGTGAATGCGCTTCAGCGCTTCGAGCGCAACAGAGCCAAGGGTGACAACCATTGCTGGATCGAGCAGCGTCATGGTACGCGCGAGAAAATCAGAACAATTTGCCAATTCTGTTTTGCTGGGTTTGCGATTTGCTCCTGCTTGAGTTCTCGGATTGCAGAGTGCGGCACTGGTGATAAAGATTTCTGAGCGCGACAAGCCGGCAGCCGACAGAAAGCGGTCGAAGTTTTTCCCTGATTGGTCCCCGGAAAAGGGAATGCGAGTCCGATCGGCGCCTTTTCTGCCTGGCGCCTCACCAATGAAGAGTATTCGCGCGTCCAGCGAGCCATTAAGCTCGCTCAGCACTGCGCTGCGCTCACACATCGATGGGCAGCGAGTACAAATCGCCGCCTCAGCCACAAGCAACGCATAGTTTAGACTCCGTGAGTTGTCTGTTTGCACGGACAGATTTCAACACAAAGAAGGCAAGACGCAAAACGCAGCGTCAGATGAACAAGCTTAAACGCAAAGGAGCAAAGAATTATCGCAAAGATCGCCAAGACAGGCGGCTCTTTGCGTCTTCACTTTGCGTACTTTGCGTTGAAGTTTCTGAATCGCGGGGTGAAATCCGGGTGATACAATCACCAGCACCAACAAAATCAAATACTTCGAGGGGGAATCATGTCCGATCAGATTGCGCTGGAGCGGTTTACAAAAGAACTTTTCGAATGTCTGGATGAAACCTTTGAACAAACACATGGGGTGTACCTTGACAAAGGAACCTCGCTGTTTGAAACACTCGAGGCTATCTCGGCGGCGGACGCTTCGCGTCGGGTCGGGGAAAAGTGCGCAACGATTGCCGCCCAGGTCGAGCACGTCCGCTTTTACCTTGACGTTCTGAATGACACGATGCGCAAACAGGCGGTTGTCAAGGTTGATTGGCGAGAAATCTGGAGAACCGTGGACAAGGTAACCCCCGAGGAGTGGCAAGCTAAGAAACAACGACTCAGAGAAAGCTACGAGCGGGTCCTGACAACCATCAAAACTTATGAACACTGGGAAGGTGAGTACGGAATTGCGGGTTCATTCGCAGTGCTGACTCACACGGCTTACCACCTCGGTGGAATTCGTCAGGCTCTTTGTGGAATCAGATCAGGAAGTCTAGGAGTCTAGAAGTCTTGGAGTCGGGAGTCGGGAGTCGGGAGTCGGGAGTCGGGAGTCGGGAGTCTTGGAGTCGGGAGTCTGGAGTCGGGAGTCTGGAGTCGGGAGTCTGGAGTCTTGGAGTCTGCCTCCAGACTCCCGACTCTCGACTCTCGACTCCTAGACTCCTCCACTCCTCGACTCGCTTGCGAAAGTCCCTAGACTTTTCTGTGTAAGCAATGTCAGAATCCGGCCACCGCAACGCTTTACCGGTAACTCAAACCAGGAGGCTGGCGCTTCCGGATAACAGGAGGGCGCCCGAAAAGATATGCGTCACAAGTTCCATTCTTTCCATTACCTAGTAATTGCTTGTTTGCTCTTTATCGCTTTCATAGCAGGCTGCAAACGGTCAGCGGAAACCTCCGGATTCGTCCCGGAAATTCAGCCACTCCCTCAACCACTTGCGGGTTACGAGGCGATGACTATTCCAGCCGACAATCCGATGAGTCCGGAGAAGGTTGCACTGGGCCGGCAATTGTTTTTTGACGAGCGGTTAAGTGGCGACGGCACGCGTTCGTGCTATTCATGCCACGTCTGCGAGCATGGTCTTACGGATGGTTTGCCTAAGGCGATCGGCGCTTTTAACAAACAGTTACCCCGCAACAGTCCGACGCTTTGGAACATTGGCTACGACAAAGAGTTCTATTGGGATGGAAGAAGCCCGTCACTGGAAAAGCAGGGAATGGCAGCGTGGACTGGAGGCAACATGGGCGCTAAAACCGATGGAATTGTCGCCAAAATCAACGCGCTTCAGGGATATCGCTCTCAGTTTCAAAAAGTATTTAGCAGCGACGCGACCCCGGACAATGTTATCAAAGCAATCTCTGCTTACGAGCGCACGATCATCGGCGGCGATACGGCGTGGGATCGGTTTCGGGCGGGTGACCAGTCGGCCTTGAACGAGAGTGAAAAGCGCGGCTGGAATATTTTTCAGGCAATCAAGTGCAACAATTGCCACGATGGAATCCTTTTCAAAGATCAGCAGTATCACAACGTCGGCATCGGCATGGACCAGAAAGAGCCGGACGTTGGTCGCTTTACGGTCACCAAGAAACCGGAAGATACGGGCGCCTTCAAAACGCCGACCCTGCGTGACATTGCCAGGTCAGGCCCATACTTCCATGACGGCAGTGCGCCAACGCTCGAGGCCGCAATCGATATAATGCTGGCCGGCGGAAAACCGAATCAATATCTCGACAAGAAGAACCTGGAACCGCACAACCTGCTTCCGGACCAGCGCCAGGATCTGCTGAACTTCTTACGTGCGCTCAATGTTGACTGCACGCTGCGCAAACCGGTGCTGCCCCAGAATTAAGCCGTGTAGTTGTTCGTGTGAATTAGTGGATGCTTCGTGTGATTTCGTGGACAGTATTTTTTCGTTGCCGGAAAAGGATCCACGCGCATCACTCGAAAGACTCCTGCCTAAGCTGTCACTGATCTCGCGCCTGAACTTTTCCTAAACCGCTGCTCCACAATGTTCCAGTTTATGTTCGAAAAGAATGCTTCGATGTACTTAGGGCGATCGGCGGGTTTGTAATCCAGCAGATACGCATGTTCCCAAACGTCCATTACGAGGATGGGATCGAAACCGGCAACGTTACCCACTTCGTGCAATGTGATCCAGTGATTGGATAATCGGCCGTTTGCCGGATTCTCGTTACAGATGGCCCAACCCACGCCGCGCATCTTGCCGATGCCCACAAAATCTGCCTTCCAAATCTCGTAACTGCCAAAACTCGACTCGGTTGCCTTATAAAAATTTAAAGACCGATCGGGATCGCCGGAGCCACCGCCACTCTTCAGATTATCGAAGTAGTATTCATGGAGGACCATGCCGTTATATTCAAATCCGAGCCTTCGCGTGAGTTCGGAATAGGCCGGCATTTCTTCCTGATCCACGTTCCCGTCCTGAATAAACTCCGTGATCTTCTCGGTCAGCCGATTAGTCTCTTTCACATAACCTTCATAAAGCTTGAAGTGCATTTCCAGAGTTTGGTCTGAAATACCCTGAAGCCCGCTGAGATTAAACTGTCTTGCCTTGTAGGAACCTATCGAACTCATTAGTCACCTCCGCGTAAAAACTTGATGCGGTTTTACCTTTGCGCGGATGTGTGGCAAATGCATTAAGAGGCTAAGGATTTAGTGTGGCGAGAAAGCAAAAGACATGCGCAAAAAGCAAAAAGCTGTAAGCAGTAAGCAGAACGTGGCGTCAGAAAGCCACAGTTACCGGGTACTACCCGTATTCTGCCCTTCTGCTTTACTGCCTTAAGCTTTCTGCCTTCAGCCGCGGCGGCATCTACTTCCCAAAAATCACCCAGTCGCCATGAGCCGTCCCCATGAACAGAAGCAGCGGAAGTGAAAGCCACGCGTTCGTGCGGGAAGCGATAAAGGCCTGGCGCGCAAGTTCCGGTGGGGCAGCAGGGCCTGTACCTGCGGTAGCCGCGATAATGCGTTTGTTGTTGGGCCAAATGATGCCCCAAACATTGAGCATCATCACGATGCCGTACGCGCCGCCAATGCCGATTGAATACGACTTGTTGCTGGCGTAGCTCTCTCCACCAACACTTAATTCAGCCGTGAAAAACTTTAGGAGTCCAAAGGTTACTATCGCCACCAAAATAAACATTACAACGGCATAGACGCGTCCATCCTTGATCAGGGCCGGCACTTTCTTAATGATCGCAAATTCGACCAGGAACAGAACTATTGGATAAGTTAACCACGCACCCAATACCCATCCCAGACTGATCTTCCCGCCGCCAATGGTATTAGCATTCGCGACATCAGGTTTAAGCGTGTACATCGCAAAATAGCCCAAGCCCGCCAGCACAGTGACGACCGCGCCCCAGCGGAAGTACCAAAGAGTGCGCCCCAACAGATCTGGATTAACCTTCTTCTTCGTCTCGGCGTCTAGACCTTTTTGAAAGGGAACGTTCACCAGGTTGAAGAAGTAGAGAAGTCCGATCCACGTGATGCCTGCCACAAAGTGAAACCAACGCAATGCAATGCGCGTAAGAGCCGCAGCATCCGGAGCGTGAAAAAGTTCCTGGAAAAAAGCCAGACTGACGGGGAGATGGACAGTTGACTCGATCAGCATATGACCTCCAAAAGTAGGACAGACAAGTTGTGTGGATAGTACGCGCGAAGATTACACCGAGATCTGTCGAGATGCAATAACTCTGAAGTCTGAAGTCTGGAGTCGGGAGTCCGACTTACTTGCTAAGTATGACACTTCCGCAGATCGTCTGCCCTGCTGAGACTCCAGACTCTCGACCCCAGACTCCACAGTCTTTTATTCATCGAGCGGTCTGGGCCCGGCATCCATTCCTCTGGTGCTGACCTGATTGATCACCCGTACTTTTAGATCGTCACTCAAATGTATCTGGCAGGACAATCGCACGTTGTCAGCAAGTTCCGACTCGACCGCTAATCGATTGCGCTCGAGATCGTGCATTTCTTCTGGCGTACCTTCAAGGATTTCAACGCGACAGGTCGTGCAGCGCGCGTTTCCCCCACAACGATGCAAAATGTCTATTCCGGCATCTTCGATTGCCAGCACCAATTTTTTTCCCTCAGGTGCTTCGAACACCTGCGAGCCGGTTGCAGTTTCGGCTTCGATCTTTGTCATTCAGTAAACTCCGATAAGTGTTAAAAGTTGTGACAGCTTCACGACTTTGGCATAAGAGAAAGGGTTGAGCAAGTATCTCAAATCGAGCCAGAGCGCTCCAGACGGCAAGCAGACATAATCAACGAAGTAACACGAACCCTTTGGGTCAGTTCGAGGATCCCTTTTTACTCTTACAAACTTACAAATCTAATTCCATGAAAGTCGCGCCCGGAACCGGATTGTCATAGTAAGGAGGGATTTCGCGAAAGCCCAACGAGCGATATAACGCAATCGCGGTATCCATCCTTCCCGGTAGTGTATCCAGGCGCATCCGCTGGTAACCGATATCACGCGCCTCGGCGATTATCTCTTCGACTAACTTTCGCCCCAGACCCTGGCCGCGAGCTTCCGGTCGCAAAAAAAGCCGCTTCATCTCGCAGGTGTCATGGCTAAGCTTTCGCAGCGCGATACACCCTGCGAGCTCTTGATCCTTGATCGCGAGCAGTAAACGGCCGTTGGGTGGCTGGTAATCACCCGGCAGCCCGGCAACTTCTTTTTCAAAGTTCTGGAAGCAGAGGCTAATGCCAATCCACGCTTCATATTCCCTAAACAGCTCGCGCGCGTTTTGAATGTCTTCGGTTTCTTGCGCTTGAACCAGCTTCATGTCGGATAACTCGGCGAGTGCCAAAACAGAACGCGATGCGCAAAAGCGGCCCGGCGCGTCATGGACGCCGAGCCTCGCAATCGCGCACCGCGTGATGTAGGACAGACATTTGTGTCTGTCATTCTGCTAAGCGCAGCAGACAGGAATGTCTGTGTTATTAAGCGGTAAACGACGTTCCGCAGCCGCAGCTGCCAGTCGCGTTTGGATTCTTGAACGTGAACCCGGAACCCATCACGCCGGTCACATAGTCGATCTCGACGCCATTAAGATATTGGGCGCTGAACATATCGACGAACAGTCGCACTCCTTTGTCGTCAAGAATGTAGTCACCCTGGCGCGATTCTTCTTCAATATTCAGGCTGTACTGAAAACCTGAGCAGCCTCCGGGCACAACTCGTACGCGAAGGCCGGCGCTTTCGGGCAATCCCTCTTCTCCGGCCATGAATTTCTTGATCTCACCCGCTGCAGACTCAGTAACATTCAGCACCACACTCGGGGCGGCTGAAGTGGCTGTCGTCTCGGTCGGAGTAGTAGTAGTTGCTGACATTCTATGGAAACTCCCTTCAACATTTTCGATTGTCAATTGACGACGATTGCCGATTTGTTCTTTGTTAGACTACGGCCAGACTGAATCGGCAATCGGCAATCGGCAATCAAATGTTACTGTCCTTTACCTAAAACAACAAGTTCAGGTTTCATCGCCTCAATCGAAACCTGCCGGGCTACTTCCTCAGCCACCTGTCGAAAAGCCCGCGCTTGTGGCGATTCCGGGTGACTTACCACCACCGGCACCCCTTTGTCACCACCCTCCCGGACTTCAATGCCAAGAGGTACGGTTCCGAGAAACGGCACTCCGTAGGTATCGGCCAACTTGCGACCGCCGCCCTCGCCAAAGATGTTGTATCGAGTGCCGGTGTCCGGAGCGATAAAGTAACTCATATTCTCAACAATGCCGAGCACCGGGACGGCTACCGTTTCAAACATTCTAAGCGCGCGGCGAACATCCGCAATCGCCACGTCCTGCGGAGTGGTCACCAGCACCGCCCCTTGAACCGGCACCAGCTGCGCCAGTGACAATTGCACATCTCCAGTACCCGGGGGCATATCCACGATCAGATAGTCCAGTTCCCCCCATTTAACATCTGAGAGAAACTGCTTGACGAGGCCGTGCAGAATCGGACCGCGGACGATCATCGGCTTGTCGCCGGGTTGCAGCACGGCCATCGACATCAGCCGGACTCCGTATGCTTCGATGGGAATCAGCTTGTTGCCCTCTACTTCCGGGCGCGCCTGGCTGGCCCCTAACATGATCGGAACATTCGGCCCATAGACATCCGCATCCATCAGGCCGACACGAGCGCCATTCAAAGCCAGTGATACTGCTACATTAACCGCGACTGTTGACTTGCCGACGCCGCCTTTACCTGAGGAGACCGCAATTATGTTCCGGACGCCCTCGACTGCGACCTTTTCGCCAAAACCTCTACCTTTTGGGACTTCCGCATCCATTGTTACCTTCACGGAAGATACTCCGGGCAGAGCTCCCACGAAGTCGCGAGCCGCGGTTTCCATTTCAGCTTTAACTGGACAGGCTGGAGTGGTTAAAACAATACGAAAGGAAACATCTCCGCCATCGATGTGAAGGTCCTTTATAAAGCCGAGGGAAACAATGTCTTTGTGGAGATCGGGGTCCTGGATCTGACGCAGCGCTTCGATAACGTTTTGTTCAGTTACTTGTGACATAAGTTATTTGAAAAGTCTGTTGAATAGTCTACTGAGAGCCTAGCTGATCTGACGAGTCTTTGACAAACAGACTCAACACACCCTGATGCCACGGCCTTCAGCCGTGGAGTATTCACGTTCGCCGCTAAAAGAACTTCCCCTTTCTTCGACTGGACAACTCAAGCTGCGTAAATTCGCAGGTCGGGAAGGGGGCAGTCGTTAGTTTGAAGGTTCGGTAAGTTCAAGGCGCCCCCGCTCAAGTTTCCGAGGCTTCATCATCGAATCAATCACTCAATGCAATAAACCCAGAGGCTTGACTGCTAGGCATAAGGAATGGCATTCAAGGTTGAGCGGGGGCGCCTTGAACTTACCGAACCTTCAAACTAACGAGTGCCCCCTTCCCGACCTGCGAATTTACGCAGCTTGAGTTGTCCAGTCGCGATTGCAGATTCTTCAGAGTTTTGACACAGTCTCCGCAGTTGGTGGGATTTGATGGCCGACCTGCACCCTCTCGTGTAGGTTGGGTCTGAATAATCCACCAACTGCGCGGTTGGTGGTATTTTCAAACTGCATCAGTACCTGATTGCGGGATTTTTCGTGTAATTTCGTGGATAGATGTTTTTGCTTTCTCAACCACCCAAACCAATGACAAATGGAAAATGACATGATCTATCTGGACAACAATGCCACCACTCAAGTCGCTCCCGAAGTATTCGCTTCAATGCAACCATATCTGACCGGGGTTTACGGCAACCCGTCATCAGCGCATTCTCTCGGCCAACGAGCAAAAGGCGCGGTCGAACGTGCGCGCGAACAGGTAGCAAGTTTGCTTGGAGCCAGCGATACCAGCGAAATTGTGTTCACTTCCTGTGGTTCTGAATCGGACAACTGGGCCATTCGGGGCGCCCTCGGAGCACATCCGCAAAAGAAACACATTATTACTACACAGGTCGAGCATGAAGCGGTGCGGAACTTGTGCGCTCGTTTGGAAAAGGACGGCTACGAGGTGACGTGGCTTGCGGTTGACGGAAATGGTGAGTTGGATCTCGAACACGTGGCTGCCGCCCTGCGTCCGGATACAGCGCTCGTGTCAATCATGTTGGCAAATAACGAGACGGGCGTGCTGTTTCCCATTGAGCAAATCGGCGCGCTCGTGCAGAAACATTCTGAAGCGATCTTTCATGTGGATGGGGTTCAGGCGGTCGGAAAAATTCCCATCGATCTAAAAAAACTTCCAGTGGATCTATTTGCCCTGTCAGGACACAAGCTGCATTCTCCCCAGGGTGTCGGCGCTCTCTACATCAGGGACGGTCTTGAGCTGGATCCCTTCATCATAGGCGGTAGCCAGGAACGCGGCCGGCGTGCGGGCACCTCGGCTGTGGCTAACATCGTTGGATTGGGGGCAGCATGCGAGCTGGGCGAAGATACTAAAAGCCATGAACGGGTGAAACAACTCCGCGATCGGTTTGAGGACGAGGTGCTGACGAAGATATCTAATGCTCGCCTGAATGGCACTGCCGATCGCTCCAAACGATTGCCGAACACCTCAAACATCTCTTTTGCTTATGTTGAGGGCGAGAACATTCTGAGGTATCTCGACCGGGAAGGTATTTGCGTTTCGACAGGTTCAGCGTGCCACTCCACAACGGGTGAATCCTCCCCGACGCTGCGAGCCATGAATGTGCCTTACGCATGGGCGCAGGGCTCGATCAGGTTCTCTCTGGGGCGCTACAACACCGGCGCGGATATCGAGACTACGTTGCAGGTCTTACCTGGCATCATTAATAAGCTGGTTGAAATGTCCCCGTATGAGAAGGAGCTGAACGCGTTGGCAGTTTGATGTCAGCGAAACTGAACTGACCCATCACCAAACCATCTCGCGGGTACTGGCACGAACTTGCTAAGTCTGGGGAGTCTGGAGTCTGGGAAGTCCAGAAGTCCGAAAACTCTGGGAGGCGCAATGTAAGAGTTACGTCACAAATTCGGAAAACCCGGACTCCCAGACTCCGGACTCCAAGACTCCAGACTTCCTTCATGGTAGAATTTAGTTGCGATTTCCCCGCGATGTTAGCTGAGCAATCGGTAAATCCAAGGTGAGTTAGCCTGCAACAAACGGAAATGAACCCCCAATCAGCTCGCAATAATACCCAGGCACCTAAACGCGCGCGTCTTGACAGTGTCAGCCAGATGCGAACGGACGACTATGTTTGTATCCAGCCTTCAGATCCTGTTTCCGTAGCCATCGAAATGATGAAACAAGACGAGGGTGGATGCGCAATTGTTTGTGATGGTGACCGGGTAGTGGGAATCTTTACGGAACGTGATCTGCTGACGAAGATTGTGGGTCAGGATGTTGACTTGAACACTCCGGTCCGTCAGTGGATGTCGCCGGTCGTAGCGACCCTCACGCCTGCGGCCACAATAGGCGACGCAGTCACAATCATGAACGAAAAGAGTTATCGGAACATCCCGATAGTTAACAATGGCAAACTGGTGGGATCTATTTCGGTTTTTGACGTCATCTCGTACCTCGCGGAAACTTATCCCAAGGCGACAATGAACCTCCCGCCCAAGACCGATCAAATAATGGACAGTACGGACGGAGGCTGAAAGAGATTGCCGATTTGCGATTGCCGATTTCCGATTGGCGGCGTTCCTGAACCGGCGATTCTCCGTACGCGACTGACTCTAACGAGGACAGCAATCGGCAATCGGCAATTGGCAATCGGAAATCGAAAATCGAAAATAAATCCTATGAGCACAGTTATCGAACCACCTGTTGAACATCTGAAGCAACTGGAAGAAATCGAAACCGTCACGATCCGATTCGCCGGAGACTCAGGCGACGGGATGCAACTAACCGGCACGCAGTTCACGAACACTTCGGCTGTCGTTGGTAACGACATCTCCACCTTGCCGGATTTCCCCGCTGAGATCCGCGCTCCTGCCGGCAGCTTGCCCGGTGTCAGCGGTTTCCAGTTGAACTTTTCCAGCCAGGACATCAAGACACCCGGTGACCAACCGAGCGTTTTGGTGGCAATGAACCCGGCAGCTTTGAAAGTGAATCTGGCCGACCTCGAAGAAGGCGGCACAATCATCGTAAATACTGATGGCTTCACTCCGGAAAACTTGAAGTACGCGAATTACGCTTCGAATCCGCTCGAGGATGGGTCGCTCGCGGGCTATCGTGTGCACAAGCTCCCGATTAGCACGCTCAACATGAACGCGCTCAAAGGCAACGTTGAGCTTTCGCGGAAGGAGATCGATCGCTGCAAAAACTTCTTTGCCCTCGGGGTGCTTTACTGGCTTTATGACCGGCCGATGGAGAACACGCTGAGTTGGATACAGAGCAAGTTTGCCAAAAACCCTGAACTGGCAAAGGCGAACGAAGTAGCCTTGAAAACCGGTTACAACTTCGCCGACACAACGGAAGTTTTTACGACCCACTACACGGTCAAGAAAGCGCGGATCAAACCTGGCAAATACCGGAAGATCACCGGTAACGAGGCGACGGCAATAGGCTTTGTAGCCGCATCCCAGCTGGCCGGGCGGCCCCTCTTTTACGGCTCGTATCCAATTACGCCGGCGTCAGACATTCTTCACGAACTCGCCCGGCACAAAACTTTTGGCGTCAAGACATTTCAGGCAGAAGATGAAATTGCCGCCGTTTGCGCAGCCATCGGCGCGAGCTTTGCCGGCCAAATTGGTTTGACCGGAACTTCCGGACCAGGCGTCGCGCTAAAGCAGGAAGCGATCGGCCTGGCCGTGATGACAGAGTTGCCTTTGGTAATCATAAATGTGCAGCGTGGTGGTCCATCAACAGGATTGCCTACGAAGACTGAACAGGCTGACCTGTTCCAGGCTGTTTGGGGACGCAATGGTGAGTGTCCGGCAATCGTGGTGGCGCCTTCGACACCAGGTGATTGTTTCCACATGGCCATCGAAGCTGTTCGGCTGGCCTTCCGATATATGGTCCCCGTGTTTTACCTGTCTGACGGATATCTGGCAAATGGCGCCGAGCCCTGGGCGATACCAGCGATCGATCAGTTACCAAGGATCGACGTGAAGTTCGCGACGGATCCAGCGAACTTTATGCCGTACTCGCGAGATCCGGAGACACTTGCGCGACCTTACGCGATTCCGGGAACGCCGGGTCTGGAACACCGGATCGGTGGGATCGAAAAACAGCACATTACCGGCAACGTCAACTACGATCCGGAGAACCACCATTTGATGGTGAAGCTGCGTCAGGAAAAAGTGGATCGAGCCATCAATGAGATCCCGCTGGTTGAGGTTTTAGGAGAACCGACCGGAAAGGTACTGGTTCTGGGCTGGGGTTCGACTTACGGATCGATTAGCTCCGCGGTTGAAAAGCTTCAGCAGGAAGGAAAGAGTGTTTCTGCCGCGCACTTGCGTTATTTGAATCCGTTTCCGAAGAACCTGGGCGAAGTGCTTGCGGGCTTTGAGACCGTCATCGTGCCCGAGATGAACCTCGGCCAGCTTTGCACGATGATTCGGGCAAAGTATTTGATTGACGCGGTGCCCTTCTCGAAGGTCAAGGGGCGGCCATTTCAGATTCGCGAGATCGTTCGAAAGGTCGAGGAGTATTTGTAAGGAAAAGTCATAGGACCTATACGACCTATACGACCTATTTGAAGTAGTGAGGAGCAATAATGAGTACAAGTGGGAATGGAAATCGATCCCTTTCAGACGCGTCAATCTCAGCCGATAGCGAGGTTGGTTCAGCCGTATCCGGAAAGATTGCGCCCCCGCCCGGCCAGCTCAAGAAAGCTGATTTTGTGTCGGATCAGGAAGTGCGCTGGTGTCCCGGCTGTGGTGACTACGCAATTCTCAACAATGTGCAGAAGGTGATGCCTGAGCTCGGTATCCCGCGCGAGAAAATCGTGTTCGTTTCCGGTATCGGTTGTTCTTCACGCTTTCCCTATTACATGAACACCTATGGTTTCCACAGCATTCATGGCCGCGCGCCGGCGGTTGCCACAGGAATAAAGTGCGCGAATCCGGAACTGAGTGTGTGGGTGATTACCGGCGATGGGGACGCGCTTTCAATCGGCGGAAACCATTTCATGCATGCCATCCGGCGAAACCTCGACATCAACTACATCCTTTTTAACAACCGGATTTACGGTCTCACAAAGGGCCAGTACAGTCCGACTTCGGAGTTCGGCAAGAAGACCAAGTCAACCCCGCTCGGGACCATTGATTATCCGATTAATCCGCTCTCACTGGCGATCGCCAGCGAATCAACATTTGTCGCGCGGTCAATCGATATCGATGTCAAGCATCTCGGCACAGTCGTCGAAGCCGCGGCCAGGCACAAAGGCATTTCATTTATTGAGGTCTATCAAAACTGCAACATCTTTAACGACCACGCCTTTGACCAGTTTGCCGAACGCAGCGTCAGATCGGATCGTGTTCTTTATCTCGAGCACGGAAAGCCAATGATCTACGGCAAGGACCGAAACCTCGGCATCCGCATGAATGGCGCGCATCCCGAGGTCGTTACGATCGGTGAGAATGGGATCACTGAAAACGATCTACTGGTGCACGACATCTATCTTAAAGACCCGTCGGTTGCTTTCATGCTGGCGCGTATGGAGCAGCCGGACTTTCCGCAACCGGTGGGAATCTTCCGCGCAGTCGAGCGCCCCAGCTACGAAGAGTTGATGACGGACCAGATCAACGCCGCAATCGCCAAATCTGGACCCGGAAGTTTGGAAAAGCTAATAAACAGCGGCGATACATGGATAGTTGAGTAAGCTTTCATCCACAACGTGGCACAACTGCGGCAGGCAATCGCATCTCGGAAAGACAATCCACGAAATAATTCGAAACCCCCACCAATAACAGTTGAACTTACCGAACCTTCAACCTAACGACTGCCCCCTTCCCGACCTGCGAATTCACTCGGCTTGAGTTGTCTTACCTGAACATTGCTGGTCAGGATTTTTGTTGCCATAGACAGAACGCTATGTGTTTATGCAGCGGACTTAAATCCCTGAACTCTATTGTCGATTGCCGGCCTGAGGTTATACAATACGGCCGCCCCCGCAGCCGAAGTTTTTATAGTTCACCAGGATTGCAGATCCGCAATTCCAAATCCGCAATCCGATATTCGAAACCCCAAATCCTATGCTTTGTCCCTCCTGCGGATACGACAACATTGAAGGCATGGATCGGTGTGAGAACTGCATGACGCCGCTCGTCAAGCTCGACCTGCCATATGCGGAAGGGGCAGGCCTTGAGTGCTCAGTAATGGAGGATAATCTGAGTCACCTTGAACATGAAACAGCAGCTCTGGCAGGCCTCGAGACTCCGGCGCTCGAGGTGATTGGCACGATGCGAAACCTGAAAACCGGCTGTGCGCTTGTTCTCGATGGGAACGCCCTGGCAGGGATCTTCACCGAGCATGATGTGTTGAAAAAGTTGACCGGCGCTGCCGCCGTACCGCCACAAACCCCCATAAAGCACCTGATGAGCAGCAATCCTGAAGTCCTCAACGAAGCGGATTCAGTCGCAGCCGCCCTGAACAAGATGTCATTAGGCCGGTATCGTCACATTCCCGTTGCCAGGAACGATGGCAGCTATGCTGTTATCTCCATCAAGAACGTCCTCAAATATATCGCCCAGGAAAACTGGTAATCCGCAGATTACACAGATTTTTTAAACTTCTGCAAAAAACCGAGCAATGGCCGCCTCACGGTGCGCGCGTGATTAGACTCTGGATGTTTCGCTCGCGCAGCACTTTATTGAATCCATCGACATCCTTGTTGAGTACATCGTCCAGCCGCCTGCGCAAAGAGGTCACCTGCTCCTTGAACATCGCATATACCTCTCGCTGTTGCGTGTTGGGAGGAAAATCAGCACTGCCTGCAATCCCGTTCGCCAGATAGTTGAGTTTGCTGATCAATTTCGGCGGCCACCGGACCGTATCCTGCCCCTGCGCGGTGAGTCGACGCTGAACTAAATTCTCTTCTATGTCGATCAGCTTTCTATCGAGATCATCCGCGGCGGATTTTACCGCGCCCGCATCGCTGGTGTTTTGAGTCAGCAATCTGAGAGTGTCGAGTTGGCTGCGAACCACTTCGATCTGATTGACCATGTCAGCCGCTGATTCAAGATCCTTGCGCAGGTCCGAGAGCAGCGCCGTCTGTTGTTGGATGTCCTGTTCGGTACCCGTCGAATTTGGATCCTTTCGTACAATGAGCGGTTGACTGAAATCCTGTCCATCAACGGTCAGCTTTACAGTGTAGGTTCCGGGCGGCATCAGCAGTGATAGGCGGCCTCCCTCTGGTAAAGATCTCCAGCCCTCGGCTCCCATGCGAATCTCGGGCGCATAAGCCGGACTCGTGCGCAAGCGCACCTCTTTCGATTGCTCGCCCCGCAGATCCCACCAAACACGATTAATGCCGGCCGAACGCGTGCCTCGTAGAGTGCGCACTACCTGGCCTTGCGCATCAAGGATGCGAATTGACGGCTCTGCCCGTGGCGCAGTCTTCAGGTAATAGTTAATCGAGCCGCCTTGTGGTGGGTTTTGTCCGGCCGTTGGATCTTCGGTCATTGAGAAAGGCAAGGTGGCGCCGCGAAAACGATATGCCGGCCGCGGAGTGAAGAGAAAAGCGTTTGAGTCCAGCGCGCTCGGCGTCAACTGCTGCAAAGGTGTGATGTCGTCGAGAATCCAAAACCCGCGGCCGTAGGTTGAGATAACCAAATCGTTGAAGTGCTCCTGAATCGTCAGCCAGTAGACTGGGGCATGAGGCAAACCACTTTGTAGCGGTTGCCAGTTCTCTCCATCGTTTAGTGAGTAGTACAGAGCGTTTTCAGTTCCCAGGTAGAGCAGCCCTTTGCGGACCGGATCCTCTCGGACGCAGTGTGCGTAGCTCAGCATGCTGCGCGGAACGCCGTTTGTAATGGCCTTCCAGGTCTGCCCGTAGTCGTTTGTTTTGTAGACAAACGGATCCCGGTTGTTCACTTGATGAAAATCGACTGTGACGTAGGCCGTGCCGGCATCGTAGCGCGAGGCCTCGATATTGCTAACCGTTCCCCAGGCCGGAAGGTTCGGAATGTTCTTTGTGACATTCGCCCAGTTCTTACCTCCGTCTCGCGTCAATTGGACCAAACCATCGTTGGTCCCGGCCCAGATCAATCCTTTCTCTTTAGGCGACTCGGCAATTGCAAACACCACCGGCGCGTATTCGACGCCAATGTTGTCCCCAGTCAATCCACCAGAGAACCCCTGCCTGGATTTATCGTTCGTAGTCAGATCGGGACTGATCACTTGCCAGCTATTCCCACCATCGGTGGTCTGATGAACGTATTGGCTGCCGACGTAGAGTTTGTTTCGATCGTGCGGCGAGATTGTCAGCGGCATGGTCCAGACAAAGCGGTACTTCAATTCTGCCGCCGTTGAACCGTTGATTTGATCAGGCCATACCTCCACGTTTCGTGACTGCCCATTGCGCATGTCGAAACGTTCGACGATACCACCCACGCTGCCTGAACCTGAGGCGCTGGACCAAACCAGATTCTTATCAACCGGATCCGGCGTGGCCCAACCGCTTTCGCCACCCGCCACTGATTGCCAGGCACTCCGTGGAATCGCGCCACCGCCAAAACCGCCGCCGCCTGTCCGGCTGGGACCACGGTACGACGGCCCGTCCTGTTTATTGCCGTACACGTAATAGGGAATTTGGTTATCGACGGTAACGTGATAGATCTGCGCGATGGGAAGTTGAATGCGATCCCAGGTACGAGCCCTTGTGACCGAAATACTAACGCCACCATCGTTGGCGACGGCCATCCGATTTGGGTTCGTCGGATCGATCCACATGTCGTGGTTGTCACCACCCGGACTCGCGCCGAAGCCGCTTGTTGGCCGCAGCGTTTCACCGCCATCCAGCGAAGTGCCGAACCCGGCGGTTAAAAAGTAGGTCTCATTTTCATTTTCCGGAGAAACAAACATCTTGAAGTAATAATGGGTGCGTCCACCAAGCGAACGGTCATAGCTGACCAGGCGCCAGTTTTCGCCTCCGTCATCTGAACGCCAGAGTTTGCCTCGATCGGTTTCCTGGCCGTTGTAAGGAACGCCGTCGCCGGTTTCGATCAAGGAGTAAACACGATTCGGGTTTGAGCGAGCCAGGCCAACCGTCACTTTACCGGTGATATGAGTGGGCAATCCGTGCCCTGTCAGTTTTTTCCAAGTCGCGCCACCGTCAGTTGACTTAAAGAGACCACTGCCGGGTCCGCCACTCTCGCGGCCCCAGGTGTGGATTTCCAATGGCCACATACCGGCAAAGAGAAGCCGCGGATTGCTGCTGTCCATTGCGAGATCTGAGCAACCACAGTTTTCATCAGTAAACAGAACGCGCTCCCACGATTTGCCTCCGTCAACAGACCGGAACACGCCGCGCTCCGGCTGTGGGCCGTACGCATGCCCAAGTGCACAGGCAAGCACAATATCCGGATTGCGTGGATCGATCACCACACGGCCGATGCGACCAGTTTTTTCCAGACCCATCAGCGTCCAGCTCTTGCCTGCATCTGTCGACTTGTAGATTCCCTGACCGACCGAGATATGGCTGCGAATCCACGCTTCACCCGTCCCAGCCCAGACGATATTCGGATCAGACGGAGCAATCGCGAGCGAGCCAATTGACGAGACGGGCTGATCGTCGAACACCGCCTCCCAATGGGTGCCTCCATCAGTGGTTTTGAAAATTCCTCCAGATGCCGCTCCGGCGTAGTAGATGTTTGGTTGACCGGGTATGCCAACGACGGACGTTACGCGATTTCCGACTGGCCCAATGTAACGATAGCGCAGGGCTGCAGTCATATCTGAGTTGCTTTGCTGCGCTAATGCTCCGGCGCCGAGACACAGGACGATGACCAGCCAGTTCAGTAGTCGCGCGCTTTTCCTCAACATAATTTGGAGTTCCTCCTCACCCGGACCAAAAAACGATCAGCGGGTCGTTGGGTTATAAATTGTTGTTTGGTGTCCTTTGCGATTTCCGAGCGCAAGCCAAAGCTCGAAACCTCGTAAGGACAGGAAAGAATGGAACGCAGTTTATAGAGCGGGCAGATTATTGCACAGAAAAGTCTGGGAGTCTTGAAAGTCTTGGAGTCTTGGAGTCGGGAGTCTGGAGTCGGGAGTCGGGAGTCGGGAGTCGGGAGTCTTGAAAGTCTTGGAGTCTTGGAGTCTTGAAAGTCTTGGAGTCTTGAAGTCTTGAAAGTCTTGGAGTCTTGGAGTCTTGAAGTCTTGGAGTCTTGAAGTCTTGAAGTCTTGGAGTGATCGACAAATCCAGACTCCAGACTCCAGACTTCAGACTCCCGACTCCAGACTCCCGACTCCAGACTCCCGACTCCAGACTCCCGACTCCCGACTCCCAGACTTCTAGACTTCTGGACTCCCAGACTTCTTCTTCTGTTTCCGGTCGAGGGCCCACTTGAGCGCCGGAGGAGTTACCAGGGTTGTGGCGATTACCATGATCACCACTGCTCCAAAGGTGGCTGGTCCAATAACAGGATCCATCTGCCCGGCTTCGTTTGGCAGAATTAGAGTCGCGCCGATGCCGGCGAAGATTAACCCTACTTCACCGCGCGGAATCATACCGACGCCAATCGCCATACGATTGATGCCACGCTGCATGACTCCAGCTGCACAAATCTGTTTCCCAATAATCGCCGCTAGCGTAAGTGCCACTGCAAACCCCAGCAGATCCGTTCGCGCAAAGAAAGAAAGATCAACTTTCAACCCCATCAACACGAAGAAGATGGGAACGAGGAAGGTACTTACCGGCTGTAGTAGCTCACGAAGGTCCTTCTCTTTCCTGGCCCCGGCCGGTCGGTAGTGGACCTCATCCAGCACCAGGCCCGCCGCAAATGCACCCACGATCGGAGCGAGCCCGACCCTGGCCGCAGCCCAAGACAGTAAAAAACAGAATGAAACAGCAAGGGTCAACAACACCCCCCGTGTTTCCAGTTTGCCTGCGCCACGCAGCACTCGCGGGACCACCAGGTGGCCCAGCGCCACGGCTGCCACCAGAAACAACAGCGCTTTGCCGGTAATGTAGCCAATACCCAACAGCGATAATCCGGCGCCATTCGTAGCAGCTTTTATCGCACCCGCCACCACTGCCAGGATCAGGAGTCCCAACACGTCGTCGATGACGGCTGCTCCTAAAATTATCCGAGCCTCGCGTGTCGATAGCTTATTGAGATCTTTGAAGACACGGGCAGTGATGCCCACACTAGTCGCGCAAAGCGTTGCGCCGATGAAAATGTGCGCAAGCCGGCTCTCCTCCGGCAGGAAATAAGCTGATACTGCCCATCCGAGTAAAAAGGGAGCAATTACGCCGAGAACCGCAACGAGCAAGGAAGACCAGCCGACCTCCAGCATTTCTTTCAGATCAGATTCAAGTCCGACTTCAAACAACAAGATAATGACGCCGATTTCCGCCAGCGCGGCAATTACGTCGTTAGTCTTTAACGCTTCAGCTCGCTCGAAGCCAACCAATGCGAGGTTGCCGAGAACGATGCCGCTGATTAACTCTCCAAGAACAGCGGGTTGGCCTAGCCGCTCGAACACTTCCCCGCCCAGCTTGGCGAGCACCAGCATCACCGCTATGCCGATCAATACACCTGGGCTTAATCCATGCTGGGTTGTTGAGTCGGCCTGAGTGGCTTCGGCAGCCAAAGATGACTGTGCCAACAGAATCAGACCGAGAATGCAAACGACCGGGACAAGTTTCCGCATGAAGATTATGTGATTATCCACAGATTGTGCAGATTACACAGCGCAGCAGAGCCGCAACTAAAAACCTAAGGCATGATCCACGAAATTACACGAAATAAATAGAGGAGCTTTCGTGTCAGTTGTTTTTCGGTTCGTCTAATTTCGTGGATCGATTTATTTACTCGCAAAAAACCTGCTCAAGAACAAGAAATTGTCACTTTGTTACACAGATTAAAAAGCAAAGACAGTAGGTAAATTAAGCAGAAGGGAGCAACCAGTTGGCCATGAATTCTTACCCGTCTTTTGCTTTGCAATCTGCGTAATCTGCGTACTCTGTGGATCGACTCTATGGGCCCGTGTTCTATTTAGCTTGCAGAGTTGCCTGACTGGGGTCGGATCACTATAATGCGCCAGCATTTCTGAGGCCCCCGGTAAGGGCAGGTGTTCCGGGGAAAGGACAGAAAGCAGCCCAAAAGACTGAACAAAATGGCGACTCCTATCCGTTGGAAGCAAAGTGGTCGTGTCGGGCGATACGGCGCCAGCCGGCCAGAAACTCCCCTAAGGTCTTTGGCGCTTAACCTGGCTCAGGCCGCTCGGTCAGCTCTGGCTGAACCGTACATGCTCACGGTCGAGCACAGACCGATTTATTTGCGGCGCCTGCCGGAAGCGTTCCAGAGCCTGCGCGTTGTGCAAATCTCCGATGTTCATCACAGCGCTTTCACCAGTCGCGAGCAGATCGCTCGGGCAGTGGAAACTGCAAACCGTCTCAGACCCGACGTCGTCGCGCTGACAGGCGACTACATTTCGCACGATCGCCAATATGCTGCTCCCTGTGCCGAGCTCCTCGGCCGCCTGCAAGCGCGTTATGGGGTTTATGCGGTCCTCGGGAATCATGATCATTGGACGGACGCAGCTTTGATAACAGACCTGTTCCGGGCTGAAGGAATTACGGTTCTGATTAATCAGGGCATTCGCTTTGAGCACCGAAACGCAGCTTTTTGGCTCGCTGGAGTCGACGACACAATGGTTGGTTTGGAAGATCTTTCTCTGGCCCTGGCAGGCTCTCGCGACGATGAGATGAAACTGCTGCTGGCTCACAATCCAATCATTCTGCGTCGAGCTGCGCGCGCCGGCGTCGATCTGGTGTTGAGCGGTCATACGCACGGCGGTCAGGTGACGCTGCGCTCAGAGCGAAATGCGAGTGGAAAACAGCGTCGTCGATTGCTGAGAGGGTTGGGCCATCAAGGCGAGACCCAGATATACGTAACCCGCGGCGTCGGGACAGTAATTCTTCCAGTTCGATATGGGTGCCCACCGGAAGTTTCTTTACTCGAACTGCGTCGCCCCAGATAGCACAAGTTCTCAGTATTCCTAGTTTGAGTTTTTCTCTCTGCGCATTAATTCCCGAGTTTTTTTGTTTACTTAAGCGGGGTGCAGAGCGTTTGAAATGAGCTGAGTACCATTTTCAAGACTCCCGCCTTTTATCGGACCGCACGTTGGGTTTGAGGTTCACGCCGAAGCCCTCAACCAAGGGCAAGTTTTGACACCGTCTGATGGTCGCCAATATCTCGTCCCGCATTGTTACTTTACCCAACATCCTAACAATCTTCAGGATGGTGTTAATCCCGGTCTTTGTCACACTGGTTTTTTATCAACGATTCCCCTGGGCGTTGGCTGTCTTTGTTGTGGCCGGCGTGACTGATTTTTTTGACGGGTTGCTGGCTCGTCGGTTTGATCAACGATCAAGTCTGGGAACCATTCTGGATCCCGTGGCTGACAAACTGATGATGGTGACGGCCTTTGTCGTCCTCTCATTGCGGAGCGTCTATCCACATCCAATACCTCCGCATCTGCCGGTGCCGTTTTGGGTTACCGTCACAGTTATCAGCCGGGATGTCTTTATCGTCGTGGGGGCCGCAGCCATCAATATTATGACGGGATTCCGCGGGTTTCGGCCCTCGTGGCTCGGTAAGATAAGCACAACGGTGCAGATTGTGGCGATAGCCGCGATTCTCTTTGCCGCCAGCTTTCCTTTTGCGACCGGTTATTACCTGCCGACCGTTTATTCCACTGTTTTCGCCTTCTCGGTGCTGTCGGGCCTTCACTACGTGTTTTTCGCTTCCAAATTGCTGAACGAAGCCCGGTCACCGGGCGAGAGTTCAGCGATCAGCGAAAAACCATAAAGCAACCAGAAATCCCCTCGAAAAAGAGTGGTAAGCCTACCTGAACCTCTCGCAAGGATCTCCACCACTCACACTAAGTTAAAGTTGACAGTAACGCACTCAGGTATTATATTGTGGTCAACTTCAAGTGGCGCAACCAGAGCAGTAAAGGGAGCGCTGGTAGGGAATCAGATTTCAGCGGTTCGGTGCCCGTTGTCGCAGCTGACAGGTGGGCTCGGATTGCTTTGGGAGAGCGAAAAATATGAGCAAGATTATCGGAATTGACCTGGGAACCACGAACTCGGTGGTCGCCGTTATGGAGGGTGGCGAACCTACTGTTATCACCAACTCAGAAGGTGGCCGAACCACCCCGTCTGTGGTTGCATTTACCAAGGATGGCAGCCGGCTGGTCGGCCAGGTCGCAAAACGTCAGGCTGTTACCAACCCCGAGAATACAGTCTATTCAATCAAACGATTCATGGGACGCCGCTATAACGAAGTCTCAGAGGAAATAAAACAAGTACCTTATAAGGTCCAGGGAGCCGGTAGTGGCGATGTTCGCATCGTGGCCGGCGGCAAAGAATGGAGCCCGCCGGAGATTTCGGCCATCATCCTCCAAAAGATGAAGCAGTCGGCCGAGGATTACCTGGGACAAAAAGTCGATAAAGCCGTTATCACTGTTCCGGCGTACTTTAACGATTCTCAACGACAGGCGACCAAAGATGCCGGAAAAATTGCCGGCCTCGAGGTAATGCGTATCGTTAATGAGCCCACTGCGGCTGCTCTGGCTTACGGCCTTGATAAGAAGAAAGACGAAACCATTGCCGTGTTCGACTTTGGCGGCGGCACGTTCGACATCTCGATCCTCGAGGTGGGTGAAGGTGTGGTTGAGGTTAAGTCAACCAACGGTGATACGCATCTGGGTGGCGACGACATCGACGAGCGTTTAATCGAGTGGATTATCGAAGAGTTTAAAAAAGACCAGGGGATCGACCTTTCAAGTGACAAGATGGCTCTCCAGCGGCTGAAAGAGGCTGCCGAGAAAGCCAAGATCGAGCTGTCCAGCACAATGGAAACAGAAATCAACCTGCCTTTCGTGACGGCTGATCAGTCTGGACCAAAGCATCTGGCCATGAAGTTGACTCGCGCAAAATTCGAGCAACTCGCGGACACGATTCTGCAACGTCTGCGTCCTCCGGTAGAGCAGGCGTTGAAGGATGCCGGCGTTGATGCCAGGAAGATCGATGAGGTAGTTCTGGTGGGCGGTTCGACTCGCATCCCCAAGGTCCAGCAGATGGTGCGGGACATCTTTGGTAAAGAGCCGAACAAGAGCGTCAACCCGGATGAAGTCGTGGCGATTGGCGCTGCGGTCCAGGCGGGTGTGCTATCAGGGGAAAAGACAGACATTCTACTGCTCGACGTGACTCCGCTCAGCCTGGGCATCGAAACGCTCGGCGGTGTTTTTACAAAACTTATCGAGCGCAACACCACGATTCCGACGCGCAAGTCTGAGATCTTCTCGACTGCTTCAGACAATCAGACCTCCGTCGAAGTTCACGTGCTTCAAGGCGAACGACCAATGGCCGGCGATAACCGGACCCTGGGTAAGTTTCACCTGGTGGGCATTCCGCCCGCACCGCGTGGTATGCCGCAAATCGAAGTAGCGTTTGATATCGACGCGAATGGCATCGTGAATGTCTCGGCCAAAGACATGGGCACTGGTCGCGAGCAGAAGATTACCATCACGGCTTCGTCAGGTCTGTCCAAGGACGAGATTGACAAGATGATGCGTGATGCCGAATCTCATGCGGCTGACGATGTGAAGAAGCGAGAGGAAATCGAAGCTCGTAATCGTTTGGACGGCTTGACATACCAGATGGAAAAGACGCTCAGCGAAAACCGCGAGAAGGTCGGCGCGGTAGCGGCGGACGTTGAAGCAGCAATTGCGGAAGCAAAGAAAGCCCTGCAGGAAGGCGGTGTCGAGCGGTTGAATGAAGCTTTTAATCAACTGCAATCAGCATCGCACAAACTGGCCGAGGCTCTCTACCAGCAAACCGGAGCCCAGGGTGCTGAAGCCCCTTCCGGCGATCAGGCCTCGGCGGCCGGCGCTTCTTCCACCAGCAGTTCGGGCGAAGACAATGTCATCGACGCTGAATACGTCGATGTGGATGAGAACAAGTAAGGCAGTGCCGATTGGCGATTGCCAATTGCCAATTGAAAGACGGGGCGGAGGATAGCTTTTCTTCTCCGCCCTTTTCAAATCGGCAATCGGCAATTGGCAATTGGAATTGAAATAATGGCCAAACAAGATTACTACCAGGTACTGGGCGTCAAGCGCGACGCAAAGCCTGAGGAGATCAAGAAAGCCTACCGCAGGCTGGCGCGGAAGTATCACCCTGATGTGAATCCGGGCGATAAGTCTGCAGAAGAGCGCTTTAAACTGACGACCGAGGCACACGACGTACTGTCCGATCCAAAGAAGCGGAGTGTTTACGATCGTTTCGGCCAGTATTCGGACAATCTTGCGGATGCTGCGGCTCGCGGGGCTGGACCAACTGGCGCGCGTACCAGTCCTGGTTTTGATTTCAGTGGTTTCGATTGGGGTGCGGCATCAACGTCAAGTGGAGGCGGCACTAGTTTCCGAGATATTTTTGCGGATCTGTTTGGGGGCGGTGCAGCCAAGGAGACAGAACCGCCGCGGGCCCAGCCGAGACGCGGAGCGGACATCGAGATGCCGCTCTCGGTTTCATTCGAAGAAGCAATTCAGGGATTGACAACTAATATCACTGTTAACCGCTCTGAGCAGTGCTCGCGCTGCAATGGCGCCGGGGACATAGGTGGACCAGTGATGGTTTGCTCGACGTGCAAAGGCACGGGCCAGGTGCAACGTGCGGGTGGGCGCTTGCGTTTCTCTCAGGAGTGCCCTGACTGCGGCGGCACCGGGCGCAGACGTTCTCCGTGTTCGCTTTGCAAGGGTAAAGGCACCACACCCAAGACTGAAACTGTGAAAGTTCGCATCCCTGCGGGAGTAGAAACGGGTTCGCGTGTGCGCATTCCTGGTAAAGGTGAAGGCGGTCGGCTCGGCGCACCGGCTGGCGATTTGCACATCATCACAAACGTCGGGCCGCACAAACACTTCACACGCAAAGGCGACAACATTTACGTCACGGTTCCCATTACGGTGCCTGAGGCAGCCCTGGGAGCAAAGATCGAAGTGCCGACGGTTGAAGGGAAAGCGCAATTACGAATACCGCCGGGTACCCAATCGGGGCAAAAGTTTCGTTTGCGACAGCGTGGGGCGCCATCGCTTAAGAGTCCGGGAGCGAGAGGAGATCAGTTTGTTGAGGTGCAGGTAACTCTTCCGAAAGTGATTTCTGAAGAGACAAAAGAGTTGCTGCGGCAATATGGAAAGATCAATTCCGATAATCCGCGAGTTCAGATGGGACTCGAGTAATTGCCGATTTCCGATTGCCAATTGCCGATTGGCGTCGTGCCGCCAGCGGCTTTGTTAGTCAAGAGATTGCAAACACTTGAAGGTCCGATGGAGAAGGGCCAATTGGCAATTGGAAATCGGCAATCGGCAATGACCTGCCAATTGGCAATCGAAAATCGGCAATGTTATGAGACGTAAAGCAAAAACCTACACAATCAGCGCGGTGGCGGATCAATACGGCCTGCATCCGCAAACGCTGCGCCTCTACGAACGTGAAGGGCTGCTTAAACCATCGCGCTCGGAAGGTAACACCCGCCTTTACACCGATACCGACCTCGAGCGTCTCGAACTGATCCTCTCACTCACGCGCGATCTCGGTGTTAACCTTGCGGGTGTCGAGATTATTCTCAACATGCGCGAGAAGATGGACGCAATGCAACATGAATTCGAGCGATTCTTCCAGTATTTACAATCGCACGCAGATGAATTAACGAACTTCGGCGAACCACCGCCGGAAGGCACCAGCGATGCCCTGGTTCCCCTCACCCGCTCTGCCGCTCTCCGCCGGCGTAGTGCCACGCGTGGTTAACACACAATCTTGTTACGGCCATGGCTTAAGCGGAATCTCAACAAGCTTGGGGCTTTGCACAAGTCCTGACTACCGCCATGTGGAGCGCGATCCGTACAGTACCGCGAGCGAAGCGACCGGATATTGCGCTTCAACTAACTAGTTGACTGGCTGCCAATTATGAGAATCACATCGGGAAGTCGTGTAACATCCGGTCGCCTTCGCTCGCGGTACTGTACAGACCAGCGCATCTTTTTGTGCAAGGCCCAAGCTTGGGCCAAAGTATTCCTGGATGTCAGCCGCCCTGGCCATTCACCTTTGCCCCTGCTCGATGAGCACCACATTGCTTGTCTCGAGGTTACGGACGACTCAAGGCCGAGCAAATCAGCGACTTCAATTGGTCGCGCGACGGTCGTTTACTCGCAGTGTAGCGAAACTTTTCCGAAGTTTTAGGTGAGAGTACAAGGGATTTTACGGTCGGCGTGCCCTTCGCCAGATCAAAAGAACGAAGGTATTCCGGAAAAGCTGAAAAGGAAGACTCGCTTGATCGCGTTGGTCGTTTCGGTCATGGCTTGAGCCGGATTTCAAAAAGCTTTGGCCAAAGTTTTCCAGTCACAAATAGTCTGTCTTTTTCACTGTCGTACGCGATGCCATTCAAAACCGCCTCGTCGTCGTGAACCTCGACCTGGGACCTCAAGCCGGTTAAGTCGATCCAACCCGTTACTCGACCGTCTTGCGGGTTTATTCGGGCAATCCTGTTTTCATGCCAGATGTTCGCGTAGATTTCGCCGTGAATATATTCGAGCTCATTTATTTCCGTTACGGGTTGTCGCATGTTGTAAACGGAGATGGTCCGGATCACACTAAAGCTTGTCGGATCCAAAAACCTGATGCGGTTCGTTCCGTCGCTTAAAATCAGCGATTCACCATCATCCGTTAAGCCCCATCCTTCGCCGGAATAAGCAAATTCGTTGATCTGCTGAAAGGTCTGAACGTCGTAGACAAAACCCAGCTGGTGTTGCCAGGTTAATTGATAGAGTTTGTTGTTCAGTAAGGTGAGGCCCTCCGCAAAATACGGCGGGGGCACATCCACTTTGCGGAGCACCTGTCCCGTTTCGAGCTCAACCTCCCGAAGGCTCGACCGGCCCTCCTGTCCGGTACTTTCAAAGAGTTTGCCTTGTCGAAAGACCAGACCCTGCGTAAAAGCGTTCGCATCGTGAGGAAAAGCATTGACCACTTCAAAGTGATAAACCGGAACCCGTTCTTCGGACGTGACCTTCTTGACCGCGGTGCCTTTGTCTGTCGTCGTATTGCAATTGATAACGCCTGTTACAACGAGCGCGAGAGTTGCGGCAAACGTGATTGATCGTCTCTTCATACCATGTGCAGAAACTTGTTCTTGCCCGCAGTTGTACCACAAGGGCCGCTTAAAGGGTCGCCGAACAGGAACCTTCCGAATTACCAAATGTGATTGATTTGCCTGTTTCCTGCCAGGGTTAAGAGGCTTTGGAGAATTCTAGGAGAAATCTCCAAAGACTTTTTTGCCGCGACGATATTATTGTCCTCATTGTCCTCGAATTTCCAGAGTTCCTGACGTCGGCGGCGGGACTGTGTCGGGACGCGTCAATTCCCTTCTTGAAACAATTCAAAATGACTGGAGGTTGTAAATTCCATGAATAACCATTTGCAGCGAATATCTTTCTCGATGGTACTTGTTTGGCTGTCTTGCTGTTTATCAGCGTTCGCGCAAAGACCGGCGCCGCGCGATGAACCAGCAGCTCCCCTGGTCGCGGCTACCGCCTCGAACGATCGCGTGCGGTTTATTTCCGCAGGTGAAGTTCATTCCAGCCGGCTCCAGGTCTTCTCTCTAAATGGCACACAAGTCTTTGACTCAGGCGTGAGGTTGGGCAACTTGATCGAGTGGAAACTCTGTGATTTGCAAGGCTCGCCTCTAAGCAACGGCTCTTACCTTTACCTGGTTACAATCAAAGACTTTTCCGACCGGACGACCCAGAAATACGGAGTAGCACAGATTGAACCGGACCAGGTCTATCTCGAGCGGTCTACAATGGATTCATTGCCCCTTGCTCAGGCTGCTGCTTTAGAAAACAACAAGCAAGCGGAGGTGATTTCTTCGATAGACCGCGTGGGCGTGGCGGCAATGAATCGTATCGTTACCGCTTCAACAGGAAGTGACGGTATTGGTGGTGGCAAGAACGCAACTGCAAATGCGGCGACTGATGGAGCACCGGACGTGCGGCCTGAGGTGGCCGGCACAGGAACAACAAATTTTCTCCCAAAGTGGACAGATAATATGGGAACGCTGGCGGATTCTCCCGTTTTCACCACCTTTGACAGAATTGGCATTGGAACTATTAATCCCGGGGCGAAGTTTCATGTGGTTGGGCTACAGGGTTCAATCGGAGCAGGCACATTTCAGCTCAACACGAGTACGCCCTTTTCTGCGTTTACTGCTGCTTATCCGGCATTTGAAGTAGTCAACACCGATCTGACTGATAACAACGTCTCACTATTCCAGTTTGCCGATGCACCGTCCGGCGCATCGCACGCCGGCATTGGAGCCGTCGCAACAAATCACATGAACAAGTTTGGCGATATATTCTTTTACACCAAACAACCGGCCGATGGTTACAAGATCAGGATGGGCATCTTCGGCAGCAACGTCGGGATCGGCACAACCGCGCCGGCGTTCAAGCTGCACGTGTTTGATTCATCGAATTCAGGCTTGCGCGTAGAAACGGTCGCGACGGGAGGAACGCTTGCCTCATTCGGAGGAAATGGCGATTTCCAGATTGATGGTGTCGGTATTCCCGGAGGCAGATTCGAAGTCTTGCAAAATGGAAGGGTAGGCATCGGCAT
>Ga0137403_10001270_pt1 | contig 31801 bp, 31 predicted proteins | sample CZOMad2_1_16fung_FD_122057 | JGI IMG/M metagenome (GOLD analysis project Ga0137403, IMG submission 122057) | Vadose zone soil fungal communities from Angelo Coast Range Reserve, California, USA - CZOMad2_1_16fungal (Hybrid Assembly) | ecosystem: Environmental > Terrestrial > Soil > Vadose zone... | reverse complement strand
GACGTGCTTGTAGCGGAACTGGGCGGCGCTGGCGCCCCACAGCGCGGCGGCGATCTGCTTGGGCTGTCCCTGATAAGCCTTCTTGATCTGAACGACGATGTTCACGCCGTTCGTGATCGGGGGGACGAAGACGTCGCGCACCCCGGGAATGCCGGCCGTCGTCAGGATCTGCCAGGCGATCGCCGCGCGCTGAACCGACGACATGACGCTGTTCTCGCTGTACGAGCCGGGCAGCGTGCCCTCGAGGCAGCCGCGAAGGATCGGATCGCGGCGGTGCGTGATGCACGTGATCTGCATCGTGGGGCGCGGCGTCGGAATGTCCGAGACGTAGCCGGTGAACTCGCCGAACGGTCCCTCGGTCTCGTAGGTGGCCGGGTCGTCGCTGATGAACCCCTCGATCACGATCTCGGCGCTCGCCGGCACCTCGAGGTCGACGGTTTCGCAGCGGACCAGCTCGGCGGGCTCTCCTCGATAGGCGCCCATCACGTCCCACTCGCAGACGCCCGGCGGAATCGGCGAGCCGGCCAGGAACGGCATGATCGGGTCCCAGCCGATCACGCACGCGACCGGCATGGGCTCGCCGCGAGCCGCGTACTTGAGGAAGTGCTGGCCCCAGTGCTGGCCGCCCTTGATGAGCAGGAACGGCGTCGTGTTCTTCTTGCCGATCATGCCGCGATAGATGCCCACGTTCATCACGCGCGTCTCTGGATCGCGGGTGACGATGCCCGAGAAGGTGTGGATGTAGCGTCCGCCCTCGAGGTAATGCCACTTCGGGACCGGGAACTCCGTCTGATCGACGTCCGGGCCGCGCACGACGACGTCCTTGACGGGCCCGGTCGCGACGATCCGCGGCGCGATCGTCTGCCGGTTCAGCTTCATGACGTGCTGCACCAGCTCACGGTTGGACACGTCCCGGGGAAACCCGAGGGCCAGCGCCAGGCGACCGACGCTTCCGAGTCCGCTCACGAGCAGCTTCGTGCAGCGTCCGGTCTGGTAGCCCTTGATGTTCTCGAACAGGAGCGCCGGCCCCTTCTTCTCGAGCACCCGGCGCGCGATGGCGCCCAGCTCCCGGTCCCAGTCGACCTGGGCCGTGACCTTGCGCAGCTCGCCTTCCTTGTCGAGCCGCGCGATCCACTCGCGGATGTCCACGAAGCTCATCGGAACAACGCCGGCGCCACCTCGCCGAGGAAGCGCTTGAATTGCCCCACCTGGTCCCACGAGCCGAAGCGCAGCGCCATGTGCCCCACGCCGGCCTCGAAGTACGCGGCGAGCTCCTCGGCGCACTGCTTGGGGCCGCCCGCGATCGTCCACTGCTCCACGAACTCGCGGGAGAACTTCGACGTGTAGTAGGTGTCGAGGAACGCCTTGGTCTCCTCGAGCCCCTTCTGCCGGTCCTCGGTGATGTTGATGTTGTGATAAAGCGCGCTGCCGAGCTTCGCCGGGTCGCGCCCCTCCTCGCGGGTCATGGCCGCGATGCGGCTCCACTGCCGCCGGAACTGGTCCGGCGAGAGCTTGTTCGTCATCCAGCCGTCGGCGTGGCGCGCGATCCGCCGGAACGAGCGTTCCACGACGGCCTCGGAGGCCGAGGCGCCGCCCTTCCAGGTGAGGCCGGTGGGATTGGACGCGATCCAGATCGGACACGGCTGCTGCACCGGCCGCGGCTCGAGCGTCACGCCCTCGAAGGAGTAGAACCGGCCCCGGTGCGAGACGTTCTTGCCGCCGAAGAGCGTGCGCAGCACGTCGATGCCCTCTTCCAGGCGCCCCACCCGCTCGGCCGAGGGGATGCTCATGACGTCGTGCTCGGCGGCCTGGGCCTTGTTCGCCTCGCTCGGCCCGCCCAGGCACACCGCGAGCAAGGTCCGCCCGCCGGAGAGTACGTCGAGGCTCGCCCACTGGTGGGCCAGCATGACCGGGTGGCGGTGGACGAAGGTGGCCATGCAGCCGACGCCGAGGCGCAGCTTGGTGGTCACGCCCGCCAGCGCGGCGAGCAGGGTCACCGACTCCAGGCGGGGCTTGGCCAGCAGGCTGTCACCGGCCCAGACGGCGTCGAAGAACCCGGAGCGCTCCGCCTGCACCGTGAGGTCGACGAGGTCCGACACCTTGACGGCGCCGAGCACGACCGCGCGATTGGCGAGGATCAGTCCGAACGACGGATGTGCGAGCCGCAGGACGTCGCGAGGCTGGGGCCCCGCCGGCCGAGGCGAGTCCGAGGAGAATTGAGCCACGGCTACCTCCCTGTGTAGTTCGGGGGGCGCTTCTCGAGGAAGGCGGTCACGCCTTCCGCGTAGTCGTGCGTCGAGCGGAGCCACGCGTACGCCTTGCGCTCGAGCTCGAGCGCCGTCTCGAGCGGCGCCTCGGCGCCGCGATTGAGCACCATCTTGAGCGTCCGGAGCGCCAGCGGCGCGCGCTCGGCCAGCTCGCCGGCCAGAGCGCTCACCGCCTCGTCGAGCCCCTCGTTGGGCACCGCGCGGGTGATCAGGCCCCAGGCCTCGGCGCGCTCGGCCGAGATCCGCTGGCCGGTCATCATGAAGAGCTTTCCGCGCGTCATGCCCATGAGCCGCAGGGCGCGCTGGGTGCCGCCGCTGCCGGGGATCATGCCCAGCCGCACTTCCGGAAACGCGAACTCGGACCGGAGCGTGGCCACGCGGAAGTCGCACGCGACGGCCAGCTCGAGACCGGCCCCCATCGTATACCCGTCGATCGCGGCGATGACCGGTTTCCGACATCGCTCGGCGGCGGTGAGCGTATCGCCCCACAGCTCGAGATCAGCGGGCGCCAGCGTGAGGAATTCGGACACGTCGCCGCCCGCGCTGAACGCCTTGCCGCCGGCGCCGCGGATCAGGACGACGCGCACGGACTCGTCGCGCTCGAGCGCCGTGAAGATCCCCGGAAACTCGTTTCGCATCGCGACCGTCATCGTGTTCATCTTCGACTGGCGGTCGATCCAGATGGTCGCGACGGCGCCGGCGCGCTCGACGCGCAGGAACTCGCTCATGGCCGCACCTCCGTGTACCGGCCGTCGCGCAGCAGCCGGCGAAGTATCTTGCCCGAGGCCGTCTTCGGGATCTCCGCCACGAAGACGAAGCGCCGCGGGCGCTTGAAGTTGGCGAGGTCGCCGCTGGCTCGGCAGTGCTGGTCGAGCGTCCCCGCGGTCAGGCCGGGGGCCGCCACGACGAACGCCACCACCCGCTCGCCCCATTTCTCGTCGGGCTCGCCGATCACCGCCACGTCCTGCACGGCGTCGTGGCGGGCGAGCACGTCCTCGATCTCGACGGGATGAATGTTCTCGCCGCCGCTGATGATCATGTCGTCCACGCGCCCGGCCACCCACAGGTCACCGTCGGCGTCCAGCCAGCCCATGTCGCCGGTGAAGTACCAGCCGTCGCGCAGCGCGCGGGCATCGGCGTCGGGGCGGTTCCAGTACCCGGAGAACGCCTCGTCCGACGTGAGGCTCGCGATGATCTCGCCCCGGTCGCCGGCCGGCACCGCCTCGTCGGGGCCGACCCGCCGCTCGGTGCTCGCGACCACGAGCCGGAGGGCCGAGTGAATGCCGGCTCGCCCCGCGCAGCCGGGCTTGGCGCGGACGTCCCCAGAGACGGAGAACGTGTAGATCTCGGTCGAGCCGTAGTGATTCACGAAGACGTCGGGACGGAACGTCTTGGCGCACGCCTCGGTGAGCGGCGCCAGCATCGGCGCGCCGGCGTACGCGAGCTTGCGTACCGAGGAGACGTCCGTGCGCGCCAGCTCGGGAGCGTGGACCAGCTCCCAGAAGAGCGTCGGGATCAGGTAGAGGGCGGTCAGCCGCTCGCTCGCGATCAGCTGCAGCGCGTTTGGGCTCGACCAGTCGGGCTGGCAGACGAAGCAGCCGTTGATCGCCGCCATGCTGGTGAGCGCGTGAATGCCCATCGTGTGATAGAGGGGCATGACGCCCAGTGTGCGCTCGCCCCACTCGTAGCCGCACTGGATCACATGGGCCACGGCTCCCGCGTAGTGATTCCGGTGCGTGCGCGGGACTCCCTTCGGTTGCCCCGTCGTGCCTGAGGTGTACAGGATCAGCGAGAGATCGTTCTCGCTCGGCGGCTCGAGGGCGGGGCCGCGTCCGTCCCCGCCCTCGAGCTCGGCGAATGCGACCGTGCCCGCTGGGGCGGCAGCACCGGTGAACACGCGGCGGATCGAGGTCCCACTCGTGGCCTCGTCCATCGTCGCGGCGGTGAAGTCTTCGTAGACGGCGACCTTCGCGCCCGAGTCGTCGAGGAGGTAGCGGAGCTCGTTGGCGGCGAGACGGAAGTTGACGGGGACCGCCACCGCGCCGAGCTTCTGGAGCGCCCAGTAGGCCACCACGTGCTCGAGGCGGTTGCGGAGCGCGAGCAGCACGCGGTCTCCCGGAACGACGCCGAGCCGGCCGAGGCCCAGCGCCGCGGATATCGCGCGGCCGTCCAGCTCGGCGTAGGTGAGCCGCTGTCGGCCGTCGACGACGGCCTCGGCGTCGGGTCGGCGGAGCGCTGCGCGCCCGAGGAGCTCGCCGAGCGTCACGAGACCAGGAGGACCTTCCCCTTGTTCTTTCGGTCGAGCACGTGCTGCACGGCGGCGCGCGCGTCCTTGAGCGCGAACGCGCGGTCGACGACCGGCCGAAGCCGTCCCTGGACCACGTGGTCGAGCACGGTCCCGAGCTCGACGATCGAGCCGAGGTTCGTGCCGAGGATCCGGAGATTCTTCGAGTAGACGTGACGGAGGTCGAGCCGCCCCCAGTGGGTGTCGTGGGAGCCGATCGTGACGAGCTTGCCGAGTCGCGTGAGCGCGTACACCGACCGCTCGAACGTCTCACCGCCGATGTGCTCGACGACCACGTCGACGCCGCGCTTGCCCGTCCACTTCCGGGTCTCCTCGACGAAGTCCTGCGTGCGGTAGTTCACGACCTGCTCGGCGCCCAGCGATCGGGCGAACTCGATCTTGTCGTCGGCGCCGACGGTCGTGATGACGCGGGCGCCGCAGAGACGCGCGATCTGGATCGCCGCGCTCCCGACGCCGCTGCCGGCCGCCTGGACCAGCACGGTCTGGCCCGGCCTGACCTCGGCCTGCGCCACGAGCGCGTGCCACGAGGTGAGCATGGCCAGCGGCACCGCGGCGCCCGACTCGAACGAGATCGCCTCGGGAAGGGGCAGGACGTTCGCGGCCGGCACCTTCACCAGCTCGGCGTAGCCGCCGTCCTTGTGAGCGCCGAGGTACCCGTAGCGGACGCACACCGTCCGCTCGCCGCGCACACAGTACTCGCAGCTCCCGCAGGCGAAGCCGGGAAAGACGATCACCCGCTGGCCCGGCCGGACTCCCGTGACGCCGGCGCCGGTCGCCTCGATGGTTCCCGTCACCTCGCAGCCATTGACGTGCGGCAGCCCCTCGGGCGGCGGAAAGCGCCCGTCGAGCAGGAGCATGTCGACCTGGTTGAGGGCGCACGCCTTCACGCGCACCAGCGCCTCCCCGGGGCCGATCGGCGGGTCGCGATAGTCCTCGTACAGGATCTTCTCGGCGCCGCCGTGCTCCCGGAAGAGCGCCGCTTTCAAAACGGCACCTCCGTCCGCTCGTCCTTGACGCGCCGGGCCTTGTGGTCCCACCGCGGGAGCGACCCGGGCTCGCCGATCTCGACGGTGACGCGGATGCCGAGCCCGGTCCGGAGATCGTCGGCCAGCTTCGCGCGAAGCCCGTCGCGCTCCCCGAACGAGAGCGCCGGCGACGGATCGATGCGGATCAGGATGTCGTCGAGGCCCTCGCGGCGCCGGAAGACGATCTGAAACTCGTCCACGTCGGCATGCGGCCTCACCAGCTCCTCCACGCGCCGCGGGTAGACGATGACGCCGCGCACCTTCTTCATGTCGTCGAGCCGCGCGAGCACGCCGCCCTCGAACGCGGCGAGCGTGCGCCCGCACGGGCATCGCCGGTCGGCCACCTGGACGAGGTCGCGCGTCCGATACCGGATGAGCGGCATCGCCTCTCGATAGAGGCTCGTGAAGACCAGCTCGCCGCGCTCGCCGGGACGCACGGGCTCGTCGCGCTCGTCGAGGATCTCGGGATAGCAGTAGTCCTCGTTCACGTGGGTCAGCCCGGAGCGCGCGTCGCACTCGAAGCCCCACGCCGCGATCTCGGTGAGCCCGGGCAGGTCGTAGGCCTTCGCGCCGAGCGCGGTCTCGATCTTCGCCTTGGTGGCGGGAATGGACGCGCCGGGCTCGCCCGTGTGCCAGGTGATGCGCACCTTGGTGTCCTTGGCGAGGTCGATGCCCTTCCTGGCGGCTGCCTCGGCCAGGAAGAGCGCGTACGACGGCGTGCAGCCCAGCACCGTGATCGGATAGTTGAGGAGCGCGTCGATCCGCTGATCGGTGGAGAGGCCGCCGACCGGGAAGACCAGGCAGCCCAGGTCCTGCGCCGCGTAGAAGCCGGACCAGTAGCCGATCCACGGACCGTACGAGAAGGCCGCCATCACGACGTCCGACCGGCGCACGCCGAAAGCGTGGAGCGCGCGCGCATAGGAGTGATAGAAGCCGTACCAGTCGTCGGGCGTGTCGAGGAACGCGAGAGGCCGGCCGGTCGTGGCGGAGGTCATGTGGATGCGCAGCACGTCGTCCAGCGGGACGGCGAGGACGTCGCCCCATGGCGGGCGCGCGGCCTGGTTCTCCTTCAGCTCGTCCTTCGTCGTGAACGGAAGCGTCCGCAGATCGCCGAGCGTGCGGACGGCCGCCGCCTTGACGCCGGCCGCCTTGAGCTTGCGGCGGTAGAACGGGCTGTGCGCCGCCGCGTGCGTCAGCTGCGCGCGCAGGCGCCGGGTCTGCAGCCGCGTCATGTCCGTCCGTGACGCGCGCTCCAGCCGCGGCTCGAGGTAGCGAGAGGCCATCGGGCGGAGGGTCAGGCGGTCGTCAGCTGCTCGCTCATCCGGTTGAAGAACTGATCGGCCATCATCTTCGACACGCCGCCGAGCATCCGCTGGCCCACGCCGGCGATGAGGCCGCCGACCTGCACGTCGGCGCTGTAGGAAACGCGCGTGCCGCCCTCGATGTCGCTCAGCGAGATCAGCGTGTCGGCCCGCACGAACCCGGGTCCTCCGCTCCCCTCGGCGGCCAGGCGATAGGAGTCGGACGGCTTCTTGTCCAAGAGCCTCACCTTGCCCTCGAAGGTCCCCTTGACCGCGGCCACGCCGATCTTCAGCGTTGCCTTGTATTCGTCGGCGGCGATCATCTCGAGCTTCTCGCAGCCGGGGATGGCCTTCCGGAGCGTTTCCGGATCGAGAAATGCGCTCCAGACTTTCTGGCGGGGCGCCTTGACGTCGTAGGAGCCTTCGAGCTTCATCGGTGACTCTCCTTAGTAGAGAACGTCGCGCGGGCTGTCAAGCCGCCACCGCCGATCACGCCAGACGCGAGAGCGCCGCGGCCATGCGGGCCAGGCCCTCCCGGATGAGCGCTTCGCTGGTCGCGTACGACAGGCGCACGTGATCGTCGGAGCCGAAGTCGACACCGGGCACGACGGCCACCTTCGCCTCCTCGAGAAGAAACGCGGTGACGTCGACGGACCCCTCGAGCGTGCGCGGGCCGTCGGCGCTCCTCCACTGCCGGCCGAACAGCTTCGCGACGTTCGCGAATGCGTAGAACGCCCCCTTCGGCATGACACACGACACGCCGGGGAGCGCGTTGAGGCCCGGCACGATGATCCGGCGCCGCCGGTCGAACTCGCCGGCCATCTTGGCGACCTCGTCCTGAGGTCCGGTGAGCGCCTCGACGGCGGCCCACTGCCCGATCGAGGACGGGTTCGACGTCACCTGGCTCTGCACGTCGGTCATGGCCCGGATGAGCTCGCGCGGTCCGGCCGCGAAGCCGATCCGCCAGCCGGTCATCGCGTACGCCTTCGAGCACGTGTTGATGACGAGCGTGCGCGCCTTGACCTCCGGATCGAGCGCGGCGATCGACACGTGCCGCCCCTCGAAGGTCAGGGCCTCGTAGCACTCGTCGGACACGACGAACAGGTTCCGCTCGACGGCGAGCCGGGCGACCGCGGCGAGCGCGGCGGGAGAGAACACGGCGCCCGTCGGATTGTTCGGGCTGTTGAGAATCACCGCCTTCGTCCGCGGCGTGACGGCAGCGCGGAGCCGCTCCGGATCGAGATCGAACCCCGTGGCCTCCTGCGTCGGGACGCCGAGGGGAGCCGCGTCGACGAGCCGCGCCTGCTCCGGATAGGACACCCAGTACGGGCTCGGCACGAGCACCTCGTCGCCCGGATTCAGGAGGGCGACGACCATGTTGAAGAGCGTGTGCTTGGCGCCGCACGAGACCAGGACGTCGGCCGGCTCGTAGTCTAGCCCGTTGTCGCGCTTGAACTTGCCGCATACGGCGGCCCGCAGTTCGGGGACGCCGCCGACCTCGGTGTACTTCGTTCGCCCCCGGCGCATCGCCTGGATCGCGGCGTCCTTGATCCGCTCGGGCGTGTCGAAGTCCGGCTCGCCCGCGCCGAACGAGATCACGTCGATGCCGCGGCGGCGCAGCTCCTGCGCCTTGGCCTGGACGGCCAGCGTCGACGATGGGGCAAGCGTCTTCAGGCGATCGGCCAGCACGGCGTGGCTCCTTCTCATCGCTGCGCCTCGGCCGGCGGGGCCCTAGCCCCGCGACGACCTGCCGCGCACACCGCCGGCGGCGGACCGCCGGGCTATCGGGGCGGGTACTTTTCGGCCAGTCGCTTCTCGACGATCGGCGGGACCAGGCCGGCCACCGACGTTCCGAAGCTGGCCACTTCTTTGATCAGGCGCGACGAGATGTACGTGTACTTCTCGTGCGGCATCAGGAAGACGGTCTCGACGGTGCTGCGGAGCTTCCGGTTCATCAGCGCCATCTGAAACTCGTACTCGAAGTCCGACACCGCCCGGATGCCGCGCACGATGCAGTCGGCGCGCTCGCGGGCCACCAGATCGATCAGGAGCCCGTCGAACGCGACAATCCGGAAATTGCTGAGCTCGGACGTCGCCTCGTCGATCATCTCGAGCCGCTCCTTCATCGAGAAGAGCGGCTGCTTCGCCGGATTCGCCACCACCGCGACGATCAGCTCGTCGAAGATCTGCAGGCTGCGCTGGATGACGTCCACGTGGCCGTTGTGCACGGGATCGAACATGCCGGGATAGACCGCACGCTTGGCCACGGCGGTAGGCTACTCTCCGGCTCGAAAGAAAGTCAAGGTTGTCTCCCCGAATCGCCGCGTCCGGAAGGCTCGCAACGCGCCGTATTCAGCGGCCGGCGGCCGCTTGGTGAAGTGCTGCGCGACGACGACGCCGGCCGCCGCGACGAGCTCGCCCGGGCCGAGCGCGGCGAGCGCTGGCCCGGCGAGGTCCAGGGTGTACGGCGGGTCGAGAAAGACGATCTCGAATCGCCGGCCGTCGGTCGCGAGCCGCCCGAGCTGGCGCGTGACGTCGCCGCGCACCACGAGGGCCCGGGACTCGATGTCGAGCGTCCGAATGTTCTCGGCGAGCGCCTCGACGGCGCGCGGGTCGCGCTCGATGAAGGTCGCGTGCGCGGCGCCGCGCGAGAGCGCCTCGAGGCCGACGCTGCCCGAGCCCGCGAACAGATCGAGCACGCGCGCGTCGGGCAGGCGCGGCCCGAGCGTGTCCATCAGGGCGATCCGCACCTGATCGGCCGTCGGACGCGTCGTCGCGCCCCGCGGCGTCGCCAGCCGCCGCCCCTTGAATATCCCGGCGATTATCCGCATGGCCTCGGGTCTACACGACAAACGACCAGCTAGCCGGACGTCGCGAGAGCAAGCTTCCCCCGCCACCGAGCGAGCAGCAAGGCGCGCAGAGCGCGATGCGCGGGATCGGCCAGCTCGGGATCGCGCGAGACGATCCCGCTGGCCTCGCGCCGGGCGTCCTCGAGCAGCGCCGTGTCGCGCAGGAGCTCGGCGGCCCGGAACTCGGGGATCCCGGACTGGCGCGTGCCGAAGAACTCGCCCGGCCCGCGCAGCTCCAGATCGGCCTCGGCGATCCGGAAGCCGTCGTTCGTCGCGGTCATCGCGTCGATCCGCCGCTGGGCGTCCTCGCCGAGGTGGCCACCGGTTAACAAAATACAATACGACTTCCACTCGCCGCGGCCGACGCGCCCGCGGAGCTGGTGGAGCTGCGAGAGTCCGAAGCGCTCGGCGTGCTCGATCAGCATCACGGAGGCGTTGGGGACGTCGATGCCGACCTCGATCACCGTGGTGGAGACGAGGACGTGGATCTCGCCCGCCTTGAAGCGGCGCATGATCGCGTCCTTCTCCTCGAAGCCGAGGCGCCCGTGCAACAGCCCGATCGTGAGGTCCCCAAAGACCTCATCGGCGAGGCGGCGCGCCATGTCGGTGGCGGCCTTGAGGTCGAGCGCCTCGGACTCCTCGACCAGCGGATAGACGACGTAGACCTGGCGGCCGGCCCCGACCTGTTCCTTGAGGAACTTGTAGATCTCCCGGCGCTTCGACTCGGTGCGCGCCACCGTGACGATGGGGCGGCGCCCGGGCGGCAGCTCGTCGAGCACCGAGACGTCGAGGTCGCCGTAAATGGTCAGCGCGAGCGTGCGGGGGATCGGCGTCGCCGTCATTACGAGGAGATCGGGGTGCTCGCCCTTGCCCCGGAGCCGCGCGCGCTGCTCGACGCCGAACCGGTGCTGCTCGTCGACCACCACGAGCCCGAGCCGGCGGAACTCGACGCCCTCCTGGACGAGCGCGTGGGTGCCCACGACGCACGCGGTACTGCCCGCCGCCAGCCCGGCGCGCCGGGCCGTCCGCTCCCGCGGCTTGAGCGAGGAGGTCAGGAGCGTCAGCTCCACGCCGAGCGGCTCCAGGAGCTGGCGAAAGGTCATGAAGTGCTGCTCCGCCAGGATCTCCGTCGGCGCCATCACCGCCGCCTGGTAGCCAGACTCGATCGCCGTCAGGACCCCGAGCGCGGCCACCACCGTCTTCCCCGATCCGACGTCACCCTGGAGAAGACGGTGCATCGGATGCGGCGCCGCCATGTCGCGCCGGAGCTCCTCCCACACGCGCTCCTGGGCGCCGGTGAGCTTCCAGGGCAGGCTCGCCCGGAGCCGGGCGACGAGGTCGCCGCGCGGATTCATCGAGAGCCCCCGCTCACGGGCCACCCGAGAGCGCAGGATGGCGAGCCCGAGCTGGAGCAGCAACCCTTCATCGAACGTGAGACGGCGGCGCGCCGCCGCCAGCGCACCGTCGGTCTCCGGGAAATGCGCATCCCGCACCGCCTGCGCCAGCCCCACGAGACCACGCCGCGTGCGCGCGCTCTCGGGCAGCACCTCCCGCACCTCGGCGCCGAACGTCTCGACGAGCCGCCACATGAGCGAGCGGAGCGCGCGCTGGGGCAGCCCCTCGGTGAGCGAATAGACCGGCACGAGCCGGCCGGTGTGCAGTCGCTCGTCCTCGCCGGTCTCGACGATCTCGTAGTCCGGCTGCTGGATGACCATCGCGCCCTTGTAGCGTCCGACACGCCCGTGCAGGACGAGTCGCTGGCCGCGCTTGAGCACCCGGACCAGGTAGCGCCACCCGAACCAGCTGGCGGTGGCGTAACCGCTCGCGTCGCGCAGCATGACGGTGAAGGGAATCCGGAACCGGCCGGGCGGCGGTGGGCTCACGCCGACGATGACGCCGGAGCACGTCGAGGCCTGCCCCGGCACGAGGGCGCTGAAGGGAGTCAGCCTTGTCCGGTCCTCGTGGCGCAGGGGAACGAAGAAGAGCGCGTCCTCGACGGTGCGGAGTCCCTTGCGCTCGAGCTGGCGCGCGCGCTGCGGCCCGACGCCCTTGACGAACTGCAGGGCCGTCTGGAGGCCGCCCGGCGTGTCGGTTTGCTTCAAGGACGCCGGCGTGCTATAGATTCCAGTCGGTCAAGTCCACGAAAACCGGAGTCCAGGGAGCGTTCATGGCGCAGCGCTGCGATGTTTGCGGGAAGGGTCCCTCTGTCGGTCACAAGATCAGCCACGCGCACAAGCTGACGAAGCGGCGCTGGCTTCCCAACCTCGTCTCGATGCGGGCAATGGTTGCCGGCAGGACTCGGCGCCTGCGCGTGTGCACCCGTTGCCTCAAGGCCGGCAAGGTCACGAAGGTCATTTAAGCATATGCACCTCCGGGAGGGGGCCGAGCCCCCTCCCGGATGAAGTCTGGTGGGAGGCTGCCACCCCCCACCGTAGAACGGCAGCGCTACTTCTTCTTCTTCTTGGCCTTCTTCTTCATCGAGTGTCTCACCCCCTTCCTTGTGGAGCCTCGCGACCGCTCACGCTACTTGCCCTTCTTCTTCTTCGTCGCCTTCTTCTTCACCGAATCACCTCCTCCCGCGATCGCTCAGTAGCTCATGGCTTCGCGCCGCAGATGCTCGGCCTGCTCCGGTCCGCGGCGCTCGTAATGGACGAGGTCGGCGTAGAGCTGGGGCAGGCACACGACCTTGAGCCCGCCCTTCTCGTACGCGCCGTGCAGTACGCCCCGGTCGTACGGCTCGAGGATGTGGAGCGTGCCGTCCGCCTCCGTCGCCGGGCGCAAGCCGAGCGCCTGCGCGACCGCCGTGGGATCGCCCTCGAGGTAGCAGTGGACGGTCGGCAGCCTGAGGCTGGGGACGAGGAGGGTCGCACCGGCGTTGAGCGTGAAGGCGTAGGGACGCCCCGCTCCGGCCGCGGCGCGGGCGATCTCCCCCATGAACTTCCGCGTCACGCGCTCCGGCGCCAGGTACGACGTGATCCCGTTCGCGCGATACGTGTACGACTCGCACCACGCCTCGAGCAGGTCGGCCGGCTTCGACAGGCGGATGCGCTGGTCCGCATCGCGGTCGGCCCACGCGAGCTCCTCGAGCCGCTTGACGACGTTGTACGAGTGGCCGAGGCTCACGCCCGCGGCCTTCCCGAGCTCCTCGAGCCGCCACGCCCGGGCGGGCTCGATCAGAAGCACCCGGACGACACGGGTCGCGCGGGGAGCAAACAGGGAGCGCAGAGGCCGCGTCGAGGGGCGGACGTTGCGCTTGCCCTCTTTCTCGATCAGCACGTTCTCGAAGGCCAGGTAGCAGTTGCCGGAGAGGTCGACGAACCCGAGACCGTTGCTCTTGAGGATCCGGGCGCTCTGCGGGCCGATGTAGACGGCCGCCGCGACCGGATGGGCCCCGGGAAGCTCCCGGCGAATCTCATTGAGGCGCGTGACTGACGCTCGGATCTGCCTGGGCTGGCCCAGCGAGCTGACTTCAACCACGACCGTGTGCTCCTGGCCGGCGAGCCGGAATCGCGAGACCAAGTCCGCGGTCTGACTGCCGATTCTGGAGTCGGCGCTTTCCTGCCAGCCCGTTGCCGCAGGAAGAAGCTCCCGCAGCCGCTGACCCACCTGCCTCCGAACCTCCGCGGATTTCAACATGTTTCTCTGACTCCGCTTGTTTCAGCATCTGCTGAAACATTATCGACGACTGAAATCGCCTGTCAAGCCAAAACTTACAAAGAGTCAGTAGAAGAGCTGTACGGTGATCGAGCTTCGCGCCGAGTCAGCTACGCGCGGGCGAGAGCCTCGAGGCTATGGCGCAAGCGAGCGTGTGCGTCGAGCCGGCGCGCATAGCCCATCTCGCTCGCGCCGCCCTTCGCCCGCATCACCGCGACGAGCCCGCGGCGCTCGGCGAGCGGCCACGCGGCGAGATCGGGGATGAGCGCGGCGACGAGCGACATCCGCGCGAACGAGCGCTGCTCGGGACCGGGCCACCCGGCGCGCCGCGCGGCGCCGAGGATTCGACCGACGCGCTCCGTCGACACGCGCGTCGCCAGGCGCCGATCGCCGCCGAACTCGCGCGCGATCCGCCGGGCGACGAGGGCCGAGACGTCCGTTGCGCGCAGGCGCTTCTCGGGAGCGGCCAGCCCGCCCGGCAGCGTCAGGAAGACCTCGTCGGCGGCCAGCCGCTTGAGCACCGGGATCGGCGAGCGGTAGCTCGCGTCGGCGGCGATCTTCGCGCGCTCCTCGGCCAGCACGCGGATGACGCCCGGATCGCGGGGGCGGAAGCCGAGGCGGTGATAGAAGTAGAACGAGCCCGAGCGCAGCGCCTCGGTACTCTCGTGGCCGAGCTGATAGCGATCGACGACGATGGTCCGCATGTTGAAAATCCGGCGGTACGCCCGCAGGAGCTGCGTCGCGAGATACGCGGATTCGCCCTGGCGGAACGACGCGAAGATGTTGACCGCGAAGTCGAGCGCGCCGAACAACGCCCACCCGCCGCCGTAGCTCACGGGCACGCCGTTCTTCAGAGCCAGAAAGCCGTAGTAGCCCTCGAGCGGGAGCCGGAAGTCCGCCTCGATTCCGATGAAGACCAGCGTGAGCCCGCGCCCGGCGTCGACGACGAGCACGTCGTCGGGGTTCGGGTAGGAAAAAGCGTGGAGCTCGCGCTGGCGCGTCGCCATCGCCACGCGGGCGGCCTCGATCATCGCCTCGGCCCGGTCGCGGGGCGCCCGGACGAGCGGCGGCGGCCGCCTGAGCGCGGCGACGAGGTCTCCGACGCTCCTGTCCAGGCCGCCGTGGTGGAAGAATACCCGCCGACACGGAAGCCGCGCGAGGGTACGGGACGCGCCGGGGCCGCGCGGGCGCCAGAGAATCGGGAGCGCGACGCTCTCGAACAGCCAGTCGCGCGTCTCCTCGGGGAGGCCGGTGCGCTCGAACAGCTCGAGCACCACGGCGAGATCGCTCAGCCGGCGGCCGCCCTTCGCGACCCGGAGCCATCGCCGCCAGCCCATGCCGCCCTCGCTGAACGCATCCCCTTCCGCCGCGGTCGCCAGCAGCGACAGCGTCTCGTCGAGGCGATCCTCGTCGTCGAACCGGCTCCAGGCGATCTCGACGTCCTGCGGGTAGCGCGCGGCGAGCCATCGGGCCATCGGGTAACCGAACGGGTAGTCGAGCGCGGCGCCGACGATCCCGGAATCGTGGAGTCGTCGCGCGGCGGGGCCGAGTCGCGCGACCCGGCTCCCGAATCCCTCGAGAGCGCGGTCGACGAGCTCGAGGACGCGCGCGTCGTCCGGATACGCCTGCAGGAAGCAGAGCGCCTCGTGGAACCGCAGGAGCGTGCCGGGATGGCGGATCGCGCAGCGCTCGAGGCTCTCGAGCAGGCTGCCTTTCTGCTTCTGGTCATCGGGCGAGTAGCGGGCGACCGCCGCCGCCAGGGCCTCGAGGAGGCGCCGGCCCCGGCTCATCTAGGGCTCGGCGCCCTCGATGTGCTCCATGGTCTCGTCGTCGAGGCCGAAGTAGTGGCCGAGCTCGTGGATGACCGTGTCGCGGACCAGCTCCGCCATCTCGGCCTCGTCCGCACAGTCCTCTTCGATCGGCCCCTGGTAGATCGTGATCGTGTCGGGCAGGACGTTGCCGTAGCTGGAATCACGGCGCGTGAGGTCGATGCCGCGGTACAGGCCGTACAGCGTGTCGGGCGGGTCGATGCCGACGTCGGCCAAGGTCTCGTCGTCGGCCCAGTCCTCGACGACCACCGCGATGTTCTTGATCCTGTCCTTGAACCGCCTGGGCAGTCGACGCAGCGCCTTCTCCACGAGCGATTCGAACTGGCGACGCGTCACGATCGGCGGACCGGCCCGCCGGCGGGCACTACAGCCCCCGGAGGCGCTCGACGTTGATGACGTCCCTGACTTCGCGGATGGCGGCGATGATGTCCTGCAGCTGCCGGACGTCGGCGACCTCGACGACGAAGTTGTTGATGCCGCGGCGATCGTCGGTCACCGTGACCTCGGCCTTCGTGATGTTGCCGTTCCGCGCCGAGATGGCGCCCGTGATCTCCGAGAGGAGCCCCGGCCGGTCCGTGCCGATGTAGACCGCGATCCGGACCGGGCGCTTGCCGGGCTCGGCGACGTCCCACTCGACGTCGATCAGCCGCTCCCGATCGAGCACGCTCTTGGCGACGGTGAGACAGTCGCGCGCGTGCACCGTGAGCCCGCGGCCCCGGGTGATGAAGCCCACGATCGGATCGCCCGGCAGCGGATTGCAGCAGCGCGCGAACCGCACCAGCAGGTCGTCCACGCCGCGGATCCGGACGCCGTCGGTGGGCGCCGACCGCGCCGGGGTTGCCTTCGGCCGCTCCGGCGGCTCGAGGAGCGCGTTGGGCGCCAGCTTGTTCAGCACCTGATGGACCGAGCTCTTGCCATAGCCGATCGCCGCCAGCAGGTCGTCGGACCCCGGGAAGCCGAAGTCGGCCGCGACCTTCCTGAGGTCGTCGCCGGCCAGCAGCGGCGTCGGATTCAGGCGGTACTTCCTCGCCTCGCGCTCGAACAGCTCGCGGCCGAGCTCGATCGAGCGCGCACGCTCCTCCACCTTGAGCCACTGGTTGATCTTGGCCCGGGCCCGCGTGGACTTGACGATCTTCAGCCAGTCGCGGCTCGGGTGCTGGTTGGGCGATGTCACGATCTCGACGATGTCGCCCTGGCGCAGCGTGTACCGGAGCGGGACAAGCTTGGCGTTCACCTTCGCGCCGACGCAGTGCTCGCCGACCTTCGTGTGAACCGCGTAGGCGAAATCGAGCGGCGTCGCGCCGTCCGGCAGGGCCTTCACGTCGCCCTTGGGCGTGAACACGTACACCTCGTCCGGGAAGAGGTCGACCCGGACCGTGTCCATGAATTCCCGCGGGTCCTTCGTGTCCTGCTGCGTCTCGATCAGCTGGCGCAGCCACACGAGCGACTCGTCGAGCTTGTCCTTGCCCGCCTTGCGCTCCTTGTAGAGCCAGTGGGCGGCGATGCCTTCCTCGGCGATGCGGTGCATCTCGCGCGTGCGGATCTGGATCTCCACCGGATCGCCCTTGGGCCCGATGACCGTCGTGTGGAGCGACTGGTACATGTTCACCTTCGGCATCGCGATGAAGTCCTTGAAGCGGCCCGGGACGGGCTTCCACAGGGAGTGGATGACGCCGAGCGCGCCGTAGCAGTCGCGCACCGAAGCGGTGATGACGCGGACGGCCGTGAGGTCGTAGATCTCGTCGAACTCCCGGCCCTGGTCGTGCATCTTCTTCCAGATGGAATAGAAATGCTTGGGGCGGCCGCGGATCTGGGATTCGATGCCGACCTCGGAGAGCTTTCTCTGTAGTATCGTGATCAGCTGGTTGATGTCCGCCTCGCGCTCGAGGCGGCGCTTGGCGACGCGCTTCTGCAGATCGAGGTAGTCGCCCGGGTTGAGGCTGCGGAGGGCGTGGTCCTCGAGCTCCGCCTTCACCTTGGCCATGCCGAGCCGATGGGCCAGGGGCGCGTAGATGTCGAGCGTCTCCTGCGCGATCTTCCGGGACCGGTCGGCCGGCAGGTAGTCGAGGGTGCGCATGTTGTGGAGACGATCGGCGAGCTTGATCATGAGCACGCGGACGTCGCGCGCCATCGCCACCAGCATCTTCCGGAAATTCTCGGCCTGGCGCTCTTCGCGCGACGAGAAGGCGAGCTTGCCGATCTTCGTGACGCCGTCGACGAGCTCGGCGATCTCACCGCCGAACTCGCGCTCGAGATCGGCCTTGGTCGCGGTCGTGTCCTCCAGGACGTCGTGCAGGAGGCCGGCCGTCACCGTGGTCACGTCCATCTTGAAGTCGACGAGGAGGTTGGCGACCTCGAGCGGATGGCTGAGGTACGGCTCGCCGGACGCGCGCTGCTGACCCTGATGCGAGGCGGCGGAGAACTGGTAGGCCCGAGCCAGGACGTCGAGGTCAGCGCCCGGCTGGTACTTCGGAATCTCCTCGATCAGTGTCTCTAGTTGGGTCATGGCGCCAAAATCATTGGTTAACCAACGATTTTGACACGCGGATCAGGCTTTCGCTACCGCTTTCTTGCCCCGACGGAGCCGGCCCTCAACGTAGTTGGTCCAGTCGACGACCAGCGCCGCCGCCACGTAGGTCGTGGAATACGTCCCGGTGATGACCCCGACGAAGAGGACGAACGCGAAATCCTCGAGCGTCCGGCCGCCGAAGAAGAGCAGGACGGCCGCCGAGAAGAAGGTCGTGAGCGAGGTCAGGATGGTCCGCGACAGGGTCTGGTTGACCGCGTCGTTCATCTGCTGCGCGAAGGTGCGCCCCTTCGGGACGAACTTGCCGCGGTTCTCGCGGAGCCGGTCGTAGGCGACGATCGTGTCGTTGACCGAGTAGCCGATGATCGTCAGGAGCGCCGCCAGCACCGGAAGCGAGAACTCGCGGTTGGTGATCGACAGCCCGCCGAGGCAGACGATCACGTCGTGGCAGACGGCGATGACGGCGGCAACCCCGCCCCGCATATCGAAGCGAAAAGCCAGATAGATGGCGATCCAGATGAGGCCGGCCAGCACGAGGTACAGCGCCTGGAGCTGCAGCTCCCGCCCCACTTGAGGCCCCACGAACTCGACGCGTCGGATCTCGAACTTGCCCAGGCTGTCGTTGGCGCTCAGGGCCCCCTGGACGCGCCGGGAGATCTCTTCCGAGCCGACCGCCGCCAGCGGCAGCCGGATGATGAATTCCTGGGCGTCGCCGAATTGCTGGATGATGCTCTCGCCGAGCTGGATCGTAGCCAGGTTAGTCCGGATCTGCGCGATGGCCGGCGCGCGCTCGAAACGCACCTGGATCAGCGTGCCGCCGGTGAAGTCGATATCGTAGCGCAGCCCGCCCCGCGCGGCCAGCGAGACCAGCGCAATCAGCGTGAAGCCGATCGAGGCGATGTACGCCCACTTTCGCTTGCCGATGAAGTCGAAGTTTGGATTCCGAAAGAGCTCGATCAAATCGAGACCTGCTCGAGCTTGCGCCGGCCCATGTACACCAGGTCGAAGAGCAGACGCGTGAAGAAGTACGCGGTGAAGAGGCTCGCGCCGAGTCCGATGAACAGCGAGACGCCGAAGCCCTTGACGGAGCTGGTGCCGAAGGACAGCAGGATGATAGCGGTCCCCATGACCGTCAGGTGCGTGTCGACGATCGTCCGGAACGCGCGCCGGAATCCGGCTTCGATGGCGGAGCGCGGCGACTTGCCCAGTCGCAACTCCTCGCGGATCCGCTCGAAGATCAGGATGTTCGTGTCCACGGCCATGCCGATCGTGAGCGCGATGCCGGCGAGGCCCGGCAGGGTCAGGGTCGCGCGGATCGCCGCCATGAACGCGAAGAGCATCAGGAGGTTCAGGCCGAGCGCCACGTCCGCGATGAGCCCGGAGAGCCGGTAGTAGACGAGCATGAAGACGAACACGATGACCGCCGAGGCGGTGATGGCGATCAGCCCCTGCCGGATGGAATCGGCGCCCAGCGACGGACCGACCGTCCGCTCCTCGAGGAGCACCACCGGCGCGGGCAAGGCGCCGGCGCGCAGCACGATGGCCAGGTCGCGCGCGTCGTCGACCGTGAAGTGGCCGGTGATGACGGCGCGGCCGCTGGGGATGCGCTCGTTGATGCGCGGCGCCGAGTACACGTTGCCGTCGAGGACGATCGCCAGGCGCTTGCCGACGTTTTGCTCGGTGAGCTCGCCGAAGATCCGCGTGCCGGCGGCGGTGAACTCGATGGCCACCTGCCAGTTGCCGAGCGAGTTCGGATCGGCCTGCACCTCGGCGCGCGTCAGCTCCGCTCCGGTGAGCAGGGTCCGCTTCTGGACCACGTAGGGCACCTTGCGCTCGGCCTTGGTCTGCTTGTCGATCTCCCGCCCGTAGAGGAGCTCGGAGGTCTCCGGAAGCTGACCGGCCAGCGCCTGCTCGACCGACGTCTGCTCGTCGAGCATCTTGAACTCGAGGAGCGCGGTCTTGCCGATGAGGGCCTTCGCGCGCGCCGGATCCTGGATCCCCGGCAGCTGGATCAGGATCTGGTCGGCGCCCTGGCGCGTGATCGTCGGCTCGGCCACGCCAAACTGATCGACGCGGTTGCGGATCGTCTCGAGCCCCTGGCGGACGGCGTCGTCGCGGAGCTGGTTGATCTGCCGCTCGACCATCACGAGCTTGAAGCGCCCGGCCGCCTGGTTCTCGTCGCGCCGCGTGAAGGTGGAGAACTCGGCCACCGCGGTGAGCGCGTCGTTCCAGGACTGCGGGCTGGCCAGCTCCACCTGGATCGTCGAGTTGCCCTCCCGCGCGATCCGCTGGACGCCGATGCCCTTGCGCTCGAGCGCCTTCTTGAGGTCTTCGGCGGTGCGGTCGGTCTGGCTGGCGACGTGCTTGTCCGCCTCCACGCCGAGCATGAGGTGGATCCCGCCCTGCAGATCGAGTCCGAGGTTGAGGGCCCGCTTCAGCGGGTACAGGTACCAGACCGATACGGCCACGACGAGGAGCACGAACGCGATCCGCACCCGGAGGTGCCTAGGCATCCTTCTCGCCCTGCCCCGCCACGACGCGGCCGATGGCGGAGCGGTCGAATTCGAGCTTCACCTGATCGGCGACGCGCAGGACGACGGTGTGCTCGTTCAGCCCGGTGACGGTTCCGTGCATTCCGCTGGTCGTCACCACGCGGTCGCCCCGCTTCATCGACGACAGCATCCGCTCGCGCTCCTGCTTCTGCTTCTGCTGCGGACGGAGCAGGAGGAAGTAGAAGATGGCGAGCATCGACGCCACCATGACGATGGTCGGCAGCATGCTCTGCGAGCCGCCGCCGGGCGGCGACGCGGCCGCGTACGCGAGATCAGGAAAGAGCATCGAGTCGGAGGCCTCCGGAGACGTTAGTCGCGCGAAACATCAACGGATGATACTGCATAACGCGCGAAAAACCGAGCCTGGAATGGCCCGAAGCCGCCCGCCGCGATCGCCGCGCGCATGTCGCGCACGAGCCGGAGAAAGAACGTCACGTTGTGGAGCGTCAGCAGCCGATACGCCAAGAGCTCGCTCGACATGAAGAGGTGGCGCAGATAGGCGCGCGAGAAGCCGCGGCAGGCGTAGCACGCGCATTCGGCGTCCAGCGGCGCGGCGTCCCTCGCGTAGCGCGCCTGCTTCAGCGTCAGGGGCCCGTCCGCGGTGAAGGCCTGGCCGTTGCGCGCGTTGCGCGTGGGCAGGACGCAATCGAACATGTCCACGCCGCGCGCCACCGACGCGACGAGGTCCTCGGGCTTGCCGACACCCATGAGATAGCGCGGCTGGTTCGCCGGCAGCAGGCCGGCCACCAGCGCGGTCAGGTCGTACATGAGGGGCTTCGGCTCCCCGACCGCCATGCCGCCGATGGCGTAGCCGTCGAAGCCGAGGTCGACGGTGGCGCGCGCCGCCTGCGACCGCAGCGCCTCGTCGGTCCCGCCCTGGACGATGCCGAACATCGCCTGGCCCGCGGCGCCCGCCGCGTGGGCCGCCTTCGAGCGGGCGGCCCAGCGCAGCGTCAGCGCGAGCGAGCGCTCGGTGGCCTCACGGGTCGCCGGATACGCGAGGCATTCGTCGAGCGGATGGACGATGTCCGCGCCCAGGGCCTGCTGGACCTCGACCGCGATCTCCGGCGACAGGAAGTGGGCGGAGCCATCGACGGCCGAGCGGAACTCGACGCCGGCCTCCGTGATCTTCCTGAGCTTGGAGAGGCTGAAGACCTGAAATCCGCCCGAGTCGGTGAGAATCGCGCCGTCCCAGCCCATGAAGCGGTGAAGCCCGCCGAGCTCCTTCACGACGTCGTGGCCCGGCCGGAGAAAGAGATGATAGGTGTTGGCGAGGACGATCTGGGCGCCGGCGGCGCGGAGATCGTCCGGCCCCAGCGCCTTCACTGTCGCGTGCGTGCCGACCGGCATGAACATCGGCGTGTCGACGACGCCGTGGGCGGTCGTGAGCCGGCCGGCGCGCGCGGCACCGTCGGTGGCGAGAAGCTCGAACTTCACAGGATCAGCGTCGCGTCGCCGTAGGAATAGAAGCGGTAGCCCGCCCGGACCGCGTGGCCGTACGATTTCAGGATCAGCTCGCGCCCCGCGAGCGCCGCGACCAGCGCCAGGAGCGAGGAGCGCGGCAGGTGGAAGTTCGTCAGCAACCCGTCCACGACACGCATCCGGTATCCCGGCGTGATGGTGAGCGACGCGGCAGCGGCGAGCGGGCGCACGCGGCCGGCCGACTCGCCGGCGCTCTCCAGCGCGCGCGTCGTGGTCGTGCCGACCGCGATCACGCGTCTGCCCTCGGCGCGCGCCCGGTTCACACTGTCGGCGACGCTCGGCGATATCACGGCGCGCTCCGGCGCCACCACGTGCTCCTCGAATCTCTCCGTCTTGACGGGCTGGAACGTCCCCGGACCGACGTGGAGCGTGAGCTCCAGAACCTCCACGCCGTGGCGGCCAAGGGCGTCCAGGAGGCCCGACGTGAAGTGCAGGCCCGCCGTCGGCGCGGCGATCGATCCCGGCGGATGCGCGTAGACGGTCTGGTAGCGCTCGCGGTCCTCCGCGGTCGGCGCGGCGAATCGGCGGATGTACGGCGGCAGCGGCGTCTGGCCGTGCCGATCGAGCAGGTCCTCGATCGTGCCGCCGAGCGGCTCGACGACGCGGAGACCGTCCGCCTCGACGCCCGCGATGCGCAGGCGCGACTCCGGCGCGTTGCCGACGACGAGCTCGACGCCGGCGCGGCACCGGCGGCCGGGCCGCACGAGCGCGCGCCAGCGTCCCCCTTCGAGGGGCGCCGCGAACAGGAGCTCGACCGCTCGCCCGCCGGCGTCCCGCGCCAGGACCCGCGCCGGGATGACGCGCGAGTTGTTGACGACGAGGCAGTCACCCGGCCGCAGGAGATCCGGAAGCTCGGTGAACACGTGGTCTTCGAACGACGCGCGCGCGCGGTCGATCACGAGGAGCCGCGAGGCGCCGCGCACGGGGCTCGGCGTCTGGGCGATCAGCTCGGACGGGAGATCGTAGTCGAGCTCCGAGAGGTCCACGGCACGCCAGTGTACATGGTCGAACGCCGACGGGCCCCGCTCGCGGCTAGACGCCCTTGAGCGCCGCGCGCACCTCGCGCAGTCGGGCGAGCGAGCCCAGTACCTTCGACTGGTCGTTGGTGAGGTGCCGGACGATCACGTCGGTGTACCCGAGCGCCGCCAGCGCGCTGAACCGCTCGACGACCTCGGCGACGGGCCCCGCGATCAAGGCCGATGGTGGCATGCCGCGGTACCCGGCGGCCAGGACCCGTCCGACGACGTCCGCGGCGTCTGCCGCCGACTCGCCCACGTAGATGTCGCGGCGAATGGCCACCGCGGCCGGCACGCGGCCGTAGGCCTTGCATCGCTCGAGGTAGAACGACGCCTGGCTCCCCGCTTCCTCCAGCGTGAGCGAGGGCGACGCGAGCCAGCCCTCGGCGAGTCGCGCGGCGCGATCGATGGCCGGCGCGGCGCTGGCGCCCACCCAGAAGTCGACGGCCTCGGCCGGCCGCAGCGCCACCCGAGCGTCCCGGAAGACGAAGCGGCCCGACGAGCTGACGGTTTCTCCGCGGAGCAGGCGCTGGACGATCGACAGCGACTCCTCGAAGGCGGAGGGACGGTACTTGAGCCGCGTGCCCATGGCCGCGAATTGCGCCTCGTCGTAGCCGAGGCCGCACTGGACGATGAAGGGGCCGCGCGCGATGGCCGCGAGGGTTCCGACCTGCTCCGCGACCAGCACCGGATTCCACAGCGGCAGGAGAAACAGGCAGCCGGCGGGCGCGTCGCCCCACTCGGCCAGCAGGCGGCCGAGGATCGGAACGTTCTGGTAATAGGCCGCCGGCGTCGCGTGATGGTCGCCGACGAACAGGGAATCGAGGCCTGACTGTCGCGCGACGGCGGCGCGCTCGATCATCCAGCGCGCGCCCTCGCGGGGATCCTTCACGGCGTGATTGCTCGTCAGCGAGATACCGACTCTCATGCCAGGGCTCCCTTCCGGCGCGGGATTCACGCCCCCGCCGCGGCGAGGGAGCGCGGCGAGAGCTTAGCCGATCTTCGAGCCCGGCGCGACCGGCGAGTCGGGGTGAAGCAGGATGACGTCGCCGGCGGCGTCGTAGGCACCCAGCACGAGGACTTCGGAGAGGAACGGGCCGATCTGCTTCGGCGGAAAGTTGACGACCGCGATCACCAGGCGGCCGATCAGGTCAGCCGGACGGTAGTGCGTCGTGATCTGGGCGCTCGAGCGCCTGACGCCCAGCGGACCGAAGTCGATCCAGAGCCGGTACGCGGGACGGCGCGCCTCCGGGAACTCCCGGGCGTCGGTGACGACACCGACGCGCATGTCGACCTTCTCGAAGTCCGGCCACTGAAGCGGGGTCACTGACCCCGCCCCGGCGCCGGCCATCAGCGCGTGCCGAGGGAGCCGAGCGTCGTCCCCGGATAGTAGTACTCGAGGATCTTCTCGGCCGTGTACCCCTGCTCCGCCATTCCCTTGGCGCCCCACTGCGACATGCCCACGCCGTGGCCGTACCCGCGACCGGAGAAGCGCGCCAGCCCGCCGTCGAGCGCGACGGCGAAGAGCGTGGACCGGACGGTCTCGTATCCGACCATGCGCCGGAAGTCGTTGCCGCGGAGCTGCACCGAGCCGCGCGTGCCGCGGATTCTCAGCGTCGCGACCCGGAGCGAGGGCGAGCGCTCCGCGACCTCGATGGCGGTGACGCTCCCGACCTCCTGACCGTTTCGGCGGAGAATCTCGGCCAGATCGGCGAGGCGGAGGTCGAGGGTCCAGTAGAAGTAGGGCGCGGCCATCGAGTACTCGTCGCGGATCGCCCGCAGCGCGGGCATGTTTCGCGTCCCGAACACCGTGCGCGGGTCCTCCGTGTAGCCGCCGCTCGCGGAGTGATAGAAGGCCGGGAACAGCTCGCCGTCCCAGAGGAGCACCTGACCGGCGGTGTCGCGCACCGCGGCCCAGAGCGGCGACGACGGAGGCACCACGCCGGTGTACATCTGGTGGCTCGTCGAGGCGACGACGTGGTAGGGCTTGGCGCCGTTCAGCGCGCGATGGTAGGCGGCATAGGTCCGCGCGGCGATCGCCTGCGCACGGAGCGTCTCGCTCGGCCATCGGTCGCTGGTCTCGGCGCGCAGGACGCCGACGAGATAGTCCTCGAGGCGCAGCACGTTCACGATCGCGAGACCCTCACCGTTCCTGATCACCTCGATGATCGCCGGGTACTCGCGCCCGATCACCCGGATCGGGGAGTCGCTGGTCAGGCGAAAGCCCTGGGCCCCACGTCCGTCGATCTCGACGCCCTGGCTATTCAGGGCCGCCCTGACGGCGTCGGTGCGCCAGGCACGCCCCTGACACGTCGAGCAGCCGAGCTCGCTCACCTCGATTTCGACTCCGCGAATCTCCGCCGTTCGCGCGCTCTCGACGATGGCGACGCGAATCGTGTCGCTCGTCGTCGGGATCGGCGCGCTCGAGAGCGCCATCAGAGCGGCCGCCGCGAGCAGGCGGCTCATCGGCGGCCGACGATATAGAGGAGCAGCGTGAGGACGACGCTCAGCAGCAGCGACGTCGCGAGCGGAAAGTAGAAGGAGAAGTTCCCGCGCTCGATGTGGATGTCGCCCGGCAACCGGCCCAGCCACGGCACACGCCCGACGAGCATGAGCACGACGCCGGCCAGGGCGATCAGGAGCCCGAGGGCCACGAGGACCTTGCCGACGTCGCTTCCGATCATTCGAAGAGCCCTTGCTGAGGGGGACCCGCGGCGGGCGGACGCTTGCCCAGGTGCTGGTACGCCTCGCGGGTCACGCGCCGGCCGGTGGGCGTCCGCACCACGAAGCCGATCTTCAGGAGATAGGGCTCGACCATCTCGGACAGGGTCTCGGCCTCGTCGTTGATCGTGGCCGCGATCGCCTCGAGGCCGACCGGCCCTCCATCGTAGTGGTCGACGATCGCGCCGAGGAAGCGGCGGTCGAGCCGGTCGAGACCGCGCGCGTCGACCCCCTCGCTGTCGAGCGCGCTGTGCGCGATGTGCTCGGACATGGTCCCGTCGCCCTTCACCTGCGCGTAGTCGCGGACGCGGCGGAGCAGCCGGTTCGCGATGCGCGGTGTTCCGCGCGAGCGACGGGCGATCTCTTGCGCGCCGTCGGGCTCGAGCCTCGCCTCGAGGATGAGCGCCGAGCGCGTCACGATCCGGGTCAGCTCTCCCTCGGCGTAGAAATCCAGGTGGTGGAAGATGCCGAAGCGCTCGCGGAGCGGCGCCGACAGCATGCCCGGACGCGTGGTCGCCGCCACCAGCGTGAAGGGCCGGAGCGAGTACTTGAGGGCGCGCGCGTGGAGGCCCTTGTCGAGGACGAAGTTGACGGCGAAGTCTTCCATCGCCGGGTACAGCAGCTCCTCGACCGCCCGGGGCAGCCGGTGCACCTCGTCGATGAAGAGCACGTCGTTCTCGCCGAGGTTTGTCAGGATCCCCATCAGGTCGCCGCCGCGCTCGATCGCCGGCCCCGAGGTCGTCACGAGCGTGGTGCCCATCTCGTTGGCGAGAATCCCGGCGAGCGTCGTCTTGCCGAGCCCCGGCGGGCCGTAGAGCAGCACGTGGTCGACGCATTCACGCCGGAGCTTGGCCGCCTCGACCGAGACGCGGAGACTGGCGACCGCCTGCTCCTGGCCGACGTATTCGTCGAACGTTCGCGGACGGAGCTGGCGCTCGAACTGCACCTCCTCGGGCGCCGCCACGCGGCTCAGGATCTTGCCCTCGTCGGCCGCGGCCGCGGTCACTTCTTGTCTCCGCGGTAAATCTCGTCGAACAGCTCCTCCGGCGACATGATCGACGGGCGGCGGCGCAGGGCGTCGGTGATCAGCTGGGATGCCTCGGACGGGCGGTGGCCGAGCTGCTTGACCATGATCTCCCACACCAGCTCGCGCAGGCCGTCGGCGTCGAGGGCGCCCGGCGCGACGTCGACGGGCTCGGCCGCGGCGCCGGCGCGCGCCAGGGCGAACTTGGCGACCTTGCTCTGGAGCTGCGCCACGATGTTCTTCGCCTTCTGCGGGCCGATGCCGGGCAGCCCGCGCAGGAACTTCTCGTCCTGGCGCGCGATCGCGTCGGCCAGCTCGGCGACCGGCAGGGCGAGCGCGCGCGCCGCGACCATCGGCCCGATGTCCTTCACGGTGATGAGCTTCTCGAAGAATTCCTTGTCGAGCTCGGAGGTGAATCCGATCAGCACCGGACGCGGCTGATCGCGGGTCGCGTGATAGTAGACGACCAGCTCGAGCTCGCTTCCCTTCTCGCCCGGCCCGGCCGTGATGTGCTCGATCTGACGGAAGGCGATGGGGGGCAGGAACACCTCGTAGCCGATGCCGCCACATTCGAGGATCACCCGATCCTCGAGCTTGCGCCGCAGCCGACCGGCCAGCGTCGCGATCATGACGACGCGCTCATCGGAGCACGCCGCCCAGGCGCGAGAATCCGGTGAGCGCCAGCGCGAGCGCGTCGGCCACGTGGGAGGGCGTCGGGAGCGCCTCGAGCTTCAGGAGCCGCTGGACCGCGTGCTGCACCTGATGCTTCGAGGCGGCGCCGCTGGCGGCCACCGCGCGCTTGACCTCGGCCGGGGCCAGCGCGAGCACGGCGACGTCGCACTGGCGCGCGGCGAGGCAGACGACGCCGCGGGCGTGGGCCATGAGCAGCGCGGTGCGCGGGAACCGGTACTCGGTGTAGAGATCCTCGAGCACGAGCGTGGTCGGCGCGTGCGCCACCAGCAGACTGCGCACCCCGTCGTAGATCCGGTGAATCCGCGCCTCGAGGGGCAAGTCGGCGCTCGTCGCGATGACGCCGCGGTCGAGCACGGCAACGCCGCCGGCGCCCGGCTCGATCAGCCCGAAGCCCGTGCCGACCAGGCCGGGATCGATGCCGAGCACCCGGAGGCTAGGCGGCCGAGATGGCCTCGAGAACCTCGTCGGGAATGTCGTAGTTAGCGTAGACGGACTGGACGTCGTCCAATTCCTCCAGCGCCTCGATCAGGCGCACCACGGCGGTGGCGTCCTTGCCCTCGACCCGCACCGTCGACTGCGGCACGAAGCTCACCTGACCCTCGAGCACCGGTACGCTCGCCCGATGCAGCGCGTCGCGAACCGCGTCCATTTCAGCAGGCGCCGTGACGATCTCGAAAGCTTTTTCGGACCGGCGCATGTCGGTGGCGCCGGCATCCAGCGCCTTCGCGAGCAGATCGTCCTCGCCGATCTTGCCGGCGTCGACGTGGATGATCCCCTGGCGCTCGAACATCCATGCGACGGCGCCCGAGGACCCCATGTTGCCCCCGTGCTTCTCGAACACGTGCCGGATCTCGGGGCCGGTCCGGTTGCGGTTGTCCGTGAGCACCTGGATGAGGATGGCGACGCCCCCCGGCGCGTAGCCCTCGTAGCTGGTCTCCTCGTACGATTCTCCCGGCAGCTCGCCGGTGCCCTTCTGGACCGCCCGCTTGATGTTGTCCTGCGGCATGTTGGCTTCCTTGGCCGACTCGATCGCGGCCTTCAGGCGCATGTTGGCCTTGGGGTCGCCGCCGCCGTTCTTGGCCGCCACCGTGATCTCGCGGAGGATCTTGGAGAAGAGCTTGCCGCGCTGGACGTCCGTCTTGCCCTTCTTGCGCTTGATCTGAGCCCATCGAGAATGCCCTGACATCGTCCTACCCTCTTTCGTTGAGCAGCGTCGCCTTGAGGCCCTTCACACGCTCGAGTCGGTGCGCCCGCCGGACGAGCGCGGCCTGCCACCGGCGCCGGGCGGCCGCGGTGCCGGGCGTGTACGGCGGACACGGTCGGGGGCGCAGGTCGGGCCCGAGATGCACGTAGGTCAGAAACGCGGTGCAGGCGTGGCGAACCTCGCCCGACCACGGGACCTCGGCCAGAACCTTGACGCCGACCTCGAGCGACGAGGTCCCGACGTGGTTGAGGCCCGCCTTGAACGTGACGACCTCGTGCGTGAAGATCGGCGTGTAGAAGTCCATCGCGTCCACGCACGCCGTCATCACCAGCCCCTTGCAGTATCGCATCGAGAGGATCCCGCCCGCCTCATCGAGCGCCATCAGCATCTTGCCGACGAACATCGTGTTGCCGAAGAGCGCGTCCTCCGGGAGCACGCTCCGCGCGGATTCGAACCGCCAGCCGACGTCCACGTCGCTCGGGTCCGGCTCCTCGTCGGCGCTTTGCGGCAAGCGCGCCGCCCGCTCGGCGAAGCGCGCCAGCCGCTGCTCGCGGCGTGCCCGCGCCGCGTCGACGAGCGACGACTCCGCCGCGTCCCGGGGCTGAATCTTCGCCCCCACCGGCTGGGGCTTGATGTCCTCGCCGACCTTCACGAAGACCAGGTGCGAGTTCAGGGTCGCCCGGCGCTCCCCGGTCAGGACGTCCTCCGCGAAAACACGAACGCCCACCTCCAGCGAGCTGGTGCCGACGTCCTCGACCTGCGCACGAAGGATGGCGATCTGGCCCACCTTCACCGGATGGAGGAAGTCGATATCGTCCATCGCGCCGAGGACGACCGTGCCGCGCGCCACGCGGGAGGCGGCCAGCGTGCCGGCCTTGGTGATCCATTCCATCATGCGGCCGCCGTGAATCTGTCCCGGCCCGCCGGCGTGCTCCGGGAAGACCCACTCGATCATCTCGACGGTGGTCTCGGCGATCGACGGCATCGGCTGAGACTTTAGCATTGGAGCGGGGCCCGTGAGGCCGGCTTGTACCGCCCGCTTCCTCTCGGCGGCGGCCGCTCGGTGGTTTCGCTCGCCCGTTCTGATCGGGGCGATCCAGGACCCGTCAGGGGGAGGCGCCGGGAGCCGGGGTGATCGCGGCGGGAAGATCGAGGCTCACCCCGTCGAGCCGGTGAATGCCCGTCGGGTGCAGGCGCAGGCCCTTCACCTCGGGACGCGCGACGGCCCACTGCAGGCGCACGTAGACCGGTAGCCACGGGAGGTCCTCGGCCAGCATGGCCTGGGCGCGCTGGTAGAGTCGCTGGCGCTCCGTGCGGAAGGTGAGCTGGCTCGCGCGCGCCAGCACGTCGTCCAGCCGCGGATTCCGGTAAAAGGAGTAATTCAGCGCGCGGGGCCCCTTGGCGGCCCCTTCGCTCGTCGAGAGCGGGTACAGCAGGAGATGCGGATCGCCGCCGACCACGGTGGCTTCGGTGAGCGCGAAGTCGAACGCGCCCGCCTGCAGAAGCGTGCGCACGGTCGGCTCCGGCTCCGCCTGCACATTCAGGAACAGGTCGTCCGCGCCCAGGAGATTCTGGATCGCCTCGGCCAGCTTGGGCAGGTTGAGGGGCGACGTCTCCGCCGCCACCAGCAGCGACGGCCTCGCCTCCTTCGACCAGCGACCCTCGTTGAGCAGCGCCTTCACGGTCGAGCGGCTCCCGCCGAGGATCGGGGAGCCCTCGCGCCGTGCCCAGACGCCGGGCGGCAGGAACGACTGGAGCGGGACGGCGGCTCGATCGAGTGTCACGGTGAGGACCGCCGGATCGAGCGCCGCCGCGATGGCCTGGCGAAGGGACTTCCTCGCGAAGGGGTCCTTCTCGGTCTGGAATGCCAGGTATCCGATGCGGAGCCCGGGCACCGAGAGCGCCCACTGGGCGCGGCGCGGCGGGCTCGTGGGCAACCAGATGTCCAGCGATCGCGCGTCGAGCTCGGACTCGGCCTGATCGTCGGCACTCACGTCGAGGAACACGAGCCGTTCGGATTTCGCCGGGACCCCCCAGTATCCGGGCGCGGCCTCGAGCGCCAGGCGGCCGACCGACGCGTCGACGACGCGGTAGGCCCCGGAGCCCACGAAGCGGCCGGTTCCGTCGACGGCTGTCGAGAACTTGGCGACGGCGAGGGCGGGGTGGGCCAGCACGGTGAGCAAGGCCGCGTAGGGCTGCACGAGAACGAACTCGACCGTGCGTATATTGGGCGCGCGGACTTCCTTGATGACGCCGGGGAACCCGCGCAGCAAGGCCGACCACGCGCGGCCGGCGACGTGGGATTCCGGACGCAGCTGGCGCTCGAAGCTGACGGCCACGTCGAGCGAGGTGAGCGGGCTCCCGTCGTGAAATCTGACACCGTCCCGCAGCGTGAACGACCACACGAGCCCGTCCTTCGAGGCAGCCCAGCGCGTGGCCAGCGCCGGCTCGATGTCGGTGCTCCCCTCCCGCCAGGCGACGAGCGTGTCGAAGACCTGGCGTGAGATGAGAGCGCCGATCCCCTCGAGGGCGGCCCCGGGATCGACGACGGCGGGCACGCCGGGCGCTCCGATCCGCAGCTCGCGGCGGACGGGGCCCGTCGGCGCCGTCGGCGGCTGCGCGGACGAGGGCACGGGAGCCCGCGCAACCACGAACGTCACCAGGATCGTCACCAGGAGAGTCAGAACGGCAGTGACACGTCGGGACGCCGACGAGGGCATCGGGGTCTTTATACGTGGAACCCACTAATCCCGCCACTCGTTTCGACGACAGAAGGATGGGCCCATCGGGTACAGAACTTGCTGACGATTTGAAGCGGGGGCGACGGTGGGCGCGCAGTGGGTGACGGAGTGGCAACGAAGTCGTCGGGCTGGGGAAAAACACAAAAAATTCAATATGTCAACCGACGGTCAGTTACCTACCAACCTTGACTTTCTTTTTTGCAGCCGCCTATACTTCGAGCACACGAGAAATGCTTGTGCATGAGCGGCGAACAGGGGGTCAAGTGAGAAGGGATGGGCTATGAAGGAGTTCGACAAGAAGAGTAGCCCCAGTCGCGAGGGCTTCTCGAAGTTCCTTCCCGCTTCCATGTCTGATTCAAGCACTCGTCGCCGTCTCACGGAGTATGAGATCCAGGTCCAGGACCTCCAGGCCTACATCCGGTCGCTCGAGGCGGAGACCGTGCATCTCCGGAAGAAGCTCGAGGACACGCCGAAGGATTTCATGGTCCTGGAGAACAAGCTGCGCGAGGCGAACCGGCAGCTGGTGCAGGCGTTCAACCAGAACGAGAAGCTGGTGAACGCGCTCTACGAGGCGCGCGAGCAGATCACCGCGCTCAAGGAAGAGGTCGACA
>Ga0137403_10001269_pt1 | contig 31804 bp, 31 predicted proteins | sample CZOMad2_1_16fung_FD_122057 | JGI IMG/M metagenome (GOLD analysis project Ga0137403, IMG submission 122057) | Vadose zone soil fungal communities from Angelo Coast Range Reserve, California, USA - CZOMad2_1_16fungal (Hybrid Assembly) | ecosystem: Environmental > Terrestrial > Soil > Vadose zone... | reverse complement strand
ATTTCATCAATTCTTCTGCGCGTTTCTGCAAGGGATATGGTCTCGGCGGAATCAAACCGATTGTACTTTAGCCTACTAACATTGCCTTTCTGTCCGTATTTTGGTGGATTGCACAAAAGCTGAGAAAGAATAGGCTGCTATGTGGACCCACTCAATAAAGAAGGATTCATGTTTTTGCGGTATGGGTTGACGCTCAGGGTTGGATGGGCTTCCTGGGATCAAGGTAGCAGTGGGAAAGTCTCCTGGAGCCGAGTGGACGGGGTGCGTTTGCTCAACCCTGAATCGGATGACCCCTGAGCCAGCGCAGAACTTGATCAGCGCTTTCGTTTGGGGGAAACACGGGATAGAAAACGTGCTCGATTCGGCCACTCCGCGCAATGAAGGTTAGACGTTTCACGAGCCGCATTCCGTCCACGTTGAAGGTAGGCAAGCGCAAGGCGTCACATAGTCTGAATTCAGAGTCGCTCAGGATCTCGAATGGAAGGCGGAGACGGCCAGCCATTTCATGCTGATATTCGGTCGTTTGAGTGCTAAGGCCGAACACCGCGGCTTTGAGCTGCAATAGCTCCTCGTGGTGATTCCGGAAGCTGCACGTCTGGGGAGTACAGCCACGTGCGCCCGGGATCTCATCCCATCCTTCGGGCAGCGGCTTACCAGGCACTCCGGTCATCGGATAGCAGTAGACTACAGTTCTAGGTGCCCTGAGACGGGAAACATCTACCATCCTGCCCGCCGTAGAGCGAAGAAGGATTTGGGGCAGTTGCATAGTCCTCAGATGGTCTGCCCCGCGGTCATCGATCGGGCGCGGTAAGTTCGAGGGCAGAGGGAAGTCTATCTGTTCGGGCATGCCATGCTCGCTTATGAAGGCTCCGCTCATCACCTTATCATCCCTTGAGCACTTTCAGGAATGTCGTGCTTCTCCCAAGGCACGGTGACCCCACAACCTGCAATGCTCTCTCTGGTCATAATGAAATGGCCAGCCAATGCACCTAAATCATCGAAATTGGATCGGAGAAGGGCGAATGAAGTGCCATCACTCCCACCAGACGGCAGCTGCCATTCACAAGGCCGCCCTATCGTTTCATGGCCCAGATTAGTCCAAAGCAAGCGCCAATAATTCTTCCCAGAGTCGATCTGCAACTCAGTGATCCTTTCTTCGATGTTCAAAGAAATTGTGCCGGCCATTGACTCGCAGACTTTGTCATAACTATCCACTCAGTCGGTGGATGATTCCGCGCTCGCTACGGTACTCCGCTTCACATTTCCCTTAGATCAAAAAGGGAACGGTTTTTGCCTCTCAAAAGGCAGAGTGACTCCTTGAGCTTTCACCGACGAGAGCGTATCTTCCTCACGAGAATTTCCTGGCTCTCATCTTCGGCCCTCGCCGTCGCTTGATGGAGGATTCGTGAAGTCCAATCAGTTTCCAGATTTCTCATTGATGCCCCCAGGCTTAGACTCCGCGAGTGCCACGTATGCAAGGCCTGCTGCGGTGAAAACCGCACGAATTGAAATTCATTCCTTCGAGACCTTGACCGTCACCGACAGGCAGTTTCTAACGGGAGCCAACGATGGGACCACAGTGCGGATTGGCGGTGAGTTGCGGCTCCCTACAGGTATCTCGCGAGTTCCTGCGGTCATTCTCGTTCACGGGTCTGGAGGTGTGGGGGCGAACGTCGGCCGGTGGGCGCAGGCGTTGAACGAAATCGACATAGCTGCCTTCCTGCTAGATTGCTTTACAGGTCGAGGCATCGTGCAGACGATAACGGACCAATCTCAGCTCGCGAGCTTAGCCATGATCGTGGACGCCTACCGAGCTCTTGGTCTGCTTTCGAAGCACGCTCGAATCGACGCCTCACGGATCGCGGTAATGGGCTTCTCCAAAGGAGGCTTTGCGGCGCTCTATGCCAGCCTAAATCGCTTCCGGCGGATGCATGGGCCAGCCGGCGTCGAGTTTGCTGCTTACATCCCCTTTTACCCCTCGTGTTACACGACATATATCGATGACGAGCAGGTGAGTGATCGACCGATTCGGGTCTTTCACGGCGCGGCGGATGATTACGTATCCATCGAGCCGTGTCGGAACTATGTCGACCGTTTACGTCGCGCAGGGAAAGACGTGCAGCTGACCGAGTACGCCGGGGCGCGCCATGCCTTCGACAACCCTCTCTACACCACGGCTCTTTCGCTACCCGATGCGGTAACAACAAATCAATGCCCCCGAAAAGAGCGTCCCGGAGGAGAAATCGTTAATCTCGAGACGGGGAAACCTTTCACTTGGAGCGACACCTGTGTCAAACGCGGCGCGACGGTTGGTTACGATCCTGTCGCCACAGCAGACGCCACTAAAGCTGTGAAGGCGTTCCTGATCAGCACTCTCAAGATTTAGTCGAGAGTTTCCGCCAGCGTCGTGAAGCGGAGCAAACATTTTTGATCATTGGGTTACATTGATCCTTATTTTCGTGTGGTGCTTAGCAGAAGTGTAGCTCGTCGACCATATGTCAATTGGCCTGATCAATTGCTGCTCCCTGCTTCTGCCTGCCAATAGTGCCGCCCAAGTTCATGATTCGAGATTGCCTAAATCGGGAGAGATTCTCTACGGCCGCAGCCTTCCAGCCTTATTCCGGAGAATCGGATGTTCGTGATAGCCTAGATTGGTTCGGTTTGATTCTGCTGCGTGGTCGGAGCCACCGCCGAATTATGAAGGAGGCGATCGCCATGAATGCGACTATGCGGGGAGCTTGCGTCCCAGCGATATGCCTCGCGGCGGTATTTATGGGGGCCTGTTCCCGGTCGGAACCCAAAGCCCCCAACTCCTGGGACCAGAAGGCTGCGGCCGCTTACCTCGATCAAAGAGCAGGCTGGTGGATGGAGTGGTCGGTGGCCGCTCGCGATCATGGGACCTTCTGCGTTTCTTGTCACACGGCGGTCCCTTATGCTCTCTCACGCCCCGCGCTTCGCAAGGCGCTCGCTGAAGAATCTCCTTCCATCAGTGAGCAGAGGCTACTAGGCAATGTCAGGAAGCGTGTGCGCCTTTGGAAGGATGTCGGACCGTTCTACAACGACCAAGGGGATGGCGCCTACAAAACCGCACAGTCACGCGGTACCGAGGCCGTTCTCAACGCGTTGATCCTTGCCAGCTCTGACACTCAAAACGGACAACTTAGTGACGACACTCGGTCCGCGTTTGACAATATGTGGGCACTGCAGCAGACGACAGGAGACGAAAAGGGCGCCTGGTCGTGGCTTAATTTTGACCTCGACCCGTGGGAAGGGAAGGATTCGCAGTATTATGGAGCAACTCTTGCCGCGATCGGGGTAGGTACGGCCCCTGGGAATTATCACTCGGCTCCCGAAATTCAGAATAATCTCAGGTTATTGAACGAATACCTGGACCGAGAATACGCTACGCAGCCTTTAGTCAATCGTGTTGTCCTTCTCTGGGCCTCGACGAAATTACCTGGACTCATCGGGTCAGAACGTCGAGAGTCTATCATCGACGAAGTTCTAAGTAAGCAGCAGGCAGACGGAGGCTGGAGTCTGTCTTCACTCGCCCGAACGTGGAGAGGTTGGAATGTGCGTTCACTCGCCCGGATGTGGTTACGGGGGGATGGAACACCTTACGAAGTGAAAAGCGATGGGTACGCCACAGGCTTGATCACCTTCACATTACAACAGGCCGGCATACCCCGCGATAATGTTCAGGTGAAACAGGGGGTGTCCTGGTTGCTCCGGCATCAGAACCATGCGGAAGGATTCTGGCCTGGCTACTCTATTAACAAGCGACGTAGCCCAGCATCGAACATCGGGCGTTTCATGAGCGATGCCGCGACAGCCTATGCCGTCCTCGCGCTGGCCGAGGCGGGAAGCACAGAACACACGGCTGCGTTGCCGTTCAAGAGATAAGTCTCGGCACTCCAAGCGTATGAGTCCGCGTGAATTGGCTGGTTAAGTAGCTGCAGGCTCATGTCGTACGAACATATCGTCGCGAACTTGGAACAATTCGTCGAAATCCCGAGGAACCTTTTCTCCAGTGAGAACCTTGGAGAGCACATGCTCAAAGTCGTAGGAGCATGAATGACGGTGAAACTCGTCTTGAGGTCGACGATTGGAGGGAAAGTATGAAGGATTGCCGTCAGTTCTACATCAACGGGAAATGGGTCAACCCGATCAAGGCTCGCGACCTCATAGTCATCAATCCTGCCAATGAAGAGCCCGTCGCGACGATCTCGCTCGGCAGTCCAGCCGACGTGGACAAGGCCGTAGCCGCAGCCAAGAAGGCCTTTGAGTCATACTCGGAGACAACTTCAGGGGAGCGTTTGGCATATTTCCAACGGATCATTGAGGTTTATAAATCAAAGATCGACGAGATGGCCGAGACCATTTCTCAGGAAATGGGGGCTCCCATCGCCCTATCAAGGGCGGCGCAGGCTCCGGTCGGGTTGTCGCATTTCTTAGAGATTGTGAAGGTGCTGGGGCAGTTCAAGTTCGAAGAACTCAAGGGTTCGACTCTCATGCGAAAAGAACCCATTGGAGTGTGCGGACTCATCACGCCTTGGAACTGGCCCATGAACCAGATTGTCTGTAAAGTGGCGCCTGCGCTTGCGGCTGGGTGCACCATGATCCTCAAACCGAGTGAAATTGCCCCGCTTTCCGCTTATCTATTCACGCAAATTCTTCATGAAGCGGGCCTCCCGGCCGGCGTTTTCAATATGGTGAATGGCGACGGGCCCACTGTTGGCTCCGCGATTTCTTCGCATCCCGACGTTGCTATGGTTTCCTTCACCGGATCCACGCGAGCCGGTATCGCTGTGGCCTCCGCAGCCGCTCCTACTGTGAAGCGGGTCACACAGGAACTCGGCGGCAAGTCCGCCAACGTTATCTTGGATGATGCCGATTTCGAAAGTGCGGTCAAGGAGGGAGTACAGTCATGCTTTCGCAACACCGGCCAGTCCTGCAATGCGCCTACTCGCATGCTCATCCCCCGATCTAAGATGGCTGAGGCGGTCGCGGTTGCGAAGCGGGCGGCCGAAGAGACCAAAAGCGGTGATCCGTTTACAGATGGCACGAGCATCGGTCCGCTCGCGAGCAAAGCCCAGTTTGAAAAGGTGCAGCGCCTGATCAGCAAAGGCATTGAAGAGGGCGCAAAGTTGATCGCGGGTGGTCCTGGGCGACCGGAGGGTACGACGAAGGGCTACTACGTGAAGCCGACCGTATTCGCGGATGTTCAAAATGACATGACAATCGCACGCGAGGAGATCTTTGGGCCCGTTCTTTGCATCCTCCCATACGAAGATGAAGACGATGCTGTCCGAATTGCCAACGACACTCCCTATGGGCTGTCTGGGTACGTTACATCGGGAGAAATCGAGCATGCACGCGGGGTTGCGAAGCGAATTCGATCAGGCAACGTGCACATTAACAGCGCGCGGTTGGATTTCGGTGGTTGCTTTGGTGGATACAAGCAGTCGGGCAACGGCCGTGAATGGGGTGAGGCCGGGCTCGAAGAGTTCCTTGAGCTGAAAGCCATCTTTGGTTACGAGCCCAAAGCCAAATAGCATGGTGGGATCGTATTATCCCTGAATTCAGGAACTGCTCTCCGCGGCATCCTCGCCTCTCACACTCACTGAGATACCGTCGGCCAGGTTGCGAATGATCGGTCTGCAGGCGCAGGAGGGCAATTTCATTCCGCGATCGGGAACCATGGAGATCAAGCTGTCGAAACTCACCTTGAAGTTGGTACAAAAGAGCCGGAGCGATCAAGTGATGTAGACTTTCTCAATGAAACTGGTACAAGAGCCCGACTCGGTCACAAGCATCCCCTCTTTCCCTTGCCGCTAGAAATCGCTGCCTTGCGCCTGGCGCTCGCTCTCCACAAGATCACACCAAGACTCGTGCCAAGCGTATTCGTAATGATATCCGTGACTCCCGACATTCTCGAAGGAATGAATCCTTGCACGACCTCGATCGTGACACTGATGATTCCGCCCAATACGACGGTCACAACTGCGGCTCGATTCCATTGCCGATTGCAAGTAAGGTAGGTACAAAATAAGAAGCCGAAGGGAATGAAACCCGCTATATTAACCAAGATATTCCATGCATAACCGAGCGTCGGGGCAAACTCTTCCCAAGGAGGTGCCAGTATCTTCTTGTGTAAAATCCTAAATGTCTTGGGAATGTAAAGATCAGGTCCCGGACCCATGCTGTTATGGATAATCCTGCCGGATCGTTCCCCGAAAAGATAAAGCGCGCGCACACCATCCTTTGCAATGCCTTCCGTTATCTGCTCTTGACTCCACATCGTATAGTGCCGCGAGACCACTTCAGATGTGAGTTCCTGATTGTATATGGCTGTACCGAACAGCTTCCCTTGCCACGCGTTGTCAGTCGTTGGCGAATTTCCCATGACCAGTTGACCCGAGAAATTCTTGCAAGATAGATCAAAGTGTGGAAAAGCTTTCACCCATACGCCGTTCAGATAAGCCGAATTGCCATTTGGACCCAATGTGATTGTGAAGAGAACCGGCTCGGCCTGACGGAAAGCGTGCTCAAATCCGATTCGAGAGGTTCGCAAACGTTTTTGCTCATCCCGATAGTCCCTCACAACCAGCCCATCGCGATACTGCTTAAGCCCGAATTGCAATGGGTTGTCTGGAGTGTAGAACGCAAGAATCATGACAGCCTGGTTCACGTCTTGGAGGGCAGGTTGCAGCCAAATCTCCAGGCTGCAGAATGGCTCCTCATTCGACCTCGTAACTTCGAATGTGCCGGAACTGAATATCGTGGCCTTATCACCAAACCGAAGGCCGTTCTGATCTGTCAACCAACTTACGTTATTTTGGGGGAACGGATTGAAGGGCCAGAGTCCAGCCGTCAGTAAGCCAAATACCACCAATACACAAATCGGACCAAGAAGTTTCTTCATTAGCTTTTGAACGGTTTGCTCGCTCACTTGTTGGCAGTCAGATCCTTTCCTTCAAAAATATGCCTTTCATGCAACATCGGATTTGACGGCGACTCCATCGCAATCCACAAGGTAATCCTCTCGAACGGCGCGTGCGTGGTTCACGTTTTCAAGCGTACGCGGTGGCATCCAGCCTCCCCTAGGGCACAAAAATGGGCACTCTGTCTCGACGCATCAAGCGAACGAGCAAGCAAACTCGCTGATGAACGACCCGAGACATAAGTAACAGATCGTACCGGACACATGGGTTACACATTCCCCTTTTTTTGCGGAGGAAGTGATGCCGTGGAAGGAGTGTTCGGTAATGGGCGAAAGGCTGCAGTTTGTGGCTCGCGGGCGAGCCGATGGCGGAACTCTGCAGGGGAACATCTTTATCCCTGGGCCAGAAGCCCAATGAGCTTTGGTTCGCCGATTACAAGGGCGATTTCTTGCTGGGCAATTATCAATACTGCACCAAGCGCTCCTTCATGACTTATTCATTCAAACAAATCGTCCACTTGAATGGGGTTACGGCAACGCGCCGCGCCGCGATCCCCAAAGGCAGGGACCTAGAACACAAACGCTGGGCGCTTTTCGAACGACTACTCAAGCTGCCTTCTATGCTTTTTGCGCTTTAGCCCAAGCGATAACAGTGCTGGCGATTGCCATTGTAAAGAAAAGTACGGCCCCCTCAAGGAAGGTGTGATAGGAAACCGGAATTTTGCCCCCCGCCAGGGGCACGGAAGGGAATATAAAAACACCCAGCACCGCGAGCCCCCGTAGGATTAGCGCGAGGACCGTACTAACGATGCCGATCCAATAGGCCGCCATAGATAGTCGTTTTTCCAAGTTCATTCTCCCTTCAGGGGATTTTCAGAGAAGGGCCAACTGATCGGCACGCTACTCCGGTCTGAAGTGAGTGTCAAGGCCGAAAGCGCCAGGCCGAAAGCGCCAGGCCAAAGGACTCTACCTAACGTTGGGCTTGAGCACATTCTCTAGGGTCTTGTGTGGTGATGCGAGACAGACCGTGAAATTCACAACGGCTCCCGCGAATATTTCAGGCGATAAAAGGGTCACAGACAGCCGACGTCCTGCCAGAGAGGCGGAGATGGGGAATTAATTCACTTGTCCTAAGCAGGGTCCAATTTTCGCCTAGGGGATGGGTTAGTAGGAAAGAGATCTCTCGAACCTGTGCAAAACGTGCCAGAATTTCCTCAGAATCCACAAATGTGGATCGGTATTCCCATACCGTTCAAGTTTGCGGCAAGGCATTGCGCTTGCGTAAATGCGGAATCAACATTAACGCATGTATTTTCAATAACATACAGAATCACGCTTTTGGCAGCTCGATTGCCACCACAAAAGTCAGCGTCTCCGCAGCGGCGCGCGAGTCTGGCCAGGGAGGATCTGGATGAAGGTTTCGAGGGCGATGTGGATTCTGGCGGCAGTCTTCTTTATCGCGCCGCTAGCGCATGCTGATGGCACGACGACAATGCAGTTCACAGGGGTAAATGGGGCGAACAACGGAGTCTATTACGTTAGCCCGTACGCGGGAACGATGAATTACGGGACTTCCAGCGCCCAGTCCGTGGTCCTGTTCTGCGACGACATCAACAATGAGGTTTCTATGGGGCAGGTGTGGAGCGCGAACGTGACGAGCTTGGCGTCAGCCGACTCCTCGGGCAATTTCAACAACACTAGATACGGCAATCCGTTGGTAAATACCGGTCTCGGCTCGAACCCTTACGCCTCGAGTGCGGCAATTCTTTATGAAGAGGCAGCTTGGCTCGTAACTCAATTCGCCTCTCATCCTGGGGACTACGTCAGTCTGCAATACGCCCTCTGGAACCTTATGAGCCCCACAAACGCAAGTTCGGGGTCTCTCAGTTTCATGGGGACCGACGGGGTAAGCGTCGCGCAATGGCTGGCTATGGCCGCAGCGGGCTACACGAACGTCAATCCGGCGAACTTTCAAATCGTCACCAACGTTGGACCCCTCGGATACACTGGCCAAGTGCAGGAGTTCATCATCCGGACGCCGGAGCCCGCGACCATCCTCCTGCTGCTGGTAGGAATCGGCGGAATGTTTCTTTTCGTTTCCCGGCGCCAACAGCAGGCAACCTAAATCTGTCTCAACGACTAGCCTCAACCTGCCTCCGTACTGATGTGCGGAGGCATTTTTCTAGTCTGGCATCAGTAGTTGGACTCTCGTCAGCGTTCTGTACGCGAAGATCCCTGTGGGCATTCTAGTCTCTTTGTTTGCCGTTCGCGGCCCGCGCAGCCACCCCCCCGAACTCATGCAGGTTCCACAAGCTGACAACCGGATCGATGTTGAGCTTCTTACGCGTGGCGATAAAGCTAGGCAGGAATACAGAAAACTTGGAATTTGAATGGTGCAAAATGGTCAGGCGAGTGCTTCAGACAGCTTGACGGATCGGATTCTTGGAGCTCTAATGCCTTACTTTCTTTCACGGCCCGGCGTTGTGACGGGCGTGCCCAACCGGAATCGCGAGAGGGCTTCTCCGATATTCTGAATGAACGCTTCTGAAGTGTAGACGTCCGCCTCGGTGCGGGTGCTTCTCTCGGGTGCAGTTGGACCGACCTCGTCCAGCTGGAACTCATGTGCGACGTCCTCAACAATATTTGGTCCGATCGGCTGTTGTTGTTCGACATAAGCATTGATAAGCGAGTGTTCACACAAGAGGTTCACGACGCGCGGAATTCCCAGCGAGTACAAATGGATCGTTTCAACGGCTTTCGGACTAAAAATCAGTTCACCGCTTGCTCCTGCGATCCTCAGCCGCTGAGCGATGTAGTCATGGGTCTGTTCCTTGGAGAGGGGGCCGGTCTTGCAGCGCAGCATGATGCGCTGACGGAGCTGCCGCAGTTCCGGTAACTTTAGCTTCTCTTCCAACTCGGGCTGTCCAGACAATACAATCTGCAGTAACTTCTCCGTCGACGTCTCGAGATTTGTCAGCAGCCGAATTTCTTCGAGTACCGGGTAGGTCAGGTTTTGTGCCTCATCCACGATGAGCACGGTCGTTTCACCTGCTCGGTAGCGATCTAGGAGCCATTGATTGAGGCGCATCAGCTGCTGACTCTTGGACCGAGATTCGCAGGAAATACCGAATTCCGCCAGAATGAAGTCGAACATTTGATTGGTATTCATCCGGGAATTAAACAGAAAGGCAGTTCTCACCTTCCGTTGCTGTAACCACTCGAGAAGACGATTGACGAGCGTAGTTTTTCCCGTGCCCACTTCGCCAGTAAGCGTGATAAAGCCTTTGCGATTCTGGAGGCCATACATCAGGCCGCTTAGCGCCTCTTCGATCTCTTTGGTGAGAAAGAGGTAACGCGGATCTGGATTGACGTTGAACGGATTATCCTTCAGTCCAAAAAAGCTCTTATACATAATCTCCGGACTCCGTTTACAGCTCCCTAACCATCTGGGAAACTTGGTTTCTCGGGCGAAATGTCTTCATGAGCGCAATCTCAGTTTACCTCAACACCAGCGGTCGCGTGTGCCACTGAAAACTGAGTGATATCTGGTGCTGCAGATAGCTGGTGTCACAGGTACCCGCTGCACAAACCGGAAGGCGTGAATTCTGGAGAAAGGCCGTATACCCGAAAGTAAAATTCGCAGTCCGTCCTAGAGGTCGACTCAGCCCACCGCCTGCGAACCAGGAGTCGAAGGTCTGCGAAGCTTGGGAAGGACTCGAAAGTCCTAGACTCGTAGTTCGCGCAAAGCCGAAAGTGAGGTTGCCTTGCCAGAGGCGTGAAAGTTGATGATTTATCGTGCCCTGTGCTTGATCCGTAGTTGAACCCGTGAATAGTCCGCTGCCCCCGCTGACGCCATGATTGTAGGAGACCGACAAGTTGCTCCTTCGGAAAGCGTAAGTCAGGTTGACACCGCCGCTCCCGGAAATCTTGTGGGTAGCGCCGCCGAAAGGTACCCGGAAGGTCGTCAACTCGGGTCCGGCGAACAATTGTAACGCAATCCTGCCAGTGATCTTACGACCGTAAGCCAGCTGTGCCGCGTGATCATTGATTGCTTGGGGATTGCCGACGTAGCGATAGCCGCTGAAACGGTACAACATGCCGATCGTATCCTTTCGCGACAATGCGTAGTTGTAACCGGTGCCAAAGATCGTGTCGTTCGTATCGAGGTTTCCTCCTTCGACAAAACGGAGGATCCCGTAGGATCCGGAAACTGTCACCGACCCGCGCGGACTAACGGCGTAAGCGATCTCCGCTGTAATGGAGTTGCTATAGCGAGGACCGATGGAGGTGAAAATGGTTTGATTGGGCTGATAGTTGGGCTGCAGTGCAGGCAAAGGAGGTCCCAGTGACCCACCAATCCCGGGAGTGGCGAGATTGCTTGAAGCTCCAAAACCAAATTGGGTTTGCGGGAGATAGCTGAACTGGTCAATAAAAGACAGCTGCCATCTCCGCCAATTAAAGGCTTGGGTGAGTCCGAGTTGATGAAAGGAGTCGTTCCCTTGCGACTTATCGGTGGAAAAATTGCCTCCGCCCGTATAGTTGACGGACAATTGTGAGCGATTCCAGGCTTCGAGAAGACTAAGAGTACCGGCGACAAAACTCGTCGTATTCCAGCCGGAAGACGTGGGCTGGCTGAGGGTGCTGGAGCGGACGAAGTTGCCGTACTGGAAGCCGGGCACCCAATAGCTGTGGCGGATCTCGGGCGAGCCGAGCGTGGCAGTTTGCACGCCGGTAAGGGGGCGGGTGTCTGGATTTAAGTTGCTTGGCGATAGCTGATCATTCTCCGCATCTTGATCGACGCGGCCTCCGATGGGGGGAAAGTAAGTGCGAGCTGCAGGCTTGGGCTTCGAATTATCTTCCTGGGCCACCGCGGGAACACTTCCGCCCTGCAAGATCATGGTAAGCATGGATGCCGCGAAATACTTTGTATAGCGTCTCATGACAATCAAATCCTCTAAGGAACTACGATCACGTCACCTGGTTGCAGCAGAATGTTCTGTTCCGGCTTCTTACCGGACACGACGTCCTTATAATTGAAAGGATGCTTGACGTCCTTACCTTCTTCTTTCCGCAGGACGTAGATATTCTTGACCCTTGCGAATTGCGAAAACCCTCCGGAACTCGATAGCGCCTGCAAGACAGTCATGTTGGGCAGCAGCGGAAAGGCTCCAGCCTTTAAGACCTCTCCAGTTACATAAATACGCCGGCTGTTGATCTCTGCCACACTCACAGTTACTTGTGGGTTGGTGATGTATTTCTTGAGTCCATCGCTGATGACTGCTGCAAGTTGCATTGGCGTTAGACCAGCAGCTTGCACATCATTCAATAGCGGCAGAGAGATTTTTCCATCTGGACGAACGGGAGCCGTTCGGGAAATCTCCAGTTCCTTCCAGACATCAATGCGCAGGAGGTCTTGTGGGCCAATCTTGTAATCGGCGTCAGCTTGGGAGTCATGTGACGCAGCTGCGATCCCGCCGCTTACTTCGCTCTTTTTCGCGGTTGTCTCCTGCGCAACTTGATCGTGTACTCGCTCTGTCTGCCCGTCAGCTATGATTAGCCAGGCCACCATAAAGTAACCGATTGTAAAATTCATCGAATACACCTCTAAGGTTCTTTGGACTCAGCCTCTTGCACGCCAATCTGCTTTATCTTGTATAGGAGCGACTTATAACTGATCTGCAACTCGCGGGCGGCGCGCTTCCGATTCCAGCGAGTGCGCTCGAGTGCTTGTAAAATGAGTTCTTTTTCCGTCCGCCGAGAGGCTGCTCGCGCGGCTGCCTTCAGCGGCGAAAACCGCAGAGTTTCGCTCGATCTCGGCAGGGTCGCCGGAGCGGCGCGCAGATCGCCGAGGGCCATCGTTGGATCTCCGAGAGCCACGATCTTTTTCGCAACGTTTTCAAGCTCGCGAATATTTCCCGGCCAGTTGTATGACGTGAGCAGTTCGAGCGCACTGGCATTCATAGCCGGCACCTGCTTCTTCAATTCTCCGGCATGTTTGGTTAAGAAATATTCCAGCAGATCAGGAATATCTTCCTTTCGCTCGCGCAAGGGCGGCAGTCGCAGCACCACCCCATTGATCCGGAAATACAATTCTCGGCGAAATCGTCCTGCCTCGATCTCCTTTTCGAGGTCATTAGACGTTGAGGAAATAAACCGCAAGGCCGCCTCCCCGCTGCCACATCTTTGCTCACTGTCCGACAGTAGGGAAAGAAGCACACGCTGACAGGAGAGGTCCAGCTCGTCCACCCCGTCCAGAAACAAAGTTTGGGACTTCACGTACCCACTGCCGGCAACCGTTCCTAGACTCTCACGCAGCTGAGCGAGCAGGCGCCCCGCATCTACGGCACCACAGTTCACCTTTTTCAGGGGCGTGCCACCAAGATTCGAGACTCGGTGAATCAATCGCGCATAGACTTCTTTGCCGGTCCCACTTTCCCCTATAAGGAGAATCGCGATATCTGTCTTAGCGATCTCGTCCACCATGGCGTTCAACGATCGCATGATCGCACCCCGCGCCGAGACGTTTCCGGCCTCTGTCAGTCCGCCAAACTCGTTGCTAGGAGTCGTTGCCATGGTTCTCCATAGGACCGAGGGAGCAAATCCCTTACCAAACGGTTAGCAACATATTCTGGGCCTGTTATCCATTTAAATCGTTTTGTATCAATATGTTGAGAGATACAGGCGATGAGTATGTAGGGAACCAAACCGGGTCAAGAGTCCCGGATTACTTCCACGAAGTGGCAAATTAATGTCCTTAACGACCTGCCACGGGTTGAACAAAGCGCGCCATTCACCCCCGCTAGCAGCAGCAAGCATAGCTCAAATATGCGTGGGTGGTTGGGGCCGCCGCCACCTCGTTGCGTCAGTTTGCGCTGCGTTGTCCTCGGCACTGGATCCTAAAAACGCGTACTAGGGTCAGCAGAAGAGGCGAGGCGGGAGGGATCGATGGTGGTTCTCTTCAGATCGCGCGGCCATTTGTCTTGCGAGAGGATCGTAGTCGCCAGAGAAGATGAACGGATGCCGCAACGAGGAGAGGCGAGGAATAAAATCCCGGTGCGCTCCCAGTGAAATGCACAGATGGGACTGTCTGGCCGAGAAGGGAAGCGAGAATGACGCCTAGACCATTCAGCAGGATGAAAGTGGAAAAAGTATAAGCGGTTGGCCTCAAAAGGGGCGAGTTGCGGTAGGCCAATAGAGTGAGGAGTAATAGGACGGCATCGGCTAAGATCACGCCAAGAAGCCACTCTCGAAAACTTAGATCGATCCGTGGGAACCAGGAGAAATGTCCGTAAAGGGCAAGAACTGTGGCATTGTAGTAGCCAAGAAAATCGTTAAGCACGTTATCCAGGATGTTCGCCGCAAACGACAAACACAAGAGCAACCACGCGAGGCCCACTGCTCAAAATCACGCCCCACCTTCATAGCTGAATTCTAACTTAATGGGGCATCTTCCCAGAGCAATAGGTGCAAGAGGTGCACCTGTTCTGAATGCGGTATCTGGGTCTTTGAGAAAAATGCAGTGGGATGTTTTTCTTGTTCTTGCACAGCTCGTCGTTAAGAACAGGCTGCCAGATTTCGGCATTGCAACTTGAGTTCGATTCAAGAACTACTGCCAGCCTCTCTTGATCTCGGTGCAAGAATCTCGAGACCTTGCTCTGCGAAACCGATTGCACCCTCGCCTCAGCCAGTGTCACGATACTACCATTTGCCTCTTACTGCTCCGAGCTGGTAGAAAAACTCTAGATTGCCACTGGGTCTTCTGGCTGCGCATTCTGGTTTGGAGTCCTCATCCTTCGACTGACAGGCGGGCTAGCACTAATAGATTTTCTGATTTCCCGACAATGTGTTGCTGATTCGGAGCTGGCAAGGCTTGTTACCATGCCCTGCCAACTCCCTCACCCGATGATGTCCTCCTCATCTGTCTATGTCGAAGCCTCCCCGATCCGCTGAACTTGCCGCCGGGCTGCCTCCGGCTTCGTCCCAAATCTTCGTGCCATGGGTTTCACGCAAGGCGAAACTGCCTACCACGAAGGTCACCGCCGCCACGGCCATCGGGTAATAGAGCCCAGCGTAGATGTTGCCAGTTGCCGCGCAGATGGACAGCCCAATGAGAGGTACCAGCCCTCCAAAGACGCCATTGCCTATGTGGTATGGCAATGAAAGTGAGGTGTAGCGGATCTTCGCCGGAAAGGCCTCGATAAGATACGCAGCAATCGGTCCGTACACCATACCGACGTAGATACTCTGAATCAAAATCAACAGAATGAGCTTGCCGTTGTTCGGATTCGTAGCCTCGTTGGCGACAACCAGGGCACCCGTGGCATCCGTAGTCATCGGAGTAAGGGTAATGGCTCCTGTCACCTTACTGCGCGTGGACTTGACGGTGACGACGTGGTTGCCTGCAGCACCTTCCATGGCGTGGTAGATCGGAATGTACGTGAGCACGGCAAGCAGGAACCCTGCCATCATAATTTTTTTGCGGCCGACTTTGTCCGAGAGTGCTCCGAAGACAATCAAAAACGGCATTCCAATCCCAATCGCAACCGCCATTATGATAATTGCCGTGCGGGGATTCAGCTTCAGAATGGTCTGTAGATAGAAGAGGGCGTAGAACTGTCCGGTATACGCCACCACGCCTTGTCCGGCCGTCGCGCCAAACAGAGAAATCATGACTTGCTTCAAGTTGGGCCACTTAGTGAAAGCGTCCTTGAGCGGCTGAATGGAAGTTTTTCCCGTGGCCTTGATGTGAAAGAAGATTGGCGATTCGTGTAACTTCAGTCGAATAAAGACGGAAATGCAGACAAGAAAAAGAGAAAGTAGGAAGGGAACGCGCCAGCCCCAATCTGTGAAGTTTTCTTTGCTCATCGCAGATTGTGTGCCCAGTATGACCAGCAAGGAAACACACAGTCCCAGGATCGCCGTGATTTGGATAAAACTCGTGTAGAAGCCGCGCTTGCGGTCAGGTGAGTGCTCGCCGACATAAACGGCTGCGCCCCCGTACTCACCACCAAGGGCCAGCCCCTGGAGCACGCGGATCACAATCAGTGTGATGGGGGCGAGCCAGCCGGCGGTTCTGAAAGTCGGCATGAGGCCGATCAACGCTGTTGAGCCTCCCATAATGGATAACGTCAGGAGAAACGTGTACTTCCTCCCGATACGGTCGCCAATACTGCCGAAGAACAACGCCCCAAACGGTCGCACAACGAAACCGGCGGCGAATGTTGCAAGGTAAGCGATCAAAGCGAAGGTATCGTTGCCGGGGGGATAGAATTTGACCGAAAGCACCGCCGCCAAACTACCAAAAATATAAAAGTCATACCATTCGATCATAGTGCCGAGAGACGATGCGACAATGACCAGCGGCAAGGCACTGGATTGCGGCTTGCTAGCTGCGGCACCGATTGCGTCTGCCTGCCTATCCATGCTCTCTACCCCCTCGTTTTCCCGACCAGCGGTCTCGACATCACCTCTCCTCGAACGCGGACTTCTTTTCTTATCGACCCGGCCCGAAATTGTACTGCCATAGCTATTTAGTCGCACTCGCTCGGATGCTTAGATCGGTCAAGGGATCAAGGCTGCCCGCAGCGCACCCGTTGTCGTGGGCCGCGCGATTTGTGCAAGAGGAACGATCGACAAGAAAGGCGTTCTATACGCGGAGTCGATTCAGCGCGCGAAGGATTCCCCACAATGTGGCCTGCCGACCAGTGATTCACTGAAAAGGAAAGGCTTTGGAGAGAAGAATGTGCGGGGAAATGGATGATGGCGCGATTGATCCGGCTCCTGCGTGGTGGCAGGGGGGGCCTAAAAATCTGATTTTTGAACATCAGCTCGGCCCTGCTCCGCGCAGGGGAAGTGGCCCACCCGGACTGTTGATGACCCGATGTCAAGATGTGCTGGCTATCCCACGTTCACAAAAAGCTTGCCTTAGAATCTATTGCAGATAATTGCAGTCCGGTCGATCTAAGAAAAACCTATCATTACGCCGAGCGGCCAGATGATTAGCGGGAGGAACCTATTCCATCGAGAGTGTTTTGGCGGTGCAATGATTCTAGCCTCTCCCGCAGCGCTAGTCTCAAGATTTTGCCATTCGCAGATCTGGGAACTCCTGCCAGTAGATAGATGGCCTGAGGTCTCTTGTAGGGGGAAAGATGGCTGGCGCAATGGGCGAGTAGCCGTTTTTCGAGCGACTCTCTCGCGGCCTGCACGACCACCCCGGCGACAATTACTTCACCCAACAGATCGTCAGCAACTCCGGCCACGCCGGCATCGGATACACCATCTTGATCACGCAATACTTCTTCGATCTCTTCCGGGTTTACGCGGAAACCTCCCGATTTGATCATTTCACTGCTTCGTCCCGTTATGAAGAGATATCCTTCCTCGTCCGAATAGCCAAGATCTCCTGTGTGGAGAATTCCATTCTTGATCCTTCTCTCAGTTGCTGTCGGGTCCAGCCAATATCCTTGCATGATATTGGCCCCGGCGACCGCGATTTCACCAGACTTGCCAGGAGGTACTGGCTCGCCGGTTTCATCTAAGATCTTGATCGACACGCCGGGAACAGTTCGACCTGCAGAGCCGTGTTTTCTATCCAGATCTTTGGGAGCCAGCATCGTAAGCCTTGCTGTTGCCTCTGTCTGACCGTACATCACATGGAAGTCACTTGCGGGAAAGCATTCACGCACTTTTCCGAGGAGTCCCTGAGGCATCGGTCCGCCGGCGCTCGTAAAATAACGCACCGAAGGTAGATTGATCTCATTGAAGCCCGATTGCCGGAGTAGGAAGGCATAATTGGATGCTACGCCCGAGAATCCTGTCACCCCCTCTTTCTTCATCGATTCAACGATGCAGTGTGCGTACATCAAGTTGCCTTCGATGACGATTTTTGCTCCGGTGAAAAGGTGAGTCAGCAGAACCGAATTGCCATAGGCAAATGCGAAGGGCAGAGTTGCGACAACGGAATCTGATGGACTCAAGGATAGACGAGCAAGAATCGAACGAGTGTTCGTTACGAGGTTGTCGTGTGACAGCATGACCCCTTTGGGCGTTCCGGTGGTTCCAGAGGTATAAACAATTTGGGCCAAGCCATCTAGGCTTCTGGACATCTGGATCGACCTGCTCACTGACAAAGTCGTTTGAGGCAACATGGCGAATCGAAGGCGCGACTTTTCTAGCGCGTCACGATTTCTTTCCCAAAGATTCGATGTGGTGACAATGCCAGCGGCGCCCGCGTGTTCAATAGTTCGCAGCACGTCAGAAATTGCTGAATCGGGATGTATCGCGACGACGACCGCATCGACCTCAAGCAATGCGAGATAGGTTGCAATATATTGCGAGCCGTTTTTCAGCCAGACTACAACTCGATCTCTCTTATCGAGCTCGGTGTCTCTCAGTCGTGCCTGCAACAAGCGAGATTCCTGTCCCAGTCGCGCATAGGTCCAGCGTATGTTCTTCTCGACGACCGCCATTTGATCAGGCCATTTCTCCATCGTCTGGGATATGACTTGGGTTACCTTCATCGCTCTGGCCTCAGCAAGCGCCCTTCTTTAGACGAACGAATGTGGCGATTTTTCCGATTGAATCCAAGTTCGCCGGAACGATTTCATGGTCTTCAACGCAAATCTGAAAGGTTTCCTGAATGAAGGTCACTAATTCAAGGACTCCAGTGGAATCGATGAGTCCTTTTTCGATGAGGGAGTCTTCGGGGGACAGCACGTCTCCGTTCGTCCCGAAAAGAAAGTTGTCGACTATGAATGTTCGAACTTCATTTATTAATGAGGACATCGTCAGATACTTTCCCCTCTCTCGAGTCGATTCTGGGACTATTGATGAACTGTTCGATCCACAACTGTGAGGATAGAATGCCAACCAGGGCCATATTGTCCTTGACCCCTATCGCATCACTTCGCCTTAACTTGTCGCGAAGCTTCCCGACCGCTTCAGGATTAAAAATGCCATTTTGTCGAATGCGGTCCGGAGCCAGCATCTCCTCAACATAAGGCAGCCGCGATTTCCCATGCGCAAAAAAAGCGTCGATGTCCGGTGCGCGGTAGGGCTGCTTTGCCCTTTTCCTCACGCTCTCGGGAACCAAATCCCGCGCAGCTCGCTTAAGGATGTATTTCTCATTGAGTACTTTCATCTTTATCTGAGGAGGCATTCTTGCTGCCAATTCCAGCAGACGATGGTCCAGAAAAGGGAACCTACCCTCAACGGAATGGGCCATTCCCACGCGGTCACCTTGAGAGGAAAGAATGTAGCCGGGAAACAGATAACGGGTCTCGAGATACTGCGCTTGAGCGAAAGGATCCCACTCTAGAAAGGCCGTCGGCAACGAGTCGCGCATCTCTTGAATTGCATTGTAGCTGCTTAAGCGAGACTTGGTGTCGTCCGAAAAGAATGCTTTGATTCTGGCCGTCAATTCCCATCTTGGAAGGTGTGAGAATAAGGGATCTAACAAATCCGATGCAGTGACATGAAAGAAAGCCCTCAGGTAAGACGCGGGTTGAGATTGAAGGCTACCCATGTATGGATATAGCCGCTTTAAGAGGAGCGGCCTCAGCCTCGACTCAGGTTGGCTCGCCCAAAACCGACGAATCTTAGCTTCCTTGTAAATGTCGTATCCGCCGAGAATCTCATCCGCCCCCTCGCCGGAGAGTACGACCTTGTAACCCTGTTGCCTCACGAGTGATGAGAGGAGATAAAATGGCGCAGGAGCGCTCCGCAAGAGAGGTTTCTCAACATGCCAGATCACTTCCGGAAAGACTTCCGCAATGTCCTGGCCGCTGATCCTGATTTCATGATGGTCGGTCCCGAGGAACTGAACTGCTTCCCGCTGGTATTTCCTTTCGTCAAACTCAGCGTCCTCGAAAGAGATGGAGAATGTTTTCAGCGGGGTCTCGCTGTAGCGACGGATGATCGATGTGACGATGGTCGAATCCAATCCTCCACTGAGGTAAGCCCCGACGGGAACATCCGAGCGCAGCCGGATCTGCGTGCCATCTGCCAGCAATGCGAGAAGCTTCTCGGCCCAGTCGTCTTCCGTCAACCCTTCGTCGTCACGGCTATAATCCAAATGCCAGTATGACCAGCTGCGCACATTGCCTGCTTCGACCGTCAGACAGGAGGCGGGAGGGAGTTCTTGAATATCTTTGAAGACAGTTCGGGGGGGCAAAGTGGACCAGAAGGTGAAAATCTGATCGAGGCCGATAAGATCGATCTCGCGGCGGATACCTGGGTAGGACAGGATTGCTTTGATCTCAGACCCGAAGATGAAGCAGCCGTGCTTCCAGGTGTAGAACAGGGGACGCACGCCGAGGCGGTCGCGAGAAAGGAAAAGTCGCTCTTTCCTGGCGTCCCAGATTGCGAAAGCCCACTGCCCGTTGAAATGGCGAACGCACTCTTCACCCTCTTCTTGGTATAGGTGAAGGATCACCTCTGTATCGGAGTGGCCGGCAAATCGATGTCCCCGGTGTTCCAGATCCCTTCTGAGTTCTGCGTAATTGTAGATCTCTCCATTGAAGCTGATCCACAGGCTTCCATCTTCGTTTTGCATGGGCTGATGCCCGCCCTCAAGGTCAATGATGCTTAGGCGCGCATGGCCCAAACCAATCTTGCCGCTTGAGTAGACCCCGCAATCGTCTGGACCACGATAACGAATCGTGCCGATCATGTCGGCGATCAAATTTGCTTTCGGGGGGTTGGAATTGAAATTCAGGACTCCGCAAATTCCACACATATCTTCTTATTCTTTTCCTCCCAAGCTTGCTGCGAACCTGGGCAGCAAGAAGATAGTGAAACTCCTCGTCCCAGAGAGAGCTCCGAGGGAATAAGTCTGCCTCTCAGGAGATCTCATCGTCCGAATCACTTCCACGAGGTTTCGCCTTCGTCCGCAAGCGCATACCCTGTACAAATTCTTCGTAAGTGTGTTCTGCTGTCAATGGTACTGTGACTAGGCCGAGCGCTTTGGCGGACGGTGATCCCCAAAATGTTCGCGGTGGGATATTCCGGCTCACGACGGTACCTGCCTTGATAACCGCTCCCTGTCCGATCTTCACATTTGGCAAGATGACACAATGAGGCCCGACGAATACGTTATTTTCAATGACAACTCTTCCATTGCTCTTATCCTGCTTTGCGCCCCAGTAAAAGTGTGTGAAGATCGATGTTCTCAGACCAATCGTGCAGTTATCCCCAATTGTAACTTCTTCCGGATGGAGTTCGTCGACGTACACGTAGCGGGCGATCCAGACGCGCTTCCCAATATTTGCTCCGCGCAAGCGATGCAGCCAAGGCCGCAGGCTGTCTCCTCCCGGGCCTATGAAAGCTACAAAGTGAAGAATTCGCCCGAGCCAATTTCTGATCATCGGTAACTTTCCCGAGAAGCCATCTCATAGGCCAGAATAAATCGAATCCGGTGTAATCGATTGGTGCAGGAAAAGAGCCAAGTCGGGCCCATTGGCGAGGCCGATCCAAACGGGAGAAGCTCGAGCGCTTGGGACAGGAGCTGTGGACCCGTATGATCGCGCCGCAGTTGAGCAATCGCCGCTGGGAACACCCGCCCTACTGCCTCCGCCCAGAAATCAAGCGCTTCCTTGCCTAGCTCCATAGTTTCCGTTGGTTCATAACTCGTCGCGAATTGCATGAGTCCAACCTCCTAGGCATGATGCTACTCGTCTGCCGCAGTGCCCTCCCAAGGCTTTATGGGATAGGCCCTAGTACTGGAGCGGGAAGAGAACGGATTTAGGTGGGGCGCGCCTGGCGGTGGCCGGATCGTGCTGATACCGCCCGAATTACGACGTGGGCAAGATCAAGAAACCAAATAATCTACCCTGAGCCCTGTTGGTCTTGCTTTCTCCGCCCTTCCTTTGGACCATCGTCTCAAATCTAGCGTTTCATTTACAGCAAGAGTGAAAGCTAGAAGGGCAAGTTCGCGAAAGAGATAACACTCGAAATGGGTTGCGTAATAAGTGGCCACTTGAGAAGGTCACGCCCAATTCCGGAGTTTCATTCCTTTGTGTCTCTCGTGGGAATTTGCAGGCCTGTAAGCGGCAGTGATGTTTTCTCGAGCCAACGCTGCCGCAGGGCAAGAACTCAGTCGCCATTTCGGCCAATTCAAGTAAGTCGGCGGCGCAATCCTCGTGGCAGGTAGTTCCTCGCCCGGAGGACAACCTCTCGGAGTACGTTGGGAGTGTAACGCCTCACCAGCATGTCAAATCGAGTTCGTTGGCGAGACTGAATATTCCTGTCGAGCAAAACGATTTGCTCTTGACTTAACCGCCAATCAGAAGCGCCGCAATTATCGAGGACATGTTCTGCCGAATTGCCTTTAGGGATGGCGACAACACCTTCCTTCCACACACACCAGTTGATGATGATCTGTGCTGCGGTCTTGCCAGTCGACTCTACGAGGCTTCCAATAACATTGTTCGGGTCACAATCGCGAATGCGGTCAAGCCCGCGGGCCAGCGGGCTATAAGCAATTATGGTTGTATGAGTTCTTTGACAGTACTGCAACAGATCTTTCTCAATCGTCCGATCGATGAGATTGTAGCGAACTTGATTCGATACAATGGGATACCTGCCTGGTGCTTTCTGTGCCTCCTGATGTTGAGCCACAGAGAAATTGCTAACCCCAATAAATCTTACCTTTCCGGCGTCCACCAAGTTCGCCATGGCCCCCATGGTTTCTTCGATGGGGATCGTGGGATTTGGTTCATGCAGCTGCAACAGATCGATCACCTCGACCCCTAGACGCTGTAAGCTGGCATCGACGGATCGCCGGAGGTCTCTCTCGCGGAAATTCTGCGGTGAGACTTTCGTAGCTAAAAATACCCTGTCGCGCAGTCCGTCTATGGCCTCCCGAACAACAGATTCCGTCCCATAAGACTCTGCAGTGTCAATGAATAGGGCGCCTGACTCCAAACCCTTGCGCAAGGGCGCTGGACCTGCATGATAGTTCCAGGTGCCGATCCCGACTTCAGGAAGGAAGACTCCGGTCTGTCCTAGTTCTTTACGAAGCATGTCGATTGCTTTTCAAAAGCGGAGATAGCAGAACTCCCGGGCCACACCCAAGAGGTTCGTCTTTAAAATTATAGGGTTCTCCGTTGGCCGAGCGCAACAGCGGAACGGGCGGATCTTCCGGCAGCTCTCGCTGGCGCGTGGCTACCGCTCTGGCGGGACGTGCAAGCCGATCGAATCCACAATGGAGCAAAGACTCCGGCTGATCATTTCCTGATCGTAGATGATAAGAAAAAGTACTCTTCGAACCAGCCAACGTCGCCGGCAACCAAAACACTTAATCCAAAGCAGGCCCTTCGATGTCTTCGATCAGGAGGGGCTTCATGTGCAGGTATCTTGTTGCCCTGCGCTTTGAAGCAATCTCGGAATAGACTCGTTCGACTTGTTCCGGCGAGAGTCCAGCGGCTTCTGAAATTTGATCCGCAGCTAAGTGGTGGTTCACGCCGTAAAGGCAGAGGTCCATCTGCTCATACGGCACTGAAAAGTAGAATTCTTCCTGGGATTGCGGCAGGGAATAAGTGTCCGTCGTCGGAGGACGACGCCGAATCTCCTCGGGGATATCAAGATATTCGGCAATTTGATAGATCTGCGTTTTATAGAGATGGGCAATGGGCTTTAGGTCCGCCGCGCCGTCTCCGTTCTTGACGAAGAATCCCTGGTCGTATTCCAGCCGGTTGGGTGTACCCGCAACTGCAAAATTCAGCCTATCGGCGTGGAAGTATTCATAAAACTTTCGGGCACGCTGCTTCATGTTCGTGGCCGCAATGATTCCCAAATAAGCTTTTGCATCCAGCCTTACTTTGCTCTGTGCTCCTCCAGGTGACTCCACAACAAGATGGAAAAAGTCAAATCCTCTACGATCCAAGACGTCAGAGAGCACGACTTTCGAGCGAAATCCCGGCCCATAGTCGGGCACAAGCGTACGGATGGCATCATCCCGGTGGCGGTAACATCCAGTTGTTTCAAGAAGCGGCCCAATATCTTGGACAATGGATCTTACTTGAAGCTTATCTGCCAGCATTTGCCCGAGCATGGTGCTTTCATCCTCGGACTCCTTTTCGGGCATCAACAGGGCAACCACACGCTCACATCCCAGTATTTTTGCGCAGATTGCTGTAGTAACACTGCTGTCTATCCCTCCGGAAAGACCTACCACGACTCCCCTGCGCTTGAATTGGCGAAATACTTGCTTTGGCAGGACGGCTTCGATCTGGCGCAGAGCTGCAACTGGATCAATTCTTAAGACCTCTTTGCTTATTCTCATTGTGTCAGCATTATTTACGAAATCGCATGAAGTCTTCAACTGCCGAAAATGCTAGAGAGGTCGCGAACGTAAACGAGATAGCCGTTTCATGAAGTCGAGCCGCTATCGAGCCGGGGTCCACGACATACTATACCCGGATTTTCAATTAGAACTTCACCAAACAAACCTTTAGATGTCGAATCGTCATCTCTATTTATGCGGGTTTGGACGCAGTGAGGATGCCTTGGAAGGTGCATACCCAGCTCATCAAAGAACAATTGAACGACACGCGACAGGGCGTGAATAAGCAGTTCACCCTGGCCGATCTAGTGCGGCAGTCGGTCTACAGCCGCTTGATCAGTTCGCAGAAGATCTGGGACCTGGGCGCAGCGCTGGCCTCGACTCTGCACTGGTTTGAGACCGAACTGCTGACCAGGGAAGAGAATCTGATCGGGCTGATGGCGTTGAACCGGGAGACGCGGGGCAGGCCGACTCTCTCAACGGCTCCGAGCGCGTCGTGCTCGACATGGATTCGAGCGAGAGTCCGGTTCATGGTGAGCATGAGGGCAGCGCTTACAACGGACACTTCGGGTCGGTCTGCTACCACCCACTGTTTCTGTTCAATGGTCACGGGGACCGCCTGGCAGCGAAGCTGTGTCCGGGCAATGTGCACAGCGCCGAAGACTGGGACGAGCTGCTGTTAGCGGAGATCGAGCGCCAACAGAAGCCGGGCAAGGAGGTGGTGTTTCGGGCAGACGCCGCCTTCGCCAAACCGGAGATCTATGAGACGCTGGAGGAGCGGGGCGCGAAGTACGCCATCCGCATGCCGGGCAACGAGAGCCTGGAATGAAAAATCGCCGAATTACTGTTCCGACCTCCGGGCAGACCCGGATACAAGTCACCGGTGCGCTACAAGAGCTTCTAGTACCAGGCGGGGAGCTGGATGAAGCCGAGAAGGATCGTCGCCAAGGTCGAGCACCATCTCAGCGAGGTATTCCCACGAGTCGGCTTTATCGTCACGAATCCGAGCCTGCCCGGCCGGGCGATAGTGCGCTTCTACAATAAGCGGGGCACGGCCGAGCAATGGATCAAAGAAGGCAGCAGGCGGTGCATTGGACCCGCCTGTCGTGTCATCGGTTTCGCGCGAACGAGGTCAGGTTGCAACTCAGCCTGCTAGCCTACAACCGGCAGCCTGTGGCGACGGCTAGTGCTGCCGAAAAGAATCGACACTTGGTCGCTGACGAGCTTGCAGCAGCGCATGGTCAAGACGGGCGAGCGGCTGCTCAAGCATGCCCTGCTATTATTGGCTGCTGTTGGCCGAGAGTCACCTCACGTGGCGGCTGTTTGGGGGCATGCTGGGAAGGATTGCGACGCTCCCATCACCAGCCGGATAGGCGAGCCGTAGACCGAAACAGATTTCGGTACTAGAGCGAAACTGGAGAAGGAAAAGTGTTTGAGGAACGGGTGGGATAAACGTCAGTTATTGGCAATGAGATTTTGCCGCAGCCGCCGGAACGGCTCTGCACTCAAGAACCTGGCTGGAACATTGCATGCTGGCGGGGGACGGGTGTACGTTACCGGTTGGCTAGGAAGTCAAATCCCGGTTAATTCGTTGAACGCGTACCTGGGGCAGAAGTGAGCAGATATGGAAGTCAAACACGGACGCGTACCGCCCGGCCCTCAAGAGAAATATGAAACCACTGACAACCTCCTGGACTGGATGAGTCGTCAGTTCAAAATCTTCGGTGACATCTATAAGGCCTCCGTGTATGGGACCAGCGTGTATGCGATCAGGGACGTCGAGTTTGCGCACCATGTGCTCGTTGAGAACTGGCAGAACTACGTAAAAGGTGAGATGACCGGACGCGTTGCCTTACTACTTGGTGATGGCCTCATGGTGAGCGAGGGGGACCTCTGGAAGCGGCAGCGGCGAATGATACAACCAGCATTCAATCATGAATCAATGGGGGCTTTGACTAAACTGATTATGGCCGTCAATTCGAGACTCCTCAGGAAATGGCAAGTGGCGGCCCGGGGAAATGAAAGTGTCAATGTTACGCACGACGTCAGCGGCATGGCCCTCGAGGTTGTGCTCCGCTTCATTTTGGGCGACGATTATGAGCAGGTCGGCTCCCATTTCGATCTCCTCTCCCAGGAAAAGGCGCGCGACATGGCATTTGCACGCTCGTTCCGTGCTTCAGGGAAGATCATTCTTCAGATCATCGATCGAAGACGAAAGGATCCCGCGACGTCCACTGGCGCTTTGGGCATGCTCATGCAGGCGCGTGACCCGCAGAGCGGCCAATTAATGCAGGATCGCCAACTGATCGACGAGATTCTCACGCTGATCGTCGCCGGTCACGAGACCACGGCGAGCACTCTGAATTGGACCTGGTATCTGATCTCCCAGCACCCGGAAGTCGAACAAAGGCTGTCTAATGAGCTCAACGATCTCACTACCTTTTCTGAATTCGATGATCTGCCCAGGTTTCTCTATACACGACAAATCATCGACGAGGCCATGCGTTTGTATCCAGCTGGTTGGTTGTTGAACCGTAAAGCGCTGCATGACGATCAGCTCGGCGAGTATTTCGTTCCGGCCGGAACTGAAATCTATGTTCCACCCTACTTCATCCAGCGGCATCCCGATGTGTGGGAGGAGCCAAACCGCTTCAATCCAGATCGCTTTCGACCTGACAATTCAAAACATCGGCATCGACTGGCGACGATCCCTTTTTCCGCAGGCCCTAGAAACTGCATCGGGGCGCTTTTTGCTCGTATCGAAATGCAGATTCATCTCTTGACAATCGCCAGATACCTGCGGTTGCGATACATTCAATCGAGTCCGATTGAGCTCGACGCCGGCGTGAACCTGCGTAGTAGATATGACTTCATCATGTACCCAGAGGTCAAAATAGTCGGAAACTCGGAAGCGGCTGCTTCCGACTTGGATCCGTAAGCGCCCGGTGAATCTTTCAATTACCCACAAGTAGGACAGTCGTCGCGTAGGTCCAGTCTCGGTGTTGCTTATTTGGGATTGAGTCTGTTCAAGTACAATAATATCAATACGCACTTGAGACATAAGCGTCCTCTGACGTCGACTCGCGATTTTGTAATTCATCTCACCTGCGGTGGCGTCTTCAAATGCAGCTGAACTGAACCAGCAGACGCTTGCATCGTGGGATGGATATTTTGCAACTGCCAAGTTGCACATTCTGAAGCGCCTTTGTTGCCGACCATCTGAAGACTCGTAACGAAAAGCATGCCGCTCTCATAGCCTTCGTTTCTCCCACGGAGCGGCAATGGCGCTTTTCATACGTCAAGGAGTACGCCACCGTCGAACAGGATTCCGGAAAAGTAGGCTATAAGCTTAGGATGAGGCATGTAGTAGTGCCGTGCGCGTACAGCTTCCCTGCGGAATCAAAGAGCCGTCCTTCGGCGGTGGCGATCCGCTTTCCCGAATGAATTACTTTTCCTTCCGCCCGCATCTCGCCAGTTTCCGAGGTTACTGGTCTCACGTAGTTGATCTTAACCTCTAGCGTGGTGTAGCTGTATCCTGCCTCAAGCGTGGAGTGCACTGCACATGCCATGCTCGAGTCGAGGAGGGCTGCGGTATATCCGCCATGAATTGAACCTAGCGGATTGTAGTACCCAAACTTCGGAATGCCGGCGAAAGCGGTATACCCTCGCTCCACTTTGACTAGCCGGAAGTCCAATGTCTGCTGAATGGGAGGTGCAGGCATTGTGCCATCCATGATTGCCGCTAACAGTTGCAGTCCAGGCATCGTCTTTGCTGTCTCGGTCGGAACCACTCCGTACCTAATTGTACGGTCAGCACTACTCATTGCTCCTCCTGCCAGGCTCAATGCACAGATTTCATCCCGTGCCGTCTCGACATGAGCGTTTGGCCTTGCTCCCGATGATATCAGCGAACAATGTTGCGGTCAGCGTGTGCCGGCAGGTGACGATTAGCCGATATGCTTGTATAAGATCCTGCCGGCTGCAGCCATGAACACGTCCGGCAGCCTAGAAAAGAGTTCGCGGAGCCATCGCGATTGCAACGGCGCCAATTCTCGTCTCCCTGTCGCGTTTGTATATCTATAATACGCTGCCAGCTTTTTCCTTGTCCCGAGCCGATCCTTGAAGACAATCAGGCCCTCCTGGTCTAAGTCGGAGCGACCAAAGTCGATCTTTTCCGCGCCCGACAGTTTGCTTTCCTCAATAAGGCGCCAAAGCAAAAATGGCATACTTCCGAGGTTGTGCAGTCTTGCGTCGGAACACCCATATTTATAAACAGTGTATGAGCGATGTCGCAAGCTAAGTATTGCCGCGATCGGTATGCCATTTTTTCTGGCCAGCCTGATATCAATATTCTCGCCCATGCACTCAACCAAGTTTCTAATCCACAATCGCGGCTGAGGTAACAAGTGATGACGCCTTCTGGTCATGAGCAGAAGCCGGTAGAATTCACCCACGAGGTGTGGAGACCGGCCTACCTCATACGAAAGTTTTTCTCTCTCTGCCCTTCGAATCATTTGTTGAAAGGACTTCTTGTGCATTCCTCGGAAAAGTTGCTGCAAACTAGGATCTAAATCTAGCTCGTGAAACCAATAGGAGCGCGTTGGCTGCAAATCACTCCTCGCAATCTGAGCATCCAGTAATGGGCGGAGTTCCACGTACCGCTGGCCCTTACGTTCGCATTCATCTCGCAACCACTTCGTGAACACCCTAGACTCCGCAGCGCTATTCAACAAGGGTTCACAATGGTCTGCAAACGGCAGAGAAACTAAACGAGTGCCCGTAATCCAGCTCGAGATCCGGCACAGGACCACGCCGTCATCTAGTCGTTGGGCTGGCGGCGAGGTCGTTAGCGCGAAGGTTTTGAATCCATACGTGCGAACCAGTGCTTCCAGCCAGCCGCGTTGATGGAATACAGACGCACCGGCGTGGCGAGCGACCAGTTCATCCCAACGGGCGTCACTTAAGGGATCTATGATATGTATGTTCACAGCGTGTCCGTTTGCCCGATCCAGGCATCCATGACGGGAGGCCATCGTGTTCTACGCCGGCGAGTTATAGAATTGGGAATGGATTTCAGTGCTGCTTTTCTCGGGTCACCACGTGGCAAGTCAAAGAAGAGCACCACTGAGCGAGCTACCGGAGTTTTCTAGGTTCTCTGAATAGACCAAAGCAGCAGGCGATCCTGACCTGAGAGGTGGAAAGGTTGTGCGGCTGACGTCAGCCGAAAGCCTTGGACTGTTTGAGGGGGAACTGCTTCGACCGACCCACTTCCTGAAGTAGGAGCACCTTCCTCGCTAACGGCGCGAGGGTGGACAGTGTGATGTCCGTATGCGCTTACGACAAAATCGTTCGAAATATCATCACTCAAGCGAATCTGTTCACGGATTTCAGTGTGCGCGACTGCAACAAAAAGCAGGAAAACTATGAGCAAGGATGGCTTTCTCATTCGACGTATAGAAGCCACACGCGCAAGCATAAAAGTACTACATACCGTGAAATATTGTACATCAGTTTCTCCGGTCGCCAACAAAAAGACTACGTGCGCCGTCCTAAATTGGAGTCAAATTGAACGAAGAGAAATCAGAGAGGAATGGTGCCGACGGTCGCTAACGCCGAGGTCTATGTCGGCGGCCAGGCATCATTCACTGTATTCGGGTTGCCGCCATGAGTGGCGGGAGCCGTCTGGACCGAGTGCTAGTTCGTCGTACGCCCGCACATGCTCTGGTTCCGCTACGTGGCCCGGAGCCAGGCAAGGGGAATTTACGAGTCCTGAAACTCAAACGGGTAGGTGATTGCCGAATGTTTGCAAATCTTTGCGCAGGCTCAATCCGGGCCCGTCCTTAAGTGTTTCTTTATGAGCGACTTTGAAATGGAGTTCAGCGTGCCCTAATACTAGCGGCGGGGCAGTTGCCTGTTGCTTCTGTCTGCGTGGGCTCGCGTGCGCTGTTGGGCCTTCGAGTCCTGGAGTCGGCATCCTCGCTCCTTTTGGGAGCGGGCCTACTCATTCTATTTGGAGTCCATTTCCTCCGATGGCTTGCGCCCCCCGGCGGCTTGCGTATCCAACCTTCAGGAAGGATTTTCTCTCCTGCGACCACACCTCCATTCATGAAGAACAATCCAAACCGACCATAATCACGCAAGGTGGCTCTCAGGCCACTTCCCCCGATCTCACGCCCGTCGGGCGATTCAAGCCACTACGTTGCGGCAGAATCCATCGATGATCGACCGCATCTTGCGATCAAGGGGAAGACGCCCGCTGAAGGCGTTCGCAAGTTCGTTCAGCCACCCAAACCGGCAAAGAATCTCTCTAGACCAAGACAGAATCGTCGCTGAGTATCGTGTGGCAGTCGGCGGGAAACGATTATGAAGCGATTCATTTACACGCGGCAAGAGCGCCGCGAGCAACTTCTTGCGCTTGGAGCTTCTGCACGAATACACTTAGTCGGGAATCCCGGAACCGCGATGCGATTCAGAGTTTAGATGACGTTGTCGAAATGCGCGGATGTCAACGGTCGAAAACAGAGATAGGCAAGATTGCAAAACTATCGGGATGACATCGCAAAAGGCGCGAACCGTGTCTTTGTCATTAGACTTTGAAGAATCAAAAGCACCGCTTGTGAAAGTCAAGCCGGAGCCAAAATGGCCTCAATCAAGTTGGGAGAAAAGCCTGCAGAATTGAGAGAATCAACGGGAGAGGAAACATGGGATCTGCTCACTATGAAACTGTAGCTGCTTATCTTAGGAAAAACATAGAACTCCTGTGTGGTGCTTCCGGAGAGGTAAAACCGGGAAATATGCCACTCTGGAACATAAGCAACGCTCTTCTTGCTCTAAGTGACGCGCTACAGGATGAGTTTATCATGATTAACACACGATTGAACTATGTCACGCAGCAGCTGGAGCGCAAACCTTGAATAGCTGTTAGTCGCAACGCATGCCGTGACTGCTGGCAAAAGGATTGGGTGGAATTCTCTGGCAGATAGAAAGATGAACCGCGTCCCTCGACTTGCCCCCCCCACGAATCTTGGAGAGTGCCGGGAGTTGCTCGCCGGCGCTCGGGGCTTGTAATCTGCGCTTAGCTTTCGCCAGGGTCCCCCGCGGAAAAGTAGGTGCAATCCGTATGATGGAAAACGAGTGCGCTGACACTCGCTTCTGGATCCATCATAAATCCTTCCGTTAGCTGAACCCCAATTTCCTCCGGCTTCAATAGTTTCCAAAGTCCAGCTTGATCTTCCAAATTCGGACACGCTGGATACCCGAAGCTGTACCGTTTTCCGCGGTAGCGCGATGTAAATCTCTGGGCCATGGTCATCTCTGCCGGGTCAGGGAAGCCCCAATCTTCTCGGATGCGCCGGTGCAGCCATTCCGCGCAACCTTCCGCTGCCTCAATCGCCAGCGCCTGCAACCCATGCGATTTGAAGTAGTAGCCGTCGTTCTTCGCCTTCTCCGCGCGATCGCGGATTCCTTCCCCTGCCGTGACTACAAAAAGCGCAATGTGGTCGCGCTGGCTGTTTTGCGCTGGCAACACATAGTCGCTCAAGCACAAATAGTCGCCTTGCCCCTGTCTCGGAAATCGGAAC
>Ga0137403_10001268_pt1 | contig 31814 bp, 21 predicted proteins | sample CZOMad2_1_16fung_FD_122057 | JGI IMG/M metagenome (GOLD analysis project Ga0137403, IMG submission 122057) | Vadose zone soil fungal communities from Angelo Coast Range Reserve, California, USA - CZOMad2_1_16fungal (Hybrid Assembly) | ecosystem: Environmental > Terrestrial > Soil > Vadose zone... | reverse complement strand
GCTTCCAACGGCATGACCAACGCCACCTTCGTCGACGCGAAAGGACAGAGGCACTTCCTCTCGGGATTCGAATACGCCGATTTCATCCTCAATAGCCAGCTAAAGACCGGGCTGTCGCGCTTCCCGCTGAACCTGATGTTGGAGTACGAGAACAACCTCAAAGCGGCGTCCCACCCGCTGGACTCCAAAGGGAACGTGATTGCGAGTATTGGTTCGCAAAACCAGGCTTATCTGGGAGAAATCAGCATCGGTCAGATCAAGAACAGGAATGATCTGCAATTCGGCTACGGCTTCTGGCGTTCGGGGCAAGATTCCATTCTGGCGACGTTCTCGGAAAGCGAACAACGCGCCGCCACCAACATCATCGAACACCATATTTTTGCTTCCTGGCGCCTGCGATCGAATGTCGTCGCTGCCTACAATGCCTGGATAGGTCGCACGCTGAACTCCAACTTGCAGCACGCCGTACTGGCACCCGGGGTAACGCCCGGCGAAACCGAGCCGTTTCTGATGCGTCACCAGTTTGACTTGATCTACTCGTTCTAGGCTGGAGGAACCATGTAGGGATGATGTCTCATTTGCGCACTCGAGCAAAAATCGACAGATTTTTGCGAGCGATGAAAAATAGCGGAGCTTCGCTCCGCCGGACAGATGAGCACATCTGCCCCTACATAGTTCGTGGTGGACTGTCCTTGCAAGGGTACAACTGAGATCGACGGTAGGCCTTACTTTCTCTTCTTTTTCTCTTTTTCTTTCTCTTTTTCTTTCTTTTCCGAATTCATCTTCTTGGCAATCTCTTCCACCAACTTCGGCCGCAATTCAGCCAGCATGGTATCGACGATGCTCGCGATTGTGGTGGACTCTCCCGGAGCCTCGCTGGGGGCCGCTTCAACCTCGACGGTATCCGTCTCTGCTTCCACCTCCACTTCCACTTCCGCAGGCGCAGGCGCCTCTTCCTGGGCGGTGGTCGCCCCGCGAGCCGGTGCCTCCGCGACTGGCGCTGAAGGCTCTGCACTGACGAACGATTCCCGGATCTGCTTCCAGTTTTGCCACGCCGCGGCCAATTCTGCTTCGCGCTGTGGCGCGACTTCGAGGCTTGCGACAGGCGCGCCCTCTGGGACCTCCGGCGAAACGTTGGTTGAGGATACTGCTTCCACCGTGGGCGTGGCTTCCGAGCTGGAACTCGCCCCTGCCGCAGCGGCGAATGCTGATTGTTCTTGGGGTCCTACGGGCTCGCTTGTCGGCACTGGCGAAGACTCTACCGTGACGCTCTCGGCAACCGCGCCATCCGCAACAATGTTCTCAGCAACGGCGCTGTCTGCAACAACGCTCTCCGCAACAACCCACGGAGCCGGGACCGCTTCCGTGACACTCGCTTCCGCCACCACGGTCGCTTCGACGACTTCGGCCACGGGCGCTGAAGCCTGAACTTCAACTGCCGTCGCCGTGACAAAATCGTTGCACGCAGCTTCGGCGGCAAGCTTGGCTGCTGCGGCCCGCTCCATCTCCAATTCAAGCGTGGGCGCCGATTCCTCCAGCGCCACTGCAACCGATTCGGCGATCCATCGCGGTCCGGCAATTCCGGCCTCGGCGCCAACTGCGGCCATCGCGGCGACAGGAACCTCTCGACTCGCTTCGTTCGATCCTGATGCGGCCACGCTTGCGCTGCCGTGGCCATTTGAGGGCGCCAGAGAAGCAATTGCGGCCATGACTTCGTCATCACCAGGGGAAGATTTGCCGGCTGGTTGAATTTGTGTTTCAGCCGCCGCTGGAGGCGTGGAAAGAGTTTCCGCCACGGTCGCGGGCAGTTCGGTTGCGGCAGTCTTCTCTTCTACCGACGCGGCTTCACTGCTTGCGATCGCTTCGGAAACCGCTTCTGGCGCTTCGGGTTTTGCCTCGGCAGCGGCTTCCGTGGGAGCTGCTGGTGCGAATTCGGTCGCGGACGCCAGTGTGGCGCCGGGAGCTTCGGGCTGGCTCGATTGTGCGGCTGCAACTTCCGCGGACGCAGCCTGCATTGTGGCTGCAGAGTCCGACGCGGTTCCCTCGGCGATTACAGTTGGATGTCCGGCTTTACCGTCGAAAGATGCTGCTGCGGCGGTGATAGCGGCGATTTCTTCCGGCGTGATGTCAGGCGGCAGGCCTGCCGGAATCGGACGTTCAAACTCCTGTGTTGGTTCTACAGGCCGGGCTGCCTCGGTGCGATCAAAATCGCGGGCGGGGCCGGCAAATGTTTCCGGAGCCTCTGCTTCCTGCGCGGGCTTGGCATTGGGGCCCGGGATGGTGAGGCGATTCTTCCAACCAGTTTCCTTATCGCCGAACCGCTCGCCGGCGGATTGCTCGACTGCCGCCAGCGCCCTGGCGAAACGTCCGGACTTCTGCGGCTGTGGCCCGGCGACAATCTTGTCCTCGAGTTTGGTGAGCGCCGTGAGCAGTTCGGTCGCTTCAAATGGCTTGATGATGAAGGCATCGGCGCCGACGCGGCGCGCTTCTTCGGGCTTGAAAGGCTCGAGCTTGCCTACGGTCAGCAACACCGGAATTCGCGCGGTGTCCGGAGATTGCTTGACCCGCTGACAAACTTCCAGGCCGCCATACCCTGGCATGTAGACGTCGAGTACGATTATGTCTGGCTTATTTTCTGCAATTTTCTTGAGCGCTGCTGAGCCGTTGTTGACCGTGACGACTTCGTAGCCGGCATCTGCGAGGATGCGCCGGCCCATGTTTTGGGCGGTTACGCTGTCGTCGGCAAGCAGTATTCTTCGCGCCAAGGGATTTCCTTTGGTGAGGGGGAGACAGCCTGAAGTTAATTGGTGCCGGATCGTAAGTCAATGACAAGAAGAGGGTAAGCAGGTTACCACCGGTCAGTGACGAGTGGGTGCAACGAACCCTGGTTTGCCTGTCGGGACCGTTTAGTTCCGGCGTTCAACCCGAGCGACGGTCCCGCGCGACAGAGCTAGAAAGGGACGACTTTCCGCAGGCCCTTCTTTTTCTTGCGCTTGCTCGAAGACATGGCATCCTCAACCTCTTTGTCGTTGGCGGTGGCTGAGGCTGTGTCGGCAGTCGTACTTCCCGCCGCCGCGGCTTGGCGGTTCGCCCCGGGCTCAATCTCATTGACTTGAGTGGGAGGCGCCGCAGGCTGGGCGCTATTGTCAACATTGGGCTTGAGTTCGTTCGGATCGGCTGCCGCCGCATCCGGCTTCAACTCATTGGGATCCACGGCCGGTGCTGTCGGATTATCCGCCGGCGTAACCGTAGTTTCAGGCACCGGCGTGTCCGAACGCGGCGCAGGCTGGTCGGCTCGCGGAGGTCCGCCGGTACCCAGGGTTTCGATCGCCACCGAGCCCTTGTCCCCCGGGGCTGCAGTGCCCATCATGGCGCGCGTGGCCTCTTGTACCACTGCCGTGGCGCTGACCACTTCAGGGTCCACCAGTGTGGGCTCACCGACTCTCGCCGCCTGGGCTACGTCCGGGTGCTTCTGGAACGTCCCCATCACCCTGGAGACTGTGCTGGCTTCCTGGCGGCTCTCTTCTTCTGCCTTGTTCTGGGCGAGCGCCGCTTTCGTCGGCTGCGGGATGGGCTGGTGCAGAGCCTCCAGGCGCGCCTTAGCATCCACGCGACGGTCCATCAGAGGATAGCGCGTGAGGATCCGCGAGTATGCGTCCGCCGCATTCTTGGTGAATTCCTCGATCATGCGCGCCTTGGCGGTTTCATTGCCCGGCCGCGAACGCACCACCGCGATCTCGCCTTCGTAGGCCTGACCCAGGAGGAACAGGGCGTTATCGGCTTTACTGTAAAGGGGATATTTGTCCATCAGGGACCGCAAGCGCGCGATGGCCGCGGGATAGGACTGGCGCAGAAAATAGAATCGCCCCACCCGGTACTCGCGCTCCGCTATTACCTCCTGAACTTCCATCAGCCGCTTCTTGCCCTCTTCCACCACTTTCTTGTTGTCGGGATATTGCAGGATGAGCTGGCGGTATTCTTCTTCGGCCCGCATGGCATGGGTGTAGTCGCGGTCCGGTTTTTCCATTTCCTGATAGTGGATGTTGGCAATCTTCAGCTGTGCTTCTGCCGCCTCGGGCATGTTGGGGAAGAAGGTCTCAAAGTCCTTGTACTCGATTTCAGCCTGGTTCAACGAGGTCGCATCGCCCTCGGCGTACCAGGAGTCGGCCACTGCCAGTTTGGCGCGGGCAATGAATTCCGAATCCGGATAGGTATTGATCATGGTTTGCAGCGTGATCCGCGCTACATCGAAGCGATTGTGCTTCATGGCGTCCATAGCCCGGTCGAACAGGACCTTGTCGGGCTGCTTGGACCCGACGTTCGACAGCGGATTGTTGACCTTCTTGTTGGTGCAGCCGACGGCAAACGCCAGCACGCCAAACAGAAGAATGACCGGAATACGACGTGACATAGAGGACCTCGGAAAAACAGTCGTCAGTCTTCAGCCCGAAAGCCTAAGGATTTGCCGCGACTCAAGACCGACGACTGACGACTGACTTTAGACTTTCTGCAGTGTGGCCTCCACTGCAGTCTTCAACATTTCTTGCGCATTTACCTTTGGATCGCCTTTACCGAAGACGGCGTTGCCTGCCACCAGAATTTCGGCTCCAACGCGCACCACAGTGGCCACGGTGCTGAGGTCAATACCTCCATCTACTTCAATACGATAGCCCAATCCGCGCTGCGCCCTGAGATCGGCGAGCCGGCGGATCTTGTGGACCGCCCCGGGAATGAATTTCTGCCCTCCAAATCCCGGGTTCACCGACATCACGAGTATATAGTCCGCCAGGTCGAGCACCTCGGTCAGGGTCTCTACTGGCGTCGCCGGATTGATCACTACACCGGCCAGACAACCATGGTCCTTAACCAGATGCAGCGTGCGATTCAAATGCGGGCAGGCCTCCTGGTGCACGGAAATCCAGTTGGCGCCGGCGGCTGCAAACTCAGGAATGAACTGGTCCGGATTCTCGATCATCAGGTGGCAATCGAGCGGCAACTCAGTGGCTTTGCGCAGCGACTTCACGAGCGGCGGTCCCAGAGTGATGTTAGGGACGAAATGGCCGTCCATAACATCCACGTGGATGAGCGTGCCGCCGCCTGCCGCCGCGGAACGAACTTGGTCCGCTAGATGGGCGAAGTCAGCCGCCAAAATCGAGGGTGCGAGTTCAATCAAACCTGGGCCTCGCAGGAACGCTTAAGTGTGCAAATTCTACCACGCGAGGCACCCTCAAATTGGCACGAACCACGTGGGCACAGATGTCCTCATCTGCCTAGTCGAGCGAAGCTCGACAGGTCTGGTGCGGCCGCAAAAACGTCGGAGCTCCGCTCCGCCGGACAGATGCGGACATCTGCCCTACGTGGTTCGTGGCGACCCTCCCTCGCAATCAAGAAACGTCTGCAGCCGGGCAATCTCAGCTTCCAGTTCCTGTTTGAATTCGCGATCCGCAGGCCGCTTCCCGACAAAACCGACCTCCACGGTGACCTTGTTTCCGGCAATCCCTGCGTTTGCCCACCCGATTACCCGATCGCACCAGAGAAGCGGCATCGCATAGTAGCCGCGGACACGCTTGGCGGATGGCGTATAAGCTTCAAACCGATAAGGCCATCCCCAAAGATGCTCAAATCGCAGGCGATCCCATACCACCGGATCAAAGGGAGCCAGGAAGCGCACCAGGCGTGGCGGCGGTTCGGAAACAACTGTCGGGGCCGGCCACAGATAGCCGATCTCGTCGATGACTTGCCTTTCCAGTTTGCCGTCGCTGATCAAGCGCTGAATCGTCTTTCGGTGATTTGGTGCTTTTGCTATCGGTCGCCGGACAAAACTCGTAATCGAGTGCAAAGTTTTCTCCGGCACCGGTGCCAGGATGTTCGCGACCGCAAGCACCAACCCTTGCAGCCGCTCATCCGGCGAAAGCGATGCGCTGACCGGCGGCACCGCCTCATATACCCGTATTCCTTTTTCACGATGAGCAATTCGAAGAAATCCGCCGTAATGCAGCCGTTCCAACGCACTCTTGGTGGCCTTCGAGTAACCGCCCCAAGCATTGACGACCCGCTTGCCTCCAAAAGCTGCCTCAGGATGGCTGGGGTGCATGGCTCCGACGGCGCGGACCAACTCCAGAACCTTTTGGTCCAGTTTAGGCAGGCGCGTCGCTGTCCGCGGATGGAGCAGCTGCCAGATCTCGCGAGAGAGGAATCCGTACGCGTACAAGTCATCCTCCTCGATATCCAGCGATCGGTAGTGGCGTTCGAGATCTCCCGCCTTGTAGTCGGTCACTCGATGGCGAAGGATCAAGTCCTGTGCCCTCGCGGGCGAGCGGATGGGATCCGCCTGGACAAAACCCATGCGCTGGATGGCCGCTTTCAGCGTGACGGGGGGAAAGAGCGAATGAGAGACGGCGTAAACGCGCAGTTGTTGAAGGTTTGTCACAAGACGAGGCAATCAAGTCTACAAGAGTGATCAAAGTGGGTGACGGGCCTGTGTCGTCGCAGGCGACTGCCCGCGGCTCTTGACTCTGACTCGACGCATTCGCGGAAGAGTCGCCCGCGACCTCACAGGCCGCGCTTCGGTATGACAATTCTTTTCCCCGTAACCTTTTCCCTCCGCGGAAGTTTATATAGTTAGAGGCACGATGGCCGTCAGACGACCGGCAGCGAAAAGGCCCCAGGAGGAAGCGTCCGGCTTACCCCATGGAGACGACCGCCTGCTGGTCGAAGCCGCCAAACAAGACCCCAGCCGCTTTGCCGAACTGTACGAACTGAATTTCGCGCGCGTGTACGGCTACATCGCAAGGCGCGTAGGCGATCGTGATGCGGCGCAGGATCTGACTTCGGATGTCTTCCACAAGGCGCTGGCTAGTATTCACACCTTTGAATGGCGGGGCGTGCCCTTCGCCGGCTGGCTGTTGCGGATGGCTGCCAACATGATTGTCGATCGGGCAAAGCGCGGAGGGAAAGAAGTCACCGGCCAGGATCTTCCTGATCTGCCCGACCTGAACAAGCGCCCCAAGCTCGAGGAAGCCGATCAGTGCGCGCGGATCTTTGGCCTGGTAGACCAGCTTCCGAAAGATCAACGCCGCGTGATAGCAATGCGCTTCGCCGAGGAGAAGAGTATTCGTGAAATCGCGCAAGCCCTGGGACGTACCGAGGGCGCAATAAAGCAGCTGCAGTTCCGCGCGCTGCAAAACCTGCGCGCTCGCATGGAGGGTGCCAATGCCTAAGCGCTCTCTGCCCAATCGGAATTTACCCAACAGCAAGCTAGTAGACCAGCTCGACCAGGCCGTAACCCAGCTTCTGGCCGGGCCGGTCGTGACCGTTGGGTCCGCCGATCCGGAGCTGTTGCCGCTGTTGCACGTCGCTGCCGAGCTGCGGCGGCTCCCGCGCGAGGATTTCAAGGCCCGTCTCAAATCTGATTTGCAAAGGAAATCATCCATGACAACCACGACTGAACCTGTTGCTTCTGTTCGAATCGTCGCGTTCTCGCGTCTGAGTTTCAGAAGCGCCGCGAAAGCCATTGAGTTTTACAAGAATGCTTTCGGAGCAAAGGAGACTTTCCGTTTCGAGAACGAGTTGGGAATCGGCCACGCTGAGATCATGATCGGAGACTCGGTCATCATGATTGCTAATGAGTGGCCTGAGGGTGGACGCTACAGCCCGGAGACTACGGGCAGTTCGGCCGTCAGCATGGCGCTGCGGGTTCCGGACGTGGACGCCTTCGTCGAACACGCTGTCGCGGCCGGCGCCAAGCTACAGGGCGAGATCACGGACCAGTTCTATGGGCGTCGCGACGCGAACCTGCTCGATCCCTTCGGATACAACTGGAATGTGTCCACGGTAAAGCAAGAAATGTCTCTCGAGGAAATGCACCGCCGCTTCCGGGCAATGATGGGTGAGGCGAAGAAGAAGCCGGGGGTGGATCCCGTTCCCAAAGGCTACTCCACAGTCACACCGTACCTCGTGGCGCAAGACGCGGACGCGCTGCTTGGTTTCATGAAGAAGACGTTCGATGCCGAGGAACTCTTCCGCAGCGGGCCCGGCTCTGAAGGTGGCCTGCACTGCGAAGTCCGGCTCGGCGATTCCATGCTGATGGTGGGCGGTGGTGGCGCGGGGATGAAGTGGCGCGGCACTCCCATGCCCAGCGCATTCCACGTCTATGTTCCCGATTGCGACGCCACTTACGCTCGCGCCCTCGAAGCGGGTGGTATTTCCCTCGGCAAACCGGCCGACCAGTCCTACGGTGAGCGCTCCGCGAATGTGAAGGATGCGGCGGGAAACTTGTGGTACATCGCGACCTACAAGGGGGAAAGCTACAAATGGCCGGGAGCGCCCACGGTGCAAACGTCTCTGCATCCGCTGCGGGCCGAGCCGGTGATCAATTTCGTGAAGCGCGCCTTCGGAGCGGTGGAACTCGGTCGTCACGCCACTCCCGACGGCGTGATCCATCATGCCACGGTAAAAATCGGCACTGGTCTGATCGAACTGGGCGAAGCCCACGGTCCCTATCAGCCCATGCCGACGATGTTCTATCTCTATGTGCCGGATGTGGACGCGTTTTACCGCCGCGCCATAGACGCCGGAGGGACTTCGATCTCCGAGCCCGCAGACCAGCCTTACGGCGACCGCAGCGGCGGTGTAAGAGATCCCTTCGGCAACAAGTGGTATATCGCCACTCACATCAAGGACATGTAGGCGCGAGCGCCCACATTTACTGCTGCAGTTTGGTGTACTCGGCTTTGGCTTCCTTCAGGATGGGAACATCCGGGTCGGCGTCTTTCCACAGTGCGAGAAAATCCTGGTAAGCCGTGCGGGCGCCGGCATTGTCACCGGACAAGGCGCGAGCGCGCCCTAACCCCAGGTGCGCCAGCGAGCACTCCGGCGCGGTCAGACAAACTCCGCGATGGTCCAGAAGTTTCTGAAACTCTGCCGCCGCTTCCGGCCCCTGACGCGCCTTTAGGTAGGCCTGCGCGCGAATGTAGCTCGGCAGAACGCGCGTAACCGATCCGAATTCGTAAGGCGCCGCCGTCCGCAGCAACTCGATCGCTTTGGAAGGATTACCGCGGTCGATTTCAACCTGTGCCCGGATGGTCGGTAGCGAGACGGAGTTGATCAAAGTATGAAGCGGAAAGAGTTTGGCCACTTCGTCCGCGATCGCGCTTGCTTTCGCTGTGTCGCCCGCTAGAGCCAACGCCGATGCACAAAGAAGCATGGTAGGCCGGTTCCGGCTGATAGCCAGCGCCGCCGCCGCTCCATCCCGCGCTTGCGAAGCATTTCCCACCAGGCCTTCGGCAACGGATTGAATGCCCATCGTTCGGGCCGCGATTTCATCAAACTTTCCCCGGCGCGCAAGGTCGGCTGCCTTACTGTAGTTTTCTCTGGCGGCTTGTAGCCTTCCTCGCGATGAGGCTGCCTCCGCCACGACTTGCAGAAAGTCAAATTCGTCCGGTTTGCCCTTCGCCCAGTCCACCTGGCGCTGCATGGCTGCCGTGTCCCCTTCGAGAAATGCGAGGCTGTACAAGTCCCCATGGTCGGAAGCCGTGTCTATGTTGGCGGCTATCTGCTTTTCGCGCACCGCTTTGGCTTCCGCAAAGCGGTTCATTCCCAGATAGTCTCCCCCAATGTTCTGATAGCCGAGAGCCTCATTGGGTGCAAGTCGAACCGTTTCCAGAGCCTCCGTCAACGCCTGATCGTACTTCCCCGTGGCCGCATAATTGGCGGAGAGATTATTGGTTGGGATCGAATCTCGGGGATAGGTGCGCCTCCATAACTGATACGCCTCAGCTGCCTTGTCGCTTTCCCCGGTGACGATGTCGTAATAGTGCGTGGAGATATAGAGCTTTTCCACTTCACTGGTACGTTCCCGCCGTTCGAATGCTTGCTTGGTGTTTTCGATCGCGGGTCCGATCTGCCCAGTATTGGCATACGCCTGTCCAACACGCGCATAAGCGATGGCGAAATTGGGATCCAGTTCGATGGCATGTTTGTAAAGGGGAATCGCGGAGAACTCGTCGCCTTTCGCCCGCTCCGTCTCACCCAAACTGAAAGCTTTAAGCGCTTCCAGCGATGACGTGGTGGCTTCCTCGACGGGTGCGTCGAATTTCTGGACGGAAGCCAGCGACTCTCCCAGCTTGCCGCGCAGACTTGAAGCCGCCTTTCCCACCGCTCCCAACACTTGCTCTTTCTTGTCCGCCTGGACTTGTTCCCGGGCCAGGCTATCGCCGGTCTGGCAGTTCACCGCATTCACGTCCACCACATACTGCGTACCGATAGTGCTGATCGCACCATTCAGGACGGCCTTGATCCCTTCCCGCTGGCAGACATCCCGCGCCAGGTCGGGAGTGAGTCGTTCATCCGCTGAGCGGCCCATAAACTTAAGCGTGTCCCGCACCCTCTCCTGGGGAAACACATTCAGGTAGGGCGACTGCTCCAGTTGCACGGCCAGAGCTTGCTTCAGCGTGCCGTCAAACACAGGATCGCCTGTTGTGTTCACGAAATCAGTCAGCAGGATGGAATCTTTCTCCGTCAAAGTGCGGGCGCTACGGGTGTAGAAAAATCCTCCCACTCCGATTGCCACCGCCACCAGCGCCGCGGCAGCGAGGTACCAGCGCTTTCGGCTCGCCGTCGCCGGGACTGACGCTGAAGCCGACGAAACTGGTCCGGAGATGGATGGCACCGGTTGTATCGGAGGAGCGGGCGCGGGCGCTACCACCGCGGAAGGCGCCGAAGGCGTCGAGTCCACCGGCGTGGCCACGCTCACGGACGAACTCCGGCCTGAATCAAGCTCGCGCTTCAGCCGCTTCAAGTCGCCACGCATCTCTGATGCCACCTGGTAGCGCAGGTCGCGGTCCTTCTCCAGAGCTTTATTGATGATGCGTTCCAGCTCCAAGGGTAAAGAAGGATTCAGCCGCACCGGCGCAGTAGGCGCGCGATTCAGGATGGCGTCAAAGATCACCGCCGAAGTGTTCCCCGTAAAAGGCTGGCGCCCGGTGGACATCTCGTAGAGGACTGCGCCGAAGGAAAAAAGATCTGTGCGGCTGTCAAGTTCCTCGCCCCGCGCCTGCTCGGGAGACATATAGGCGACGGTCCCCACGGTGCTGCCCGGGCTGGTCAGGTGAGCCGCGTCCACGGCGGCGGTCGCGAACGACGCGCCTACCGGCTCCAGTTCCGGCATCGGACGCCCCGACACTTTGGCCAAGCCGAAATCGAGAATCTTTGCCTGCCCGCGCTTGGTGAGAAACAGATTCGCCGGCTTCAGATCACGATGGACAATGCCCGCGGTGTGCGCTACATCCAGCGCGTCCGCAATCTGCGCTCCGAAGTCCACCAACTGTTCGACCGACAGCGGCTTGCCTTCGATGCGATACTTCAGGGTCGTCCCGTCGAGATATTCCATCACGATGTATTGGCGGTTCTCATCTTCGCCAATGTCGTAGATGGTGCAGATGTTGGGATGATTGAGTGCAGACGCTGCCCGCGCTTCGCGACGGAATCGCTCGAGTGCCTGCGGGTCCTGCGCCAGTTCATCGGGCAGGAACTTTAGGGCCACGCGCCGGCCCAGGCGCAAGTCCTCGGCCTCGTACACTACACCCATGCCACCACCGCCCAGTCTGTGCACGATGCGGTAGTGCGATATGGTTTGGCCGATCATAAAAGAGGCAGAATGTGTAGGTCGGCCATGTTAGGCTGCAGGCCTTCAGCAAGTCAATTTGGCTTAGTGTAGGGGCGCGAGCGCCCACGCTCGTGCGGAGCCGTCCGTGGCGCTGCCGCAAGAGCGGGACGCTCGCGTCTACATTCGTATCGCGTGCTACTGTCGACCTCCAGGCGAAAGCGCAAAGGAGAAAGTTAGGATTGGCCTCCGCCGAACAACTTGTCCCCGTCGGCTTCAGCCTGGCGGCAGTGCTGTGCTGGGGCACCAGTGACTTCACTGGTGGCTATGCCTCGAAGCGCTCCGACGCTTTTGTCGTCACTCTGCTGTCGCACGCTGGCGGTTTTGTTCTCATGCTCACGGTCGCGTTGCTCGCTCACGCTTCCTACCCCTCTCCATCGAGCCGGAACTGGGCGCTGCTCGCGGGCGCGTTGGGTGGGACCGCGTTGGCGATTTTTTATCGCACCCTCGCCAGTGGAGATATGGGCATCACGGCGCCGGTCGCCGCTGTCCTCGGCGCCGCCATCCCAGCCGCATTCGCCATGATCACCCAGGGCCTGCCGGGCGCATCCTCCATCGTCGGCTTCCTGCTCGCCGGCATCGGCATCTGGCTCATCTCTCGCCCTGACGGCTCGGCGCGTAGCTACGCGGGCATTTCCATGGCCGCACTGGCCGGAGTCGGCTTTGCCGGGTTCTTCATCTGCATAGATCGCGCTGGAGACAGTTCCGCCTTGTGGTCGGCGGTGCATTCACGCGTCGCGTCACTGGTGATTGTGGCCGCCATCGTCTTGTTTCGCCGGGGTCGCGGCAATCTGCAACCGGCCGGCGCCGCCCTCGCACTGTTCGCTGGATGTCTCGACGTCAGTGGCACTGCGCTCTTCATCCGAGCTGAGCAGACCGGTCGCCTGGACACGGCCGTCGTGCTGAGTTCCCTCTATCCTGTGATCACGGTTGTTTTGGCCCGAGTGGTCCTCCACGAACGCTTTACCCGCTGGAAAACGCTGGGCATCTTCGCGGCCCTGCTGGCGGTTCCGCTGATCGCGATCCAGTGAACGAACCACAGGGAAATTGCCGTTCCCCGGCAAGGCATGTATCAATCACGATCCGGTGCACTGATCCGGAAGAACCCGGTGCTGGTACTTCGAGAGAGTAATGAAGAAGGCTTTGTAATCCGACTGGGCAGTGGGGCAGTTTTCGGGGGTACTCATATTTTCGTTGCATTCCGCATCGATAGCACGGAGGACTGCAGCGAGCTAGCGCACTTCCAGGTGTTTCTTGGACGGATTCCCGAATCGATGTTCGTCGGGCAACGAGGTCGATTCAACGACTGGATCAAGCTGCCGTCCCGTTGGACTCGAGTTTCATTTTCCGACCCGCCGGACCCCCGTCCTCCATTTACCGGCGCATAATCCCCCTTATCGGCCGTGGTTCCGGACATAACTCGGTCGTACACTCCCTTTCGGTAACCCTTAGTAACCATACGATTCTTGGTAACACGTCTTACAATGACCCTTGTCCGAAAGACCATCCCTCGTATGATCGGCAGACATGGCCGGTCGGATGGCCAACCCGTCGGTGAACCTTCTCACGGAGATGTTTTCTGGCGGGAAATAAACCGGGAGCTGGAGTCAGCAATCTTATGGCGTTCGGTTTTGGCTTCAACAAACAGAAGGCTCTCAGTGCTGCGGAGAAGTTCGTCCAGCAGGGCAAGCTACCCAATGCCATTGCTGAGTACGAAAAAGTTCTCAAAGCCGACCCTAAGGAACTCACCGTCTCCAACACCATCGGAGACCTCTACGCCCGTCTCGGCCAAGCCGACAAGGCCGTCGAATCTTTCAAGAGCGTGGGCGACGCCTATGCTGCCCAGGGCTTCACCGTCAAAGCCATCGCCATGTACAAGAAGCTCACCAAGCTGAAACCCACCTTGGAGAGCGTGCTTCGACTGGCCGAGCTCTACACCCAGCAAGGGCTCTTCAATGATGCGAGGGCGCAATATCTGCAGGTAGCAGAAGAATTTCTGCGTTCCGGCGAACTGGAACAAGCGGTACGGATTTTTCAGAAGACGCTGGAGATGGACCCGGAAAACGTCGCCATGCGCACCCGCTTGGCCGAGGTTTATGTCCGGCTCAACAAGAAAACAGAAGCCTGGCAACTTTTCGCTGCCGCAGCCGACAGCCTGCGAGCGCGCGGCCAACTGGGTCCCGCCGAAGAAATCCTGAACCGCATGCTCACGTTGGACCCCAGCAACAGTCATGCACTGCTGCTGCGCGGCCGCAACGCCTTCGATTCCGGCGACATGGCCGCTGCGATCCAGAACCTGGAGAAAGTGGCCGATCTGGACAGCCATCCCGACGGACTGCGGGCGCTTATGCAAGCCTACCTGCAAGGCGGACGCTTGCCGGAAGCGGGAACACTGGCGGCGAAATTGTGCACCGTCCACAACGACACCGGCGCGATCACCGGCTATGCCGACGCGCTCATGGCCGCAGGACAGCCCGCCGAGGTACTCAAGGTTTATCAGCAATATTGTGATCGCCTGGTGGCCACGGATTCGGGCAAAGTTCTCGAAAGCCTGCATGCGCTGATCGGCCATATGCGCGAGGATGCGCCCGCGCTGGAGATCCTCCTCGATCTTTCGCAAAAGGCCGGCGACACGACTCACATTACCGAACTCTACGAATTGCTGGCGCATGCCAGCGTGCAGGCGGGAAATCTTGATAAAGCGCGTGACTACTATCTGAAACTTACTCAGATGGAACCGCAGAACCAGTTGCACACTCGCAACTATGAGCAGGTCCTGGCCAAGCTGGGCGGCGCCGCCTCGGGTTCGCGACTCATCACCCCCGAAGAGGGCGCAGTCCTGGTGGAGGAACTCGAGGCCACCGCACCGTTTATCGATCAGCGCTACGCGGACGATATTGCCCTGGCAGTGCGGGCTGCATTGACCGACGCTGAATTGTTTGTTTCTTACAACATGCCGGCCAAAGCACTGGGACCTTTGATGTCCGCCTTACCAAAGGCTCCCCAGGATCTGCGAATCAACCAGCGTCTGGCCGCGTTGCATACCCGCGCCGGCCGGTTCGCCGAGGCCGCCGTTTGCTGCCGCAACCTGGAACAGCTTTATCACGATGCCGGACATCCCGACGAAGCCAGCCGCTATAGCGACCTGGCCGGAAAGTACGAAGAGCGAACCTCGACCAAACCGGTCGTGGCGAGCGATGCCACAGCTCCCGGGGCAATGCCGTTTGCTGCGGCGATCAGTGCCTCGGCGACCAGCGCCTCGCCTGCCTTTGATCATTTTGCCGCTGCCGACGTGGCCCAGGCTCCGGCTTCAATCCCCGAACCTTCGACGTCGGGCCTATTTTTTCACACACCGGCATCCTCGACGGTGCCTGAGTCCAGCGAGTTTGAGGTGCGTTCCAAACCGGCGACGCCGGAGAGTGAAATTGATATCTCGGCCGAATGGGAAACGCAGGTCTCGGATGAACCGAAAGCAGCTCCGTTCGCGGCGGAAACTGCGGTTCCAGACGTGGAGACCGATCAGGCCCGGGGCGAGACAATCGCCGAAACCATCGAAGAGCTTCGCTTCTACCTCGCGCACTCAATGGCTGAGCAAGCTCGCGTGGTCTTCACCAAGTTGGAAAAGCTGAAGCCCGGAGCCGCCCAGCTGGCGGCGGTATGGCAGGAAATCGAGGTTGCCGAAGCCGGCCAGGAACAGCCCGAAGCAGTGGAAGAGGTTTCGGTCGAGGAAGCGGACGAGGTTCCATCCGCACCAGAGATCGAGAGGGCGCATCCCGCGATGTCCAGGCCTGCGGCCGCCACGGAATTCGTTTCGGATCCGCGCCCGGCTCCAGCGGAAGAATTCAAGCTGCCGCTGCGTCCGAGAGTGCCTGCTCCCGAGCCCGCAGTGGCGGAATATGCCGCAGACAGCCCGGAGGCGGCGCCCGCTGGAGTTTTGGGCGACTTTGTCTCCGACCTGGAAGCCTCTTTGGGGGACAGCTTCTTGCCGCCCGCGTCTGTGCCGCCGGTACCGCAGGCGCAACCCCGAGCTGCTCGCGAGGCGGTGGCGGCGACCTCCGCACATGCCGCCACGGCTGCCGCTCCGGCCCTCATTCCGGCTGCACCTCCGGCCATGGAAACTGCATCGCCGACTTTCACCTATCAGCCGACCAAGAAGCGGACTCTCGCTCCTGAGGTCGCGCCCGCAACCCCGCAAGCCAACGCTGCCAGCGTTGACTTGGCAGACATGTTCGGCGAGCTCAAGCACGAACTCGAAGAAGACTCCGCCAACACCCAGGAAGATCCCGAGACCCACTACAACCTGGGCGTGGCCTTCCGCGAAATGGGATTGCTGGATGAAGCCATCGGTGAGCTGCAGAAAGTGTGCCAGGCGGTGGATCGCGGTCACAGCTTCCCACAACTGATGCAGACTTATACCTGGCTGGCCCAGTGCTTCCTCGATAAAGGCGTGGCTGAGGCGGCGATCCGGTGGTATGAACGCGCCCTCAAACTGCCCAACATTGACGAAGAGACCCGCACTGCCCTGAATTATGAGCTGGCATCCTCCTATCAAGCGGCTGGCGACAAGACCAAGGCCCTGAGTTATTTCATGGAGGTTTACGGCAGCAACATTGACTACCGCGATGTCTCCGAGCGCATCAAAGCCCTGAAGTCGTAGAATGATTTGATGGGTCTCTTTCTATGCATGGGGGCAGCTTCCGGGGAGCACCACCCGGTTGCGTGCACGAGCCTCGGGAGTGCGATGTGACCGCCAGCCCGGATTCTTCCGTCGACAAAATGTCCGAGTCCCTGCCGCAGACTGCTTTTCGGATGTGGCTGCACCGCGCCCTAATACTGCTGTTCGTTTTTTTCTGCGCCACCGTGGGAGTTCTTCTGGTCATCCTGCCCTGGAGGCCGGAGTGGACAGACAACTATTTCCTGCTCGGTTCTCCCGGACTCCGGGCTTTCGTTTCCAACGGTTTTGTGCGCGGCCTGTGCAGCGGCCTGGGACTGCTCGATATCTGGATCGGATTTTGGGAAGCAGTTCACTTCCACGACGAAAAACGGCACTGACGGAAAGACAACCTCATCATGAGTGACGATAAGCTGAAGCCTGCGCCGCTGGCATACGAAAATCCATCCTTCCTGAACAGTCCGGACGGCCGCGTATTGCGTCTCCTGGCCGAATACACTGAACCGCTGTCACGTTTCCGCCGCGAGCAGATCCAGGACACGGTGGTGTTCTTCGGCTCCGCACGTTTTCAGAGCAAGGCAGGCGCGGACCGGAATTTCACTGAATTGGAAAAGGGACCAGGCGTACAGCCTGAGGCCCAGCGAAAAAAGGCGCTGGCCTCGGTGGATATGGCGCGCTATTACGAGGACGCACGCCGAATGGCTTTCCTCCTGACCCAATGGTCAATCCAGATTCCGGCCCGCCGCCGCCGCTTCGTCGTGACCACTGGGGGCGGCCCGGGCATCATGGAAGCCGCCAACCTGGGGGCCCAGGAGGCGGGGGGGAAAACCATTGGCCTCAACATTAATCTACCCTTCGAACAAAATCCGAATCCTTACATCACGCCGGCGCTGAATTTTGAGTTTCACTACTTCTTCATGCGCAAATTCTGGTTCGCGTATCTTGCCAAGGCGCTGGTGATCTTTCCTGGCGGCTTCGGAACTCTGGACGAGCTTTTTGAAATCCTGACCCTGGCCCAAACCCAGAAGCTGGCCAAGAAAATTCTGGTGGTAATTTACGGCAGCGAGTACTGGAAGCGGCTCATCAACTTTGACGTGATGATTGATGCCGGCACCATCGCTGCCGCCGATTTGGATTTGTTCCACATGGCCGACTCACCGGAAGAAGGCTTCGAGTTCCTGCGCGACGGTCTGACCAAGTATCATCTTGGGCCCCAGCAGCCGAAGGCGCCCGAAGCCATGCCGGAAATTGCCAAGACGAATCCGTAAATAGTCGTCAGTCTTCGGTCTTCAGTCGTCAGAATGACGGAAGGCTGAGGACTGACGACGGACGACTGATTTGCTTCTTTACTACATCACGGATCGCTCGCAATTTGCTGGCGACGAAGCCGAGCGTCGCTCTCGATTACTGACAACCGTTGTAGAAGCCGCTCGCTGCGGCATCGACTACATCCAACTCCGCGAGAAGGACCTCTCCAGCCACGACCTCGAAACCCTGGCCAACGAAGCAGTTCGGCGTCTGAGAACCGAGAACCAGAAACTGAAAACGGTTTTTCTAATAAACTCCCGCACCGACATCGCCCTGGCAAGCGGCGCGCAAGGCGTGCATTTGCGCTCGAATGACATTTCCCCATCCGAAGTAAAAAAGATTTGGACTCAAGGTGGAGGAACTCCAGCCCGCGTGACCGTCGGCGTGTCCTGTCACACTCGATCCGAAGTTGGCCGAGCCGCACAGTCAGGCGCGGACTTCGCCGTCTTCGGGCCAGTCTTTGAGAAGGGAAAGGCATCTACCCGACTCACAGGCCTGGATGCTCTCCGGGAAGCTTGCCAGGAACAAATTCCGGTCATGGCTCTAGGCGGCATTACCCTAGAAAACGCGGCGGGCAGCATTCAGGCAGGCGCGGTGGGAATCGCGGCCATCCGGCTGTTTCAGCAGAACGAAATGCATGAAGCGGTCGCTGCGCTCCGCCGATTCGAATGAGGCGCTGGCAGTCGGTCGCCAGCCGTAAGGCCAAGGGTTGGCTGACGACTGACGACCAACGACTGCCTTTCAGGTCTTAATCGTCTTCGATTCCTCATCCCAAGTCACAGCACTCTTGCGGAAGTACGATTGGTTCGACATGTGGCAAGCCAGAGCTGCGTGATGACCGAACACTGCGTCTTCCACCACCGGCTTGCGCGTTTTTACTGCCTGGAAGTAATTCCACAGGTGCGGTTTCTCCTCGTCCCATGACACGCTGCGATAGGTGGTGCCTTCCATCGCCGGTTCCTTGCCCGGCGTGGCATCGTGCTGCTGGTGCCATTTCTTGAAATATTCTTCTCTCATGGCTCGGGGAAAGCCCGATGCGTAGTAGCTGGGTCCGGTGTCGACGCCTGCCTGTGGAGTGTAGGTGAGGCTGTACTCGGTCAGTTCAAGGATGCCTTTGGATCCCTGAAAGCGGTACGTCTCTGGAGTCTCCGTTCCCAGGCTGAGCCGCATATACACGGGAACGTCGCCGTACTTGAACAATGTGCAATGCACGTCCGGCATGTTCCGGCCATCCTTCCAGCGCAGGATCCCTCCCATGGCCATCGCCTGTTTCGGAGCCTCGTTGATGCCGAGGACGTATTGCATTCCACTCACCAGGTGGACCAGCAGGTCGCCCGCCACGCCCGTGCCATATTCCTTCCAGCAACGCCAGCGCGCAAAGATCAGGGGATCGAAGTCCCGCTTGGGCACACTTCCTTGCCAGGTATCCCAGTCGAGCGTCTGCGGAGAAAGATCGGTTGGCGGCGGATACTCCCACGCCCCGGTGGGATCGTTGCGGCCGAGCGAACCTTCGACCAGCATCAGATCGCCCAGCACTCCCTGGGCCACCAGTTCTTTAGCCTTGGTGCAAATCACCGAACTGACCCGCTGCGAGCCCACTTGCACGATGCGTCTGCTCTTTTGCGCAGCCGCCACCATCTCCACCCCTTCGGCTCCAGTGTGCGACATGGGTTTTTCGATGTAGATGTCCTTGCCCGCGCTGACCGCATCGACCACGACCTGTTTGTGCCAGTGGTCGGGAACGGCGGCCACGATGCAATCAATCTCCTTGTTTTCCAGCAATTCGTGGTAGCGCCGCGTGGTGGGCAGGTTCGGACGGACAATCTCTTTGGCAAGAGTATGGCGGCCATCATAGAGATCGCAGGCCGCGACGCACTCGACTCCCGGCAATTCGATGGAGTTGGCCAGCAATCCCGACCCCTGCATGCCGATGCCGATCATGCCAAAGCGCACCCGATCGCTGGGCGCGACGGTTTGCGGCAAGGCCCAAAGCGGGTCCGGATCGAGGAGAATTGTCTTCAGCCCCAGCGAAGCGCCTGCCGCGGCCGCACCGAGTCCAATGAATTCACGACGCGAGAAACGGTTCCTGATCATCAAGCCTCCACATCGATTGCCAGATTTGACCACTGGACGCGAACCACATTTCTATCGAACTTTAGCTCTTAGCCATTTGGCTTTGAGCCAAATGGTAATGGCGACAGGCCAAGAGCTCATTTTTTTAGCATCTTAAGTGCGACTTCCTTAAAGAACACAACGTCATTCTCGCTGTGATTCTGCAAGCCGATGTAGCCTTCCTGAGGGCGCGGCCCGCGCTCCGGTTCGAAGGGAAATTTTTTTGCCGGCACCGGATCGCCCTCGGTGAACTCCGTCACTTTCACCCCGTTTAACACGACCGTGGTGTGGGGGCCATCGAGAGTGATTTCCATGGTGTTCCACTCCGGCCCGGGTTTGCCCGCATGGGCCAGAGGCTTGGTCATCGAGTACAGTGTTCCCGTGATGTGATAGTCGTCTTCGTTGGATTTCTCCGGCTGGTTGTCAATCTGCACTTCGTATCCGTAATGCACCGGCATCCACGCCTCGCGAGGCTCGATCGGAATGCGGATGTAAACTCCGGAATTGTCATTCTCATCGCGCATCTTGAATGCGACGCGGATCACGCAATCGCCCAGCTTTCCGCCCGTCCAGTAAAGCAACCCCATCCCACCGTGGGTGCGGATCAGCCCATCCTCGACGGTCATTTCACCGGGGCCAACGTGTTTCCATCCCACCAGGTCTTTGCCATCAAACAACTGTTTCCATTCTCCCGTCTGCGCCTGCGCGGTGGGAAGCATCCCTGCCATAAGCAAAATCGTAACCATAGTGATTAATGCCAGACGAAACCGCATAGCTCCCCCTTTCGAGGCGGGAGAAAATATAACACCAAACGGCTGTGCTAAAAGTAGTAGGTAAGTCCTTTTGTCTGAGCATCTGCCGATAATCGCGGCGCGGAAGACCATGACCCGAACTCGCCAGTTACCGACGGTCGTTTTTGCTCGAAGCAAAGAGCAGGAAACTGGCATCAAAGCAGATATAATATCTGCGGTACGCTCAGGGAATAATTTCTCTTCCAAAGAAGAACAAATCCGATGTCCATGAAGACAAAGCTCGCAATTGTAGTTTCCTCCGCCGCAGTTCTGCTGTTCATGTACGTGGGCGGATTGGATGGCGTTCGCGCCTCCAACAACGATGGCTCATACCGGCAATTACAGGTTTATAGCGAAGTCCTGTCGCGGGTGCGCAGCGAGTACGTAGAAGAGCCGAACATCCCGTTGGTAACGGACGGCGCGCTGCACGGCCTGCTCGAATCGCTGGATTCAAACTCCAGCTATCTGACGGCCGCCGAGTTCAAAGAGTACAAAGCCAATCAGACCGAGGCCAAAGGCGAGATCGGAGCAGCCGTCTCAAAACGCTTTGGCTACGCCGCGGTCATCTCGGTAATCCCTGGCGGTCCGGCCGACAAGGCCGGCATACAGGCCAGCGATATCTTCGAAGCCATTGAGGGCAAGAGCACGCGCGAGATGTCGCTTGCCGAAATCCATAATCTGCTGCTGGGGCAGCCCGGTTCGAACCTGAACGTGTCCGTGGTGCGGGCCCGCCGCGCCGAACCGCAGAAGATGGTCATTACCCGCGATGTCGTCACCGTGCCACCGGTCACCGACAAAATCGTGGACGATGGTATCGGCTACATCCAGGTGGATGCACTCAGCAAAGGCAAGGCGCTGGAAGTCGCCACCAAAGTCCGGGCACTGCAGAAGTCGGGCGCCAAAAAGCTGATCCTTGATCTGCGCAATTGCGCTGAGGGAGAAGAATCGGAAGGTATCGCGGTTGCGAACCTGTTTCTCAATCACGGCACCATTACCTATTTGCAGGGCCAGAAGTATCCGCGTGAGGCTTTCAATGCCGACGCCTCGAAAGCCATCACCAACCTGCCGCTGGTGGTGCTGGTGAACAAGGGCACAGCCGGTCCCGCCGAAGTCGTGGCTGCCGCGGTGCTCGAGAACGCGCGGGGAGATGTCGTGGGCGACAAGACCTTCGGCGACGGCTCCGTCCAGAAGACGATCCAGCTTCCCGATGGGTCAGCCCTGATTCTGTCGGTTGCCAAGTACTATTCCCCGCGCGGCAAGGCGATCCAGGACAGCGCGGTAACTCCAAACATCGTGATCGCGGACAGCGACGATGACGCAGCGCTGCCCGACGATGAGGACAACGCCGCTCCGGCCGACGAAGACAAGAAACAGCCTCCGCAGCAGGACGAACAACTGCACAAGGCGATTCAGGTGCTGAAGAGTAAAACGAGTTAGTCGCAGGTCGGTGGGTTTTGGTCGTTTGTCGTAATCGCGCGCCCCTTGGGTGCGCGATTTTGTTAGCGAGCGGTTTTTCTTCACGTGTCTGGCTTCATTCCGCCCTGATTTTCAACAGCAGCGCCTTCTTTTAACCAGAAATTTACCTCCTCATCGATTCAAAACAGTCCTCGCCTAGGTTACGCTTACGTCACCCTCGGGCACTTAAAACTTCGGGAGGTTCTATGAGATTACGGCTCCTTTCTGCTGGCTGGCTTGCCCTACTGGTTGGAACATTGTTGGCCGTCCTTAGCGACACTGGCCTGGCGCAAAACACGTGTCAGTTGAAATCGCCCAGCGGACGCATTAAACACGTCATCTACGTGCAGTTCGACAACACCCATTTCCTCCGCGACAATCCGAACGTGCCTTCGGATTTGGAACAGATGCCTCACCTGCTCAATTTCATCAAGGACAACGGCAGCCTGTTGGCGAATGACCACACCGTCCTGATCTCGCATACCGCCACCGGTATCCTGACCTCGCTTACCGGCGTTTATCCGGACCGCATGGGCCAGCCGGTGTCGAACAGCTTCCGCTACTTCAAGACCGACGGCACGACCCGGACCGGCGTCTCGTTTGCTTACTGGACGGCGCCCCTGTTTGATCCGCTGGGTAGCACCACCGACCATACTCCCGAAATGATCAACGAAGATGGAAAAATCGCTCCCGCACCATGGGTGCCGTTCACCCGGGCAGGGTGTGATTTTGGAGCGGTCGCGACCGCGAACACCATCCTCGAGAACACGGCGATTGACATCCCGACCGTATTTGGCACCGGCTCACCCGAGGCGACTGAGGTCGCGGGCGACGGTGGCGCCGCGGGAACCCAATCATTCGCCGACTTCGTGGGCATCGGAGTTCACTGTGCAAAGAACTCAACTCTCTGCGCCGCCTCGGCCCATGCTCGGCCCGACACTCTGACGGACGAGCCGGGTGGCTACAACGGCTTTAGTGGCCTATTCGGCGCTGCGTATGTCAATCCGATGATCAAGCCCAGCGGTCCCATGGCCGACCTCGACGGCAACGTGATCCAGGACGCCCATGGACACGCTGGCTTCCCCGGTTTCGACGGCATGGAGGCCACGGTTTCTCTGGGATATGTTGCCCAGATGCAGGAGGCCGGTATCCCCATCACCTATGCATACGTTTCCGACGCGCACGATGGGCACGGCACTGCCGGCAATGTCCATTTCGCGTATGGTCCCGGCGAAGATGGTTACACCCAGCAACTGCAAGCCTACGATCAGGCCTTCGAGAAGTTCTTCGACCGGCTCGCTTCGGATGGAATCACGAAGAAGAACACCCTGTTCGTCTTTACCGTGGACGAAGGCGACCATTTTGTGGGCGATGCCCCGACTCCCGATGGTTGCGACGGCGTAACCACGCCGTGCGTCTACAACCGCGTCGGCGAAATCAATGCTGACCTGCGGCGCATGGTCTTCACGCAATTCGGCGACGCCAACGTTTTCTCCGTACATTCCGATGATGCGCCGACGGTGTACGTCAACGGCACCGCCACTCAACCTCTCCGAGACCAGACCGACCCCATCGTCCGCAGCCTGGAACGAGAAATGGCTGGGCTCAGCTGGCTCAACCCATACACCGGCGTGGTCCAGAACAACATCATGGTCGCGCAGGTAGACCATATCGGCATGAAGACGCTGCACATGGTGACAGCCGATCCCTTCCGCACCCCCACTTTCACTCCCTTTGCCGATCCAAACTGGTTCTTCTTCGCCACCGGAGGAACCAAGTGCCCCACGCCTGCCGCTTGCGCCTTCATTCCGGCGAGGACCAGTCAAAGCTTCGCCTGGAACCACGGTGACATCCAAAATGAGATCGCCACGACTTGGGTGGGTTACGTTGGACAGGGTGTCGAAGATTCTGGAATCGACAGCAAAACCTGGTCCGACCACACCGATGTCCGTCCGACCATCCTGAACCTGGTCGGTTTGAAGGATGACTACGTCCACGATGGACGCGTCGTCTCCGAAGTTCTAGAAGACAGCGCGATTCCATTCGCTGTGAGGATTAGTCCCGGTTTCACCGCGCTGGCTCAAACCTACAAGCAGTTGAACGCACCCTTTGGTCAGTTCGCAATGGCCACGCTCAAGGCATCCACCAAGGCGCTGGCGTCGAACGACGCGGGGGACGCAACCTACACCTCAATCGAAGGGCAAATCCAGTCGCTCACCACGCGGCGGGATGCACTGGCAACCGAGATAAAAGGCGTGCTCGATGGCGCTGAATTTAAAGGCCATCCCTTCGGTGTTTTAAAGGCTCTCTTGCTAGTCGTGCGGGCGAATGTGTTGCTCGACCAAGCGAACCACCTGCCTCATTAGAACGCAAGCTGTGGTGATGTGCTAAAGCAGTGATCGCCATAAGCCAGCCGAGCCTGATTGCCAAGCCCGGGGCGCTGCGGACCATGCCCCGGGCGATGCGCTATAGCCTATAGTCGATCGAGACCGTCGATGCGCTAACGTTACTACCCGCAGCGCTGCCGCCGAGGTGGCCGCCTATCCGTGCTTACCATTCAAAGTTGCCTTGTGCGTTAAGGGATGATGAGGGAAAGATGATGTTGGTGGAGTGGGGAACGTGTCTGCTCTGGTGCGGGCAGGGGCTGAAATCCTCACCGCATCGAGCGGAAACCCTGATTGGAAATACGAAGGGCTTCTTTGGACTTTGATCGGCCTGGTAAGGCAATCTGAGCTATGAGACAAACTGACTTTTATCGGCCGAGCCCGCTGTGATCACCTGGAATGATGCTAGTAACATTCGTGCACGAGTATTTCTCCAGCACTAGCGCCTGCACCTGCTTTGTGTTCAGCGTTTTACCGACACGCGGCTTCACTGCTGCCGCGATTTTGTCATGAATGGTCAACTGTCGCAGCTCAAAGGCCCCGGATCTGGAAGAGGGTCCGGGGCCTGTATTTGAATGGATGGACCTGCCAGGAGGTACACCTGCAGAAGCAGGCGTTCCCAACAGCGACTAGTGGCAGGGGTTGAAGAAGTGGAACGGATTGGGCTTCACAAAACAGGCCTCGTCGAAATAGAGCCTTGAGCCCACTCTTTGGAATTCCAGGGCCGTGCTCTGTCCCGACGCCGCCCTTGGGGAGATGAAGGCTTGTCGCTCAAAGAAGACGGCAAAGGGGCCGCCCTTGAGCGCTTCGAGAATGACTCGTCCTTTCAAGTCGCCGTTGCTGGATAATTCGAAGCCTAGGATCTGCGCCAGCGTGGGAACGATGTCCGCGTTGCCAACCGGCGAGAAGTCAACAAAATGGCTTTTGAAGTCAGGTCCGATGGCCGCCATGTTGTTGAACGTGTTGTCACGTCCCAGGCTGCCGTGCATGCCTTGACCTTGCTGCAGACCGGAATCCGCGATCTGCACCGCGGTTTGCAGTGGATGGTTTGGATCGGTGGCGAAGGTCTTGAAAGCCAGCGCGATGGTCGGAGTCGGAAGACCGGTTGCGCCGACCAGGTTGATGGAGCTGAGAGGCAGTGTGCCCGGAATCCGACCGAAGCTGTCGTCCAGGAACATCCCGCCGAGGTAATCCTGTTGCGCCAGGAATGCGACGATCTTTTTGGTGGTGTTGATGTCGTGGTCCGGAACATAAATAAGGTCGGAACCGCCATTGGCCGCGACAATCACTTTCGCATCCGTGTTGTCCAGAATGTTTCCCGAGCCACCGATCAGAGCGTCTCCGTTCGCTGGATGCTGGCGAACTGTGGCGGTCTGCTGCGGAACGGTGGGATCCACGGGCTCATAAACATTGCCCGAACCGCCCGCGATAATACTGTCCGGATCGAAGAGGGGAAGGTTCAAGGCGTGGGACAGATCAATCGCCACGAAACCGACGGGCAAAAAACCTGTATTAACTTCTTGCCGGCCGGTTGTGTCCTTGTAAATAAAACCGGCCGCATAGCTGGACGTTGCAGTCCCGTCCGGAGCCACATCGTGCTTGCTGATAGTGGCAAAACCGTGGTCGGCGGTTATGAATATGTCGGTGTTCGCTGCGAGATCGGGATTGCTGTTGACGTAGTCCAGAATTTGCTTCAGGTTGTTATCCGCATTGTGGACCCCAGCCTTGGAGGTTGGTCCGTTGATACCAGGAATCAGGGCATTCAAACTGTCTCCCTGGTTATGTTGAGTGCCATCGGGATCGCGCGACCAGTAGACCAGGACGAACGGGTTGCCACTGGCCTTGAAAGCCGGCAGAACGGCCTTGGTGGTGGCGTCGGCAAAATATTGTTGCTGAGTTGCATTCGGCACAAGCGTTCCCGGAGTGGTGTTGTTGCCCGACGGCTGTACCCGCAACGGAGTTACCAAAGGCAACCCCGCATTCGTCAGTGCGGTGACCGCGCTGGCCGGCAGTGGTACGCCACTCGTAGTCCCGGTTGCGTCGTCGATGAAAATTGTGACCGGCGTCGGAAATGCCTGGCCGACCGGGTTCAGTTGAGTGACGTCCTGGATGGCGACGGGACCGACTTTTCCAATCGAGGCCGTGTTATAGCCGTGGGCGCGTGCCACCTGCAGCAGCGTCTCCTCGGTCAGGTAGTTGCCGTTGTAGTGGTCATCGAGGTCAGCCAGAATCGGGTTATTTTCGATGAAGGGCGTGTTCGTCCCCGGCGTGCGGCCGAAATTGCCGGTGTTGAATATGGGATATCCCGAATAAATCGTGTTGCTGAAGTCGCCAGTGTCGCCGAGGTAGTGGCCGGTGGCGATAGCGGAACCGTTGGGAGTTGTGAAAGTCGGAAACAGCGCATGGCTGTTTATGAAATTAACTCCTTGGTTACGCACACTTAAGAGCGTAGGCGCGTCGGTGGAGTTGACCGAACCGGGTCGCAGCCCGTCGGCTATAAAGATAATCGCGTTTCGATGTTTTTTGGGGTGGGAAGATTCCGCGTAGGAAAAGGACAGGGCGAGAAGCACGACCGCGCCTGCAAAAACGGCTCGTACAGCTAGTTTCATGGAGATTCTCCTGTGGACTGACCGTAGCAAGCCCAGGTCAACGGAAGGTTACAGGCGTATTAAAGGAATTTGAATTTAGAGCGCGGGTAATTCCGGTCACGTTAAGTCGCGGTCAACACAGTGACAATGTGGTAGGCAGTAAACATGCCTAGGTTCATTCCTCCAACCCGAGGGGCCACTCAAACGACCGTTCGTTTCCAGCTCCCGGCAGAGTTAGTTGCAGACTCCTACGATTTTGCGGATGGTGGAGCGGTCCTCGACTGCCTTGATCATGAAATCGGCCACATCCGCACGCGAGATTTTGAAGCCAAAATGAGGCAGGTGGCCGTAGCGCACACGATACGTTCCGGTGTAGGGCTTGTCGGTAAGTTCCGGAGGGCGCACCATCGTCCAATCGAGTTCGCTTTCCGCAAAGAGCCGCTCCATCGCCGATGCATCGGCGACCGTCCGAGGAAACAGCAACCTTCCCAGCAAGTATGCTGGCGGTAAGACAGAATCCTTGAACAGGAAAGCGACTGACTCGACCACGACACGACGGACTCCGGCGTGAAGCATGGCTCCAGTCAGGGCCACAGCGAACTGTTGGAGAAGGTGTGCGTCGGCCTTCGATACGGGTACCCGCGGGCCGAAACCCGAGAGCACGGCGTCGTGACCCTGAATGCTCTGTTCAAGGTCGACAGAATTGAGCAGATCTCCCTTCCGGAAAGGGATGCGATCTCGAAATTCCTTGAGTCGATCCGGCGAGCGAACCAACGCCGTCACCGAATGACCGCGTTCGATCGCCTGCTTGACGATCTCGATTCCTGTGCCGCCTGTGGCTCCCAGTACAACCAGCTTCATATATCCCCCTTAAACCACAACATCTGACGCTCTCGGATCGGCGTCGATTCTGCTTTCATGTTAAATATAGATAACTATATTTAATAATCGATGCTATAATTATTCCTGTTGGCAAGAATAAAAAAGCGGGCTTACAAATCATTGGTTCGCCAGCGCCAGGCGGGTGACACCCGCCGCCGCATCGTAGACGCTACCCGGCACCTCTTGCAGAGCGAAGGCTATGCTGGGATGACCATCGAAACGATCGGGCGGCGGGCGGAGGTGTCTGCCCAAAGCGTTTATGCCATCTTCAAGTCGAAGACGGGAATTCTCATCGAACTACTCGACCAGTCCAGCTTCGGGGTCGATTACGAGGACGCCGTGCGGCAGGCCCGGAGCGCGAGCGATCCCGAAACCAGGTTGCGACTCGCCGCCCGCGTTGCCCGGCAGATTCGCGGCGCGCAAAGCGCGACGTTCGACCTGATGCGGGGTGCCGGGGTGGTGGCTCCCGAACTGGCAAGGCTGGAACAAAACCGCGAGCGTCTACGCTACGAGGGGGAAGAAGGAACGATCACCTTCCTTCGCGAAGCAGGGAGGCTTCGACCGGGGCTGGACCAGAAGGCCGCGCGGGATATCTTCTGGATGCTTACAGGAGGGGATGTATACCGCATGCTGGTGCGCGAGCGTAAGTGGTCACCTCAGAAGTACCAGGATTGGCTGGCCAACACACTCGTACACTCCCTGCTCGCTCCCGTGGACTCGAGCGGGGCAACGAGAAGTGAGGGATGATGAGTTGAGACGAGGAAAGCGACACCGGTATCGACGTGCCAGTCCAGGTTTGCTCGAGAGTGCCCCGTCCAAGCTCTGAACACTCTGCTTGGGCGGGGTTTGATCTTCCCTTCATCGTTGGCGGTGGGTGCAATCTCAGGCTATGGAGTCCTCCTACATAAACGTGCCCCCGCGCGTAAAATCCCCGCCCTAGCGAAGTGTTCTAAGCTTGGACGGGGCACCTTTGAGAGTCAGAAAACGATAGCATCGAGCCATCCGTTTGACCCACCCCGCACCCTCCAATAAACTGAAAACACTCCACATCGAACCTAACCTATGGCAGACAGCATCCATGTCAAGCTTCCCGACGGGTTGGTGAAAGAAGTCCCCAGAGGGACTACCCCGCTCGATATCGCCAAATCAATCGGCCAGCGTCTTGCCGATGCCACGCTTGTAGCCAAGACGCATGGCGATCTCATTGACTTGACCCGGCCGCTGGAAAAAGACGCTGACCTTCGGCTGCTGACTGATCGCGATCCCGAGGCGCTCGAAGTTTACCGGCATTCGTCGGCACATTTGTTAGCTGCAGCGGTGCTGGAATTGTTTCCGGAGACCAAACTGGGCCACGGGCCGCCAACCGACACTGGCTTCTTTTACGATTTCTATCGTCCTACGCCGTTTACGCCAGACGACCTGCAAAAGATTGAAAAGAAGATGCAGGAACTGGTGCAGCAGGATCTTCCCTATGCGCGGGAATTTCTGCCACGTAACGAAGGACTGGCAAAGTTCAAGGGCGAAGGCGACTTCATGAAGTGCCACTTCATCGAGCAGTTCACCAAGCCCGATGAAAAGATTTCGATCTACAAGACCGGCAAGTTTCTGGATTTCTGCCGCGGCCCGCACATTCCTTCGACCGGCAAGATCAAAGCGTTCAAGCTCCTGAATATCGCCGGCGCCTACTGGCTGGGCGATGAGAAGAACCCGCAGCTACAGCGCATTTACGGCACGTCCTTTTTTTCGAAGAAAGACCTCGACGATTTTCTCAATAAACAGGAAGAGGCCAAGAAGCGCGACCATCGCGTGCTGGGCCAGCAGCTTGATCTGTTTTCTATCCAGGAGCTGGCCGGGCCGGGACTGATTTTCTGGCATCCCAAGGGCGGGATCATCCGCAAGGAGATGGAAGACTGGATGCGCTCCGAGTACCTGAAGCGCGGCTACTCGCTGGTGTATACACCGCATGTGGCGCGGCGGCAGTTGTGGCAGACCTCGGGACACGAAGGCTATTACGCGCAGAACATGTTCGACGTCATGGAGCTCGACGATGCCGAATATCGCATGAAGCCCATGAACTGCCCGTTCCACATTCTGATTTATAAGGACTCGCTGAAATCGTATCGCGATCTGCCGGTGCGCCTGGGCGAATTGGGCACAGTGTATCGCTACGAGCGTTCGGGTGTGATGCACGGCCTACTGCGGGTGCGCGGCTTCACCCAGGATGACGCGCACATTTTCTGCACGCCGGAGCAGATTGAAAAAGAGATTGCGGATTGTGTGGAGTTCGCCCGCGACGTGCTGAAAGATTTTGGCTTCGACAAATTCCAGACCGAGCTCTCTACCTGGAACCCCGCCGATCGTAGAAATTTTGTGGGCAGCGATGAGCAGTGGAACAGCGCAACCACTTCGCTCGAAAAGGTTCTCAAGGAACTCAACATTGAATACACGGTCATCCCCGGTGAAGCGGCGTTCTACGGCCCCAAGATTGACATCAAGCTGGTGGATGCCATCGGACGCCTGTGGCAGCTTTCGACGGTGCAGTTTGATTTCAATCTGCCGCAGCGCTTCGGCCTCGAATACGTCGCCGAAGACGGATCGCGCAAGCAGCCCGTGATGGTGCACCGGGCTTTATATGGATCAGTCGAGCGTTTCTTTGGCGTGCTGATCGAACACTACGCCGGCGCGTTTCCTGTCTGGCTGTCCCCGGTGCAGGCGGTGATGATTCCGATCAGCGAACGCCATGCCGAATATGCCAACAAAGTTGCCTCGCAACTGAAAGCGATTGGCGTGCGGGTGCAGGTTGACGCTCGCAACGAAAAGATGAATGCCAAGATTCGCGAGCATGCCATGCAGAAAGTGCCATTCCTGCTGGTGGTGGGTGATAAGGAAGCGGAGGCCGGCAAAGTGAACGTCCGCACCCGGGGCAAGGAAAAGACTGAAGACATGGCGGCTGCCGAATTCGTGGAGAAGATCAAGCAGCTGATTGAGCAGAAGAGTTCGGGGCTATAGGCGTGTGGGGGCGCACTCTTGTCCGCCGCCTTTGACTTGGACCTTGTGTTTCGCACTGCCGGCCATGCTTCCGAGAACTGCGATATTCTTTAACCGCCCCACACCCGCCTGGTTCTGCTGATCTTGAATGCATAGGTCAACGGGCAAGACGCAAATCATCGGCGTTATTTCTGACACGCACGGTCTGCTTCGTGCTGAGGCCCTTGCTGCTCTGCGCGGCTCTGACTACATCATTCATGCCGGGGATGTCGGCGATCCCTCTATCTTGAAAGAGTTGGCCAAGATTGCTCCCGTCACGGTAATCCGCGGCAACGTGGATCGGGAGACCTGGGCCAGGAAGGTTCCGGCGACCAGCGTGCTTGAAGTCCGGGACGTGTCTATCTGCATTCTGCACAACCTCGCTGAACTGGATTTAAAACCGGAAGCAGCAGGATTTGATGTCGTCGTTTATGGGCACAGCCACGTCGCCAAGCAGGAAACCAAGAGTGGGGTGCTGTATTTCAATCCCGGCAGCGCTGGGCCCAGGAGATTTCGGCTACCTGTAACCGTCGGGCGACTAACAGTGAAGGACGGCAAAGTTTCAGGAGAGATTGTTGAGATCGTGCCGTGGATCGACTAGGCGAGCTTTGCTTGGCGGGGCGGACGAGGCGTCCGCCCCACGTAAGGCGGGACAACGAACTGGTCCTACGCAGGAGCCGGAGTGACCGGTGCGGGCGGCGCTGCAGCGTGGCCGCCGCCGGTGTTGACCAGGTCTTTTAACTCTTTGCTGGGTTTGAAGAACGGGATTTTCTTCGCCGGGACTTCGACCCGCTCGCCGGTCTTGGGATTACGGCCGACCCGCGGTTTGCGCTGGCGCGTGCGGAAGCTGCCGAAGCCGCGGATCTCGATTTTGTCGCCCACGCGGAGCGAGCGCACGATGCTGTCAAAGATGGTCTCGACGATGACTTCACT
>Ga0137403_10001267_pt1 | contig 31829 bp, 21 predicted proteins | sample CZOMad2_1_16fung_FD_122057 | JGI IMG/M metagenome (GOLD analysis project Ga0137403, IMG submission 122057) | Vadose zone soil fungal communities from Angelo Coast Range Reserve, California, USA - CZOMad2_1_16fungal (Hybrid Assembly) | ecosystem: Environmental > Terrestrial > Soil > Vadose zone... | reverse complement strand
CCGGAGCCGAGATCGAGAAAGGTGCAACCCGTGGGATCGATACCGAGCGACTCGACCATCTCCCGAAATAGGGCCGGTTCGGTTGGCTGGTACGCAGAATGCAACACGCCCAGCAGCCGATTGCGCCACCCTACAGTGGCACTAGTCGTATTCACACCCTGATCCCAGTCGTAGTCCACGTCGCCATAGCGCTGCCGTTCGCGCTGCGGCGTGGAATCCCGCAGAAATCCCCAGAGTTCGACGCTGAGCTCGCGGAGAGATGAAACAAGCCCCTCGCGATCACGATGGTCGCACCACCACTCCCGCAGTGCTGCTCGAAGGGTCGGGGAACTATTTTGCACGGACCGCCGGATCGGGCGGCCACTCCTGCGAGGAGCCTTCGAACATGCTGACCGTTTTCTCGTTGCGTTTGCCAGCGCCATCGTGCACAGCAATGCGATGGGGCTTGCCCGGTTCGTAGCCAGTCCAGAGCGAAACTCCAGCGTAAACGCCGTCTTTGCGCAATACATAATAAGTCATATCCATGAAGCGCAGCCGATCCATATCGTGATTGTAATTTCGTACGATGCGCTGCAGCGCTTCCATGCCAGCGTCGAAGGGCGACATCCCGTGACGCAGATTCTCGATAATCGTGTGCGCGCCGGCAACCCTAAGATTCTCCTCTCCACTACCGGTCGCGCCCGCGGAGCCCACATCCTGATCCGTGTAGCATCCCGCTCCAATCACCGGCGAGTCACCGCAGCGGCCGGGCAACTTCCACGCCAAGCCGCTGGTCGTGGTGCAGCCGGAGAGTTCGCCTTTCTCGTTCAGCGTGGAGCAGTGGATCGTGCCGGTCGGTGGAAATAGGACCTTGTGGACGGCGGCACGGCGCAGCTCTGGCTCAATCCCAAGCTCTTCGGCCACCTCGTAGAGGCGCTGGACACGTTCGTGAAAATTGTCGGAGTGAGGCGGTAGCTCCCGCTTCTTCCACTCGGGACTCGCGAGGCTGGGACCCCACCAGTCCGAGTGCGTTTCTTTCCAAAGCAGCCACTGCTTTCGCGAATGCTCGGTGAGAAGGTTCTCGCGAGGAAAACCCTGTGCCACCGCGAAGCGCTCCGCTCCTTCGCCGACCAGCATGACGTGGCCCGTGCGCTCCATCACGGCTTTCGCCACTAACGAGACGTTCTTGATATTGCGGACGCCACCAACGGAGCCAGCCTGGCGCGTGGGGCCGTGCATGCAACTGGCATCGAGCTCGACCACGCCTTCCTCGTTGGGGAGACCTCCGAGGCCAACGCTGTCATCGTTAGGGTCGTCCTCGGGACCACGAGCGACCCGGAGGGCGGCATCGAGTGTGTCGCCACCTTTGCGAAGAATTTCATAACCCTCGTCGAGGTAGTTAAAGCCGTTGGCGGAGGAAATGATGATGGAGTGCGTCGGCGTATCCTGAGTCTGCTTTGATTCCGACTGTTTCTCTTGGCCTTCCAAACTGAGGCCGACCGCGCCGAGCGCAGTTGTGCCTAGGAAATCGCGACGAGTAAATGGCATGCGCCTCCCTTAGACTGCTTCAAGCTTGGGGAAGGATAGCAGAGGACGGCGCCAATGCCACAGAGCGGAGCACTGAGCGAATGCGGCGCTATGCCGCAACAACGATTACGAAGCGCTTCTTGCCGATTGCGGCCCGCGGTGGCGGTACAGAATCGTGCTGGGCACCAGCTTCTTCAATCGGCCACAAGCCTCGGCAGCACATTTACGAATATCCTCACACTGGCGTCCCGTGATCGACGCAGCTTCGTCCACAGTGAATCCCTCGACCGATACGAGCAGGAACGCCTCGCGCTCCGACTTGGGCAAGTTCCTCATGGCGGACTCCGTAAGCGCAAGCCACTCCCGGGACGAAAACGAATCCTCCGGCGTCACCACTCGACGGTCCGCGACGACATCCTCTTCCTGCAACAACTCGTCGGGCTGATGAAATTGCAGCTGCGATTCGCCGGAGAGGACATTAGGACTGCGTGCGGATTTTTCCAGGTGTACGAGATCATCGTCGCCGACCTCAGCCGCTCCGTCGCTTGCGGTCAGAGTGCCAATCGCACGCAAGGCCAACCCGTAAAGCCACGGCTCGATGGCCAGTTTCTCGGGGCGCTGGTGCCCGTCGCTTAACGCCGCGAGCACAGCCTCGTCCAGCACTTCTTCCACAGCGATCGGGTCCCCTGTGAGCCAACCCTCGCTCTCGCGAAATGCTAGTTCCCTTTCCACAAACTGACGCAGCCGCGGCAAGCTGGTGTTGATATAGAGAGAAATATCCTCCGCCGAAACCTCGGGCAGGTGCCGTGCCGCAAGCGTGTGCTCGAAAGGAACCTGGTGGCCGTTGCTTCCCTTCTCGCGCCGGTTGCGGCGGAAATCGCGCAGGATTTCCTTGTGGCGATTGAACTGGTGGCACAGTTCGTCAAAAGCGGTTTTGACCGCGCTGATCGCCTTCGCGTTCGTTCCGTGCGCAGCCATCTGTCCGGTGGGCAGGCGCAAGTTGAGTGTGACAACGATCCCCTCAACGCCCGGGGCGAGGTCCACGACACACTTGAGATGGACCAGTTCCGGCCGAAAGACTTGCACGCGGCGCTGCAGCTTTTCTAGCTGGGAATCAATTTCGTTTTCGACGGTGGGATGTTTCGCTGCCTTGAAGCTGATATGAACATTCATTGGGTCGCCTCGACGAAGGACGTGGAACCCGAGAATCTCTCAACTCAATTGCAGTCTACACCCGCTGTAAAGGGTCGGCGGTGGCGAAGCGCACGAAGTTCAAGTTGTCATCCCGACCGTAGCGGTATCGCCGGTTTTCAAGCGATTCCGTGAAGTGGAGGGACCTGCTTTTAGTTTGGCGAAGAACTGAAGTACGGCTTCCTAACGTATTGCGGATGAGTTTCTTAGGGCGAGAATCTAAACCGCCACCGTCACAGTAGTCTCGGTGCGGATGACCGGCCGGTAAAGCGTATCCCGCTCAATAGCCTCGCGCCCAGCTTCTTCGATCAGCCGAATAAGATCCTGCCGCCGCATGCCTTGCGGCGTAGTCGCGCCAGCATCGTGGTAAATCTTTTCTTCGATCACGGTACCGTCAAGATCGTCCGCCCCAAATCGCAGAGCGATCTGCGCAATCTTCGGGCTCAGCATCTGCCAGTAGGCCTTGATGTGTGGAAAATTGTCGAGAATGAGGCGGCTCACCGCGATCTGGCGAACGTCGAGCATGCCGGTGGTCTTGGGAAGATGCGCCAGAGCCGTATTCTCGGGATGGAATGCCAGCGGAATAAACGTCTGAAAGCCGTTGGTTTCATCCTGCACTGCACGCAAGCGGAGTAGATGATCGATACGGTCTTCGTCGTTCTCGACGTGACCGTACAGCATGGTCGCGTTCGACCTCAAGCCAATCTGTTGAGCCGTGCGCGCAGTGTCCAGCCATTCCTGGCCGTCAATCTTGTGATCGCAGATGATATGCCGAATATGATCGCTGAAAATCTCCGCACCGCCCCCTGGTAGTGAGTCGACTCCGGCTTCTTTCAGCTTTACCAGCGTCTCTCGAATCGAGAGCTTGGCTCGCTTGGCGAGATAAGACACTTCGACCATGGTGAACGCCTTCAAGTGCACTTGCGGAAAGCGCTCCTTCAATCCGGAAACAAGATCGAGAAAATACTGAAATGGAAGGTCGGGATGAAGTCCGCCGACAATATGAAACTCCGTTACCGCCTCGCTGTATCCGGAAGCAGCCGTCTCGTAGGCCTCTTCCAGCGCCATCGTATAAGCGCCCGGCGAATCCTTCTTTCGGCCAAAAGCGCACAGGCGGCAGGCGGCTACACAAACATTCGTCGGATTGATGTGCCGATTCACGTTGAAATAGGTCTTATCGCCATGCAGTCGCTCGCGCACGTAGTTGGCGAGCCAACCCACGGCGAGGATGTCTCCGGTGCCGTAGAGAACGAAGGCGTCGTCACCGGCCAGGCGCCCGCCGGATAGAACCTTCTTTGCGATGGGCTCTAAGAGGGGGTCTTCGGTTTGAAACTGGTGTTGAATTGACACGTGTCTATGATATCGCAGGGGGCGGGTGAAGTCACAAATGAGGCTCCCAGCTCAGGGTGGCTTTGCTTCTTTGAGGCACACGCTTTTCCTTCGACCAACTTCCCTAAGTTGGCTCACGGCTGCTCGTAAATTGGGTTCGAGGGGGCGCTTGGATCGTAGTCGCGGCCATACTTGTTTTTGTGCGGCGCTTCCGGGGCTGCGGAAATCGAGAGGGTGATGGTGCCGAACGAGGCGGAACCGGCGGTAATGGTCAGCTCGCGGGAGGCTGCGTCGGCGGTTCCCGGCAAACCTCTTTCATTCCATACGTGCAACAGGTACCGCCCAGGAGGAATCCCGCGGATGGAGATGTTGCCGGAGCGGTCGGACAAGGCGTAATAAGGCGTAGCCACAGCAATTACGACTGCGCTCATTTCCGGATGGATATTGCAAAAAATATAGCTGATGCCCGCCTTGTCAAAGTGGACGAAGCGCGTACCGCCCGCCTCGTACAAACCCAAGTCGAAGCGCTTGCCATCGAAAAGAGAAAAGACGTTGTGGAAGAAGGGGTCGCGGTTGGGAAATTCTACTGCGGTTCCAGCGCGCAATATTACTACGCGAGGCTGAAAGCTCTTGTTTTTTTGCACCAGGCGTGGAAGCGGTTTTGGATCGCCCGGGACGGAAGCTGGGGAAGGAGTCAACGGAATCAGCCACACGGCAGTGTCAGATTGGCCGCCGCGCCAGAGTTTCCCATCGCGCACGACCAGGTCCACGCGACCAGTGAGCACGGATTCTTCGGTCGGAGCTGCCAGGCAGCAGCTTACGACCAAGATCACGCATCCGAAGCAACGAAGCAGCATAGAGTTCGAGCCAGCCCTACAGCTTAAAACAGAATGCCCATCACCAAGTTGACTTGGTTGGCGGTGTGATTGTTGTTGGAGAGCGCATCCGCGGCCAAATGACGGTATTCGGCAGAGAAAAGCAAATCTGAACGCGGGCGGGCAATGATGTTAGCCAGAACACCACGGTTGCGAACCACTGAGTCAAAATATTCTGTCGGGTTTCCGGCGCGAATGTCGCGGGCGAAGGCGCTGTCCTGGCCGAAAGCGGTGTTGAATTCGATTTTGGATGTGGCGCGGAACTTGAGCTGCGACCAGCCGCCTACCGTACGAAGCGGGATGACAGTTGTGGACGGCTGAGTGAGATCTCCGACATAGACGGTGCTGGTGCCGATGGTCGCCCCCAGTCCGCCCAGCGCGCTGCCCCGGTAAAATTTTCCGGTTAAGGAAAACCTGCGGCCAAGCGGGACGTTCCAGTCCGCCATTCCGGCCCAGGCATTCACGTTGCGGCCGAAGCCATAGTTTTGCCGGCCGTAGTAGCCTCCGCCGCCGACGGTGAGCTTCTGTCCAAAGAGGGTGTGCGACCAGGCTGCACGCGAGGCATAGGCGGGTTGACGGGAAAGCTCCGACGCTTGGGGAAAGCGGAAACTTACATCCATCGGGAAATCGCCATTCAGGTTGTCGAGGATGCCGGCCTGCAGGAGAAAGCTAGATTCTTCCGAGACGGTGAATCGGTGCTCGACGCGGACCTGCGGGGTCCAATTCCAGAGGTTCCCGGCGTAAGCGAGAGCTGGAACAGCAAGGGTCGCGAAGGAAGTGGGAGTTGTCGGGGTAAAGAACAAGCCGTCCTGTCCTGCGATGATCGAGGTCTTGGCCCAGTCCATGCGCATCGTGGCGGTGCGGAGACGAATAATGCCGGCATCGACTCCGTTCCAGGTGTTCTGGAAACCGCCGGCGAAATCCATTTGCAGGTCGGCGCTGGTGCGGGCTCCGGCCACGCGAGGTCCGAAAATCTCTAGGCCAAGCTGCGATTGGCGGAGGGTGGCGCCGGCACTACCACTGGGCGAGCCGGGGGGGACAGCAAGTGCCACCGTTGGGAAATCCTGGTTCTCGACCTGTCCCTTGTTGCCGAAGAGATTGAGCAGGACGATACCAGAGAGGCGGACGCGGTATTTCGAAGCGCTCTCGACTTTGCTCTGATGTTGCTCGTCGACTTTGCTGCTGAGGAGGTCGTACTCTTCGTCGAGTTTGGCTGCGCGATCGGCGTTGTGGGCCACTCTCCAGTCGGCAGTCTGCGAGTCGCCTTGCGCGGCGTTTGACGACAGCTCTTGAGGTCGCGGTTCTGCAGTTGGCTCTGCGGAAACCGTTTCGTAGCTACCCGAAGGATTTTCCACAGGCTCTCTTACCGTGTCGGGACGACGGACGGCATCGAGTTCCTTGTGCATTTGCCGGGTTTCTTCCCGGTAGCGGGCGTTTTCGACGCGCATGGCCTCGACTGCGGCTCGAAGCTCGCGGACCTCGTCGCGAAGCTCGCGAACTGAGGAATCAGTGGACGCATCTTTGTATCCGTTTTGGGGCGAGCTTTGCGCCCAAGCCGGAGAGAGCAGGGAGATGACGAGCAGCCCCAAGGCCGGAGAATTTGTTCTTCTCATGTTGGACCCTCACTTCCTGATGCTTTCAGTTCGAGCGACTGGAGAACGGGTGGCAGCCGCAACACGGTATGATGCTCGGCGTTTAGGAGCACAAGCCCCTGCCGATGTTGTTTTTTCTCGAGGAGCACAGGGGCGCCCTTCGCGGCAGATCAGCTGACAGTTTCCCGGACCGGGGGAAGGTTTCCGGAGTTCGTCGTCAAGGGCAAGACTACCTGAAAAGTGGTGCCGGCAGGCGAGCTGCGCTCCACCACAATGTCGCCGCCGTGGTCCTGGACAATTTTTTGCACGACCGTGAGTCCCATGCCCGTTCCGTTCTCTTTGCCAAAGCTGACGAAAGGCTGGAACAGTTGGTCTCGAATCTCAGGCGCGATCCCGGGACCGTTATCGCAAACCTGTAGTTCGATCCCATCTTCGGTTGGCCGGAGATATAGATCGATGCGACCTCCCTGCTTCGGGACGCATTCGCAGGCGTTGAGCAAGAGGTTGTGGAAGACGCGCTCCATCTTCCGGGAATCGAACCAGCCTTCGCTGCTGCCTTCCGTATGAAGGTCGATGCGGATGCCCTGGTATTCGGGGTGAGTGCGGATGACCTGGATGGAGTACTGGAGGGTTTTCTGCAGGTTTCCAAAAGCGGGTCGCAGGGACTCTCGGGTCCGGGAGAACTCGAGGAGGGATTCGATCATTTCCGTCATCTGCGTGACGGCGGTCAGAATTTCGCTGTAGAGTTCTTCGCGTTGCGTGGCGTTCAGGTGACTTTCGCAGAGGAACTCGCCGTTGGCGACGATGGAAGCCAGGGAATGGCGCAGATCATGGGAAATGGAACTAGCCATGCGGCCAATGGTGGCGAGGCGCTCCGATTCAATCAATTGCTGGCGGCTTCTGAGGAGGCTAGCGCGCATACCATCGAAGGCGGCGCTGACTTCCGCGACTTCATCGCCGCCGCGAGAGTCGAGTGGGAAGTTGTAGTTGCCTTGTCCCAAGGCGCGGACGCCTTCGACGAGATTGGCCAGCGGGCGAGTGAACGTGTGCGAGATGAGGAAGACGAGCAGGCTTCCTCCGACGACGGCCAGCAAATCCAGCACGAGCAGTACGCGGTTCAGATCGTCGAGAAACCCTGTGGCTTGGTCGAGGGACTTGAGCACCACCAGACGGACTGGCTGCGTTGCTTCGGGGGAAAGCAAGACCGAGGTGGCGAGGAAGCGCTCCTTGCCGACCTTAACCGAGACCGGTTTCTGGCGGATACCCTCATCCAGGAACGCCTGGGACTGTCGTTGCAAATCTGCCTCTTGCTGTTCGGACAGCGTGCTCTCGACGATGCGATCGCCGTAGCGAAAAGCTACCTGACTGGCGGCAACGCGAGCGATATCTTGGGCCAAGGGCTCGTTGATTTCATAGCCAATGGCAAGCGAGCCTAGCAGCCGATTTTCTGAAGGGCCGCCGAAGTAAATGGGCTGGACGAACACCTCGTACAGGTGCTGGTTTCCATACCACCAACTGGTGGGCCTTCCCGACTGGAGCGACGCGCGTAAGGATTCAGCAACCGCCGCCGTAGTTGGGCCGGGACCGGAGACGTGCATCGCCATAATGTTGGCGGAGGGGTCGGCCAGGACGAACAGATCGCTGCCGGCCAGATGCCAGATGCCGCTCGAGGCATCTTGAATTGTGGCCCGATCGCGAGTTGTCATGAGCGCTCGCACGTTCGGCAAGTCAGCGAGCAATTGCGCGGAGCGAGCCAGGGTCTCTTCGCGTTGCCGCTGGAAGTCCTGGAAGGTGAGAACGGAATTGCCCAGGCCGGTTTGAATCTCGCGCCGAACCTGGTTTTGTACAGTCAGTCGCACGACCAGAAGCGTGGTGGTAGTCAGGGCTGCCGATACGAGGAGCATGGACAGCAGGAACTTGGTGCGCAGGCGCAAACCGGCGACGCCGCTGCTCCCCAACAGGATCGACTTTGAATCTTCGCTCACCGCATTCCTGATCTGCGTTCAAAAGACCGAAGTACGCGAAAGATCTGCGCACGAACGATCTAGCGCACGAATTTATATCCTGAGCTGTGTACAGTGCGAAAATGCAGAGGATTGGAGGGATCTTTTTCCAGCTTCTGACGGAGCCGCATGATGTGATTGTCCACGGTGCGCGTGGAGGGGTAGTGCTGATAACCCCACACCTCGTTGAGCAACTCCTCGCGAGAGACCACGCGCTCGAGATTTTCCGACATGAATTTCAGAATCTTGAATTCCTGAGCCGTGACTGCGACTAGTTGCCCACCGCGCATCACTTCCATCTTGGTGAAGTTGACGGTAACGTCGCCAAAACTGAAGGTCTCTCCGGCGGGAGCGCGGCCGGAGCGGCGGACGGCCGCACGGACCCGAGCCAGCAGTTCACGCGGGCTGAAGGGTTTGGTAACGTAGTCGTCGGCGCCGATTTCCAGAAGGAGAACCTTGTCGGTGACTTCCGACTTGGCGCTGAGAATAATTACTGGGACCGTAGGCGCCTCTTGCTTAACCTCCCGGCAGACGTCCTGACCGCCGAGGCCGGGTAAACGCAAGTCCAAGACAAGGGCGGACGGAGGTGACGCGCGGAATTTCTCCAGGCCATCACTGCCGTCGGAGGCAACGTCAACCGCATATCCCTCGGCCTCAAAAAGGCGCTTGAGAGCTTTTTGGACAGCCCGATCATCTTCAATTACGAGCACACGTTCCATGCGCGTTACTCTCCAGGGCACCCTAGGGCGGGTGCCAATATTTCGTCGAAGCGCATGGGCGGGATCGTTCTTCCTGGGGGCGGTAGCTACGCCCTGCCCAGTAAAGGTTAGGCTACCGCAAAACCATCCTGAAATGGGAAATTCATAGAAATGTGACAATTTAGTTACAATCCGAAATTATGGTAACGGACGTGGAAGCGAACGCGGGACAGTAGCTTAGACGACCCTCTGCGGCGCCGTTTTGGTTTGGGAGCTTCAGGTCCTTAGATTGGGATTCTCTTTCTCCGATTTTCTTAACGGCTCTCGGGCGGGACAATTCCATTCATGCGCAGATATTCCACCATTTGCCCGTAGTGATTGGAAGAGTGCGCCAAGGCGTCGATGAGGAGCCCAAGCCGTGTTCTCTGCCAAGTGCCTTTCGTGCCTGCGATCAGTTCGACCTCATTCTTTTCGTCCACTTTGGCCGCAGCACGGTGAAGGCACGCGAACGAGCCTTTCAGGTATTCCATAATTTCTGCTTTCGAGTTGACCGAAGACGGTGCTGCCTCGCCTTGTGTCCCTAGAGGCGGCTCTTCGCCGAGGATGCGGGATCCCAATTGGTAGTTCGCAGCTGCCAGATGCTTCACCTGCTCACCGAAAGTGCGGACTCCCTTGAATTCGCCGTAGCTGGGTGTGAAGGAATACTTCGCCTCCGGCATGGCGTCAGCCGCGGGGACTAGGAGCTGCTCGATGTTCGTGACCCAATCGTTGAGAACCTGCGTTGTGGAGCGAGGGACTTCAGGCGTTCCGCTCTGAGCCAAGGTGATACTGTTCAGCAACACTAGCGACATCACCGCCAAGACGGATCGTTTCATAAAATGTCTCCTCATAACTTGAAACCGCAATTCTTTCGCGGATCAGGGCTTGAGCCAGGCCGCGCCCTCGGCGTGAATAAACTCTTTGACCCCGTCTCTTCCGGTCAATCGCAGCCACAGCGGGCCGCCTTCGGGTTCGGAACGCAGGTCAATCTCAAAGAACGGGCAGCAGACTCGTTCGCCGGCGGCCCACTCCGCGACTAGTTGGTAGGTCTTCATGTCAGATGGATATTGGAATTCAAACCCGTCGGGCAGTTCGCGGACAGATGTTTTCAGCGACCGGAGCATGGGGCCGAGTTCGTCGAAGTGACGTTTTCGCTGCTCTGGCGTGAGTGCCAGCCGGTCACACGCTAAAGGACTCTCTTGTTTTGCTTTGGCGGATTTCTCGTTTTGTTGCGCGGAAGCATTTTGCAGGAACACTGTTCCGGCAAGCATCACCAGTACTGCTACAACGATCAGAATGGTTTTCATAGTTTCCTCAAATCGAGGCTGGGATTTATGGGCGTTAAGCTCGCCCTGGGAAAAGGCTACAACTTAAAGCTGACTTGAAGGCAAGAGAAGAATTTGTAAACAATTTGTATTTCGGGAGCAGAAAGGCGAACCTCCTGCTCTAGAATTTGGCCATGACGCAAATGACGATTTCCGATGTGGCACGAAAAGTGGGGCTTCAGGCGTCGGCGATTCGGTATTACGAACAGATTGGCCTGTTGCCTCCGGCGGAGCGAATTAGCGGGCAGCGGCGCTATGACACAACAGCGATGTATCGGCTTTCGGTAATTCAGCATGCGCGAAAGCTTGGATTCACGCTGGAGGAAGTTCGCGAACTCTTCTTTGGGTTTGGATTCGACACAGGCGGATTTCGCGCTGTGCCGCGGGCTTCGGAACGCTGGCGCGCGATGTCGGCGAAAAAGCTTGCGGAGCTGGATACCTTAGTGAAAGAGATTGGGGTCATGCGGCGGTTGCTGCGCAGGATGATAGATCGCTGCCACTGCGAAACTCTGGATCAATGCGGAAAGGGCATCTTCCGGAGCGGAATGAGTTCGGTCAAAACGCAGGGCGTGGGCCTTAGGAGACGGCGATAAGACAGCGTGCTAGAATTCGCAGCGACTCCAGCTGCCGAATGAATATGAATCGTCCTCTTCGTGCCCACCTGGTTGTGTGCCTCTTGGCAATTCTTGTTGCCTTTTTATCGGTATTTTTGTCGTCGGCAGTATGGGCGCAGGAGCCCAGTTCCCTGGAGCTTTCGCGGCCGATCCGTCCGTGGGAGTTTCTTTCTGCTACGGGTCAGCGGGCCAGTTTGCTGGGGAACGAGGCTGGCCGGTTCGAGGCTTGGGTCTATCCGCTGAAGATTCTGCGCGACTTCCATCTGCGCTTCCGTGTGGGTGACCGCGAGATTCCGGCGGAGGCGCTGGCTCGCACTCTTACGATTCACCCTGAGTCGAGTTCCATTCTTTATGCCAGCGACACTTTTACCGTGCGGGAAACGTTCTTCGTGCCCGTTCACGAGGCTGGAGCCGTCATTCTGATCGATGTGGATACCTCGGAACCTGTCGAGGTGGAAGCCGTTTTTCATCGGGATTTCCAACTGGAATGGCCGGCAGCTCTCGGTGGCACGTACATGAGTTGGAACGCGGACGAGCATGCGTTCGTTTTGGGAGAAGAGACGAAGAAGTATGTGGCGCTGGTGGGTTCGCCCACGGCGGAAGGCGAGCATGCGGAATATCAAACCAGCTATTCAACCGCAACGGAAAGCTCGTTTCGGTTGGGAGCGACCAAGAAGGGGCACGAAACGAAAGTTGTCGTCATTGCCGCGTCCGTCAAAGACAGGGCCGAAGCCGAATCTGAGTATCGCCACCTGACGACCTCCTACGCCGCGCTCCTGCAGGAATCTGCTACGTACTACCGCGACTACCTGGCGCGGACCGTGAACCTGGCTCTTCCGGATGAGGAGTTGCGACGAGCCTATGACTGGTCGCGGGTGAGCATGGTTCAAGGGCTCGTCGCGAATCCATTTCTAGGCACTGGGCTGATTGCAGGCTACCGGACTTCGGGGGAGAGCCAGCGTCCTGGCTTTGCGTGGTTTTTTGGGCGCGACTCGGAGTGGACGGAACTCGGGCTCGATGCCGTCGGCGATTTTGCCACAACGCGGACCGCGCTCGATTTCTTAAGCAAATTTCAGCGCGAAGACGGTAAAGTGCCACATGAGATTGCGCAGTCGGCGAGCCTCGTGTCTTGGTTTAAGGATTATTCCTATGGATTTGCATCGGCGGATGCTACGCCGTTGTTCATTGTCGCTATGGACGACTACGTCCGGCACAGCGGGGACATCGAATTCGCCAGGTCCAAATGGGACAATCTGGAGAAGGCTTACAACTTCTTGCGCTCGACTTACGATGCGCAGGGCTTGCCCAAGAACTTTGGAGTTGGCCACGGATGGATTGAAGGCGGACCGTTGCTTCCGGTGAAAAACGAGCTCTACCAGAGCGGGGTTGGAGCCGAAGCATTGCGGGCGCTTTCCGATCTGGCGCGAACTGTGGGCAAGAAGGATTTGAGCGACGACCTCGCGCGCCAGTTTGAGCACCAGCGGAGTTTGCTGAACGATACGTTTTGGTCGCAAGAGCAAAATGCCTTTGCGTTTGCCATCGACAACGACGACAAGCTCGTACCTGTCACCAGCGTTCTCTCGACGGTTCCGATGTGGTTTGGGTTGCTCGACGAGACGAAGGCTGAATCAACGATCACCCAGTTGGCTGCGCCGGACCATCAGGCTGATTGGGGCATGAGGATCATCTCAAGACAAAATCCCAAGTACGGCCCCGATGGATACCATTACGGAGCGGTGTGGCCACTGTTCACGGGCTGGGCGGCGACGGGAGAATACCGCTACCATCGCGCCTTCCCTGCCTATGCGAGTCTTCGAGCGAATGCCCTGCTGGCGCTCGACGGATCTCTGGGACACGTCACGGAGGTTCTTTCCGGCGATTACTATCAACCCATCGTCACCAGTTCTCCGCACCAGATCTGGTCGGCGGCGATGGTGGTGAACCCCTTGCTGCGTGGGCTGTTGGGACTGGACGTGGATGCGGTTGGCCGTCACATTTCTTTTGCGCCGCATGTTCCGGCGGGATGGAATTCGTTTTCCATCTCGAACCTCCGGATGGGGGAATCGGAACTGCGCCTGAAATACGCACGAACGGCAGACACCATCACACTGGAGTCCGCGGGCATCGGTCCTGGAGACTGCGAGTTGGATTTCGCTCCGGCACTGAGTCTGCGGGCAAAAGTGCTGGGTGCGGAGTTGAACGGCAAGACAATCCAATTTCACGTGCAAACGAATTCGATCGATCAGCACGTGGCGGTGTCCTTCCCTGCTTGCGCGGGATCTAGCAAACTGGTCGTGCGGTTGCGCAACGATTTCGGTTTGAGCCTCGATTCGCAGCTCCCCGCATTGGGTGCAGTCAGCGACGGATTGCGAGTCGTTTCGGAATCCTGGTCTGCAGCGCGGGACTCCCTCACCCTCAATGTATCCGGCGCGGCGGCCCAGCAATACGACCTTGCGGTTTTGAACCCAACTCAGGTTCGTGCGGTCGACGGCGCGGAGTTGGTAAACGGGAAACTTCGCGTCCAATTTCCAGCGGGAGAGCCTGGCGTTTATAGCCGACGCTCAATCACATTGCATTTCCTGGGCGCGAAGCACCGTCACTGAAGCGTGATCAGATTTCTGTACACCGATTCAAACGGAGGATCAATGCTGAACGCGTCACGTTTCGTGGCACTGGGGATTGCAGCTCTCGCCCTCACCGTCCCTATGAGAGCGGCCGATCAAGTGAAGATAGAAGGCGGCATCGTTGAGGGCACGACCGGAGATGAGTCCACGGTTCGTATATTTCGCGGGGTTCCGTTCGCGGCACCGCCTGTCGGCGACTTGCGCTGGAAAGCCCCGCAACCGGTTAGGGCATGGGCTGATGTCCGCAAAGCGGGCGAGTTTGGAGCTCGCTGCATGCAGACCTCCGTCTATTCAGATATGGTCTTCCGCGATTCCGGACCGAGTGAGGACTGCCTCTACCTTAATGTTTGGACGCCAGCAAAAAATGCAAGCGAGCGGCTGCCGGTGATCGTTTGGTTCTACGGCGGCGGGTTCGTTTCCGGGTCGAGCTCGGAGGCGCGCTACGACGGAGTGCACCTGGCCGCAAAGGGAGCCGTGGTCGTCACGCCGAACTATCGCCTGGGCGTATTTGGCTTTCTAGCACATCCTGAGCTGACGAAAGAATCGGGACACAACGCATCCGGCAACTACGGATTGTCGGATCTGATTGCAGCGTTGCAATGGGTACACGACAACGTCGCAGCCTTCGGCGGTGACCCGAACAATGTCACCATCTCGGGAGAATCAGCCGGATCGTTTGCCGTGAGCGCTTTGATGGCCTCGCCCGTCGCTCAAGGCTTGTTTCATAAAGCCATTGGCGAGAGCGGCGCGTTCTTCCCCAACGACCGTCCTTCGCTCGCAGCGAAGTCTCTGAAAGAAACAGAGCGCGCTGGAACGAACTTTGCCGCTTCCCTCGGTGCCCCGACACTCAGTGCGCTCCGCGCTAAGACTGCTGCTGAGATCTTGCAGGCCGCCGCAGCTGATCCCTTCCGATTTGCGCCCAACCTCGACGGATACTTCCTGCCCGGCAAAGTACCCGACATCTACGCGGCCGGAAAGCAGAGCCATGTGCCGCTTCTGGCGGGATGGAATGCTGACGAAGGCAAGGGCAACATCCTATACGCCAAGGAAAAGACCACCGCCAAATCCTTCGTGGCGCAAGCGCAAGCCCGATGGGGCAGCCGCGCCGATTCCTTCTTGAGCCTCTATCCCGCGGCCACCGATGCACAGGCGCTAAGATCCGCCGAAGATCTGGCTGGCGACGATTTCATTGCTTTCTCAACCTGGAAATGGCTCAACTCGCAGGTAAAGACCGGGCAGGCTCCGGTGTATGCCTATCTCTTCGAGCAAGTGCCGGCCGAATACCCGGGTGCGATGAGCGACGGTTTTCCCGCGGTGGCTCGTGGAGCACGCCACTCCGGCGAGATCGAATACGTGTTCCAGATGCTGAAGTGGCTGGACCGGCCGTGGACGCCGGAGGATTTTCAAGTGGCGGATACCATGTCATCGTTCTGGGTAAACTTCGCGCGAAGCGGCGATCCTAACGGAAAGGGCCTCCCGCAGTGGCCGAAGTACGAGAGCAGCGATAGATTTCAGGTGATGCACTTTCTGGGAACAAGTTCCCATGCTGCGCCGGAGGAGCATCGGGCGCGATACGAGTTCCTGCAGGCCGCCCAATAAGTCGCGGTCAGCTACAGAGAGAGCCTGTCAGCCGGTCTTTGGAAATGGGGCGCATTTGCCAGACATCGAGCGCGTCCACCTCCGCCGGACCCTGCAAATTCAGGCGTAGCGGCCATTTCGGTACATGGTAGATGCGTGCCGTCAGCGTGGTCGTCCCATTGACGAAGACTTCCAGCACCGATCCGTCCAGGAATAAGTGCAGGTGAACCGGGGAATCCCCCGATCCCGATAGGGGCGCGTTGAGTTCGTTGACCGTAAGCTGCCGCACTCCCCCCTCTTTCTCTGTGAATCTCAGGGTCGCGAAGTTTTCGCCATCCTCGGAATCCAAGCTCACAACGAAGGGCTCATTGGCCTTGGGACGAAATTCCATACTTGCTTCCGCAGCCAAATCTTGGATGAGCAATGTACTCAGCATCTTTTTCCGGTCTTCAGGAGTTGCTTGCCGTTGCAGGCCAGTGTGGGCGTGCCGTAGTTTCCGCAACGCCGGCAGCACTTCCATTTGAAGCTCGTTCTCTGAATTCAAGGAAAGCAAGCGCGGCAGCCCCATCACTCCCGCCCATCCGGCCGCATTGTGCTCGGCCTCGGGGCGCGTTTCAGGAATCCATCCCCAGAGAATCCGGTCCTCGTTCTCGTCGAACATCGTCTTAGCCGCGTAGTACGCGCCCCAGTCTACGATGCCTTCTTTCTCCGGAGTAAACTGTTGCTCCTTGTACGTTCCTACCTTCCATCGCACTTTACCCTGAGTCGAGATGAGCAAAACGTGCTTCCCGCCCAAGGGAAAGAAATCGGGGCACTCCCACATGTCGCCGGTGTCCACTGGATTCGGCGAGCTTTTCTGACTCGGCGCACCCTCAACGAGCGGGTGCAAATAGGACCATTGGCGCAGGTCGGGGGATTTGTAAAGCAGCACCATTCCGCCCTTGTTCTTAACTCCAGAACCCAGTCCCAGCAGCCACGAATCGCCCTCTCGCCACATAAACGGATCGCGAAACCCGGTAACTTCCATGCCAGGCGGCGGGACGGCGATGACCGGCTGCGGGAGCTTTTGCCAAACATTCAGGTCGGGATCGCGCGAAAACGCGAGGCACTGCACCTCGCGCCAAGTATGGACACCATCGCGCAGGGTCGCCTCACTGTCCTTAATCGGCGGCATCACGCCGGTATAAATCACGGTCGGCACGCCGCCATCGAGCACGGCGCTCCCGCTGAAAACTCCCTCGCGGTCAAACCCGCCGGCCGTGGGCGACATCGCAATTGGCTCGTGATGCCAATAGACCATGTCCGATGTGGTAGCATGCGCCCAGTTCATGTTCCCCCACACGGCGCCTTTGGGGTTGTACTGGTGGAACATGTGATAGCGGCCGCGAAAGTAAATCGGACCGTTGGGATCGTTCATCCAGTTCGACGCCGGCAGCAGGTGATACTGCGGACGCAACTCGTCGGAAGCCAGCTTGACGCAAAGCTCGCTGGGCGGCTTTTTCTCCGACCTGAAGAAGTCGGGCAGGCGCGGCATCGCTGCCGCAGCCCCCGAAAGCTGCAGAAATGCCCTTCGTGAAAAGCTCATTTCGTAACTTCCGCCATGTAGACGCCAAAAGGCTCCAGCGAAACCTTCAAGGGCGCATTTCCTTTTTGCGCCTTGCTGGCCGTGCTCACTAACTGTTGCACATTTTCATTCGAAAGTCCTTGCGCCGCCAAGTCCAGTTTGGCCTCCTGGGCGGCCCCTGACATATTCAGTACCACCAGGACAGCCTTCCCTTCGTACTTCCGCAGATAGGCCAGGACGTTCGCGCCGGCCTCGTTCAGGGGAACGTATGATCCCTCGGTTAGCGCTTCATTTTTGTGCCGCAGAGCCAAAATTTGCTTGTAGAAATTCAACACCGATTCCGGATCTTTCGACTCAATCGCCACGTTGTGGGTCTTGTAGGAATCCGGAACGGGAAGCCAAGGCTTAGCGGTGGAAAATCCGGCATTCTTTGCCTCACTCCACTGCATTGGAGTGCGCTCGCCATCGCGGCCTTTTTCTTCCGGCCAGCCCCGCCGGCCGATTGGATCCCGTACGTCTTCCTTCCGTTTCGGGGTATTGTTCTCCATGCCGAGTTCTTCGCCGTAATACATGATCGGCGTTCCGCGTAGCGTCAAATACATTCCCGCCATGAGCTTGGCGATCGCGTCGTTGTTCTTGCCGTCGCCGTAGCGATTATACGAGCGCACAATATCGTGATTGCTGATAACCCAAACTGGCCATTGGCCCGTGGACTCCGCCGCTGCAATTTGGCTGCGAAAGTCTGGCGCCGATACTTTGTTCACTTCCGTAAACAGGAAATTCATTGGCATCTGAATTTCGTCGTTCTTGGCGCCGTAATACTCCTTGAGCTCGGCAATATCTTCCGTCCAGGTTTCTCCAATCAGAACGGCTCCGTGTTCGTCCGCCACCTTGCGCAGCCCACGCATCACGTCGTGTACTTCCGGCAGTTTCTTGTTGAACTTCTCGTCGGTGAGCGGGTCGCCATACGCATTCTTACCCTCTAAAACCTTGTTATTCCGCAAATCCGGATCCTCAAACAAGATATCCACAGCATCCAGCCGGAAGCCCGATACGCCGCGTTTGTACCAGAATCGCGTGGCATCGTACATTGCCTTCTGCACTTCCGGATTCCGCCAATTCAAATCCGGCTGCTCGGCATAAAAGTAGTGATAATAGAACTGACCGGTGCGGGGATCGAGTTTCCAGGCGGAACCGCCGAAAGTCGATATCCAGTTGTTGGGTGGGCCACCGTTCTTGCCGTCGCGCCAGATGTACCAGTCGCGCTTCGGGTTGGTCTTCGACGAACTCGACTCGATGAACCAGGGGTGCTTGTCGGACGAATGGTTCACGACAAAGTCGAAGATGATGCGCACGCTTTTCTTCTTACCCTCAGCCGCCATGGCATCAAAGTCTTTCAGCGTCCCGTACATCGGGTCGATATTCTCGTAGTCCGATACGTCGTATCCGAAGTCCACCTGCGGCGAGGGGAAACAGGGAGAAATCCAGATCGCATCCACGCCCAGATCGCGCAGATAACCCATTCTTGAGGTGATGCCGTTCAGGTCTCCGATGCCATCGTTGTTGCTGTCAGCGAAGCTTCGGGGATACAACTCATAAAACACAGCGCGCTTCCACCACTCGTGTCCTGGAGCATCTGGCTTCTCTGCCGACATAAGTGCGGTGCTTGCAATCAGTAAAACAGCGGTGAGGATTCTGGTGCAACGCAGCATGGCGATCAGTCTCCTGGAAAGGGGCTGGAAACGCAACGCATAACAGGATTGTTAATTGGCTACTGTACCCCGCGGCAGGGGAGATCGGCAACGCAGGTGTCATTACATCTCAGTACATTTCGGTCGCGAGCGCATCCGGAGCGTTCCCGCTAAGATGAAAGGTCGGCAACACTTAAGGACCCTAGTACGCCCGAGGTTTTCGCTTTCCATGGTTTCTCGCCGGAAGTTCTTGAAGTCGCTCAGCCGCTCCGCTTTGGTGCTGCCGCTGGCGGATATTTTCGCCATTGCCGCCCCGCCGCTGCAGGGAGACACACAGGCGACTAATCCGCCCGACCTTGGCGTGCGCTTTGAAAACATCGCGCGTGCCGCTGGGCTCACGGAAAAAACTATTTATGGCGGCGAGCACAAGAACAAGTACCTGCTCGAAACGACGGGCTGCGGCATTGCCTTCTACGACTACGACAACGACGGGTGGCTGGACATCTTTATCGTTAATGGCTGGCGCCTTGAGGGCTTCCCCGCCGGACAGGAACCGCGTTCGCACCTCTTCAAGAACAACCGCGACGGCACGTTCACGGACGTTACAGCCAAAGCCGGCTTGACCCGTACCGGATGGGGCCAAGGTGTTTGTGTTGGCGACTATGATAATGACGGCTGGGATGACCTCTTCGTTACCTACTATGCCAGGACCAACGTTCTTTATCGGAACAACGGCGACGGAACTTTCACGGATGTGACGGAGAAAGCCGGGCTCGGCGGCAAGGCCATGCGCTGGAGCACCGGCTGCGCCTTCGTCGACTACGACCGCGACGGCAAGCTTGACCTTTTCGTTGCCAACTACATCGATCTTGACCTAGCGACTGCGCCTGTTCCGGAATCTGGTCCCTGTTTGTACAAGAGCATTACGGTTGCTTGCGGGCCGCCCGGGCTCAAGGGCGGCAAGAACATCCTTTATCACAATCAAGGCGACGGAACGTTTCTTGATGTTTCGGAAGCTTCGGGCATTACGAGCGCGAACGGCACTTTCGGCCTCGGCGTGCTGGTTGCAGATCTCGACAACGATGGTTGGCCCGACATTTACGTCGCCAACGATTCCACCGCCAGCGCGCTGTACAGGAACCAGAAAAATGGGAAGTTTATCGACGTCGCGATCGAAGCGGGGTGCGCGTTGAGTTCCGACGGCAAACCCCAGGCCGGCATGGGCATCTCCGTCGCTGATTATGATCTCGACGGCAGCCTAGACCTGGTGAAAACCAACTTCGCCGGAGACACGCCTTCCCTCTATCGCAATCTCGGCAACGGCACTTTCGACGACGCCACGTTCGAAGCTGGCCTCGGCCTGACAACACGGTACCTCGGCTGGGGCTGCGGATTCTTCGATTTCGACAACGACGGCTGGTCCGACATCTTGCTCTGTAACGGCCACGTCTATCCGGAAGTGGAACAGCTCAAAACCGAGGCCGGCTATGCACAGCGAAAGATTCTCTACCACAATCAACACAATGGGCATTTCGTCGATGTTTCGGAAAATGCCGGCCCCGGCATCATGGTTCCAGTCGCCGCGCGCGGCTGCGCATTCGGAGATTTTGACAATGATGGGGACTTAGATGTTGTCGTTAACACCGTCAACGACTACCCGCAACTTCTGCGCTGCGATTCTTCGACCAAAAACAATTGGATCAAGATCAAGGCTGTCGGCACCAAATCCAATCGGAGTGGGATCGGGGCGCGCATCAAGTGCGTGACCCAGAACCCCGGCGAACCTAAGCTGCACCAGCAGATCGACGAAGTCCGCAGCGGTGGCGGGTATTTCTCGCAGAACGATTTGCGGGTTCACTTCGGACTAGGGCAGGCGAAAAGAGTGGACCTGCTGGAAATTCGCTGGCCTAGCGGCCAGATTGATTCGCTTAAGAACCTCGACGCCAATCAGGTGTACCACGTGAAAGAGGGCGAAGGCATCGCGCGTGCGGCGAAGCTCCCAACAAAATAGGTCGGTGGAGGCACGGGCGTCCTCGCCCCGTGCGGCTTTCGAGGTGGAGCATGAACACGAAAATGAGGGTCCGAAGATTTTTCCTTACCCGCACAGGCGGGACGCCCGCGCCTCCATCGATCCGGTCTAATGCGGAACTCCGTTCTTGGCATCCGGTCCTACGGCTCGACCCGTTCCCTCGGTCACCACATTCACCGCGTCCACTTTCAATTCCCCAAACTTCTCCAAAATCCCATTCGGCCAGCGCACCTCGATCGAATCCATTTTGGCGCTAGCCCCTAACCCGAAATGCACGCGCAGATCGCTTTGTGAATCGTAACTCGACCCGCTACGCACCTCGTCCACCAATGTCCGCTTCCCTACTTTCAATGTAATTCTCGCGCCGATACCATCGCGATTTGACTTCGTTCCGACCGTCTTAATCGTCAGCCAATGGTTACCGTTCCGCACGTCATTCACTAGCAAACTCGGCCGCGCGTTCATGTTGCTCACCACTGCCGACATCCGGCCGTCGTTCCACAAATCCCCTACTGCCAATCCCCGCCCCGACCACCGGGCCGTAATCCCCGATCCAGCCGACTCCGAAATGTCCGTAAATGTTCCATTTCCGTTATTCCGGTAAAGAATCCGCGGCTCTTCATAGTCCGCGCCGAGATGATGTTTGTCCACCTCGGGATAGACATGGCCGTTGACGAGCAGCAAGTCCGGCCAGCTGTCGTTGTCGATGTCCAGAAACATCGTGCCCCAACCCAGGTACTTCGTCCGCAGCCCCAGACCCGCATTGAACGTCATATCGCTGAAAGTGCCGTCGCCGTTGTTGTGGTAAAGCGTTGCAGTATCGTCGGAAAAGTTCGTCTTGAAAATATCCAGCCGCCCGTCGCCGTCATAGTCGCCAATCGTTGAACCCATTCCTGCCTGCTCGCGGCCATCTTCGTTGAATGCAGCCCCTGCTACCACCGCCACATCCGTAAACGTTCCGTCGTGATTGTTGTGGTAAAGAATGCTTGGCCGGCTGTCGCACGCGACGTAAATATCCGGCCAGCCGTCGTTGTCGTAGTCGAAGGTCGAAACACTCAACGAATAAAACCCATCAGCCTTGGCTATACCGGCTTTTACCGATACATCCTCGAACGTTCCATCCCCGCGATTGTGGTAGAGAGTGTTTGTCGCCTTCTTCAACCCGTTCGGCCCGCACATCACGGGTATGCCCTTCCACACGCACGAGGTCCCCTGCCCCGGCAAGGGCGCGGTCGAGACGTCGAAATCCACGTAGTTCGCCACCACTAGATCGAGCTTGCCGTCGCGGTCGTAGTCCACAAACGCGCACCCTGAACCCCACGCCTGTTTCGATCCAGCAACACCAGCTTTGTCGCTGACATCCTTGAAAACACCGCGTTCGTTGTGAAAGAGCCGGTTATGGCCGTAGTAGGTAACGTAAAGGTCGTCCCAGCCGTCGTTGTCGTAGTCACCAACACAAACGCCTTGACCCCAGCCCGACGCTTCGAGCCCCGCAGCCTTGGTCACATCGGTAAACGTCCCGTCGTGGTTGTTGTGGTAGAGATGATTCGTCGGGGCGTTCTCTCCCGTTGAGCTCTCCAGCGTGGTTCCGTTGACTAGAAAAATATCCGGCCAGCCATCATTGTCATAATCGAAAATTGCGACACCCGTGCCTGTGGTCTCGATGATGTACTTCTTGGTTTCCTTCCCGCCGAATACGTTCAGCGAAAGCAGGCCCGCCTTTTCGGCCTGGTCGGTGAAGTTCACGATGGGGGCGGGTTTGGATTGGGCGCCAGCGTGTGAGGGTGCCGCTGCACAGAGAGCCAGAATGGCGGCCGACGATCCGAGTTTCAGGAAAACCGTGTCTATAATGCGAAAAGAGTTTCCGAAAGTTTTCAACAAGCTACCGTGCCCCGACTCTTTCATCTGCCTCTTGTTTTTGTCGTCGCTTTGCTGCTTACGAGCAGCCTAGCACGCGCCACGGCAGCAGCGTCTCCGGCGGCGACCGCCTACCAGCGGGGTTTGGAGGCACTGAAGAGACAGGACCTCGCTTCCGCCCGCACCGCGTTCGAGAAAGCAGTTCGCCTGTCGCCAACCGACACGGCGGCGCAGGCCTCATTGGGTTGGGTATTGGTGCAACAAGGAGAGTTGGATGCGGCCACTACGCACCTCAAGACCGCTATTAAGCTACGACCGGCATTCGCCAGTGCCCGTATTACGCTCGCTGGCATTCTCGCCCGGCAAGGTAAAGCTCCAGAGGCGGAACAGCAACTGCGCGCCGCCATCAAGGCGGAGCCGAACAACGCTGAAGCTCATCGGATGTTGGGGCGAACGCTCAGTCACCAGAATCTGGAGGAAGCGACGTCGGAACTCCGCCGTTCGGTCGAACTCGCACCACAGCGTCCCGAGCTTCGGGATGATCTCGGTTCGGCTCTTGCCCAGCAAAAACGCAATGCCGAGGCCGTCGCAGCATTCTCGGAGGCGCTTCGTTTGCAACCGAACTTCGCGCCCGCACACTTTCATCTTGGCGCCCTGCACCTCGAACAACAGGAGTTCGACGATGCCGCGAGTGAACTCGGCAAAGCCGTTGACCTGGCACCTCGTGACCCAACCTCGCACTTCTATCTTTCCAAAGCCTTCGCTGGTCAGTCGAAGCCAGCCGATGCTCTTCGCGAACTTCACGCCACTGTTGAACTCAAGCCCGACTGGTTTGAAGCGCAGATCGCCCTCGGCCTAGCTTGCCAGCGTGCTCCTGACCTGGACTGCGCCGTCACAGCGTTCGAGGCTGCGACGAGACTCCATCCCCAGGACCCTGAAGCCTTCAACGACCTGGGCCTGGCGCTCATCCAGCAAGGCGCTGCCGAAAAAGCCGTCCCAGTATTTCGCGCCGCCGCCGGTCTCCGCCCCGAAGACGCCAGTTTCCGCGCCAACCTCGGCATTGCCTTCCTGCAACGCGCCGACTTTGATTCCGCCATCACGGAACTTGACGCGGCAATCCGCCTCTCGCCCGACGACTCCTCGACTCACTACAATCTTGGGCTCGCGTACAAGCTCAAAGACCAACTCGACAAGGCGATCCTGGAGCTCCTCAAGGCCATCGAACTCAAGCCCGATCTGGCCGACGCGCACTACACTCTTGGTGTTCTATATTGGCAACAAGGAGAATTCGACCAGGCGGCTGACCAGCTCCACGCTGCCATCCAACACGAACCCAAGTACGCCGAAGCCCACTACACCTTGGGCACGGTTCTGAAACAGCAAGGCAAGCTGCCCGAAGCAGCCACCTCCCTGCGCGAAGCCCTGCGCTTGCAACCCGACTTAGCCGGAGCGCACACCACGCTCGCCGCCGTCCTGCGCCAGCAGGGCGACACCGCTGGAGCGGCCGAAGAGGCCAAAGCCGCCGCTACACTTAGCGCCAACACGACCAACCTGCAGGCCGCTGAGTTCTCCACCAACTCCGGGAAACGCCTCATGGACGCTGGCGACCTCGACGCCGCCATCGCTCAGTTCCGCGCCGCCATTCAGGCCTCAGAAACCTATGCTCCGGCGCACCGGCAACTCGCCCAAGCCCTTCAGCGCCAAGGCCATACAGAAGAAGCGGCCAAGGAACTCAGCCGGGCTGCGGAGCTAGACTCTTCCGTCAAACCGAAGATGTAAACGTTAACGTTCCTGGTGGTATTTTTCCCGTTTTTGGTAGAAATCTGCCATTCCCGTCCCTCTCCTTTTTCATAGCAAAGATTTTTTCCTTTACAAACATCGTGTTGTAAATGTAATGTCAACTACGGTTTTCTGGATACTACATGGGTCAACCAAAACACGCTCTGATTTGTGAAGAGATTCGTCAAGCGATAACGTCCGGGCGTTACCAGGAAGGTGGGCGCTTGCCTACAGAAGCCGAACTTGTCAAGAAATATGACACCTCGCGCCCGACGGTGGCTCGCGCCCTTAGGGATCTCCAGTACGAGGGCTTGATCGCGCGCCGCGCTGGCTCGGGCACGTTCGTCCGCAAGGCGGGTTCAGAGCAGGGCCACGTCTTTGGCCTGGTCATACCCGGCCTCGGAGAAACTGAGATTTTCGAGCCAATTTGCCGCGAAATGGCGCGCTCCACGCAGGAGGCTCACCACGCCCTACTATGGGCCTCGACGAACATGAGCGCCTACAGCGACATGGCCGAGCAGGCCTTGCAATCGGCCCAGCAGTGCATCGCGCGCAAGGTAGCGGGAGTCTTTTTCGCGCCATTGGAATTCACCACCAACGGCGAGTCCACCAATGAGCGCGTCGTGCAGGCTCTCGATGCGGCTCGTGTCCCTATCGTATTGCTGGACAGAGACTTATACCGGCATCCCCGCAGGAGCCGCTACGACCGTGTGGGCATCGACAACCGCATGGCGGGCTTCACGCTCACGGACCATTTGCTGAAACTGGGCTGCCGGAAGATCGGGTTCTTTAATCGCCCCTGCTCGGCGGAAACCGTGTTCGGCCGCTTGACCGGTTATCGTGAGGCGCTGGAGCGGTACGGCATCACTCCGCAACCGGCATGGGCGGTGGAAGGCGACCCTTCGAATGCCGAGGTGGTGCGCGATTATTTGGAGGCCTCGGGGGTGGAAGCCATCGTCTGCGCCAACGACATAACAGCTGCTAACCTCATGCGAACACTGGACTTACTGGGCGTCAAGACTCCACAGGGGGTCCGCATTGTTGGCGTCGATGACGTCAAATACGCCAGCTTGCTGCGGGTCCCTTTGACAACTTTGCATCAGCCCTGCGAGCACATCGGAGCGGCGGCGGTACGCGCACTGACCGAGCGCATCGCCAACCCGGACCTTCCCGCGCGCGACATCCTCTTCCAGAGCAAACTGGTAGTCCGCGAGTCGTGCGGAGTGCGATTGAATGGCGTGAAGTCTTCGCGTCCCCGCCCTTAGGCGGCGTTTTCAACAAAATCCTCTTAATTGAAAAAAATCCACCTAAACGAATCCGAGGGCTACGTAGCAACGCCGCTCCCGCGATCTGATATTACATAGCCTCCTGAAAGCGGTTAACAATTTGCTTGACAGCCTAATGGTTTCCAACTATAAGTCTTCTCCGGGAGCTGTGCATCTATTTGCAACTTACTTGGTTGGTGGCGGCTTACCCCACGTTCTCGGACCTCTAAGACGAGCCTTGAAAACGTTGAAATTTTGAAGTAGTGCGGCGAAGGAGCTTCCCCAATGGTTCGATCCAAGTTGATTTGTCTGGCAGTGCTACTGCTGGCGGTTTCAGTTTTGACGATGCAGTCGGCTTCGGCGCAGGCCGTCTACGGAAGCATTATTGGCACAGCAACGGACCCGCAGGGCGCGGTCGTCCCGAATGCCAAAATCACTGTCACCAATCAGAGCAAGAACACTTCGGACACTACCACCACCAACGAGAGCGGGAACTACTCCGTTAGCCATTTGGTCCCGGACGCATACACCGTTCGCGCCGAAGCTCCTGGCTTCAAGGCTACCGAACTGAAAGATGTTCTGGTCTCGGCGGATGCCAGTGCGAGCGTGCCCTTGCAGCTCCAGATTGGCGGCACCGCAGAGACAGTCGAGGTCACCGCCGAGGCGCCTCAACTGAAAACGGATCGCGCCGATGTCGCCTACCAATTCAACGAAAAGTATGTGCAGGACCTCCCCATTTTGAACCGCAATTTCACTCAGATTCAGCTGCTATCCCCGGGTTCGCAGAAGCTGACCGGATGGGGCCACGCTGCCACCGAGAATCCTCAGGGCGGGCAACAGATTTTCACCCAGGGCCAGCACTTCAGCGGCACCGGCTTTCTTCTTGACGGAACCGATAACCAGGATCCGATTCTGGGAATTATTGTCATCAACCCCAACCTGGACGCTGTAACGGAAGCCAAGGTCGCGTTGCAGAACTACGACGCCGAATTTGGCAAGGCGGTCGCCAGTCTGGTTACGGCCCAGACGCGCTCGGGCAGCAACCAAATCCATGGCAGCGGTTTCCTTTTTGATCGTAGGGATAGATTTCAGGCTCGCGATCCCTTCACTCAATCGAAGCGAGACGCCTTAACTAACCGCTTCATTCCGAAAGCCAAATGGCAGCAGTTTGGTGGCACAATCGGGGGAGCGATCATCAAGGACAAGCTCTTCTTTTTCGGCGATTACCAGGGCACGCGCCAGACGAACGGCGTTAGCGGAAACTTCACGGTTCCCACAGCCAATGCTGTTTCGACCTGCTTGCAAGCCACTGGGTTCTGCGATTTGAGCCAGTACGCTGGCGTTACTGGCGCGCCTTTGACCGGAGGCTTGATTTTTGATCCAAATACGGGAAATCTAAGCGATGGTACAGGCCGCATGCAATTCTGCGGCCCGGCAGGCTGTGCAACGCAGAAAAACTTTATTCCAATCACCGCTGCGGACGCGATCTCGGTGGGCCACCCTGCCGCGAGTCATTTGTCTCCGGCTGCCCAGAACATTCTCGCGCTATTTCCCGCCCCGGCGACGTCCGCCGTTCTTAATAACTTCTCAGGATCAGGATCAGGCCCGTTCAAACAGGACAGCTTCGACACTCGTATCGACTACAGCGCCAGCCAGTCTGTAACCATCTTTGGACGCTACAGCCTTTCGCACTACAGTCTCTCGGGTACTGGACTACTGAATAAGGCTGGTGGTATCGGACTGGGTGGCCCAGGAAACGGATTGCTAGGTCTGTCGGGGAGCTCCATCACGCATAACCAGAGCCTGGCGACCGGTTTTAACAAGACCTTTAGCTCTTCCCTGCTCATGGACTTCCGCTTCGGCTATTTCAAGTACAACCCCGTGGCCTCGAAGCCGACGGGCGGTCAACCTATGACCGCGCTAGGCATTCCAAACGCGAATACCAGCGACGCTAAAACCAACGGGCTGGGCTCTTTCATCCTGGGGCCGGATCCGATCTCCGGCGAAAACGGCACCGCCAGCAAGGGGGAAGGACTTGTAATTTCAAGCTTCGGTGACGGTCTTGGGATCGCTCGCTGCAACTGCCCTCTCACCGAGAGCGAACAGCAGTTCCAGTTCGTGAACAACTGGACGAAAATTCGCGGGAACCACCAATTCAAGGTGGGCGCAGACATCCGCTATGCCATGAACTTGCGCATTCCCAGCGACAACAACCGGACGGGCGAATACAACTTTAGTCCTGAGGCCACGTCGAATGGTGGAATCGGTGGATTAGACTTCGCATCCTTCCTTTTAGGGGAAGTAACGAACATCCAGCGGTACGCAAACAACCCTGCCGCCGGCGGGTCGCCTGCCGAGCGACAGAAACGCTGGTTCTTCTACGGTCAAGACACTTGGCGAGTCACCTCTAAGTTGACCCTGAATTATGGAGTCCGCTGGGAAATTTACTTCCCGGAGACCGTAAACGGGAAGGGAGCCGGTGGATTTGCCAATATCGTCGACAATGGGGGCCAAGGCGGAATTCGCGTAGGGGGCTACGGCCCTTATGGGTTGAATGGCAACATTAGCAACGATTTTAAGGCCTTCGCACCGCGCCTTGGAATCGCATACCAGCTTACTCCCAAGACGGTAGTCCGCATGGGATACGGCCGGAGCTATGACATCGGCGTGTTTGGCTCCAACTTCGGACACACGGTCACTCAGAATCTTCCCGTGTTGCTGAAACAGAACCTCAAAGCCAGCAATCTCCTGGTGCCGACGTCGGACGACCTGACTCCCGTTTTCATCCTTGACAATGGTCCTCCTGCGCCGAATTTCGGCACGGGAATACCATCCAACGGATTGATTCCGCTCACATCCGATCTATCAGGGACACATATTCGTCCGGTCAAGCAGGTTCTGCCGGCAGTCGACGCATGGAACGTTACGGTGCAACGTCAGGTGACGAATACTGTTTCCGCAGAGGTCTCGTACGTGGGAAGTAAAGGCTCCCACGGCTTCGCCGGCAACGGACCGAACTATGATGTAAATCCAGTTGCGGTCGGGTCGGGTGTGAACCTGGTAGAACTGGATCCCTCAAATCCCGGCCACAATAAACTTAATGGATTCAGTCCTGACTTGAGCCAGAACGCGCGCCGCCCGCTTTGCGGCACGTTCGATCCTATCCTCGGCTGTAGCCGAATCGGTTTCGATCTCGGCAACTACTATGGCAACGACGCATCCAGCAATTACAACGCGTTTGAGGTCAAGGTCGACAAACGCTTCTCTTCAGGCTTGCAACTTCTAAGTCACTACACTTACTCTCACGCCGTTGGATACAACGATAACTACTACGCAATAAGCCACCGCATAGCTCATGGCCCGGCGGATTTCAACCGCAATAGCGTGTTCGTGCTCAATACCGTTTACGAACTGCCTATCGGAAAAGGTAAGAAGTTCATGGGCAACTCCAGCCGGGCGATGGACTACCTCGTGGGCGGATGGGGAATTACCAACACGACCAATTGGAGCAGCGGACTACCATGGACGCCAAGCATCGGCGAATGCGGAAATTTGACCGACGCCGGGCCTTGCCGCCCGAATCTTTCCGGGTCTTTCCACACTGGCGTAGGCTCGCTGGATCCGGTTAATCATAGCCGGACGTTCTTTACGCCGGTGGGGGCGTTGGCTTATCCCCTCGACACTACGCCTGTCGGTACAGATTCATGCTCTCTCGACCGTCCTAAGGCAGGACCGTTTACTCTACCGGCCTGCGGCGCGCTCGGCAATTCAGGACTGAACGTCTTTCACGGCCCGGCGGGATTCTATTCCGATCTGTCTGTGTCAAAGAGTTTCAGAATCACGGAGAGAGCGAGGGCCAAGTTCGTGTTCGATGCTTTCAACGTGTTCAACCACGGGGTCTACGCGTTCAGTGCAAACAACGGGGCTAACAATTGCGTTGATTGCGGTGGCGACGCCGGCAAAATCAAGGGCCTCGAGGGCGGCACCAGCATGCGCGCCCTGCAATTCGCCGTCCGGTTCGATTTCTAGAACGCACCGTCAACCATCTACCGGAGGGAGTCTTTTCAGGCTCCCTCTTTTTTATGCTCGAATGCCATTTGGGTTTCCCTTGCGAGTGATCTCCTGATATTGGTCTCCAAGTCGGCATTGCTCTGCGTCCTGCTCGCTATGCTCTGCTCAGCGCAGGAAGTGAAGCCGCCCCTGCCTTCAGAACCATCCCCCTTCGCGGCAGCCCAACTCCTGCTCCGCAACGGTCATTACGACGAGGCAATCGCTCAACTGCAAAACCTTTCCGCAAGTAAGCCGGTCCCGCGAGGCCTGTCTCGAGAACTGGGCGCGGCCTACTACCAGAAGGGTGACTTCCTGAGGGCCATCGAGTCCCTGAGGACGGCTCTGGCCGAGGATCCCGACGACCGCGAATCCACGCAACTGCTCGGTCTCTCCTACTACCTCTCCGGCCATCCTGTCGATGCGATTCCATTCCTCGAGAAGGTGCAAGCGTGGTTTCCGCGCGCGAACGTCGATGCCAGCTACATTCTCGGCGTCTGCTACATCCAGTCAAAGGACTACGATCACGCCCGGAGAGCCTTTGCGACGATGTACAACGTGACACCGGACTCCGCTGCCGCGTACTTGTTTACCGCCCGAATGCTGTTGCGGCAGGAATTCGATCCGGTGGCCGAGGATTACGGTAAGAAGGCTGTTGCGCTTGACCCTAATCTGCCTCTGGCGCACTTTCTCTTGGGCGAACTCTATCTGTATAAATCGCGCATCCCGGAGGCTGTTGCCGAGTTCCAGAAGGAACTCACGATCAACCCCGGCCACGCCGCGACCTACTACAAACTCGGAGACGCCAACTCTCGTTTGCAGAACTGGGATGAGGCGGAACGCTTGTTGCAGCGCTCGATTTGGCTGGACGCTACGTCCACCGGACCTTACATTCTCATGGGCAAGGTCTTGCTGAAAAAGGGCGAAGCTGAGCTGGCGGTGCGAGCCCTGCGCCGAGCTGAAGCTATGGATCCCGCAAACGCGATGCCCCATCAGCTCCTGGGCCAGGCCTACCGGGAACTTGGCCAGACGGAAGACGCTGAGCGCGAGCTTCGCATGGCGAATCAGGCGAACTCGTCGCAAGAGTTGCAGAATACCGATCCTGCAGAGACCAAGTAGCGACACGAACGAAGAGGCCGAGTAAGCGAAGCCGACTCCACGCATGACACAGCACCCATGACCCAACCAGCAACCATCGTAGGACTCGGAGAGGTTCTCTGGGACCTGCTGCCTTCCGGCAAGCAGCTTGGCGGAGCACCTGCGAATTTTGCCTACATGGCCAACGTGCTGGGAGACTGCGGCGTGGTCGCAAGCCGCGTCGGTGCCGACGCGCTCGGCCGCGAGGCTCGAGAGGCCATGGATACCCTTGGCATCACCACCTGCTACGTGGAGGAGGACGCGTTCCGCCCTACGGGCACCGTCGAAGTACGCGTCGACGCTGCTGGCCAGCCCGAGTTCACCATCGCCGAATCCGTGGCCTGGGATGCTCTGGAGTGGACTCCGCAGTGGGCCGAACTGGCCTTGAAGGCCGATGTTTTGTGCTTTGGCTCGTTGGCGCAGCGCGCGCCCGCATCAAGGGCAACGATCCGGCGATTTCTGGAGGCAGCTCCGCTGGAGACGTTGCGGGTCTACGACGTCAATCTTCGCCACACCTTCTTTACCAAGGCCGTGCTGCATGAGTCGTTGCAACTGGCGCACGTCGTAAAATTGAATGATCAGGAACTGCCGCGCATTGCGGATCTGCTGGCTCTGGGAGGTTCGACCGACGAGGACCGTGCGCAGCGCCTGTTACAGGCCTATCATTTGCGTCTGGTATGCATCACCCGCGGCGACCGCGGCAGCCTGCTCGTGGCCGACGGCAAAATCGCCACCCACCCAGGCTTCAAAATTAAAGTCGCCGATGCGGTCGGAGCCGGTGATGCCTTTACCGCCTGCCTCGCGCACAACTTCCTTCGCGGCGCCACGCTCGACGAAATCAACGAAGAGGCCAACCGCTTAGCCGCGTGGGTGGCCACCCAGGTGGGCGCCACACCCTCCACGGGCGGACGCGATCTCAGCGAGATTCTGGCCGGGATTGGGAACTAGGCCTCGGCCGGCCAGCGTCGTATTGCATGTGAACAGACGGGGACATCCCTGACATTTTAGACCGGGCACATGCCTGTCACGTTTTTCTCTCTTTGCATCCCGATGAGGGGATGGGGTGCAGGGGAAGGGGATACTTCC
>Ga0137403_10001266_pt1 | contig 31836 bp, 35 predicted proteins | sample CZOMad2_1_16fung_FD_122057 | JGI IMG/M metagenome (GOLD analysis project Ga0137403, IMG submission 122057) | Vadose zone soil fungal communities from Angelo Coast Range Reserve, California, USA - CZOMad2_1_16fungal (Hybrid Assembly) | ecosystem: Environmental > Terrestrial > Soil > Vadose zone... | reverse complement strand
AGCCAGGCTGACTGGACATCCCATGCTTCGTTCATGAACTCGCTCGCGAAAGAGCGGTTCGTGATCCTCGGCGGTCCGCTGGACGGTACCCCCGACGTGCTGCTTGTCATAGGGGCCAAGACTCCCGACGAAGTTCGTTCCCGTCTGGCGGAGGATCCTTGGGCGAGCAAGGATCTACTCCGCATCACCCGGGTCGCACCCTGGACGCTTCGGCTAGGATCTCTCGAGTAAGAACGAGGCCGTCCAACAACAGGATGATCCGTTTCCTTGGGCACGCACTCGCCACGCATGTGCTGACCGCGCTTGCCTTGGCTACCTGCACCCCGGTGTGGGCCGGCACGCTGGAAGGTACGGCCGCATACCGCGAACGTATCGCGCTGCCGCCCGACGCGGTCTTCGAAGCGGTGCTGCAGGACGTCTCGCGAGCCGATGCGCCGGCGGAGGTGCTCGGCCGCGCGAAAATCGATCCCGCAGGCCAGCCGCCGTTCCGCTTCGAGATCGCGTACGACGACGCGGCCGTGCAACCGGGACGGCGCTATGCCGTGCGCGCCACCGTCACGCACCAGGGGCGCCTGCTCTTCACCACCGACCGGGCCTATCCGGTGCTCGGGGGTGGCGATGCGCCGCTCAGGATGCTGCTGGTATCCGCGGGCGCTGAACGGCGGCCAGCGCCCCGGACGAGATCGCAAGCACGCAGGATCGATCTTCCCGCCTCGTACGAAGGTGAACTGTCCGGCCCGAGCGGTGATTCCGTCCTGTGGCATCTGGACCTGCTGCCCGTAGGCCGCTACCAGTTGCGGCCCCACTTACAAGGACAAGCCCGAGCCCAACCATGTCGACGACATCGGCCGCTGGAGGCGTGAACCGGATACCGGCCGGCTGGTGCTGCGCGGTGGCTGGGAAACGCCTGTCGCCTTCATGCCGGCCGACGGCGGTCGCACGCTACGCAAGGCGGATACCGCGGGGAAACCCGTCGCATCCAGTCATGACGACCGGCTGCAGCGCCTGCCGCGGCCCGCGCTCATCGAGCCGCGCTTGGTGCTGACCGGAATGTTTACTTACATGGCCGATGCCGCGGCGATCACCCTGTGCGCCGACGACGGGCGGCTGCCGGTGGCGATGGAGACCGACTACAAGGCGCTCGAGGCCGCGTACCTGAAGGAACGCCAGCAACCGGGCCAAGCGCTGCTGGTGAGCCTGGAAGGGCTGGTCGCGCCGCGTCCGTCCGCGGAGGCCAACCGGCCTCCACGGCTCAGCCTGGTGGTGGAACGCTTCATCAACATCTGGCCGCGCGAGAGCTGTGGCCATCCGCTGGTCGACAGCCCCTTGCGCGGCACCTACTGGAGGCTGGTGCGCTTGAGCGAAACGCCTGTGCAGGCGGCCGGCAAGCAGCGTGAGCCGCACCTGATCTTTGCCAGCGATCAGCCGCGCATTTCCGGCAGCGGCGGCTGCAACCGCGTGACGGGCAGCTTCGACCTCGACGGCGACAGGCTGCGCCTCGGCCGCATGGCCGGCACCAGGATGGCCTGCCCGACCGGCATGGAGCAGGAGCAGCGCTTCCTGCAGTCGATCGAGAAGGTGGAGCGCTACCGCATCAGCGGCAGCCATCTCGAAATGCTGGATGCGGCAGACGCCGTGATCGCACGATTCGAGGCGGGCGCGGCGCGCTGAAAGGAGACCCCCCTGGGGCCGTCGCGCGCGCTAAGTCCGCGGTCCACCTAGCGCATCGGGCCCGGAACTTTTGGTGCGGCCTAGAGAGAGAGTTTCTCTTGGTTGACTTCTAGCAGCCACGCTATCGTCAATCATGGCCGTGGTTGCCGCTCTAACGCCGGCGTCTCCAGCACCCCTGCACGCCCGCCGAGCTCTGTGGATCCTCGCGATCTTCTTCTTCGTGCAGGTCGTCGTGGGCGCTTGCGTCGGTCTCTCGATCGCGATCTATTCCACGGCATACGGTGCCGCTCGGACCGCATGGTCTGTCGGCGTTGTGCCGGCGGCGATCGCCGGCGTGATCCTGGGCGGCCTCTTGGCATTCCGCACGAGCCAACGGACCTTCCGACATTCGCCGCATGACCTCTATCAAACCATCGGCTGGTCGCGGGCATCTCGGTTTCAGATTCTCAGTTCGGCGCTGGTGGGAATTTCCCTCTCCGGTATCTACCTCTTCGTCGCCTTCTGGGTGTTTCCGCCCAAGCTGCAGCATTCCTGGAGTCCCTTCGGTGACGCCGTCGTCAACGGAGGGTGGCCGCGACACGGTTGGGCGCTACTTGCTCTCGTGTTGGCGCCGGTGGTGGAGGAGTTCCTGTTTCGCGGAATCGTCTTCGCCGGCCTCGCCCGGTCGTGGCCGGTACCCTTCGCCAGTCTGGTGACCACGATCGTGTTCGTGCTCGGCCATGGCTTCAGCCTTCATCCGTACTGGCCAGCGATACTCGCCATCACGTCGTTCGCCGTGGCAGCGCTTCGAGCCCGTATCGTGACGAAATCCTTGGCCCCCTGCATTTCGATGCACGTCGCCTACAACCTGGGCATGGTGGTGGCCGTCTACGCCGGAATCCCGTGACATGCCTCTAGGCAGCAACTGAAATGAGGCCCAATAGGACCGAGCCACCGGCTTGGCAACTTCGGGTCGATCTGTTAACCACGGGAGGCGGCGATCCTGTGCAGCCTGTGGTGGGCAAGCCGTGCGGTTATGCCGCAACCGATCTCCGACATGGAGGACCGCGATGCCTCCTCGCATTCGGCTCGTTTTTGCCGGCCTGAGCCTGGTCCTGTTCCTTGTCGCCGCGGTCCCGCTCTACGGGGAGCTCTCCCGGCGCAGCGACATTTGGTGGACCCCACACACCATGCTCGTGCCGCTCGCCGAGAGCACGGATCGCGTGGAGATCTACGCTCGCGGCAAGCCGCTCACGGCTCTGCTCCAGGCCGGACAGCTGCGGATTGCGGAGGAAGGCGGATCGATCACCCTGGCAGCGAGCGATGTCGGCCTCCGTTTCAACAACTGGAACCGGGTCCGAGTCGAGCGCCTCTCGCTGCTGCTTGTGTCCGCCGCAGGCTGTGGCGTCACCGCCTGCATGTTTCTGCTGGTCATTACCGGACGCCTCGCCTATCGCGGCGAGAGGGAACGGTGAAGCGCCTCACAAGGGGATAAATGGAGCTGTGCATCTTTGCGCGATTTCACGCGCGTCCCGGGAACGAGGGCGCCGTGGCAGAAGCGTTGCGTGACATCCTCGCCCCTTCGCGCGAGGAGCCGGGTTGCCTGAGCATTCACGCTTTTCGATCGATTCGCGACCCGCGACTGTTCTACATTCATTCGCGCTGGAAAGATGAACCGGCGTTCGAGTATCACGCCGGCTTGCCGCATACGGTACGCTTCCTCGAACGCGTGGAGCCGCTGATCGACCACACTCTCGACGTCACCCGCGCGGAGCGGATCGGCTAGATGACTGTTGACTGCGGAAACAAGCCGGCATGGCCTGCACGCCGAGCGCCGATCGACACGGCGTGATTTACGCCAAGGCGTTCTTTGATCTCCAGCTTCGCTTTGCCCAGAAAGTCGCGGTCCTATCGGGACTGCCCCTGGCGCGTGCCCTCTTCGAGTACACCAATCTCTATGTCCGACTTGGCCTGGGCCGTGACTTTGATCCCGATCATCCGACCTGGCGGCAGTACCTGGCCGGCCTGCAGGACTCGAACGATAGTCGCGAATGGACATATCGCTTCTACCTGGCACGACCGGAGGTCATGGCTGCGCCAGGCGTCGTGGCGACCTTTGGCTGCTTTTCTTACTCTCGGTTGAGTGGTGACCGTCTCCGCCTGCACTTCCAGAATGCCGAAACGGATGGGCACTCCCCGTTGGCGATCGAACGCCTCGGTCAGCGATTGGCGGACCTGGCCGCCCTCTTTGAGCACGTGAAACGAACCCTGCGCCAGCCTCTACAGGTGGTTGGGAGGTCGTGGCTGTACAATCTCGACGCTTATCGTCGTCTGTTCCCGGCCCCGTACCTGGCATCCGCCCACGTGGTCGGTCATCGATTTCAGCACATGCCCCTGTGGGGGCAATTCCTGGATCGGCATGGAGAGATCAAAGAGGATATGACGCGTCAGTTCTTGGCGCGTCTCGAGCGCCAGTCGAGTTTGGACGGCCTGGACCAGTGCTTCCCTTTTCAGGTGCTCGCAGTCGAGGCTTCGGTCCTGGAGTTCTACAAGTTCTACTAAAACGATGATGAGCGTGATCTGCCGCCACGGGACGCCGAACGACATCCTCGCGGAACTCGAAACCTCGTGGGTCACGGTCAACTACGAGGCGCACGGCAACACCATTCCACATCTCCGCATGCACTTCTACCCGCGGTATCCCGGGGATCCTTTCGAGGGCGGGCCGATCAGACCGAAGGCGGCCCGTAAGCCGGTCTACGCGCCCGGCGAGATTACTGCGTTCCGCTCGCGCCTGCTGGAGGCACTCGTGTCGTGAAGTGCGGCATCCTTGCCGGTATTCATGAAGACATCGTCCGACTTCAGCAGGCCGTCAACGTGCTCCGTCAGGCCGGATGCGAGCTGACGGCCTGTCTGGGTGACATCGTCGGGTACAGTGTTCCTTACTACGGGTTCCTGAAATCTCGCGATGCCCATCGAGCCATTCAGGTTGTCCAGGAGCAGTGTCGGTACGTCGTCGCGGGGAACCATGATTTGTATGCCATTCGCAAGATCCCGTCTCATCGAGAGGTCTTCGACTATCCCGCCGATTGGTATGCCCTCGATCGGCCGACCCGGCGGCGGCTGGCGCAGGGACGAGTGTGGCTCTACGAGGAAGAGCTGCCGGCAGTGTTGACGCCGGAGGACGAGGCGTACCTCCGGGGCCTCCCGGAGTTTCTCCCGGTGACGGTGGACGCGCTCGGGCTCATGCTCAGTCACTACGCCTACCCGGATCTCGTCGGCGATTCGACGACGTTTGATCCGTCCGAGCCAGAGCCCCTGGCGCGGCATCTTCGCTTCATGGACGAGCACGGCTGCAGCATCGGGCTCTCTGGGCATGAGGGCTACGACGGGATGGTTGTGTCCACGGCAACGCAGAGACGAGCGGTCGGCTTCGGCAGATGCGCCTTGCCGCAGGACGCACCGGTCTGGATCCAGGGTCCATGGGTGGCGAACGGCACGTATGCGAACGGAGTATTGGTGCTCGATACCACACGCGGGGAGATCGAGTCGATTCCCCTCAAGAGCCCACCGCACACCATTCCCGACTGGGCGGAGGGGTAGCGATGGTATCCACGCCCGCTGGCGGGATCGAGGTCGTCGTCGCGAGCCGAGTCGATGACGAGCTGGTCGCCGCCTTCGGCCGCTTGATACCGCAGCTGTCGCGGACGGCTGCCGTCCCGACCCCGGACCTCATCCGGCAGATCGTGGAGGCCGAGGCCACTACGGTGCTGGTGGCTCGCGACCTCCGAGACCATGGCCGCATCGTCGGCACTCTCACACTCGTGCTCTTTAGAATCCCGACCGGCGTGCGAGCGTGGATCGAGGACGTCGTCGTGGACGGGACGATGCGAGGGCGAGGCGTCGGCGAAGCCCTGAGCCAGGAGGCGGTCCGTCGTGCCGTCAGCCTGGGGGCCCGGACCGTCGAGCTGACATCCCGGCCCTCGCGCGAAGCGGCGAACCGGCTCTATCAGCGGCTGGGATTCGTCCTGCGCGACAGCAACGTCTACCGGTACACGCCGTAGCAGCAGACCGCGAACACGCCACGACGAATGACGAACGAATCCCGGAATCTCAGCGTTGCGATCGCCCGAAGCGCGAAGCGGCCCCATGAAGATTCGCTTCTCCGAGCGCAATGCCTTCGGGGTGCTCGATCATTGGGTGTACCCGCAGCCCGGAGTCGAGATCTCTATATCCCGATGCGCGTCCTATCCAATGCAAGCGGCTGCGAGCTCGTGTTCACCCTCTTTCGTCTGCCGGGGATGACCGACGAAAAGTTTTCTGCCGATGCGGAGTGGGTGATGCGTGACCTTGCGGCCGCCAAGCGTGTGCTGGAAGAGTCGTGCCGGCTCGAAGCCTCAACGAAAGCGCGGGATCACGTCCTCGCCGAAGCGCCGCATCGACTCCATGATCTTCGCGTGCGGCACGCGCCCATAGGTCATCTGGCACAGCACGTGATGCGCGCCGGCATCGCGCAGCGCCGCCACCTGCTCGGCGACGCGGGCCGGCGAGCCGTACAGGGCCGAGTGCTCGAGCGAGTAGCGCACCCCGTCCTCGTGCGACAGGCGCGGATCGTTCCACGGACTCACGCGCGAGGCCTCGACCTGGAAGTCGGGCGGGTTGTGCGTCGTGCGCGCCTGGATCATGTGCCGCCGCGTCTCCAGGAGCGCCGCCGCCAGCTCGTCCTCCGACTGGCCCTGGCTCTCTGCGACGTGGACGAAGCGCCACACGGCGGCTTTCTCGCGAAGCTGCTGCTGCGCCGTGTCGTCGAGGCCGCTTTCGGCGAGCCCGGCGTCGTACAGCGCGAGCCGCTCGGGGACCCGCGCGATCGGGATGCGTGCGATCAGGATCGGGGCGCCGATCCGGCCGCACTCGCGCACCGAGCCGGCCGACGAGACGGCCCGCCAGATCGGCGGATGCGGACGTTGGCGAGGGCACGGGCGCAGCGCGGGAAGGCTGAGGTCATAGAACTTGCCACGATGGACGAGCGGCGCCTCGGTCCACGCGCGGACCAGCACGTCGAGCGTCTCCTCCATCCGCTCCCGGCTGTCGTGGCTGCGCAGCCCGTAGCCGACGAACTCGTATTCGTTGAAGTTGGTCCCGTGCCCGACCCCGACGTCGAGGCGGCCGTCGGAGAGGTTGTCGAGCAGCGCGAGCTGCGTCGCGAGGCGAATCGGGTGGCGCAGCGCGAGCTGGATCACCGCGAAGCCGATCCGGATCCGCGAGGTGCGCGCGGCCACCACGCTCGCAAACGGGATCGGGTCGCAGTACACGCTCTCGCCCGTGAAGTTGTGCTCGGTGAGCCAGATGCCGTCGAAACCCGCCGTCTCCGCGAAGCAGGCCTGCGCCACCTGCTCGTGAATCGCGGCGTAATCGGCGTCGCCGGACGGCGAATACCCGAGCGTCAGCCAGCCGAAGCGCATCAGGCCGGCAGGCCGAGCGCCCGCCCGGTCTGCGCCGCGAAGCGCTCGAGCGCCGCGGCGTCCATGTCAGGACGCGGCCGCAGGATCAATCGATCGACCCCGGCCGCCGCATACGCGTCGATCGCGGCCTTGTCCGGCACGTCGAAGCCCGGCGGCGTGATGCTGATCTCGAGCGGACCCAGCTCCGCGGGGCGCGAAGACTTCTTCGCGACATCGCGCAGCGCGCTCACCGACTTCTGCGTCTCCGCGAGGTCGAGCCCGAACCCGTACCAGCCGTGGCCCTGCGTCACCGCGCGGCGATAGGCCGGCGGGGTGCGGCCGCCGACGACGACGGGGATCGGTGTCTGCACCGGACGGGGCATGGCCTGCACGCCGTCGAACGAGACGTAACGGCCGTGATGCGCCGGCTTCGGCTGCGTCCACAGCGCGCGCATCGCCGCCAGGTAGTCGTCGGCGACACGGCCACGCTCGGCGAACGGCGCGCCGGTGGCGCGCATCTCCGGCTCGCACCAGCCGACACCGAGCCCGAAGATGACCCGGCCGTTGGACAGCACGTCCAGCGACGCCAGCTGCTTGGCGAGCACGACTGCCTGCCGCTGCGGCAGGATGATCACCCCGGTCGCGAGCCGGATCCGCGTGGTGTGCGCGGCGAGGAAGGCGAGCGCGACGAGCGGCTCGAGCAGCCGCATGTCCGGCGCCATCGGACGCCCGGCCACGGGCGGATCGGGCAGCACCACGTGGTCGGCCACCCAGAGCGATTCGAAGCCGGCGGCTTCCGCCGCTCGGGCCAGGCGCGCGCCGGCGTCCGGGTAACCGCAATTGTGCAGGTTGACCGAGTGCAGTCCGAATTTCATCGCGGGCTCTCCTCTAGCGCCTCATGCCATGGCAGGATAGCACCGGACGTCGAGAGGAGGCCGCGTGACACTCAATGTGCTCCGCTTCGCGAGTGTGATGCTCACCGCAGTCGCGATGGCCGCCGCCTTCGCCCACCTGCTCGAGCTGCCGAACAAGATCGGATTATCTCGGGAAGCCTACCTGACGGTCCAGCAGATCTACCGGGGCTGGGCGCTGCTCGGCATCGTCGTGGTGGGGGCGCTGGTGTCCACCACGGCGTTAGCCCTGCAGGTGCGCGGCACGCCAGCCGAGTTCTATCTCACGGTCGCGGCCGCGCTGTGCATCGCGCTCAGCCTACTCGTGTTCTTCGTGTTCACGTTCCCCACGAACAGGCACACCTCGAACTGGACGGTGTTGCCGGAGAACTGGCAGGAACTGCGGCGGCGCTGGGAGTACTCCCACGCCGTTGGCGCCGGTTTGTACTTCCTGGCGCTCAGCCTGCTCACCCTTTCGCTCCTCGTGGGACGCAAGGTGTGATCGACGGCCTGGCACCGTGGGCGGTGAACGGGTCACTCCTCTTCATGGCGCTCGATCTCGGGGGAAGCCTGTACGAGCACCTCGTCGTCGACCGGGCCTGGCCAAACAACGTGAGGCTCATCCAGCCCGGCCGAGGCGGGGTGAATCGCAAGTTGTTCTGGATCCCGATTCACTGTGCCCTGACGCTGTTGCTCCCCGTCACGCTCTGGGTCTGCTGGCACGACGAGGGTGCGCGTACGTGGGCTCTCGTCGCGATCGGTATATATTTCGTGCCTCTTGCCCTGCGGTTCGAGGCCGCGGCGGAACTGACGGACGCCATGGCGAGAGAGGCACGCGTCTGGGTGCGGTGGAGCGTCATTCGCAGCTTCACGGTCGTCGCTGCGTTTGCGGCACTCTGGATGGCCGCCCGCAGACTTTGGCCGGGAACCGTCTGATGAGTCTCGGGGAGGCTCGCATCCAGCGCTTTCTCGCCACCAAGGATGTCGCCATCCTCGCCACCGTGCAGGCCGACGGCGCGCCGCTGGCGATGCCGATGTGGTTCCTGCACGACCCGGCGAGCCTGACCATGATCAGCGTCGAGGGCACCCAGAAAGTCCGCAACCTGCGTCGCGACGCCCGGGTATGCGTGGTGGCCGAGGCCGGGTCGGGTGGCGGCGACGAGCGCGGCGTGACCGTGCTGGGCAGGGCGGAGTTTCTCGCGGACGGCCCCGAGCGGCGCGCGCTCGTCGAGCGCTTCCACGCGAAGTATCCTCGCCTCGAGCGGCTCTGGGGCAGCCGCGCGATGCCGCCCAGCCGGGTCATGTTCCGGATCGCCCCCGCGCACGTCCGCAGCTGGGGCCTCGAGTGAAGCGCACTCACACGTCCGTGGAAGAGCGCGACAAGGAGCGGGGGATGGAAGGTGGCGACGAGATCCGGCAGCTGTTGCGGGAGATCCGCGACGCCCAGCGTGAGCAGCTGGCCGAGTATCGGCGGGTGACGGAGCGCTCGCTGGAGCTGCAGCAACGGGCCGTCACCCGGCAGGAGCAGATCGGCCGCGTCTACCGGCGGCTCGTCACTGTCGTCGGAATTCTGATAGCCGCCCTGCTCGTCGTGCTCGTCTACCTGCTGGCCAAGTGGTGGCGCTATCTCTTCGCGACGCTCGTCGTGATCGTCGCGCTTCCCTCGCCCCTCGCCGCACAGGACAGGAGCGTGCCGGAAGCCGCGCCGATCGTCACCGTGCTCGAGGCCGCGAAAGTCTCGGACGTCTCCGCGTTCAGGAACGCGTACTCGCGGCGGATCCGTGACGAGCAGGGCCAGGCCGATTGGCCGAGGAACCTGCAAGAAGCCCGCACCAATCTGACCCGGATGTTCGGCGACTATCGACTCGCCGATTTTGCCTTCTCGTTCGCGGGAGGAGCCGAGCGCGGCCGCTGGAAGCTCCATGAGCGATAGCCGTCTGACGGCCTCGCGCTGGGACGACGAGTATCGCAACGAGCGCTATGCGAACGAGCCGCCGTTGCCGTTCGTCGACCGCATTCTCGATGCCCTGCGCGCCGACGCCTCGGCCGCCAACGGCACCGGCCTGTACGTCGGATGCGGCAACGGCCGCAACTACCTGCCGCTCGTCGACGCCGGGCTCGATCTGTTCGGGCTCGACGTCTCCCCGGAAGCGATCCACCAACTGGTCCAGCGACGACCGACGCTACCGGCGCAGCGCCTGCTCTGCGACGACTTCCGCAAATTCCAGAGTCCCCTGCCGCGCTTCGACTACCTGATCGCGATCCAGGTGTTCCAGCACGGCGCCGACGCGGACGTCGCGACGTATTTCGAGAAGGTCGGCGCATTGCTTCGGCCGGGCGGGCTGTTCTTTCTGCGCGTGAACTCCGCGAGTACCCAGATCTATCACGCGCACAGCGTGATGGACCGCAACGCCTGGGGCGGTCTCACGATTCGTTACGACGACGGACCGAAGTCGGGCTTGCTCGTCCACTTCTTTTCCGACGTCGAGCTGCGGGAGCGCCTGACGCCCGCGTTCGTCCCCGTGACGGACGTCCGCGAGGACGTCACCGTCCGCGCCGCGCCGAAGACGGGCTCGTGGGCCCAGTGGGAGGCGATCTGGAAACGCCGCTGACGGAGGCGGCGGCCGCCTTCCTGAAGTCGTATCTGACGCGACTGCCGGCCGATCATCCGCACCGCCGGGCGCGCGTGACGGCCTTCGCTTTCGGCGACTCACCCGTCCTGGCCAAGGACCTGGCGGCGTTGGTCCTCGCCGGGCACAAGCGCGCCACCGCCAGCTTGCCCGTGCAATTCGAGGCCGACGGCGCTGCGTTGCCCGAAGCGGGCGACGTCAGCATCGTCACGCTCGGGGACGGCACGCCGGTCGCGATCATCGAGACCACGGAGGTCAGGCTGGTGCCGTTCGGTGCCGTGGAGCCCGCCTTCGCCGCCGCGGAGGGCGAGGGCGATCGCTCCCTCGCCTGGTGGCGAGCCGCGCACACGGCCTACTTCGGCCGGATGCTGGCGCGACTCGGCGGCCGCCTGGACGACACCTCCCTCGTCGTCTGCGAGCGCTTCCGCCTGCTCTGCGCCGGCGATGGTCAGCCGATCATCGACGCGCCCCGAGGATGATCGTGTTGTGGTGTGTGGCACACTGATTGAGTTGCCTGCGAATCCCCAGAGCGCCATGGAGACTTCGGAACTTCTCAGAGAGCTTCGCATCGACCGCGATGGACGCTCGCCGCGAACCCGCAGGCGCTGGCTGCTGCTCGCCGCCGTCGCGCTCGTGGCTCTCGCCGCCGCGGGGTGGCTCGCCTGGACGCGGCTGGCCGTCCCCACCGTGCGCACGGTGGCGGCGCGCGCCGCCACCCCGGCGGGCGGCGCGGGCTCCGTGCTCGACGCCAGCGGTTACGTCACCGCGCGCCGGCAGGCCACCGTCTCGGCCAAGGTCACCGGGAAAGTCACCGAGGTCCTGATCGAAGAAGGCATGCGGGTGCAGGAAGGAGCCGTCCTCGCCCGGCTCGACGATACCGAGGCGAGGGCGCAGCTGGCGCTCGCGCGCGCCCAGCTCGCCGCCGCGCGCGCGCAGGACGGCGAGATACGGGCGCAGCTGCAGCAAGCGGAGCGCGACCACGCGCGCGCGCAGGAGCTCTTCAACCGCCAGCTCGTCCCCGAGCAGTCGATGGACGCCGCGCGCGCTCAGCGCGACACCCTGCGCGCGAAGCTCGCCGCCAACCAGGAGCAGATTCGCGTGGCCGCCGAGTCCGTGACCGTCGCCCAGGTCCAGCTCGACAACACCGTGATCCGCGCGCCGTTCAGCGGCATCGTGATCGCCAAGGCTGCCCAGCCCGGCGAGATGATCTCGCCGATCTCCGCGGGCGGCGGCTTCACGCGCACCGGGATCGGCACCATCGTCGACATGGACTCGCTCGAGATCCAGGTGGACGTCAACGAGGCCTTCATCAATCGCGTGACGGCGGGCCAGCCGGTCGACGCCACGCTCAACGCGTACCCCGACTGGAAGATCCCGGGCTCGGTGATCGCCATCATCCCGACGGCCGACCGCAGCAAGGCGACGGTCAAGGTGCGTATCGCGATCCGGTCGAAGGACCCGCGCATCGTCCCCGACATGGGGGTGCGGGTGGGGTTCCTCGGAGCGCCGTCCGCCGCGCCGGCGCCGGCGGTCGCGTCGCGCGTCCTCGTCCCCGCCGATGCGGTGCGGAGCGAAGGCACCGTCTTCGTGTACGCCGGCGGCAAGGTCGAGCGCCGCAGCGTCACCCCGGGCCAGAGCGTGGGGCCCGAGCGCGAGGTCCTGAAGGGCCTGCGCGCGGGCGAGCGCGTGGTGGTGGCGCCGCCGCCGTCGCTGAAGGACGGCGCGTCGGTGCGGATCGCTGAAAAATGACCGTCCTCGTGGAGATCCGCGGCGTCACCAAGACGTATCGCCGCGGCGGTGAGACGATCGAGGTGCTGCACGGCATCGACCTCGACATCCCGCGTGGCGATTTCGTCGCCCTCATGGGGCCGTCGGGATCGGGCAAGACGACGCTGCTGAACCTCATCGGCGGCCTGGACACGCCCACCGCCGGGTCCATCGTCGTGGACGGGCGGCGGATCGACCACCTCTCGAGCGGCGACCTCTCGCGCTGGCGCGCCGCCAACGTCGGCTTCGTGTTCCAGTTCTACAACCTGCTGCCCGTGCTGTCCGCGCAGCGCAACGTCGAGCTGCCGCTGCTCCTGACGCACCTGAGCGCGGCGGATCGCCGGCGGCGCGCGGAGATCGCGCTGACGCTGGTCGGCCTGCGCGACCGCGCCCGGCACAAGCCAAAGGAGCTGTCGGGCGGCCAGGAGCAGCGCGTGGCCATCGCGCGCGCCATCGTCTCCGACCCGACGCTGCTCGTCTGCGACGAGCCGACGGGCGATCTCGACCGCGCCACCGCCCACGAGATCATGCTGCTGCTCCAGACGCTCAATCACGAGCACGGCAAGACGATCGTGATGGTCACCCACGACCCCAAGGCCGCCGAGTACGCGCGCCGCGGCCTCCGTCTCGACAAGGGCACGCTCGCCGCCACCAACGGTCACGCGACGCCGTGAGATACCTGCCGCTGCTCTGGGCGCAGCTCTTTCGACGCAAGACGCGTACGGTGCTCACGCTGCTCTCGGTGCTCGTCGCGTTCCTGCTCTTCGGCCTGCTCGAGGCCGTGCAGGTGGCCTTCGAGTCGGGCGCCGACAGCGCCGACGCCAAGCGTCTGCTCACCACCGCGCGCTACTCGATCATCGAGCCGCTGCCCATGGCCTACGCGTCACGCATCGAGCGCGTGCCGGGCGTGGTGGGCGTGGCCTACGCGGACTGGTTCGGCGCCAGGTATCAGAACGAGAGCAACGCGTTCGCCGTGTTCGCCGTCGAGCCCGCGCGCTACCTCGACATGTATCCCGAGTTCGAGATCGCGCCGGCGCAGCGCGAGGCCTTCGTCAAGACGCGCACGGGCGCCGTCGCCGGCAAGCGGCTGGTCGACCGCTACGGATGGACGGTGGGCCAGAAGCTGCCCATCGCCTCCGAGATCCACACGAAGACCGACGGGAGCCTCAACTGGGAGTTCGATCTCGTCGGCATCATCGACGCCGAGGACCCGGCCGTGCGCGCGAATACCGAGGTGGTCCTGATCAACGTGGCCCACTTCGACGAGGCGCGCCAGTCCGGGAAGGGCAAGACCGGGTGGTACATCGTCCGCGTCGCGGACGTCGAGCAGGCGCGGGCGATCTCGGCGGCCATCGATCGGATGTTCTTGAACTCGCCCGACGAGACGAAGACCGCCCCCGAGAAGGAATTCGCGCTCGGCTTCGCCAGGCAGATCGGCGACATGGGCGCGCTGGTCACGCGCATCCTGCTCGCCGTCTTCTTCACGATCCTGATCCTGACCGGCAACACGATGGCGCAATCGATCCGCGAGCGGATCCCGGAGCTGGCCATTCTCAAGACGCTCGGCTTCTCCAACACCGCCGTGACGGCGCTGGTGCTCGGCGAGGCCGCGCTGCTCCTCGTGATCGGCGCGAGCCTCGGCATGCTCGCCGCCGTCGCCATGCTGCCCGTCCTGAACAGCGCCACCGGCGGCCGCTTTCCTCCCCTGTTCGTGGAGCCGGCCACCTGGGCCTGGGCGGCGGCCGTCGCGGTCGCGCTGGCCCTCGCCGTCGGGCTGCCGCCCGCGCTGCGCGTGCACCGGCTGCGCATCGTGGACGCGCTCGCGGGCCACCGGTGACGCGATGTCCTGGCTGAACCAGGTCGTCCAGGTCACGCTGATCAATCTCCGCAATGTCCCGCGGCGCCTCGGCACCTCCCTGGTCATCGTCGTCGGGATCGCGGGCGTCGTCGGCGTCCTCGTTTCGGTGCTGGCGATGGGCGAAGGCTTCCGCCACACGCTGGCCAGCACCGGGCGTCCCACGCGCGTGATCATGCTGCGCGCCGGCTCCGATGCCGAGATGTCGAGCGGCGTGGCGCGCGACCAGGCCACGGTGCTCACCAACCTGCCCGCTCTCGCGCGCGACGCCGCCGGGCAGCCGCTCGTGTCGGCCGAGCTCTTCGTGATGGTGGAGCTGCCACGCCACGGCCAGACCGACCCCAACAACGTGCCGTTCCGCGGCGTGCAGCCGGCCGCCTTCACCATCCGCGACGAGGTCCGGATCGTCGAGGGGCGCCCGTTCGGACGCGGCGTGCGCGAGGTGATCGTGGGCCACAAGGCGGCCCGGCAGTTCGCGGGGCTCGGCGTCGGCTCGCGCATCGCGTTTCGCGACAGCGACTGGACCGTGGTGGGCACCTTCGAGAGCGGCGGCGATGTCCACGAGTCCGAAATCTGGGCGGACGCGGAAGTCGCGATGTCCGCGTTCCGCCGCACCGGCTTCCAGTCGGTCACGGCCGCGCTCGCCGATCCTTCCGAGGCCGGCCTCGCCGCGCTCAAGGACTCGATCAGCCGCGATCGCCGCCTGTCCATCAACGTCCTGCGCGAGCCCGAATACTACGCGAAGCAGGCGTCGATCCTGTCGAGGCTCATCGGCGTGCTCGGCTACAGCGTCGCCACCTTCATGGCGATCGGCGCCACCTTCGGCGCCCTCAACTGCATGTACTCCGCGATCGCCAGCCGCCAGACGGAAATCGCCACGCTGCGCGCGATCGGCTTCGGCGGCGCGCCCGTGGTGGTGTCGGTGATGATCGAGGCGCTCGTGCTGGCGCTGGTGGGCGGCGCCGTCGGCGGCGCGCTGGCCTACGTCTACTGCGACGGCGCCTCGCTGTCCACGCTGAACTTCAACACGTTCTCGCAGGTGGCGTTCGACTTCCGGGTGACGCGCGGGCTCCTGGTACAGGGCCTCGTCTGGGCCCTGCTCATCGGCGCCGCGGGCGGGCTCCTACCGGCCATCCGCGCCGCGCGGCTGCCGGTGACCGTCGCGCTGCGCACGCTCTGAGATGAGCTTTCGCCTGGCGCCGATGGATTTTCTGATCCGGCTCCTCACGCTGGCGCTGCTCGCGCTGCCGCCGCTCTTCCTGGCGATCGCGCTGCTCGGCAACCGGCTGCTCCTGGCACCGACCGCGCTCCTCGTCGCGATCTACGTCTGGATCTGGCTCTGGTTCCGCCCGACGCGATTCGTCGTGCAGGCGCGGGTCCTCGAGATCGTCTGGCCGGTGCGGCGCCGCGAGATCCCACGCGACGACATCGCGACAGTGCGGCTGCTCGACAAGCACCAGCTGCGACAGGAGTCGGGCGCGCGATGCGCGTCGGCGCCGGCGGGCTCGGAGGCGGATTCGGCTGGCTGTGGACCCAGAAGCGCGGTGTCGTGCGGATGTACATCTCGCGGACCGACGGCCTGGTCTGGATCGAGCGTCGCGGCGACCGGCCGTGGCTGATCACGCCGGAGCGGCCGGACGCCTTCGTGCGCGCGCTCTCGAGCTAGGCCGAACGAGCCGCGGCCGCCGCCTTCTTGCGGCGGGCCGCGGCCCGTTGGCTGTCGGGCGCCAAGACCTAGCCCGTGTAGCCCTTCGCCTTCATGCACCCCGCGTACGCGGAGCGGTATGCCTCGTCGTTCTTCTTGTTGTCGTAGATTCCGTAGAGCGTGCCGGCGCCGGCGCCGATGCCGCCGCCGATGAGCGCGCCCTTGCCCGCGCCCTTACCGCCGCTGGCGGTGCCGCCGCCGAGCGCGCCGACGGCCGCGCCGCCGAGAGCGCCGATGCCCGCGTCCTTCGCGGCGTTCACGATCTTGTCGTTCCTGGTCCTCTCCGGGCCGCCCTGGGCGGCGGCCACGCGATTGCACTCGGCAACCGCTGACTGGGACGGCGTGCCCCTGGACGCCGGGGCCGATGTCGACGGCGCCGGGGTCGTCGGCTGCGCGGCCGGCGGCGGGGTGGTCGGCGCCGGCGCCTGCGCGACCGTGGTCGAGGGCGACGCCGACGGAGCGGTGACCTTGGTCTCGGTGGTGCTGGTCCGGTTCGCGACGACGATGCCCGTCACGACGGCAACGATGGCGGCGATCACGAGACCGATCGACGTCATCTTCCACATGTTGTGTCTGTCCTCGGCCATGGCGGAATCCTCCTGAGCTTCAGCAAGCAGTCGCCATGCCAGCGACTTCAGCTACCGGCGTGGGAGGGCTTGTCCTACCGAAGGGGGGAGCTCGCCGCTCGCGCGAGACGGCTCGGAGGGCGCCAGGGCCACCGCGCTGCGCACGACCAGCACCGCCAGGGGCTCGGCGCGGTTACGCAGGGTCAGCTCGTGGCGCGGGAGTCCCTCGGTCGCCACGCCCGCCCGCCGGGTGACGGCCTCGGAGACGACGAGCTCGCAGTCATAGTCCTTCGTGAGCGCCTCGAGCCGGCTGGCAACGTGAACGGTGTCGCCGACCGCCGTCAGATAGACGGCGTCCGCGTAGCCCATGCGGCCGACCACGGCGGGCCCGGTGTGGATCCCGATGCCGATCCGCAGCGGCTCCGGCAGGTCGGCGACCAGCGCCTCGCTCAGCGTCGCGACACTGCGCACCATCTCGCCCGCCGCGGCCAGCGCCTGCCGGCATCCCTCCTCCGGCCCGACGTCGAGCCCGAAAAGCGCCATGACGCCGTCGCCCGTGTACTGGTTGGCCACCCCGCCCGAGCGCTGGATGGCGCCGCCCACCGCCTCGAAGTAGCGGTTGAGGAAGAAGACGACGTCGTACGGCAGCCGGTGCTCCGCCAGCCGCGTGAAGCGACGGAGATCGGCGAAGAGGACGACCACCTCCTGCTCGCGGCCGCTGTGCGAGTCGCCGGGCGGGCGGCCGTCGGCGGCGGTGGCCGTCGCGGGCAACAGCGGCGTGACGCTGAGGTCGGAGGTGGGCCGCAGCTGGCAGGCCAGGCGCACGTCGTGCGGCACCCCCAGACGGCGCAGCACGCGGCTCTCCGCCTCACCCGGCGTCGGCTGGGGCTGCGTCGTGTGGATCCGGACGCGGCACGTCGAGCAGCGGCCGCGCCCGCCGCATACGGAGGCGTGCGGAATCCGCGCGTAGCGGCTGACCTCCAGCACCGAGAGCCCGACGGGCACGATGACGCGACGGCCGTTCGGATAGGTCACGCGGATGAGGCCGCGCCGGCGCTGGAGCATGCTGCGCACGCCCCGCGCGACCAGCACCGCGCCGAGCAGCGTCGTGTAGCCGACGAATCCGCGCTCGCGGGCGCGCACGAGCGTCGCGGCCTCCTGCGGCGTGAGCGGCGCGCGTCCGTGCCAGAGCATCTGCGCCCGCACGGCCGGATCACGGGCGAGCGCGGCGGCCTGCCGTCCGCCGTTGACGAAGCCGAGAATGCCCAGCACCGGCACGAGCACCACGACGCCCAGCAGCCAGGGCGCCGCGCGCGGATACCAGGCGCGGAGCTTGACGATCGAGTGCAAGCCGATCATCGCGTGCACCCACGCCAGGCCCACGATCAGCACTTGCCGGCTGCCGAGGTCGGGCGCAAGGGCCCACAGCGACAGCGCCACGCGCGAGTACGCGTCCTCGACGCCGTAGACCTGCCACGCGATCCGCGTGCCGACGACGTGGGTGACGAGCAGCGGCGGGATCGCGAGTCCGAGCGCCAGCTGCGCGGCCTCCCAGAGCGGCATGCGCAGCGTGCGGCGCTGGTAGAGCGCCCAGAATGCCAGCGCCACGTGGGTGACGAGCGAGCCATAGAGAAGGAGCGAGACGACCGGGTTGCGCCACAGCGCCAGGAAGTAGACGCGTCCGGCCTCCATCGCCTCGAGCGAGACGAGGCCGAGCGAGTGGTTCGCCAGGTGCGTGGTCACGTAGGCGAAGAGCACGAGGCCGGAGGCGAGCCGGACGCGGCGTACCGAGAGCATTATAAGGACCCAGGAGGACTCTACCCCAATGGGCGAACGACTCGCCGGCAAGATCGCGATCGTGACGGGCGCGGGCTCGCGCGGCCCGGGCGTGGGCAACGGCAAGGCCGCCGCGATCCTCATGGCGCGCGAGGGCGCGCGCGTGCTCTGCGTGGACGCGCAGAAGGATCGCGCCGAGGAGACCGTCGGCCTCATCCGCGCCGAGCAGGGCGAGGCGGTCGCCTTCGCTGCCGACGTCACGCGCAAGACGGATTGCGAGGCGATGGTGGCCAAGGCAACCGGCCGCTGGGGCGGGCTGGACATCCTGCACAACAACGTCGGCATCGAATCGCGTCAGATGCTCGTGGACTTGTCGGAGAGCGAGTGGGATCGTGTCATGGACGTTGATCTGAAGTCCATGTTCCTCGCCACCCAGGCGGCTGTGCCGGCGTTGGAGCGCCGCGGCGGCGGCGCCGTCACGTGCGTGTCGTCGGTGGCGGCGATGCGTGGCGCGTGGGGCACCGCGTACGCCGCGGCCAAGGCGGGTGTCCTCGGCTTCGTCGTCACCGTGGCGAACCAGCTGGCGCCGAAGGCGATTCGGGTCAACGCCATCGCGCCCGGGACGGTGTGGACGCCGATGGTCGAGGACCTCGGCCCCGAGATGCGCGAGCGCCGGCGCAAGGCGATCCCGCTGGGCGTCGAGGGCACGGCGTGGGACGTCGGCTGGGCCGCCGTCTATCTCGCCAGCGACGAGGCGCGCTGGATCACCGGCCAGACACTCGTAGTGGACGGCGGGCTGACGCTCACGACGCGATGAGACATCCTGTGTCAAGCCCGAGGCGCGCCACGGCTGCGCCGGGGCGCGTCCGAGCGATGGGGGGTGTGGGGGGCCATATCGGGGCCCCCCACGACGATCGATGAGCGCGCCGGGGTCCGGCATCGTCACCAAGCGCATCTACGAGCCCGCGACGCCGGACGACGGCTCGCGCGTGCTGATCATGCGGCTCTGGCCGCGCGGCATCCGCAAGGAACGCGTGAGCGTGTGGCTCAAGGAGCTGGGCCCGGTGCCCGAGCTGCTGCGCGCGTACCTCGACGAGAGCATCACGTGGGAGCAGTACGTGCCGCGCTATCTCGCCGGCCTCGAGCGGCCCGAGGCTCAGGCGGCCATCGCGGAGGTACGACGCCGCGCCGCCGAGGGACGCGTCACCCTGCTCTGCGGCTGCCCCGACCAGGCGCGCTGCCATCGCACGCTTCTGCAGACCTATCTGCTAGACTCAGCGCGTGGCGCGACGCCTCGTCCTGGCCGGTCTGCTGGCAAGCCTCGCCGTCGCCGCCCTCGTCCTCGCGGCGCCGGCCACCGCCGAGCATGAGGTCTATTACCGCTTCAGCGTGCTCGGCTACGTGAAGGACGCGCAAGACAAGCCCATCGCCAACGCGAAGGTCGAGGTCGTCCGCGACAAGACCGGCTTCTCGTACCTCGGCGAGACAGACGCGGAGGGCTTCTATTTCGTGCGAACGCGCCTGGGCGACGAGAGCCGCGGCGAGACCCTCATCGTGCGCCAGGGCACGACCGTCCGCCGCATCACCGTCGCCTTCGATCCCGCCAACCAGACCGACGAGCGCGGCACGCGCGTGGACTTCGAGGGCGCGCGCACGGTCGAGCGCGCGGCGTGGTTTCGCTCCACGCTGCTGAACGTCATCGGCGTCACCACGCGGCACTGACCGCGTCCGGAGGAACTGCCATGGCCGCCAAGAGCCGCCCCAAGGGCATGAAAGCCTACGTCCTCATCGAGACCGCGCCGGGCAAGACGAAAGCGGTGCGCAAGGAGCTGGCGGCCGTCTCGAAGGGCGCGCTGGCCAACCTCGATGCGGTCACCGGCCCCTACGACTTCATCGCGGTGGTCGAGGGTCCCACCCTCGACGCCATCGGACGCCTCGTCACCGACGAGATCGGCGCGGTCAACGGCGTCACGCGCACGACGACGTGCGTGGCGATCTCGCTGGCCTGATGCGGGTCCTCGTCGTCGGCGGCACGGAGTTCATCAGCCTCCACCTCGTGCGGGCGCTCCTGCGGGACCGCCACGACGTCGTCGTGCTGAACCGCGGCCGCCAACCCGGGCGCGTGCCCGCCGGCGTGAAGACGATCGTCGCCGACCGCAAGGACCACGCGGCGCTCGGCCGGGCGCTTGCCGGCGAGCGCTTCGACGGGCTGGTGGACATCACCTACGCGCCGACGACCGGCGACGACGTGCGCGCGCTGCTGGCGGCGCTGGGCGGCCGGGCGGGCCACGCGATCTTCGTCTCGACGGGACGGGTGCACGATCACGCGCTGCCGATCCCCTACCACGAGGACGCGCCGCGCAGCCTGTTCTGGGGTGAGTACGCGAAGAACAAGATCGAGGGCGAGGACGCATACCTGGGCAGCGGCCTGCCCGCCAGCGTCGTGCGCCCCACCCATGTGTTCGGCCCGCTCAACACGCGCAACAACGAGACGTTCTTCTTCGACCGTCTCGTGCGCGGCCGACCGGTCCTGGTGCCCGGCGACGGCGGCTGGCTGCGGCAGTTCGGCCACGTCGAGGACCTCGCCGACGCCATGGCCGCCATGCTCGGTGACCGCCGCGCCTTCGGCCGCGCCTACAACGTCAGCGGCGAGGAGTCGATCACGCAGGTCGGGTTCGTCGAGCTGATCGCCGAGATCGTCAAGCGACCGGTGAGCTTCGTCCACGTGCCCAAGGCGCCGTTCGGCCAGAACCTCGTCTACGACTGTCACGCGGTCTACACGACGACGCGGATCCGCCGCGAGCTGGGCCTCCGGCCACGCTACACGCTGGCCTCGGGGCTCGGGCAGACCTTCGAGTGGTATCTGCGCGAGGGGCTCGACAAGCGCGACGTCGACTTCAAGGAAGAGGACGCGCTGCTCGCCGCCGCCCGCACGTGAGTCGGCGCGAGTCCGTCACCGTCCTCGTCTACCATCCCGACGAGGCCAAGGCGTTCGCCGCCCCCGTGCGCGCGCGGCGCGGGCGGGTCCGTCTGGCCGTGTGCGCGACGCCCGCGGAGGCGGCAGCCGCCGTCGGCGAGGCCGAGGTCATTTACGCGTGGAAGTTTCCGCCTGATCTCTACCCGCGCGCGACGCGCCTGCGGTGGGTGCAGGCGATGGGCGCCGGCGTCGACTGGGTGCTCGTCCCCACGCTGCCGCCGGGCGTGACCGTGACCCGCCTGCCCGGCATCTTCGGGCCGTGGATGCGCGAGTACGTGCTGGGCTGGTGCCTGTGGATCACGCAGCGCACGGAGACGTACCGCGCCGCCCAGCGTGAGCGGCGCTGGCGCGAGGAGATCCTGCCCGATCGCCTGGCGGGCAAGACGATGACGGTCGTCGGCCTCGGCGACATCGGCCGCACGATCGCCGCCGCCGCCCGCTCGCTGGGCATGCGTGTCGTCGGCGTCAGCCGCTCCGGACGCGCCGTGCGCGAGGTCGAGCGCGTCTACCGGCTGCCGGCGCTCGAGCGCGCGCTGGGCCAGGCGGATTTCGTGGTCGCCGTCCTGCCGCTGACGGACGGCACACGAGGCCTCCTGGGCGCGCGCGCGCTGGCGGCGATGAAGCCGACCGCGTGGCTCTTCAACATCGGCCGCGGCGCGGTGGTGGACGAGGCCGCGCTGGTCGCGGCGCTGCACGAGCGCCGCATCGGCGGCGCCGTCCTCGACGTCTTCTCGACCGAGCCGCTGCCGGCCGAGCATCCGCTCTGGGGGCTCGACCACGTCGTCCTGACGCCGCACATCTCCGGGCCGAGCACGCCGGCAGAGCTCGCGCCCGTCTTCAACGACAACCTCGCCCGCTGGCTCGCCGGCCGTCCGCTCCGCCACGTCGTGGATCGCGCTCGAGGGTACTAAGTCGTCGCGTCCTTCATTCCCGCAGGGCGCTGCAGTCGCGCTCGGCTGCGCGGGCGGGCGACGCTGAAACGGGCTGCAGCGATCGTGGCGCGCTCTGCGTGGCGCGCCGGGTCCTCCACGACCTAAGTCCGCGCCACGCAGAGACTTCGGCAGCATGCTGCACAGGAGTTCCGCCGCCCTGGAATGGCCCTTGCCCCCTCTCCCATGGTGGGGAGGGATATGACCCGCTCACTCTCACGCCTCGCCGCCGTCGTCATCGTCTTCGTGCTGGGCTCCGCCGGCCCGTCGCTCGCCACGACCGTGGTGCAGATGACCGAGACCGACCTCGCCGCCCAGGCGGCGGCGGTCGTCCTCGGCCGCGTCACGGCGCTCCAGAGCCACTGGGATGCCGGGCGCGGTCAGATCTTCACCGACGTCACGCTGGCCGTGGACGAAGTGCTGGCCGGACCCGCGCTGCCGGCCAGCGTGACGCTTCGCCAGCCGGGCGGCCGGATCGGCGGCGTCCACTCGTGGCTCGAGGGCTCACCGGAGTTCTTGATCGGCGAGCGCGTCCTCGTCTTCCTGCGCGTGTCGCGCGACGGGACGCTGCGGGTGTTGCAGCTCTACCAGGGCAAGCTCTCCGTGATGACCGATCCCCTCACCGGCCACGAGATGGCCATTCGCATCAACGGCGGCGGCGTGCGCATCCTAGCCCCCCTCCGGCGCGGCGCCGCGCCGCAGCCCAAAGACACACACCGGCTCGACGACCTGCGGCGCACGATCCGCGCGGTCCGTGGCCAGACGTCACCCCCGGCGCAGACGGCGCCGATGCAGACGGCGCCGGCGGTCAGCTCCGACGTCACGCAGCAACAGGAGGCCTTCGTCTACCAGGGCACGCCGTCGCGCTGGTTCGAGGCGGACAGCGGCGCGGCGATCACGATGTACATCAACTCGTCCGGCCAGGCGGGGGCGCCGACACAGGGGGTCGACCAGATCCGGCAAGGCGAGGCCGCCTGGAGCAACGATCCGCAGGCGAACTTCCGCTACGCGGAGGGCGGCTTCACGACGGCCGCCGGCATGCGGTACGACGGCGTCAACGCGATCAGCTTCAACGATCCCGACGGCACGATGGACCCGCCCGTCAGCTGCAGCGGCACGCTCGCGATGGGCGGCTTCTTCCGGAGCACGACAGAGTCGATGGTCGTGAACGGCACGACCTTCATGCGGATCCTCGACGGCGACGTCGTCTTCAACGACGGCTGGCAGGGCTGCGGCTTCTACGAGACCTTCGCCAACTTCGCCGAGGTGGCCACCCACGAGCTGGGCCACGTGCTCGGCCTCGGTCACTCGACCGACACCACGGCGACGATGTACGCGAGCGCGCACTTCGACGGCCGCGGCGCGTCGCTCAAGGCGGACGACCTGGCCGGGCTGCGGTCCATTTATCCGACGCCGGGGCTGACGCTCGCCTTCAGCACGCCCGCCAACGGCGCGACGGTGTCCGGATCCACGACGGTCGGTCTCACCGCCAGCGGCGGCGTCGCGCCCTACACCTATCAGGTGCGGCTCGACGGCGGATCGCTTTCCAGCAGCGCGTCCTTCTCCTGGAACACGGCGGCCGTCGCCAACGGCGTCCACACGCTGTCGGCCACGGTCACCGACTCCGGCGGGCGCACGACCTCCGCGAGCATCCAGGTGACCGTGTCCAACGGCGGCGGCGGGACGCTGCGCGTGTCGATCACCCAGCCGTCCAGCGGAGCCACCGTGAGCGGCGTGCCGTGGGCCGTGATGTGGGTCGAGGGCCAGAGCGGCGCTTCCAACACGTTCACCCTGACGCTCGCGGGCCAGACGATGGGCACGACCACGACCGGCAGCCGCGGCCCGGTCTCGATGCCCTACGACACGCGCACGGTGGCCAACGGCTCTCAGCCGCTGACCGCGAGCGTGCAGGACGCGGCGGGCAACACGGGCAGCACGACGATCACCGTGACGGTGAGCAACGCGGGCTCGCCGCCACCGCCCCTGACCGCCTCCTTCACGAGCCCCGCGGCCGGAGCGACGGTGAACGGCACGGTGACGGTCGGCATGTCGGCGAGCGGCGGGACCGCGCCGTATACCTACACGCTCACCCTCGACGGTTCGCAGCTCGCGTCCGGGGCCTCGAACACCTACGCCTGGACGACGACGACGACCGCGAACGGCGGCCACACGCTCGGCCTCACCGTGCGTGACAGCACCGGCGCCACCGTGACCGCCAGCCGCGGCGTCACCGTGCAGAACGGCGCCGCGCTGTCGGCATCGATCACCGCGCCCGCGAGCGGCGCGACGGTCTCGGGCACGGTGACGGTGACGGCGTCCGCCAGCGGCGGCACCTCGCCCTACAGCTACGCGTTCTCTGTGGACGGCACGCAGGTCGCGTCGGGCGCGTCGGCGTCCTACGCGTGGAACAGCGCCGGTGTCGCCAACGGCGCCCACACGCTCGGCGTCACCGTCACCGACGCCGCCGGCGCGCGTGTGACCCCCAGCGTCGGCGTCACCGTCTCCAACGGGGCGCCGCCTCCGCCGCCGCCCTCGGGCACGCTGAAAGTCTTCATCACGAGCCCCACCAGCGGCGCCACCGTGAGCGGCACGAGCTGGGTGACGCTCTGGCTGAACGGCTCATCGGGTACGGCGAACGTTTACACGCTGACGGTGGCCGGCCAGACGGTGGCCACGACGACGACGTCCAGCACCGGTCCCGTGTCGATCCCGTGGAGCACCTTCGCCGTGGCCGACGGCGCGCAGACGCTGACGGCCGGCGCGCGCGACGCCACGGGCAACACGGGCGCCGCGTCGATCCCGATCACCGTGAACAACGGCGGCGCGCCGCCGCCGCCTCCGCCGCCGCTCAGCGCGTCGTTCACGAGCCCGGCCGCCGGCGCGACGGTCAGCGGCACGGTGACGGTCGGGATGTCGGCGAGCGGCGGGACCACGCCCTACTCGTACGCGCTGACCATCGACGGCACCCCGGCGAGCTCGGGCGCGGCGTCGAGCTACGCCTTCAACACGACCTCGGTCGCCGACGGCGCGCACACGCTGGCGCTCACCGTCACCGACGCCGCGGGCCGCACGGCCAGCGCGTCGCGCTCGGTCACGGTATCCAACGCCGCGCCGCCGCCGCCCGGCGGGACGCTGAGAGTCTTCATCACGAGCCCGACCAGCGGCGCGACCGTGGGCGGGACGGTGTGGGTCAACATCTGGGTGGAGGGCGCCGCCGCCGGCACCAAGGTCTTCACGCTGCGGGCGGGGAGCACGACGGTCGGCAGCGCGACGGACTCCGGCGTGCACGTGACGCTGCCCTGGAACACGCCGGGCACGCCGAACGGCGCGACGACGCTCAGCGCGACGGTGCAGGATCCGAGCGGGAACTCAGGCTCGACGTCGATCCCGGTGATTGTTGGGAGCCAGTGAGATGGGGGGCCCCGAGATGGCCGGCTACTTAAATGGGGGCCCCGAAATGGCCCCCATACCCCCAAACGCTCGGGGCACCCCGGCGAAGCCGTGGCTCCCCTCGATCCCCGGGGGCGCCCCTCGATACCTGCGCTACTTCTTTGAGATCAGCCAGCGGTCGAGGGCCAGGTGGGGCAGGCCCGAGCGCTCGAACGTGTCGACGGCGTCTTCGGGCGAGCCCACGAGGGGCTCGCCGTGGAGGTTGAACGACGTGTTCAGCACGGCGCCGATGCCGGTGCGCCGCTCGAACTCGCGCAGGACGCGGTGGTACCCCGGGTTCCACGCCTCGTCCACGAGGTGCGCGCGCGCGGTGGAATCTTGCGGGTGCAGCGCGGCGCTGATCTCGTCGCGGCGCTTCGGATTGGTCGCGAACGCCAGCATCATATAGGGCGACGCCAGCCCTTTGGGATTGATCACGTAGTCGTCTTCGCGCTCGCGCAGGATCGACGGGGCGAACGGCATCCAGAAGTCGCGGTTCTTGATCATCCGATTGATAGTCCCGACGACCCGGTGATCCGAGGGGTTGGCGAGGATGGAGCGATTGCCGAGCGCCCGCGCGCCGAACTCCATCCGCCCCGCGCAGCGCGCCACCACGCCATCCGACACCAGGAGGTCCGCGATCCGCTCCTCGATCCGCTCGTGCTCGGTCACGCGGTACTTGGACGCGAGGTCGCGCGCGCGGATGAGCGCCTCGACGCTCGCCGGGTCGATGGACGGCCCCAGGTAGGCGGGGCCGAAGGGCCGGGGCGTCGCTCCGGCGCCGGCGCGCGCGAGCCAGCCGAGGTAGGCGGCGCCGATCGCGTTGGACTCGTCGCCGCACGACGGGAACACGAAGAGATCCCGCAGCCACGGCTCCTCGGCGATGAGCCCGTTGGCCTTCACGTTCATGAAAACGCCGCCGCCCAGCGCCAGCCGCTCACCGCCGTGGCGCTCGCGCATGAGCCGCGCCCATGCCAGCAGCGAGTCCTCGACGATCCGCTGGGCGCCGGCTGCGACCGCGTCGAAGCGCAGGCCCAGCGTCGTCTCGAGCAGCAGGCGGTACCGCGGCCCGCGGCGCTTCCACGCGAAGCGCGCCGGCGTCGTCGGCTCGAGCCCGAACACCGCGGCCAGCGCCTCGTGCGCGCGCTCGGCCTGGCCGGCCGGCGCGTAGGGCGCCAGGCCCATCACCTTGTATTCGTGCTCGCCGAACTTCATGCCGAGCAGCAGGGTGACGAACGAATAGAAGGAGCCGAGCGAGCCGGGCGCGCTCGGCACGGCCTCGTGGCGCACGAGCGCCGTCCCCCGCCCCGTGGACACCGTCGCGCACAGGCCGTCGCCGGCGTTGTCGTTGGTGAGCACGAGCGCGCGCTCGCCCGCGAACGGCGAGCCATAGTAGGCGGCCGCCGCGTGGCAGAAATGGTGGTCGTAGGCGACGATGCGGCTCTTGTCCAGTCCGAGATGATCGGTGACGAGCGCCAGCCGGTCGCGCTCGGAGAGCTCGAACTTGCCGCGCGAGCGCTCGGCGAGGCCCAGGCGCGCGCCGAGCTTGCGCGCGCGCCGTCCGAACCCGCGCGCCGGCTCCTCGAGGCGCACGCCGTAATACTCACGGGCGTAATCCGCGTCGTGCAGCACGCGGTTCATCCACTCGCGCGCGTAGGCGCGCGTGCCCGCGAGCGCGACCAGGTCGATGTCGCGCGGGGTGAGCGAGAGCTCGCGCAGCAGGGCGTCGACGGCCAGGCGCGGGTAGCCCGCGTCGTTCTTGAGCCGGGTGAAGCGCTCCTCGGAGGCGCAGCCCACGATCGCGCCGTCGCGCAGGATCGCGGCGGTCGCGCAGTGGGTCTCAGTGATGCCGAGAACGATCATCCCGCCGATCTTATCAGACCGACCCTCCGAACGTGTCGCACTGGCGCAGATCGCCGGACTCGATCCCCCGCGTGAACCACTGCACGCGCTGCTTCGACGTGCCGTGGGTGAAGGTCTCCGGCGCCACGCGGCCCTGCGCCTGCCGCTGCAGACGGTCGTCGCCGATGGCCGCCGCGGCGTTGAGCGCCTCCTCCACGTCGCCCGCCTCGAGGATGTGGCGCGTGCGCTCGGCGTGGTGCGCCCAGATGCCCGCGAAGCAATCCGCCTGCAGCTCCAGCCGGACGGAGGCCGCGTTGGCCTGCGACCCGCTAAGCCGGCGCTCGGCCATCACGCGATCAGAGATCCCGAGCTGCTTCTGGACGTGATGGCCGACCTCGTGCGCGATCACGTACGCCTGCGCAAAGTCGCCGGGCGCGCGGAACCGCTCGCGCAGCGCGCGGAAGAAGTCGAGGTCGAGATAGACCTTCTGATCTTGCGGACAGTAGAACGGCCCGGTGGCGGCCCCGGCGATGCCGCACGCGGACTGCACGGCGCCGTTGAAGAGCACCAACCTGGGATCGCGATACTCGCGGCCCATGCGGCTGAACAGCGCGCGCCAGGTGTCCTCGGTGTCGGCGAGCACGGTGGCCACGAAGTCACGCAGCTCGTCGTGGCCGCCCGGTGACGCGGACGGCGCGGGCGCGTGCTGCGTGGCGGGCGGCGTGGTGGGTGAGTCGCCCTGCAAGATCACGCGCGGATCGAAGCCGAAGAAGAGGGCCAGCAGCAGGAGGACGACGGTGCCGATGCCCCCGCCCGCCACCAGCGGACCGCCGAAGCCGCGCCGGTCCTCGATATTGTCGCTTTGCCTTCCGCCCAAGCGCACGGTGCACCTCCAGGTGGGAGATGCACCGTCGCTTCTGCAAGCGTTGGGCCGGGGAGTTACAAGCCCAGCGCGGGCGGATCCTTCTCCAGCGCTTCCTTCACCTTCGCCTCGTCGACCTTGATCTGCACGCCCGCGCGCTCGAGCTCCAGCAGCATCGACACGCGCGAGTCGCGCTCGCCCCAGCCGCGGTTGAGCGCCTCGGTCATCTCCATCAGCGTCAGCTCGCACAACCGCATCGGCACGCCGAACTCGCGGCCGACGGCGGTGGCGAGGCTCACGTCCTTGTGCGCCAGGCGCAGCGCGAAGCTCGCCGGCTCGTACTTGTTCTGCAAGAAGTTGTCGCCGAGGCGGTCGTAGAGACGCTGGCGGCCGTTGGCGCCCTTGCGGACGGCCTTCCAGAGTGCCAGCGGCTCGAGGCCGGCCTTCACGCCCATCGCGAAGACCTCGGCGAGCGCGGTCTGCACCGCGTAGCCGGCGCAGTTGTGCACCAGCTTGGCGATGGAGCCGGCGCCGATCGGGCCGATGTAGGTCGCCTGGTCGCCCATCGCGTCGAGCACGGGCTTGTGGCGCTTGAAGACCTCCTCGTCGCCGCCGACCCAGATGGCGAGCTTGCCCGACTTCGCCCCGCGCGGCCCGCCGCTCACCGGCGCGTCGAGCATGTGCAGGCCGCGCTCGGCGAAGACCTTGCTGATCCGCCGCACCACCGTGGGCGAGTTCGTGCTCAGGTCGAAGTACGCCTTGCCGCGCGGGAGACCGGCGAGGATGCCGCTCTCGCCGAGCGCGACGGCCTCGACGTCGGGCGGCGTCGGCAGCGAGGTGAAGACGACCTCGCTCGCCTCGGCCACCTGCTTCGGCGAGTCGGCCCACTTGGCCCCGGCCGAGAGGTGCGGCTTGGCCGCCTCCGGGCGGAGGTCGTGCACGACGAGGTCGTGGCCGCCCTTCTGGACGTTGGTGGCCATGTGATTGCCCATCAGCCCGAGCCCGATGAATCCGACTCTCATGACTTTTTCTCCTCGAAGACGCCCTTCGCGATGCGCGCGGCCGTCATCGCCGTCGGCCAGCCCGCGTAGAACGCCATGTGCGTGATGACCTCGGAGATCTCCTCGCGCGTCACGCCGTTGGCGAGCGCGCGCTCGAGGTGGCCCTTCAGCTGGTCGGATCGATAGAGCGCGGTGAGGGCGGCGACGGTGATGAGACTGCGGTCGCGCTTGGAGAGTCCGGAGCGCTCCCAGACGTCGGCGTAGAGCACTTTCTCGCTCAGCTCGACGAGCTTGGGGACGACCCCGCGCACTTCGTTTCGGGCACTGGACGCGGATACCGGCGTGCTCATGGATGGTCTCCTCCGCCTCGAAGGCGCCGGTATTCTGCCACGGGCCTACATGATTCGCTCGACGGAACGGATCCGGACCTTTCCCGCCTCGGCCAGCATCGCGAGTATCGAGCACACGGCGCGCTCCGACATGCCGAGGCGCCGGCCGAGCTCCGCGGGGGCCATCTCGCCGGGTCGCTCCGCCAGGCAACGGAGGACGTCCGCGTCGAGCTCGCTCCAGAAATCGATGGCGGCCGGGAGCACGAGGCTAAGCTTCCCCACCGTCGTCCCGGTAGGAATCGCCTGTCGGCGAGAACGCGCCGCGGTCCACGAACGATTGCCCGTCGATGTCGATGAAGACGATGGCTTGCTGCCATCCCGGACGATTGACCCAGATGGCGGAGGCGACCGCCGCCGTCCGCGCATCGACGCCCTGCCACACGCCGCCTGCCGGCCGACTATCCGATCGGCTGGTCGTCAGCGCGCGCTTGCATTCCGCGAAGCCGTCCTTCTCGAGGGCGGTCAGGATCTCTTCCGGCACCGCGACCCACCCCTTCTCCGGCTCCATCCATGTCATCCGGCCCTGACGCCGAAGCTCGGTCAGGCCGTTCATCTCTCGGTCAGGCCCATCCATAGGCCGCCGCGATCACCGCCAGCACGACTGCCACGCCGATCCATCTCCACATTCTCGTCCCTCCCGCCTCACCACCCTAGGCGCCTGTGCCTCTCAATGCGAGATGGACGAAGGTCCTATGGGCACGCCACGAAGTTTCTTGGGCTCTGGAGCCACGAGGCCATCGTGTGCCCGCATCGCGGTCTGAGCTTCGCGGACTTTCTGCACGAGGTGCGCCTGTGACCGCCGACTCGATCGCCGTGGATGAAGTGGCGCTTCGCGAAACGGTCCGGCAGTGTCTGCAACGCGGCGGGCTCCCGGCGACCGCCTCGGCTCGAACGTTTGCCGGTGCCGGCAATGGGGCGCCCTGTGCCCTGTGTGCACGCGCCATCACGCGTCACGAGACCGAATTCGAGCTCGAGTTCCGCCGGCCGAGGCCGCCGTTCGTCGCCTTCTATCACCTTCACCACGGTGCTACGCGCGTGGGAGCTCGAACGGTAGACCGTCGCGCGTCTCGCCGCGAAGTGGGGGTGATGTTACGATCGCGCGGTGTTCTACGGCTGGTGGGTCGTCGCCGGCGCGTTCGTCTCGCACCTGCTGTCCTACGGCCTCCTCACCGTCGCCTTCGGCGTGTTCTTCCCGTTCATGAGCGACGCCCTGCACCTGGGCCGCGGACTGCTGGCGTCCGTGGCGGCGGCGGCGCGGCTGGTGTCCGCGGCGCTCTCGCCGCTGGTCGGTCCGCTCGTCGATCGCCACGGGCCGCGGCTCGTCATGGCGCTCGGCGTGCTCAGCCTCGCCGGCGGCGCCGTCGTGCTCGCGGCCGCGGGCAGCGCCTGGCACGTCATGCTCGGCTACGGGATCGTGATGGCCTTCGGCAGCATCGCGCTGGGCGACCTCACCGGCGACGCGACCGTGGCGCGCTGGTTCGTGCGGCGTCGCGGCCGCGCGCTGGCCGTCGCCACCATGGGTCTCTCCTCGGCCGGCATCGTGATTCCGGTCCCCGTCGCGCTACTGATCGATCGGTTCGGATGGCGGGCGGCCTGGCTGGCCCTGGCCGCCGTCGCGCTCGTGCTCGGCCTCGCCGCGACCGCGCTGATGCGCCGGCGCCCCGAGGACTACGAGCTCCTCCCCGACGGCGCCCCGGCCACGCGCGCCGACCGATCGACGATCGACGCGCCGGTCGTGGAGACATCGCTCGGCGCGCGCGCGGCCACGCGCACGCCGGCATTCTGGCTGCTGGTGCTCAGCACCAACCTCGCCGGCCTCGGCTTCTTCGGCGTCAACCTGCATCTCTTCTCGTACATCACCGACCGCGGGATCTCCGCGGCCGTGGCCGCGACGGTGGTGACGTACCTCTACACGATGCACACCGTCGCCAAGCCGCTCTGGGGGCTCATCGCCGAGCGCGTGCACGTGCGCTACTGCATCGCCGCCTGCTACGCCGGCGGCGCCTTCGGCGTGCTGTTGCTGCTGGGCGGCTCGATGCCGTGGCTGGTCGCGTTCGCGACGGTCTACGGCCTCACGCGCGGCGCGCAGTCGTTCGTCACGAGCCTGGCCTGGGCCGACTACTTCGG
>Ga0137403_10001265_pt1 | contig 31850 bp, 26 predicted proteins | sample CZOMad2_1_16fung_FD_122057 | JGI IMG/M metagenome (GOLD analysis project Ga0137403, IMG submission 122057) | Vadose zone soil fungal communities from Angelo Coast Range Reserve, California, USA - CZOMad2_1_16fungal (Hybrid Assembly) | ecosystem: Environmental > Terrestrial > Soil > Vadose zone... | reverse complement strand
GCGAAGGCATCCCTCGGTGCGGTTGGCCAGAGCACGCCATCCGTGTTAACCCAGAAAGTGTACCCGTAACTGGGATTCATTTTCTGGGAACTCTTGGTGGCCAGCTCGATCCACCAGTGCGGAACGATCTGCTTGTCTTGCCATTTTCCGTCATGTGCCATCAAGTAGCCCAACCGCGCAAAGTCCCGAGCGGAAAAACGCAAGCCGCTATGCGGATTTGTATGCGGCCCAATATTACCTTCCACACCGCCTTGCCAGTCCCAGCCGACATTCTGAATACCGATGGGATCGAAGACTCGCTCCTTCATGAAATCGAAAAGTTCACGCCCCGTCGCGTGGTAGAAGAAGAGCGACAGGTGCGCGAAGCCAGTGTCAGAGTATTCCCAGGCTGTCCCCGGTTCGCTGGTCAATTTTGCGGCCCATTTTCCAAAACGGTTCGGCTGCTTTCCCAGAGCAATCTCGAAGTCACCGCCGCCGGGTGCAGAGCTCAGTCCGATCATCCCATGGTCCTCGCCTGGGATTCCCGAGGTCATGGAGAGTACATGCCGCAGTTTGATTTTCTTCTTCTCTGGATCGGTCAGCGGGAAGCCCTCCGGCACAAAATCATAGATGGGAGTATCGAGATCAATCTGCGCATCGTGCGGGAGTTTGTGCTTCCGGCTATCATCCAGGAGCAAACCGAAGGCTATTCCGGTCGACGACTTGGTGCAGGACCAACCATCAAACGTTGTAGTCGGCATGGTAGGAACGCCATACCACTCGGCCACAAGGTAGCCCTTCCGGATGATCACAATTTGCCACGGTCCTGCGAACAGCTGCAGAAACTTATCTCGGATCAGGTTCAGCTTGTCAGGATCCATGCCCGCGAGAGAACGCACTTCGTCGGGAGTCTTGCACCATCGCCAGCCGCCAGCCGACTCAGGCGGAGGGGTATAAGTCTGTGCGAACATGCTAGGTGTAAGAACAATGGCAAGAATGGTCAGGCATACAAATTTTGGCGTCATTGTCACTCTCCTGTATTCACTTAACTTGTGTGAGGGGCATACCGGCCTCTGTCATCCTTCCCTCTCCAAAACCTCGCAACCTTCCTCTTCTGTCAATACGGATTCGCAGCCTTCCGCGTCTTCCTCTCCCTCTCCGGCGCTTCCACCGCGAATGAGCATCATCGCGCCTCGATTCAGCGTTCCAGGATTGCGCCACTCGCGCCACTCCATATAGGCGAATCCCGAGATGAGCGATATCAGGAACAGATACGGAGTCAGGTTGTAAGGCCAAGGGGGAAGCGGATAGACGGTCACAAAAAGGACAGGTAGCAGAGCGAGTGTCGCCACCCATGGAACTAGCACATGCCGCCAAACCGTGAAATGGGCAGGTTGTTCGCGTCGCATATAGCGCGTCAAAGCCAGGTTCGCCATGACATAGAGGATGACGACTGCAAGCGTGGCAATCATTCCCAGGAAATCGAAGATATAGTCCGGACGCAATATCAAGCCGACGAGAAGGATCGCTACCATCCCAGCTATCTGCGTAAAGGAGATCGCAACCGCGGGTGTGCGGTAGATAGGATGGATACGCCCGAAACTGGCGGGCAGTGTGCCCGCCCGGCCCATCGTATACATTACGCGTGACGCGGAGTTAGCGCAGGCGATTCCAACGGCAATAGCGCAGTTGATGATGGCGAGGACGACGAACCACCAGCCCGCCCCCCATAGTGAACGGCCGAGAACGTAGTACGGATTGGGATTGGAAGCGAAGGAGGCCATGTCGCCAGTGCCCCAGCCGATTGCGCTCGCATAAGACATGAAGATATAGAAGGCGCCGATACTGACTAGTGAGAGCATGACTGCCTGACCGATAAATTTGCCGGGAAGGCGAGCCTCCTGAGCAAGCGGCGCCGGAGCCTCAAAACCGGCAAGAGCAAGGACGGAGAAAACCATGCCAGCCAGGATGCCCCCGAAGTGATGGGGCGATGCAGCGGGCGTGAGTGGCGCAAGGTAAGTGGAACCGTGGCCGGGATGGACCAGAAAGGTGATCCCAAGCGCCAACATAATGAGCAGTTCGATGCCGCCTAAGAGAGTCGTGATCCGCGCTGAAAGCTGGATACCACGGTGAGTGAGTGCCCAGATCAGTGCAGTCGTCACCGATGCAACAATCCACCAGGGCACGTCCAGGTGGAACTCCGCTTTCAACATGTCGGAGAGCAGGTAGCCCAGAAAACCTACCGCTGCGGCAGCGCCGATGATCTCATAAATAAGGTAGCTCCAGGTCGCCATGAAGCCGCTACGGCTTCCGAGTCCACGAGTGGCGAATGAGTAATAACCACCGCTTGACGGCACATACTTGGAGAACTGAAATACCGTACTGCCGACAAACATACACACGATCGTGGTAAGTACGAATGAGAGCGGCATGGCGGGGCCAGCCTGGTGTGCAATGGCGGGAAATATGAACACCACGCTGGTTGCAGGTGCGATGTGCGTGACAGCCTGGAACACCAGCTCCGGAAGACCGAGCGAATTGCGCCGGAGTTGAGGCTCGGCGTCGGTGGTCATACCGGACACGTATGGATCTCCTTCAGCCTTCTTGTTTGTTAAGTGAAAATCGCGCCAAAAGCGAACGCATCTTGTCAGATCTGAGCGGAGCCGGAAGTCGCATCAATTTTCTCGGTGAGCCGCTTTCGCCTCATCCGTCTTCTGTCAGCGCCTCTTCAATCGAGCTCCTAGGTACAGCCGCACGCGCGGAGGTATTGAACTCCTCGCTCCGCCCATTCCTGCTCCATCGCGATCGTTGCCTCGACTGACTCTCGCAGCGGTGGCCACTGCTCCAGAATGGCCGACACGTCGTTGCCGACGGGCATTTGCCCAAGCAGCCAGGGGATAGCCAGCTTGCCCGTTCCCGCCGGCACCCCGCTAACTACGAAGCCCATCATCTGCGGCACCCGGTCGATCGCGAAGTCCTTTATATGGAGGTTTACTGTGAGAGGGGCCAGGGTTTCGACGACGACTTCTGGCGTCTCTAGGGCTCCAAGGGAATTCACGGTATCCAAGCAGATGCCTACGTGACTGCTTTCCAGTCTCCGCACTAGAGCCGCCAGATCGCGGCAGGAGTGCTTTTCGTAATTCTCCAAGCCGAGCGTGACTCCTTGTGCCTCAAACTCCGGCAGCACTTCGCGAATCCATTTCTCTGCCTGTTCTAGCGATGCTTGCTCGTCGAGGCTACGGGTTAGAGTTCGAAGCAGCACCGCGTCGAACTTGACCGCCAGGCTCAAGTAGCGAAGCAGATGGACGGGCTCGACACTCCGCGTTCCGATTTCGATCCTAAGACCCAAACTGAGGGCCTGATCACGAGCATCGCGAAGCTCGGCCGAGTCCAGCTCGTGGAGCGGCAAGTTATCCGCCACCTGCACAACTCCAACTTTGAGCGCCCCGGCCCGCTCCAGCAAATCCGCCAGTCGAATCGGCCGAACCGGCGGCGGAAATCCACGGACTCCGATCGCCCAGGGATACGTCCACGAACTGATACCCAGGCGCATGCTACCGCTTGACGGCCTCAGCTTCGGCTGCATCCAGGCAACGCCGGTAGTTATCGCTAGCCTTGAAGGCCGGGACAAAGACCGTGGCCAGCTTCAAGGGCACATCACCGGAGTTGATCATCTGATGTTGCTCGCCCGCCGGGACCCAAAGTGCGACATCCTCTTGCACCAGTGTCTCCTCTCCCTCGTGCACGCAGATTCCTCTGCCGGAGACGATGTAGATCAGTTCCGGCCGGTCGTGGCGATGGTAATCAGTGCGACCGTTCGGCGGAAGGATGGCATGGCTGAAGGTGATTTCCTCGACACCTTCCTTGTCTGGAGCGAACAGCACCTTAATCTGACGCCGGAAGGGGGCAGGAATCTCGACCCCTTTTTCTTCCCAAGCCTTAACTATTTTCAAGTGACGTTCCTTTCATGTGTTCTGTCCCGCAATAAACCGGGAGCTGGAATTCCCTTTTGCGGTGTTTGACTGCAGAAAATTACCACGAAACCGCATATTAATGAAATCGATTACTATAATTCGCAGTTAAATATACTCTTGGGAAAATTGGTGTCAAGCGAATTATATTGATAAAATACAGCGCTAACACCGACTTGCAGAGACCTTCTCCGCATGGGCAGATATTATGTTTAACGACACAATATTGAAAACGATTACTGAAGCATTTTTCTTTAAACTGCTCCTGTCTGGTGCACGGATTTTTCGATGAGATTCGATACGAATCTGCGCCAATGAGAGGTCGCGCTTCGTGTTCCGCCAAAACCCCGGGGCTGAAGGGTTCTCCCGAAATTCGATATTCTCTTCCCTGCCCACGGTCAGTATCGTGTAGTTTCTACGATTCCATTTGGAAGCAGCATGAAACGGAAACGATATTCAATGACGCGAATGTGCGGGCGAGTGGTGTTCTTGCTGCTGGTAAGCGGTGCCGCAGTTTATGGCCAGAGCCAGGCTTAGTTGGGGGGATTGGCCGCACCACGCGATTACATACAGAAACGAGTGTCCAGTTACGACCATTCGGGAGGCAATGGGGATTACAAAAAGATCGCGCCGGGAGATACCCTCACGATTCTGGACGAATCCGGGCCGGGAATCATTACGCACATCTGGTTCACATTTTCGTCTGAGGAGATGTACCACCTGAAAAAATTGGTGTTGCGGATATATTGGGACGGGGAAACGACGCCCAGTGTGGAAGCTCCCATCGGCGACTTTTTTGGACTGGGTCTAGGCGAGTACTTCACGTTTGAGGCCCTGCCTTTGTCCTCTGCGCCAAATCACGGGGTGAATTCGTACTTCCCCATGCCGTTTCATACGCATGCGCGAATGACTATAGAGAACGCGGGAAAAGTGAAACTCGATGCGCTGTACTACAACATTGACTATCAGGCTTATGCGAAACCGCTACCTGCGGACTCTTTGTATTTTCACGCGCAGTACCGTCAGGCTTCGCCGAACCCAGGCGTCGCGGGAGATTGGAAAGACAATGACGACCCGCTTCAGCACGATACGAAAAACCCCACGGGTGAGGGCAATTACGTCTGGCTGGAGGCCACAGGACGAGGACACTTCGTGGGCGTGACCATGTCCGTGTTACAGAACCAGGACTATTGGTGGGGCGAGGGCGACGACATGTTTTTTGTCGATGGAGAAAAGCTGCCTTCGATCAACGGAACCGGGACTGAGGATTATTTCCTGGGGGCATACGATTTCGGAGGCAAGGCATTTTCCTATGCGCTCTATGGTGCGCCGGTCGTAGGAGAGGAAAAAGCAGGGAGCCGAAGCAGCGTCTACCGCTTCCACCTGGATTCGCCCATTCCCTTCACGAAATCGCTGAAAGCGACGATCGAACACGGACACGCCAACGGCAGGTCGGATAATTATTTTTCAGTGGCTTATTGGTATCAGACCGAACCGCACGCCGCATTCCCCGCATTGCCACCGGTGGAGGAGCGATTGCCGCGGTTGCATGCGGTCGGCGGCCCGGGGAACGCGGCGAAGTAGGAGAAGCAGCCTTGACGGTCAGCGCTACCCGGTGCCGACGCGGGCGTCTTTCCAAATATCGATCGCCCCGTCCTGCGCATGGCGATCGATCTCCTTCAGTTCCGCACCCGTGAATCCGAGTTTCTTCACCGCATCCAGCGAGTCGTCGAGTTGCTCTACATTACGCGCGCCGATCAGCGCCGTGGTCACCCGAGGGTCGCGCAGCACCCAGGCAATGGCCATTTGCGCCAGCGTCTGCCCGCGCCCCCTTGCGATTTCGTTCAACGCCCGCACCCGTTGAAGGTTCTCTTCGCTGAGGAACTCCTTCTGAAAGGAATCCTCCGCTATTACGCGCGAGTTCTTCGGTACCCCATTCAGATACTTGTTGGTCAGAAGTCCCTGCGCCAGCGGAGAAAATGCAATGCAGCCCACGCCCAATTCGTCCAGCGTCTCCAGCAACCCCTCTTCCACCCAACGGTTCAGCATGGAGTACGACGGCTGATGAATCAACAGCGGTACACCCAGGCTCCTCAAAATATGCGCCGCTTCCCGGGTCCGCTCCGGACTGTACGACGAAATGCCCACGTATAAAGCCTTGCCCTGATGCACTGCGTGCGCCAGCGCGCCCATGGTTTCTTCCAGCGGAACATCCATTACCGGCCTGTGGGAGTAGAAGATATCCACATACTCCAGCCCCATGCGCTTCAAGCTCTCGTCCAGCGACGCCAGCAGATATTTGCGCGACCCTCCGATTCCGTATGGCCCTGGCCACATATCCCATCCGGCTTTGGTTGAGATCACGAGCTCGTTTCGAAGCCGGGCAAAATCCTTGCGCAGAATCTCCCCGAAATTCTCCTCCGCCGATCCGTAGGGCGGCCCATAATTGTTAGCCAGGTCAAAGTGGGTCAGGCCGCGGTCGAACGCGCGCCGGATCATCGCTCTCCCCGTCTCGAATACGTCGGCGCCGCCGAAATTCTGCCATAGCCCCAGCGATATCACCGGCAACTTTAACCCTGATTGCCCGCACCGCCGAAATTGCGCCCCTTCATAACGCTTCGCATCGGCTACATAGCTCATTTCCACCGTCTCCGTTTCTCGTTTAAGCCTTCTACCCAGGGCTTGCACACGCACGCACACTCTGAAGTGTCTGACAAACAAAACACCTAGGGCTGAGCCTTAGGACTGTCTGTCACGCAACGAAATCCGACCGTTCCCGCGCGATCGATGCTCGGGGCCATCAACAAAAGCTTGCCGTGCTGGCCGCTCTCATACGCTTGCGGGAAATACCATTTGGAACCCCCGGGACGATAATAACTGCCGCCGCGTAAAATTGCGCTCCTGGTATGCTCGTCAACGTATTCATCTGTCCATTGCCAAACATTTCCGACCATGTCCATCACGCCAGTAGGACTTACACCCGCCGGGTGAGCGTACACATCGTCAGGACCATGCATGGTTCGACCCTGGTCTGGCAGCGGCGCTGCATCGGGTCTCCAAAGATTTCCCCAAGGGTATTTTCTCTGGTCGGGCCCTTGCAATGAATATTGCCATTCCCACTCGTGGGGAAGCCGCTTTCCGGCCCAGGCAGCATAGGCCCGAGCATCCTCCAGTGAAACCCAGGTGACAGGTTTGTTTTCCCATCCGACCGGATAGGTTCCTCCCTGCCAGTCTTTCAGAAAATTGAGATCGTCTTTGGGATGGTAGTGCGTGGCATCGAGAAATGCCTTGAATTCCTTGTTGGTAACCGGATATTTATCAATGTCGAAGGCATCGATATGCATGAAGTGCTTGTGGAAACGTCGCGGACTATCTTCCCATGGATATTGAACATCCACGCCCTCGTCGTCAGAGCCTTCGACTTCAATTCCTCCAACCACAAAGAAAAAGTCTCCACCCGGAATACGAACCATCTCCGATGAAGAAGAGGAATGCGGCGCGGTTGGTTTGATATCGACGATTCGTTGCACCAGAGTCGGCCGATCTTTCGAGTAGCTGGCTAGCGGCTTCGCCGTCATGCTCTTCATTTTCGCCATGAATTGCATGGCAGACGAATCCGGTTCGCCGACGATTTGGAGTACAGCGCCAAAGCCGTGTGCCTCGATGGGAAATGAAAGCTGCGCCCAATTTCCTTCTCGAGTCATGTTGGGGACCAGCTCTACACCGTGATAAAGATCGAAATCACGTGCTCCATCCTGCGCCGGGACCGATAGTTGAGTGTCGTTAACGTCGTATTCGTTTCGGTTGACCATCGTCCACAGAGTGGTTTTGTGAAGAGGCCACCGGCTGGCGAAAACGCCATAAGAAGATGTTGGGTAAAACGGCTCCCATCCTGCGCTGCTGAGGAAGGGAGCAAATGCCCGCTCGATTGTAGCCATACGTCTTGTAGCTTCCGCATCCCGAGGTGTGATTCCATTCCAAATTCCCCAGATATTCTCCCAACTCTCCCATCCCACACCATTAAAGAAGGCGAACTGCAGATCATCATTCTTATCGCGGTTCCAACGATCGGAAATATTCACCATGTGCCGGGTCTCCAGCCATTTGAAGCGGTCCACAGCCGGCACAAACTGAAATTTGTATTCACCCCAGGTCAACAGGTTGTAGCCAACCGCTTCGTCGTGCGGCGAACCTTCTGGCTGGAAAGCAAGCGGGTGTCCAATCTTCACGGCCGCCTGGAAAAACGCCAGGGGGACACCGTCCTGCGTATCTCCGTTAATTCCGTCTGCGTCAATTTGTGCCATGAGGTGAGCTATCGCGTCGGGCCACGGCTCCTTCGGATCCCGGGTTCCCTGGTCCCACATCATCATAGGGAAAAGCACGCGGACGCCACGGCGGTGAAAATCCGCGACCATCTGTTTGACACCAGCAATACCTCCCGGCATAGAACTGACCATGTCGAGCTGATTGCGGTCGTCGATACCCATGTTCGGATACGTCGGCCAAATCAGGACGGCATCAATTCCTCCATACCTGGTTTGCAGATCGTCGAGATAGCGATCAACCGTGTACTTCCCGGCAACCGAGTCATAGAAATAGCGATCGTGAACCATCATTTGAGGCTGAATAAAGCTGTGTTGAGTCCATTGCAGCGAAGGAATTTGGTAGCGGGAGCCGTCGTATCCAATCCTGATCCTTCGTTCCATTCGCCAGTGCATAATATCGTTCAACCAGGCTTCATGGGATTCACAGGCGCTCTCGCCGTCGTTTGGTCCCCACTCATCTCGCGGGGTTAAGCATTGGGGCGCAGTGATCATCCCCTGGTACCAGGGGCGACCCGGAACGTACTTTGTGTCTTGCGCTGCTCCGAAATTCACAAAAGCCGTAGCCGCGAGGAAGACGATGGTCAACCAGTATCGAGTACTGTATCGATTATGCATGCCTGTTCCTCCGATGAATTCCAGTTGACCTCTTGTTGTCCCCTATAGGGGATGGAATGGGCACGGTCAACCCCGGCTACCGCGAACCGTCGGCACAGCCGGTGGCCATGTAGTCTACATTCCATTCAGCGATGTCGACCCGGACCGGTTCTGGTTGAGCAGCGCGAGGGTCGCGGTCAGCTCTCGAATCTCGCACCGCAGAAGCGAAATTCGATCTGAAGAAAGGCCTTGGCGCGGCCACGTTCGCGGGGGTAATGAGCGCATGTTTCGGGTATGACCTCGCCCGCGGCGCGCCCCTCAAAGCGCTGACGCTGATGTCCTCGGGCAATCGCACGCAGCTGACGTACCAGGACGCAAGGGCAGGACAGTCACACTTTTTTAAGCGCGCAGTGATTGCGACTTCGGGGCCGCTGTCGATTTTCTTATCACCAAATGCGTTTCCACTTGCTGCTTCGTGACCGCGTTCTTTGATGAACGACGCATTTTGTCCAGAATTTCGAAACCGAGCCTGCCCAGCTCTTCTCGCGGGACATGAATTGTGGTCAACGGAGGGCAAGCTAAGCGTGAGAATAGAATGTCATCCACGCCCACCACGGATACATCTTCAGGCACTCGAATCTTTGCTTCCTGCAGTGCGCTGATGGCTCCGATAGCAATCAAGTCGTTGCCGCAGAGCAATGCACTGGGCAGCGCATTCTGGTTGAGCAATGACCTGACCGCCAACATTCCGCCATCCACTCTATAATTGCACTCCACCACGTGCTCGGCGCGCAAGCCGCGCTTGGCAAGACAATGTAAGAAGGCATCCCGAGTTGTGGCGGCCGAGCCGATATGAAGCGGACCGGAAATAACTCCGAAACTCTTATGCCCCAGGGCTACGAGATGGTCAATCGCCTGAAGCATTCCCTTTGAGAAGTCAATCTCTATCTTTCGGGCACGAGGAGGATTTGGTCCCACGCTCAAAAGGACGACGGGGATGCGGCGGTTGGCTAACGCGTTAAGCTGTTCTACGCCAAAAGTCGAGGTCATGATGGCGACGCCGCGAACGCCTTCGCCTAGCATCCTGTTGACAGCCGCTTCCATGCGATCGGGCTGATATTCGGTGTTGCAAAGCAGAAGCTCTAATCCGCGGTCGGACGCAGCGGTTTCAAAACCCCGAATGACTTCCGGAAAGAACGGGTTAGCGATCTCAGAGATTATCAACCCGACGAAATTACTCTGCCCGCGAGCCAAACGACGAGCATGAACGTTTACGCGGTAGTTCAGTTCTTGCGCCACCGCCCAAACCCGTTTGCTAGTCTCAGGAGAAATCGACTTGCCGCGCTTCTTGTTCAGGACAAACGAAACCGTGCTCAGCGATACTCCCGCCCGCTCGGCTACGTCTTTCATCTGAACGACCATGAATTATTCCGGCTCCGGATCAAACCGACGGCAACATTGCCTTGACAATACAAACACTGCCATGTTTCACTGTAACCGCTTTAGTAAAGCGATTTACTAATCTGCTCACAACGACACCGTAGCATAAGCCCTATGCAATTGCAATCCAACAATTTGGCGCCTGATGCCTGGGATGTGGCCACCGTATCTGACATGTGCGTGGACCTCGTGGTCAGCGGAAACGTCCGTCCTGAATTTAACCAAGTCGAGCAGATTGTAGGCGATTATTCTCTGGAATTGGGGGGCTCGGCTAATATTTTCGCCACCCAGCTCGCCAAGTTGGGGGCTCGAGCCGGCGTCCTTGGCTATGTTGGAGCGGACATGTTCGGCGAATTCGCCCTCCAGGAACTTGATCAGATCGGGGTCGATACTACTCGCGTCAAGAAACTCTCTTCCCTGAAAACCGGAATCGGCATTCATCTCACTGAGAAGCACGATCGCGCTATTCTCACCTACCCAGGAAGCATCGATGCCACCCAAACCGAAGACCTCGACGAAACGTTATTGCACTTCTGTCGTCATTGGCATCTCGCCAGCTATTTTTTGTTGCGAAATCTTCGTTCCTCATGGCCACAATGGATACAGAAGTGTAGGGAGGCGGATCTGACTACATCGCTCGATACGAATTGGGACCCAGACAAGCGGTGGGATGGAGTCGCCGAGTTGTTGCCTTACATCGACGTCTTCCTTCCGAATGAGGCGGAGGCATTGTCCCTCACCGGGGAGACTGATGTTTGGCAAGCCGCCAGGGTTCTGGCCGCCTACGGCCCCCTTACTGTGGTGAAATGCGGTGAGAAGGGAGCGATTGCGATGAAGGGCAATCAGACCTGGCAAATCAAGGGGTCCGATTGTCAGCATTCGGCGCTCTCCATAGTCGACACCACCGGAGCTGGGGACAATTTCGACGCGGGCTTCATACGCGCCTGGCTCTTAGGTTACGACATCGATTTTTCGCTCCGGCTGGGGCACCGCTGCGCGTTGAGCAGTCTAGGCTCGCCCGGCGGTATCCGAGGACAGCTCCAGCAGTTTATTGACCCCAAAACAATCGACACAGTAACGGAGGGCAGATGACAAAGTTCTACCAGGATATTTTGAAGGAACCCACCGAGCTCTTGAGATCGTTGGACCACACTCTGCGCGACGGGAGACCGTCCTTGGAGGAAGCCGCTCGTATTCTGAAACAATCCGAGCATATCTATATCGTCGGCATCGGCAGCAGTTGGAACGCGGGCCTAGCCGTGCTGTCCTTCTTCAATGCCGCTGGGCGTCCTGCCATGTTGTGCGACGCTTCGGAAATATTGCATTTTGGCGCGATCCCGAAGAATGCGGCGATAGTCTTTCTATCGAGAAGCGGCAAAAGCACTGAAATTGTTCAACTGCTTGGCAAGGTAGCCTCCAGCGATACAAAAATTATTGCGATTACCAATACCCCGGACAGTCCTCTGGCCCTGCAAGCGCACGTCGTACTCAAGATGATGGCGGCATTCGATCACGCAGTCTCGGTCTCTATGTATTCGGTGTTGGCCATGATCGGAGCTCTGTTAGCCTGCGCGATTGAAGGAAATTTTGATGACTCCCTTAGCGTGCAGCTCCAGAGTGCCCTATCTGCCACGGCAGCGAACTTATCTTCATGGCGAGAAGAAATCGCCGCAAGCGATTGGCTCGACCCACACGCACCCACATATTTGCTCGGCCGCGGGGCAAGCCTGGCCACTTGTCATGAAGGCCAGTTGCTTTGGGAAGAAGCCGCCAAGCTGCCGGCTTCGGCGATGCCAACGGGGGCCTTCCGTCACGGCCCACAGGAAGTTGTTCGCGAAGGATTGCGGATTGCCTTGTGGATCGACCGGGAAACGTTGCGCACGCAGGACTTGGCCTTGGCCGAAGATCTGAGAAAGCTCGGCGTGAAGGTACTTTTGATTGGTCAGGATCTCCCGTCCGATGCCGGCGATCTGGTGTTGCAAATTCCCACGATTAGACGGGAATGGCAGTTTTTGATTGACATCATCCCCATACAGATCGCGGCTGAACTCCTGGCACAAGCGGGCAATCAGGACTGCGATACCTTTCGCCTTTGCCAATACATCGTTGAAGACGAGGGAGGGATCATCCCTCCTGACGCGCGTCTCGAAGGAGTCGCGAGAGAATAGCGAGATGAAAATTCCCCGCTGGCTTTTGTTGGCTACGATTGTCCCGATCTTGTGGGGGGTGTGGGGGGCCCTGATCGAAATTCCGGAGAAGTGGGTCAATCCCACGTTTCCTTCGACGCTTGGCTACGTGATGTGGTCATTCACCATGGCTCTGGTGGCCGCATTCGCTCTCCGTAACGTCCATGGGAAGCTCGAGTCGGACCTTCGATCGGTTGTATACGGTTGTGCCGTTGGAATCTCCGGCGCGGCCGGGCAACTGCTTCTCTTCTGGGTTTTGACCAAGGGTCCGGCCTATATAATCTTCCCCATCATCTGTCTATCACCGGTAGTGACCATAGTGTTCTCCGCGACTTTGTTACGCGAGAGAACTCACACGCTGGCCGCTACCGGCATCGTTTTGTCGATACTCGCGATCCTTTTCCTTTCCTTGCAGGAGCCCGGGAACAGTCCCGTTCACGGTTACTGGTGGTTGGTGATCGCCATCTCAGTTTTCTTGATGTGGGGCCTGCAAGCTTACTTCATGAAATCGTCTGCGGACCGCATCAGCCCCGAGGGCTTGTTTGTCTACATGGCAATTACGGCTGTCTTGCTTTGTCCGATCGCGTTGCTGATGACAGATTTCTCGGCGCCCATTAACTGGGGACTTTCGGGCGTGTACCTGAGTGGGTCGTTGCAATTGCTGAATTCTATCGGGGCTCTGCTCCTCATTTACGCGATTCGCTGGGGGAAGGCCATCATCGTGGTTCCGATGATAAACGGCCTCTTCCCGATGATCACAATCGTCCTTTCGCTCTTTATTTATCATCGCATTCCTACAAGCTACAACTTCGTCGGGCTGTTTTTGGCCATTATTGCCATCTTTCTGATGGCATTCGACGAGGTCAAACACGGCACTCCTGCCGCGGAGGCATAGGTCGCGCAATTGCGAGAGCCCATACCGTGGGACTAATGGATCGCGGCACTCGAATGGTGGTCACTAGGTATTTGAAGAATTCATTTGGAGGAGAAATGGGTAGGCAGTTCCTCATAGCGGTCGCGACTCTCGTGCTGATCCCGGGCTGCTCAGCCACGGCAGAGGTTTCCGTTGGGGTTATAGACCATGGTTGGACGGTCAGCGCCAGTCCAGAATTGGGCACTCTCAGCGTTTCGCGGGAAGACCTCGGATTGGTCTTGAAGGATGTCCGTTTGAATCTCCAGGGGGAACGCGGTCTTTTGCCTCTGAGTGGCTGGTCAGTCGTCAAGAGCAGCCGGTCTTTGCTGACCATACATACCGTTCACCCGATTGCCGCCTGGACCTTTGAAATCAGTTCTAACTTCTTAAAAATCTCCAGCACTCTCACCGGCGCTATCCTTACAGCAGAAGCCCCAGCGACATTGAACCGAATACCGGCGCGTACACTTGACCCGCGCGGCACTCCCGTCGAATGGGTAGGAACCAATGAAGCTATGCTCGAGTATGGAGGCGAGGAGACCAGCAATCCATCATTTCTCCCTTTGACGAACCCCGAAGTCATGTACTTTGCCCTGGGGTTGGTATCGGCATCGAATTTTCATGCCCTTTTCGACCGCAACACTGACACGGTGATTCAATTCACCGAGCAGACGACATTGCGTCGAGCCGATCAGGATGAAAATCTGTTGGGCGTGAGAATGCCGATTCCCGGGAATGCGCTTATCCGCGTTATTCCGGAGTATTACATCAAGGCGCTTGGGGCGCCCTTCTATGCTCGGCTCGACGACACATATTTCAGCACCGCTCCCATGGTCTGGTCGAGTTGGACCGGCTACTACGAAGATGTCACCGAGAATGACATTGTCCGCAATACGGACTGGTTAGCGAAGAATCTCAAACCGTTTGGATTTCAGTTCGTGCAACTGGACGACGGATATGACCGCGGCAAGAACGGCGCGCACGACTGGATCGAGAACTGGGACAAGTCAAAATTTCCGCACGGGCCGCAGTGGCTGACGAACTACATTAAATCCAAAGGTATGCACGCCGGCCTGTGGCTGGTACCCAACTCTTACGCTGGAGCGGCCGAAGAGCACCCGGATTGGTATGTACGTTCAAAGGATGGGGAACTTGTAAAAGATTACAACACGTCAGTGCTCGATTCCAGCAATCCTGAGGTTCTGGTCTTTCTCAAGAAGCTGTTCACCACTTTGAATGACTGGGGATTCGAGTATTACAAATTTGACGGTGAGGGCTCGATTCCCCAATCCATGCCGGAATTGGACAGAAAAAAACTCTTCGGGGACTCATCGGACCCGGTTGCCGTTTACCGCGACAGATTGAAGACAATCCGAGGCGCTGTCGGACCGCGTGTCTTTCTCGAAGGGTGCCCGGCAGGAATGCCGCTGCACGGAATTGGCTATTTCAATTCCTATTTCAACGGCAACGATCTCTATGACAATTGGCAGGGAATGTACCCGTTGTTCAGTTCAATCAACGGGAACGCATTCTTCAATCACATCTTCGCCTATGTAATGCCGGGCGAGGGATTGGAGCTCGGCAACCCCATGACGCTGGAACAAGCTAAGGCGCACCGGGCACAGGGAGTGCTGAGAGAAATCTCCAATCGCGAGAATCCGGTCACGGGAATCGGCGTAACCGATGCCGAAGCCCGCACCCTGGTGAGCTTCATCTCCTTGACTGGCGTGGCGTATCCGGTGGGCAATGTAATGCCCGATTTGCCGGCTCAGAGACTTAAGCTTCTGCAGCAAACCATGCCCACCATGCCGATACTTCCGCTTGACCTGTTCAGTCGCGGAACTGACTCCCGAATCGCAACATTTCAACAGGAGCGTCCCGACTACTACATTCACAATTATCCCGAGATCCTGGACTTAAAAGTGAAGACGAAGTCGGAAGCTTACGATGTTGCGGGCCTTACCAACTGGCGTTCCGAAACTGCAACCAGGAAAATCTCGCTGGTTGATAAGCTGGGACTCGATGCCGGCTCAAGTCACATCATCTTCGACTTCTGGAATCAGAAGCTTCTGGGTGTGTTTGGTGATGATGTAGAAATCGAGATCGGACCTCACGACACTCGAGTGCTGTCGATCCACCCCGCCCTCAACCGCCCTCAGGTCATTGGCAATTCTCGCCACATCACCGGAGCCTATTCCATCCTGGATGAGAAATGGGATGCCACGAAGAACACCCTATCTGGAATCTCCCAGTCGGTGCCGGGTGAGCCTTACACGCTCTGGTTTTGCGTTCCAAAGGGGGTGGGCGTAGCTAATCTCGGTGTAACTGCGAAAGATGGCCGTAAGATCTCGGTACAAAGCCGGCTACAAGACAACTCGCTGATGGTCAGCTTTGAAGGAAAATCGGAACCAGTGACATGGACGATTAGTTTTGCCGGCGCTCCCACGAAATAGTAGACGCCAGCCGACCAATGTTCAGTCCTTCCCTAGGGCTGGACAACCGCTTTCACCACCCGGAAGCAGCGATTCTTCTCCCCCAGTTTTGAGGTGAATATTCCAGCCCTACCACTACCAGATCCAGAGACTTCGTAGTCAAGAGTGTCTTTTGTCAAATGATCTTCGATCAGAGTCGTCACTCTCTTGCCACTCCGGATGGCCTCTTGGGCCAGGGCATACACGGAATTGAAACCCTGAATCAGACCTAGCAAGGGCTCATCGACCACAGCCAACCGGCGAACGTCCTCCGCCTTCAGTTGCACCAGTCGCACTCTATGATTTCTCCGTTTGTGGAAATACGATCATGCGTCGATTCTCGATATACCACATACCACTTATTGGAGTTGGAGGCCTCTCCAGTATGAGTTGCCCGCGTGATGGTTCGGTACAAGGACCAGATCATAGAGCCTGATAACGACAGACTGCTTTCTATAGGCAGCAAGATTAAGATGGATGTGTTCCCAATGGCGGTCCGATCCGTTCTCTTGCGTCATCGAGCGCCCTTCTATCAGTTGGTCAAGCAACTTATCATTGTTCACAAATACTTGTAGGTGCCAGGCACGACCTGCATCCGCACCTGCGTCGAAGGCGAAAGATGGAGTATCGCTCAGTTCGACGGAGCGCCGTAGCAACGCCCCGCGGACTTCATCCCTCGGAAAGACTGCAAGTGTCTGGTCTTCTAAGTGAGTGCCTCCACGGATTCCTTCGATTCCTCCGCCCCCACCTCCGAATCCGGCGCGTTCCAAGGTCCAATCGGGATTCCAGAGTTTTGTAAAATCCGCGAGCCTAAATAACTCTGGCTGCTGGGTTGTCGGTCGCTCGACAGGAATGGTCAGGCTATCGGCGTCAAGCCTGGCACCGTGCAATAAGAGTATCTTCTCGCCAATGGCCGCCGTTCTTCGCGCAAGACCAGAAATACTCTCATCCACCGGGGGTGTCAGATGCAGATCACCCATGATGTCGCCTTTCACACGGTCATGCAGGGTTGCCACCTGGGCCGCCGGCAATGCGGACATTCCGTGCATCGCGGCGACTACGGAAGCGCTATTCGCCGCATTGCAGTCCGTATCCGCAAAGTCCGCTGCCGTGAACGCCAGGTTCTCGGTCGTTGAAAAATCGCCCTTTCCGAACCAGACGCTTGTGGCCACAATCCCACCATTCACCACAGCGTTGTTGGTTGCGGGATATTCGATACCCCAGCGTTCATTGATGACCCTGAATATTTCAGCCGGCGGCTGTCCAGCCTCGGCCATTGAGATGACCATGTCGAGACATTGGCGATATGGAGATAGCGGCGATATCAGCTGTGCGGCCTTACGGACGATCTCTTTCGTATCAGTCTCGACAAAACCCAGGCTGATCATTCCGGAGACAAACACGGCCCCATCTGTACCTTCCGCAAAGCCGTTAATATGAGTCAATCGGCGGGCCATTTCCGCCGCAACATTGGGCATCCCCGGCGCGAGGGCGCCGTAGACATCGCTGCTGAATTGCGGCCCGATTGTCCACCACAGCTTGTTATAGCGCGGACTACCGGTATCGGGCGGCTTTACTCCCTGCTTGAGCAGCAGTAACGTCTGTTCACTCGAGCCCCAGCTGCCGGCATTATTCGCAAGCCATTGCTCGCCCAATTGTTGAACGGTCAGATGGATTCCATACTTTTCTAGTGCCCTGATTGCTACCATTTCGTAGTAATAATCGTCGTCTATCTCGGCGAATCCTTTGCCTTGGATCAGCGGAGTATTGTTGAGGACCGAGGCCGGCAAATGCTCAAAAAGCTCGCCAGTCCGTTGGCCGATCATCTGTGCCGTCCATATGGCTTGCACACGATCCAGATACTCAGCCCGCGTTAGCTGCAGTTTTGCATTTCGCTTGAGCCTTGCGTGAGAGAGCGCTGAGCTCGTACTTGTACATAAAGCAAGAAACAGAAGAGCGAGCGCCTTTATCGACCGGACGTTCATTCTCATCGAAATGTCTCCTATGAATAGTCTGCTCACCTGTAAGGACATCGCAGCTCGTGGATGATCGTGAAGTAGATGGAAGCCGTCACCCGAGCCTTACTGAATCGGCGGTATGGGACGATCGCGATTTCCGCATAGGGGGGCACTCGGGACACTCCCGTTGACTCAGAACGTCAGCTTGAACGCAAGCTGCATAATTCTGGGAGATCCATAGGAGGTGATCTGGCCGAACTGCGCACTCGTGATGTCTGTGGTTGGGTCTTGCCAAATGGGATGGTTCAGAACGTTGAAAGCGTCGGCACGGAACATTAAACCCAATTTTTCCTTTATCTGGAATGTTCTACTCAGCGCAATGTCAAGATCGAAGGAGCTTGGCCCAACTAGCGAGTTTCTACCAACGTTGCCGAACGTTCCTATCGCTTGTTGAGCGAATGCTGCTGGGTTAAACCACTCCGAAGGAGTCTTCTTCGCCGGGTATGGATTTGAGAGAACCTGATTAGGCCTATCGTTACCCTGGGCGGTCCCTGATATGTCTAGTCCTCCGTCGTTGATGTTGAGCGGGTCACCAGCAGACCAAAGGACAAGCGACGAAAGCTGCCAGTTCCTGGTCAATCGTGGCACAAAGCCAGGACCTAGAGCCGGGCTTGTCGCGACCGCCGAGAAATTGAAAAGACTGCTGTGGTTGAACATGCAATTTCCACGTTCCATGCTGCGGGAATATGGGTTCTCGCGGTAAGAGAACGCGACCTCGTTCGAGAAGTCCGTATCGCTTATACAATGCGAAAAGGTGTAATTGCCGGTGATTTGGAAATGGTTGGCGAATCGGTGTTGCAGGGTTGCGAGCAAGGCATTGTAGTTGGAATTCCCACCAGGATCCCCTGAAATGATTGCACTGTAGAACTGGCCTATGGACGGGTTCTGTAAATACAACAGCCGCCTTTGATCAGTTCCATCCGTGTTGCCCGGGATATAGACCGACGGATTGATGTCGTATTGGCCCCAGACATGCACGGTCTTGGTGCCCAGATAGCTCAGTTGGAACATCCAGTCAGGCGTTAGTTGGCGCTGAAAAGCAAGGTTCCACTGCATCATGTAGGTAGGTTGCATGTGTGTGGGAATGATGTAGTATGTGCCACCAACTGGAAAATACCCAGCACTGGGAAATGGGTTGCCTCCTGGTTGGGCAGCCCACGGGTTGGCGAGACCTCCAGCTGGATCGGTTAGGAAGACCTGAGAAGCAAACGGCGGACTATAAGTCCAGCGCTCGGGATAGTACATCATGCCGGTATCGTGCATCAGTCCGAACCCGGCGCGAATGGTCTCCTTTCCTTGACCACGGGGGTCGAAAATCAAACCAGCGCGAGGTGAGAATTCCCACCAATACGTTTTTACCTGGCTTTGCCCCTGATAAGCTCGAGGATCGCCTGGGAAAACCAGACCCGCTGGCGCCGCTGGATACTTCGGGCTGACCGTTCCGGCGTCGAACGCGGCTTGTGAAAACTGCGGAGTGCGGCCGAATGCGTCATAGGTAAATTGTGCGGGTTCCCAACGAAGGCCCAGATTCAGGGTCAAGTGTCGAGTCGCCCGGAATGTATCTTGTCCATAGAAAGAAAATACTGTCTGACGCAACGTATCAAGTTGCGGATTACCTTGGTTGAACTGCTGAATATCTCCCAGCAGCAAGTCAGCCAAGGCGTCCCCGGTGCGGTCCCCAGTAATGACGAATTCGCCATTGGTATAGGTATTGGTCAGCAGATTCCCCTGCAAGCGGCGGAAATCGCCACCGAACGCGATCTCGTGGCGCCCGCGAACCATGTTGAAGTCGTCAGAAACCTGATAGGTGTTCGCGTTGAAATGTCCGGGCGAACATCTTCCGCAGCCTACATCGAAATAATTACTCACTTCGACCAAGACAAAATCTAACGGCGCAAATACGTCAATCCCAAGAGTCTTGGGGCTGGGGACATGTGGGGCCACGCCACGATCATCACGGCGCCGGTCAAATGTGGCATGAAATGAATTTAATGTTGTCGGACTGAAAGAATATGTATCGCCGACAGTGAAACTTTGCGATCGCCCGGTCTGCCCGGGAGCCTGAGTGGTGAGGAGATTCGAACCATCAAAGGTCGTCTGCACCGTGAAATCGTATATATAGTAACGGCCGTAGATGGAATGCTTCTGGTTCACAACATAGTCAACGCGACCAATCACCTGATCATCGGGGTTATTCGCCGGAAGACCATATTGAACTTTGCCACAACGGTCGTTAGAAACTGGAAGATACTTCGTGAGGAGTGTGACGGCTGGCTGACTGAACATGGACGCAGGTATCTGGTTATTCGGAAATGGAGTTTGAGTCGCGGGATTTATCAATTGCCGCCCATTGCTTCCTGACAGGCAGCCACCTGCTGACGCGGGGGCTTCCAGGGTACTGAAATCACCGCTCAGCGCCGCCGCAGTGGCAACATAACTGATCTGGCTGGGAGGATTGCTACTCTGCCGGGTTCCTTGATACCCAGCGAAGAAGAACAGCTTATCGCGGATGATTTTGCCTCCGATAACACCTCCAAATTGGCTCCGCTTCAGACTATCGCGTTCAGGCGTATTCTTTTGGATAGCATCCATAAAGCCGTTGCGAAAAAACTCGAATAGGTCGCCATGAAAAAGATTCGATCCCGACTTCGTCACCACATTCACCACCCCGCCCGGGTGCAGCCCATACTGCGCGGGCAAGGCTGTGGTCTGCACGCTAAATTCCTGGAGCGCATCAGGGAACGGAAGCGGGAGATTGACGTTGAATAGTGGGTCGTTGTTGTCACCGCCATCTAACAAATAGTTCACCCCGTTGGCTTGGCTGCCCGCTACAGAAAACGTTGCCGAGCCATTGGAGCCTCCTATATTTTTGCTGGTAATTAGGTCGACGCTCGAGCTGGTGGTTGCAGCCCCGGTGATGGTGATGAGCTGAGTGGGATTTCTGCCATTCAACGGCAGTTCCACCAACCGGCGTGAATCGATCACTTGTGCAATCGAGTTGTCCTTGGTCTCGATCATCGTCGGGCTCGCCTTTACCTCGACGGTTTGTGACACGACGCCGAGCTGCATCTGCACATTTATGCTGATATTAGAAGCCACCTGAAGAACGATTCCAGTTTGGACATACGTCTTGAAGCCGTTAGCCGAGACGGTCAAATCATAAGATCCGACGTCCAGATTCGGGAATGAATAGCCTCCTCCTTGAGGGTTCGTCAGAGTCGTATGTGACCGATTCTTCCCCGTTTCAGTGATTGTGACCTGAGCTCCAGGCACGGCCTGACCACTGGGATCGGTTACGTAGCCTCCGACTTCAGCCACGGCGACGGCTTGCGCCGTGGCTAGAGGAGCTAGAACAGCTCCGAAACTCATGAACAATACAGCATAGAGTGCCGCTTGAACGGGCAGATACAAAATCCAGCTTCTCTTTTCAATCGCTTCTCTCACTTTTCGCCCCCTAACGTGCATCCAAATGGATCCATTGGCCTCCACCTGTTGCGCAAGTCGCAGTGGCCAACCCGCCCTGTGTCCTACACTCTTCCCGTGAGTTCCCGGAGGTACCCCGCGCCGTTTTCGCCGAGTATCAAAGATAAAACGCTTTACTAAAGCGCTTGCAGTGGAGCACGCAACCATCGCCGTTGTCAAGAATTTTGTCAACGGCAGGTCCAAATTAGAAACGATGGGTGGATCGAGAAATTCCAGAAAGCCACCGATTTGCAAGGCCAGCGTCGAAAATCTTAGAAATTTAGCGCGACCGTCATCCAGGTTACGCAGAGAAATCTGTACTGCCAGGCAGCACGATCGGTTGGATCGTCAGAACGCTGGGCGAGTGTCTGGTTGAACTCGCGCAATGCCACCGACAGGGATGGTTTGGGCCTTTTTACAAGTCCCAGATCGTTACGTCTGCAGAACGCCTCCTCTGATCCATCGCCCCACTACAGATTTCATGGAGTGCAGAGCCAACACATCTGGCGATCACACGAGGCCTCAGACATGGCGACCACTTTTAACTACTGGTCTTGCCACTTGTCAAGACATTATTTCTTTGGTAAGACCAAGAAGGCTTTCTCTCACGAATGCCCAACCTACCGAGAAGCCGAACTAATCGTTAGCGTATGAGTTTCCACATGAGCCTAAGAGTACGCATTCCTCAAATCGGGCGCGGAGACCTCAAAATGAATGGATGCAGCGCTGGAGGTATTTCCTCACGGGTCATCCCAGAGAATGGCCGCAATAGCTTATGACAAATGATTTTCCCAAGATGCTCGAAGTGAGGCAGACTTATCCACCCTCGCGGCCATTGGATCTTCTTCACCTTCTCCACCAGCAGTTCACCAAGGCTGCCGTTTACGAGAAGATCAAACCGGGTATGAGTGTTGCTTTGGGCATCGGGAGCCGCGGAATTTCCAATCTCAGAGAAATCGTGAAGGCCACCCTTGAAGTACTGATCGAAGCGGGCGCACAACCTTTTCTAGTGCCTGCGATGGGCAGCCACGGCGGAGCCACTCCGGAGGGTCAGGCGAAGGTTCTGGCAGAGTATGGAATCACGCCGGCGAGCATGGGCGTTCCTCTCGAAACCGCCATGGAGGTTCAACAGATTGGAACCGCTCTCTACGGGCTAGATGTCGTCTTCAGCGTCCCGGCGCTCAAGGCAGACGGAGTGGTCGTCCTCAATCGCATCAAGCCGCATACGGACTTCCGAGGGCTCCTAGGCAGCGGTGTCCTAAAGATGCTAACGATCGGCTTTGGCAAGCAAGTGGGGGCCAGCAATGCCCACCGCGCCGCGGCCCACCTAGGACACGAGATCGTGATCCGTGAGTTTGCGAAGGTCATTCTGGGCGCTGTTCCGATCTTGTGTGGCGTCGCCATTGTTGAGGATCAACACCATCAGACCGCCGAAATCGAGGTGCTCCGACCAGAGAACCTTGTACACGAAGAGGAGAGACTCTTTGGGAAGGCTCGGTCCCTCATGGCGAGTTTGCCTTTCGATGAGATTGACCTGCTGATCGTCGACCACATCGGAAAAGAGATCAGCGGGACTGGAATGGACACCAATGTGATCGGCCGCGACATCACTGGCTACTCCACCTCCCTTCTCGCGAACAGCCCTGTTAAGCCGCATATCTTTCGCATCTTCGTTCGCGAACTCACACGTGCAACCAATGGTAATGGCATCGGCCTTGGCCTTGCGGACTTCACAACTACCCGTGCGGTGAAAGCCCTCGATCTGCGATATACCTATATCAACGGGCTTACGTCGATGGGCCTGCTTCCGGCTAAGATTCCTATCTATTTCGATACGGATCGCGAGGCGATCATTGCAGCCCTGGCTACTCTTGCCTCTTCGACTCCGCAGGAACTGCGCGTCGTGCGCATTGCCAATACGCTCAGCCTTGATCGCTTCTTGGTGTCCGAATCCTGTGCAGACTCGCTCGCGGGACGATCGGGCGTGACAACTGCAGGAACGGCACTAGAGCTGGAATTTGACGGAGCTGGCAATCTACTACCGCTCTGGGAACGATGACAAATTCTAGATTCTTCGCTCCCTTGCTGAGCAGCTGCTGCAAGCCTTCGGCATCATGTCCCCCGCGCCACCCCAGAGGCGATCCCGCTGGACGCAATGAATGGCTGCGACGTGCGATTTTCGGCGAGTGGACGAGGTAGCTGCTGGCCGCGTTCAGCGCGCTGTGGCAGGTCTTGCTTTAGACACTCCGCGCAGTTCACCTTGGCCGCGCTCTTTAGCGTTCCCCACTCCAAGCGCCGCGCCGCCATCCGCTACTCCCTTCCGTCCGAGCGCTCAGCACCGTCTCACAGAACAGAGTTAAACAGCCTACTTCGCCGATCTCTAGCAGCGAAACCCTGCTGAAATCAATATTCCAGCAGAATATAATCAATTTGATATTCGCTGAGTAATCGATCGATTGAAATTGCATGGCGGAGAGTCGTCTCAGCGGCCCTTGAGAAGCCCATGGGTGCCGGAGAGTTCGGAGTCTATGAAAAGACAATCTGGTCGTCGTTTTCCACCGTCCGACTTGTTAGGCCGCCTGCGTCAAATTATCGTCAAGAGCAACCTGCAACCTGGGCAACGTCTATCGTCCGAGCGCACCTTGGCCCTGGAACTGGGCGTTGGACGGCCTGCCGTCCGTGAAGCCATCAAAGCCCTGCAAATACTCGATGTTCTTGATAGTCGACATGGTGACGGTACATTCATTAAATCGCTGGCCGGATTATCGGGGGGCTGGCCATCAAAGATAGAATTTACGCCGGACGATTTTGACTTGGTGGAATTGCTTGAAGTGCGAAAAATGATAGAGCCCAGCGCTGCTTCATTGGCCGCCGCCCGGCGTGACGCTACACAGCTTGGATTGATTGAGCGTGAGGTGCTTGCGCAAGAAAGAGATCCCGATGATCGGGATTCTCTTGTGCGCCACGACTATCTTTTCCACGAGGAGATCTTGCGGGCGGCAAACAACCGCATATTGCAGGGTGTTTCAGCCCAGCTTGCCCCACTCTTGCTGAAGAGCCGCAAGCAGACCGGCATGACAACCCCGGATACGCGAAAAGTCATTCGCGAGCACCGCATGATTTTTGAGGCCATACGCCTTCGAGACCCAGACCTGGCTGATCGGGCCATGCGGGAGCACCTCGCGTCAACTGGGTTTGATCTCGTTGCGTATACCCATCGGATGAAGCAGAAACTAACGCTTGCCAGCGGTAAGAAGTGATTCCCTGGGGTGGAAGAGTTGAAGCCACCAGCGCTAGACACTGTCCGCACTAGTTGCAATCTCATGCCTCCCCCTGAGGCTCTGTGGCTATCTCACATCCAACCTTTTAGTCACTGGTTGACCACTTGCATGCACTGGTATTCCCTATTACGATGCTGGGGATGAACCCCATTTGAATCGTCTTTAAAAAGAACCCTATGAAAATCTCAAGACTAGCAACCTATATCGTGGGAAACCCCTGGAAAAATTGGGTCTTCGTAAGAGTTGAAACCGACGAAGGCTTTCACGGCGTCGGCGAAGGAACAGTGATGTTTTTCGCCAAGACGGTTGAAGCCGCCATTCACGAACTATCGCCTTTCGTGATCGGTATGGATCCTATGGAGGTTGAGACCATCTCACAGCGGCTGACTCGAGATACCTATGCCGACGGTGGTCACATCCAGATGTGCGCACTGGCAGCGATCGAAATTGCTTGTTGGGACATCATTGGAAAAGTAGTCAAGCAACCCATCTACAACCTGTGGGGAGGGCGCTGTCGTAAAAAGTTGCGGGCCTACGCCAATGGATGGTATCGCGGTTCGCGTACTCAAAAGTCGTTTGCCGAAAAGGCGGCGGAAGTCGTACGCCGCGGCTACACAGCCCTTAAGTTTGATCCTTTCGGGAGCGCATGGCGAACGCTATCGCCATACGACTTTGATTTCTCCATAGACCTCATTCGCGCTGTGCGGTCTGCTGTCGGAGCAAAAATAGATATTTTGGTCGAAGGGCATTCACGCTTCTCTGTGAGTACGGCGCTGCAACTTGCGAATGCAATGGAGCCCTTCCGCCCCATGTGGTTTGAGGAGCCAGTTCACCACGCAAATATCAGTGCGATCGTTGAAGTTGCCAGGCGCAGCCCCGTGCCCATCGCCACGGGCGAAAATTTCTCTAATAAGCATCAATTTGCTGAGCTCTTAAAACATGACGTCGTCAGTATTTACCAACCGGAACCATTGAATCTGGGTGGCCTGTTCGCGACCAGAAAGATCGCTGATGCTATCGACTCACACTACGGCCTCGTGGCCCCACATAGCGCCCAGGGTCCAGTCTGCTCAGCCGCATGCGTCCAGCTGAATGCTTCCTTGCCGAACTTTCTTATCCACGAGATCTTCGATGAATTCAACGAACCCTGGGAGGCCGACATTCTGATTCCCCGCGTCGAAGTGGTGGACGGATATATCTCTGTTCCAGAACGGGCCGGCCTCGGGGTGGAATTAAACACTGATGAGATTGCCAAGCACCCGTATCAACAGGAACACCACCTTCCACTTTTCAAGGCTGGGTGGGAAGCGCGGGAGGCACAGGGAAACGAATGATCCGGCTGGTCCAACTTGCTTGGCAGCCAGTGAGAATGGGGAGCGGGAAGGTATAGCTTTCTACCGGGACATAAATTCGGAAATCGCTTTAGCAAGTACCTTAAAGGATAAAATGGTTGAAAGAGAGAGTCCCGAAAATCAGAAACAGCAAGCAGGACATTCTCCGATTCGTTGGTGGATATGCAGTCTCCTCGTGGTCGCAACAGCTTTGAACTATTTTGACAGGCAGGCGTTGCCAGTCGCCGTAGTAGCACTCCAAAAAGACGTTCCGATTTCGGACCAAGCCTATGGCCGAATTCAATTCCTCTTCCTGTTTGCCTATGGCTTGATGTACATGGGTGGCGGCCGAATCATCGACCGCCTTGGGACTCGGTGGGGATACGCCCTAATGGTTTTTTGGTGGTCGCTCGCCAGCGCACTTCAGGGTGCGGTCACAACCGTATTGGGCCTGGGGATATTTCGGTTTGCTCTCGGTTTGGGCGAAGGAGGCGGTTTTCCAGGTTCCTCGAGAGCTATTTCCGAATGGTTCCCGGTAAAAGAGCGCGCGTCGGCCTTTGGCCTCGTAAATACTGGATCCAGTATCGGAGCGGTTCTCGCGCCTCCAGCCATCGCTGGCATTATTCTTTTTTTAGGCTGGAGATGGGTCTTCTTTCTCACTGGCTTGTTTGGAGTTATCTGGGCCCTCGTGTGGCTTAAGTTCTATCGGCAACCCGTGTGCAATTCGCTCAGATCGGTCGGAACGCTTCGGTTGTGTGGTGGATCCACAGAGCCGCTGCCAATCAAGATAGTTCCCTGGAGCATGCTTCTGCGTTTTCGTCAGGTTCAGGGGTTCATGTTGGCTCGTTTTCTTTGTGACTCAGCGTGGTTCTTCTACATCTTTTGGCTCCCAAAATATCTTGGCGACGTCCGACATCTGAATATCAAACAAATTGGATTATTTGCATGGATCCCCTATGCCTTCGCTGGGGCTGGCTCTCTCTTCGGAGGCTGGCTTAGTAGCTGCCTTCTGCGGCGGGGTCTGTCGATTGACATGTCGCGCAAGATACCACTGGCTGTAGGGGCGACCGTCATGCCATGTTCGCTATTTATCGCTACGTCTCCGCTCGGTTGGGTACTCATCTTCTTCAGCATCGCATTCTTCGGACATCAACTGTTTTCCACCGTCGCTCAAACTGCGGTCGTCGATCTGTTTCCGAGCGTTGCAGTAGCAACGGCGACCGGACTTATTGGAGGAACCGGAGCGTTCGGAGCAATGATCTTTAGTCTCGTCGCAGGAGGGGTTGTAACTCACTACCACTCTTTTGGCCCGCTCTTTGTGTTGGCTGCGGTTCTGCACCCGCTCGCGTTCTTGGCGGTAGTCTTTGTAGTGGGCGCGATCGCGCCAATCCGCCTTAACGGGCAAGATCCTAGTTCACCTTAGGGAACGTCTATGAATGGCTTGGCATCGTGAGAGAGTTGCTGGGAGGTAGGGAGAATGCCGTGTCTGGAGCTGATCCGATTTAGTTAACTTTGCCCGAACAGACACGCCTGGACTCAGGAAAGATAGGTTACGGTCGTGTCTATCAAGGACGCTGTTGCACTGTAGGGGTCGCCAGGAGCATCGTATTCGATCGAGCAGTATCCTTTGTATGAATGGTGCCGTAGTATTCCGAATGTTCGCGCGAGATCCACGCGAACGACCTTGCCCTGTGCGGTACCAATGCTGCCCTTCACGTGGCAAATGGCGTACGCATAGGCAAACATGGCGTCGATGGCAGGATACGCGTAGTTCTCGTCGTGCCCGTCGAGAGTGTTGCCAAAATCGGGCAGTGTACGAATCCAGGGACTGTTCACTTGCTCGATCACCCGCACGAGGAAAAACGGGTCTTCGCTCACCGGATCGTCATTCTCCAGATGTACCACGATATTATTCGCCGAAGCATACTCTGCGATTTGCTTTAAGCTTTCGCCGAGCCGCTCGACGTTGGGATTTACATCTTTAACGGGAGCAACATTCGTACGAATGCTGGGTGAGCCGAGGGCAACCGCCACGTCGACCCATTTTTTGCAATTCGCAATCGCCTTCACCCGTTCGTCGCGATCAGTTGCATAAGCACTATCCTTACCAGACACTGTCATGTTGACTATCGCCGCCCCCGCGTTCTCGACGACCTTCCGAAAGTCTTTCAAGTATTTTGGATCGGTCGACGGGAAGTGGCGGCTCCAGGGCTCGATCTTATTGACCTTGAACTTTTCGACCACATGAGCAGCAAAGTCTATGAGATCGATAGTGGGATTACCACTCTTGTGGTAGTCTCCCGCGATAAACTCCCGGAAGGAATAGGAGGAGATGGAAATTCTCTGGCGCGGTTCAGATGGGAACCTGATCGAAGGGTTAGAAGCTGCCGTTGTTGCCGGCAACGTCGGGAAGAAACACGCTCCCGCCCCTCCGATCGCAAGTGCCATTCCACTCAAAAAATCGCGGCGTGTACTCTGAGCCTTGATTGCGGGATTTTTATTCTTCATGCGTCTCACGGAAATCCCACTGTTTTTCTATCGGATTCCAACGGGATTAGCTATACCTAGAGTTCACACAATTATTATTTAGACCCCGGCACAGGATCTTCGCAGCCGACAAATTCCATCAGTGCCACGTTGCCTTTGTATTCCAATTCGTCATGAATTCCGATTTTGGAGGTGTAATAACCTTGAATCGTCAAGTATTTCAGATCTCGAAAAAATCGAACTTCAGTCAGATCGGTCATGTGGTCGTTGTCGGAGAGTACAGTGAGAACCGCGATTCTCTCTTCGAAGCTTGAATCGACGAATAATTTGCCATTGTAGTGCTGGCTCATAAGATCGACCAGACGGAGCCCCTGACGCCAGTCAGATCTTTGATTGTCATCGACGCTCGCGTGTAGAACCTGCTCGATGTAATCGGCTACCTTGGAGGCCTTCGCGCCACCTGAGTGGCTGTCTGCTGGAATAATCGTCTCCGACAACTCTTCGATCAGTTCGTATTCCGCGCGAGTCAAAAATCGTGTCGCGGATTTGGTTTCGCCAAGCTTTCCCTGTGGCGCCAATGCTGCGGTCTTTGGTTCGGCCACTTCCGACGACCTGGCTTGCCCTGGCAAGAGGGATGCTCCCAGAACGGCCGCCGAAGCCTTCAGCCATTGGCGGCGATCCTGCTTAAGATTGGTTGCTTTGTTAGCGGACATGAATGCTCCTCACAGGTTGCCTTTGCCGAGTTCATCGGCAAGATAGTCGCACGAGCGCCAGCAGAGAGCCATGATAGTCCAGGTGGGATTCTGACAACCCGCGTTCACGAAAGCGCTGCCATCCACCACGAACAGGTTTTTGACGTCATGCGACTGCTCGAATTGATTCAGCACTGAGGTCTTGGGATCATTGCCCATGCGTACGGTGCCAATTTCGTGGATCGACCAACCTGGAGTCAGGCTTTTCGTCCTCAGGTCGACAATCTTGAAGCCAGCGGCCTCAAACATCTCCTGGCCCGATGCCTGCATGTCCTCGACCATGTGGCGATCGTTGTCACCAAATTCGACGTGAAAACGCAGAACCGGTATGCCCCACTTGTCCTTTACCACGGGATCCAGATCGACATAATTTTCGTAGCGCGACAACATCTCACCGAACGCGCCCATATCAATGTAGGCACCCCTGTTGTTGCGGACTTCCTCTTTAAAAGAAGAACCGAAGCCCTTTAGGTCCATGGCATAGCCCGGGAACATGCCCTGACCGCCGCCACCTTCAAATCCGTACCCTCGGATGAACTTGGGATGCTTTTCCGAAAGATTCCGAAACCTGGGCAGATAAAAGCCTCCCGGACGGCCGTCATCAAGTGTCGAAGGCTTGCCCACAAGATCTTTCACCTGACCGACAATGTGACATCCGAGAACATGTTCGCTGAAATTGTGACCCACGTGCAGGCTGGAGTTCGCCAATCCATTGGGATAAAGTCGCGATTTTGACAGCAAGAGAAGACGAGCGGATTCCAATGTTGAAGCTGCGATCACGACCACCCTGGCGCGGACGTTGTAGTCCTTCATGGTTTGTGCATCGACAAAGTGCACACCACTGGCCTTACCCGTGTCCGAGTCGACCGTAACTTCGCGAACCACTGCATTGGTTCGTAGTGTAAGGTTGCCGGTATCCATGGCGGGATAGATCAATCCGGTCGGAGAATCAAATGCAGCGTGAATATCACAGCCGCCGTGCCTATCGCAGGCGCCGCGACCATAGCAACGGCTGCGATATTTGTTGTGCTTCAACCCGTCGGTGGTCACGCCCGCGCGGTACTGCGTTACCACGCGGCCCATCTTCTGTACACCTTGCTTGAGCAGCACTTCAGAACAGCTCAGTTTGGTGGGACGCTGAAATATACTGTCGGGAAGATAGGGAAGGTTCTCCTTCACGCCGGTGATGCCCAGGTACAAGTCCACCTTGTCATAATAAGGAGCGAGGTCGCTGTAACTGATCGGCCAATCTTCTCCGTAACCATCGCGACTCTTGGCTTTGAACTCGTAATCAGAAAACCTAAGCGATAGGCGTCCCCAGATGTTGGTCTTGCCACCCAGGCAGCGAGCCCGAACCCACGCATAGTTGGTGCCTGTGTAGGGGTTCTCGCGCTCATCCACAACAATGTTCTTTACGTAGTCATTGTTGCCGACGTAGCTGTGAAGATGCTTGGATTTCTCAAAGCCCGGACCGTAGGGAGGTTTTCGGATTGTGTATTCGTTAAAGGTGAGAGCGTGACGGTCCGGCGGAAGCTTTCCTCGATGAGCATTGTCGTAGGGCCACTCCATCGATCGCAATTCCTGCTCTATGGGGAGTTTCTTGCCCGCCTCGAGCATCAGAACTTTCAGGCCGTGAGTGGTCAAGACATGCGCCGCCATACCGCCGGCAGCACCGGATCCGACCACGATCGCATCGTAGGTCTTATTTAGATCGATTCCTGAATCCGCCATCGAGAAAGTTCTCCGTACGTTACTCTGGTCTCACTGGGTTGCGGGTTGCGTTTCCCAGACAAGACTAACAGGATGTGATCCACAGACACATCCGTCGCCTTGGTGGTGAGCGGCAATGTGCAGCCTACCCCCCATGTAGCTAGATGGATTCAGAAGCTCAAGCTAATTGCGTACACCGAAGTGATCGCAGACCCCTCAGAAATGCAATTTCAAGGCGAACTGCAGTTGCCGTTGCGGCACGACGGTGGAAGTAATCACTCCGGCTGCACCGGGACCATCGTCGATGAATCGATCCGGCAATGCAAAGACTGGGTGATTGAAAGCGTTAAACATCTCGAACCTGAACTCCAGGTTCCTGCTTTCGGTAATATTGAACACTTTGCGCAGTGAGAAATCGGCCTCCACAGCGCCCGGACCCTCAAGGATGTTCTTTCCTGCGTTGCCGAAGTGGTACGGCGCCGGAAGCGGGTAGCAGTCGATGTTATACCAATGCGTGATTGAGCGCTCACTGCTCGGCAAGTTACCGTTGCAAACCGCATCGGTACGATACAGGCCCACAGAACCAGTGTTTGAAGGATCGAAGCCCATCTGAGGCGAGAACCAGAAACCGCTGTGAAGTGTAAATATTCCGCTCACGTGCCAGCCACCGAAAACCTGGTCGGCAACTTTACTCGAGTTCAGGAATGGCTGTCCTTTGCCTAGCGGGAGTTGATAGTCAAAGCTCGTGACCCATCGGAATGTCGAGTCAAAGTCGGAGCGACCGTACTCGTGGCTCAGGTCGTAGCTGTTTTGCGGTGTGGGATTGGCGCAGCAGATTTCCGGCTGATCGTTGAGCGACTTGCTGAATGTAAAGGAGCTCAGGAACATGAGCCCGTGCGTCATGCGTTTTTCCGCTTTGAGTTGCAGGGA